>Ga0075426_10003437_pt1 | contig 11319 bp, 6 predicted proteins | sample SoiMethybrSBSTD5_FD_75304 | JGI IMG/M metagenome (GOLD analysis project Ga0075426, IMG submission 75304) | Bulk soil microbial communities from a Populus tree surrounding site in Tennessee, USA - Soil MetaG P. TD hybrid SBSTD5 | ecosystem: Environmental > Terrestrial > Soil > Tree plantation...
GCGACAGGATCGCGACCGTTGTGAACAGGGGAGCGCGTCGAAGGAGTCGCAGGCCGTACTGCGCGTCGCGGATCACGTGGTCCACGACGTGGAACTTCCGCTGATTCACGACGGCCTCCTGGTCGCGAACGCTGAGAAACGGGAATCGGTCGTCGGCAGTTTAGGTTTGGTTAGCCTCGAACACCGGCCACCCGTCAGAACACGAGCTTGACCGCCAGCTGCCCGATGCGCGGATCGCGCGCGCTCCGGATGACCAGGAACGTTCTCGAGTTGATGCTGCCGGACGGATTCAGGAACTGCGGGTGATTGAATGCATTGAACAACTCCGCTCGGATCTGCACGGACGCACCGTTCGTGAGGTTCACCGTTTTCAGCACCGCCAAGTCCGTGTTGTTGATCCCGGGTCCCTGGAAGAATCGGCGCGAAGCATTACCGATCTGGCCGAGCGGCTCAACGCTGAAAACATTTTTCGGAGTGTTGATCCAAAACAACGTGCGGCGCGGATCGTTCGTCGTCAGGTCGCCTCCGTTGAACTGCGGCCTGTCGACGCCAAATGTGCCGATCAGCGAGCGGTCATCCGATTCGGTGAGGGTAATCGGGAACCCGCTGGTGAGGCGTGTCACGCCTGAAATTGTCCACCCGCTCGAGAAGCGCGAGGAATGGCCGACCAGCCTCTCGAAGGGCAGCGTGTAGGCATAGCTGACGACGAAGTTGTGCCGGAGATCGAAAGCGGAAAGCGCCCGGGGACCCGTGTAGGTGAAGGGATTCAAGGCGTCGCCGCGCGTTGACGCGTTATCCATCGACTTGCTGTAGGTGTACGAGGCCAGGAACGAGGCTGCGGTCCCGTTATAGCGCAGGCTGGTTTCCAGCGCGTTGTAGTCGGAGCGTGCGATAGTCATCATGTACTGATTGCCGTCGGCGAAATCGATCCCGAGCGGACTGCGCGTGCCGTAGACGACCTCTCCGTTGGCCCTCGTGTACACTTCGTTCTCGCCGTTCGGTCCGCAGGTCGGACTCCCTGGCGCGACCTGCGATGGTTGCCTCAGGCCGAGGCACACATCCGGATACCCGGGATTTGCTTCCACCGAAGCGAGCAGCCGGTGCCCGCGGCTCCCAACGTACGCGACATTGCCGACCATTCTGCCTGTGAGCTGCCGCTGGAACGACGCGCTGAAATTGTCCGAGTAGGGAAGCCGATTGCTCGGGTGAATTCCGGGCGAGCTGGCAATCGGCAGAAACGTTGCCCAGTCGATATTGGTGTCGCCAGGTTTGGGCAGCACGAACGGAAAGCGCTGACCCTCGCTCCGGCCGGTCGCTCGGTCGACAAACGGTGTCTCGAACATCGGCGGCGCGGGGCTGTAGTAGTACAGCCCGAACGGTGCATCGCCAACTTCGATGAACAGCTGGCTGTCGTCCACCGCGGTGAAGAACCTGCCCCACGATCCGTGGATGCTGGATTGGCCGGCGCCTCCGAACAGCGCTCCAAGCACGCCGCCCTTCGGGTTCGGAGAGTATGCCAAGCCGATACGCGGAGCAAAGTTGTCGTAGTGTGTCGGCGCCAGCGTTCTAGGGATGCCCGGATCGCCGGGGAACACCCAACCCTTGGGAGCGCCGGGATATACCGTCGATTGCAGGCCCGGGACAATCGTCTGAATCTTGTTCTCGGTGTCCCACCAGAACGGGCTGACCTCCCAACGCAGGCCGTAGTTCAGCGTCAGCTGCGGGCCAAGACGCCAACTGTCTTGCGCGTAGGCGCCGACGTAGAACGTGCGTGAGTCGAGCACCTGCGTGGACGATTGAATGTAGGTCCCAGGTGCACCGATCAGGAAATCGGCCAGATCGCTGCCGGTCTCCGAGCCATCGAAGTCGAAGCTTCCGTTGGGGGCATAAATGTTCCGCTCGTCGATTTTGGCGTAGTGGTACTCACCACCGAATTTGAGCGTGTGGTTGCCCCGAAGAAGCGAGACGTTATCGAGCCACTGCAGACCGCTGCTGTAAATGCCGGTTTGGCCCTGCGGCGTTCCAATCGTCCAGTTCTGCGTCGAGATGTTCGGCACCGAGTCCAGGCCGGGAATCACCCCGACGATGCCCAACGTACTCGGACCGGTGACAAAGCCAAGAGAACTCAGGGAGACGCCGACGCCGCCGACGTACCGATTGCGGAGCGTCGAGTTGCGCAGGTAATTGAAGCGGAATTCGTTGACCATCGTCGAGCCGAACGTCTTGGTATCGGCGATGTTCAGCTGCTGTGCGCGCAGCCACGTTTCGGCGTTGAAGCCGGGCACATTGGCGGCCGGATAGGGATTATCAACCAGCGACTGATCGAAGAAGTAGTAGCCCGAGAGCAGCCCGACGCGTGTATTCGCATCGACGCGACTACTCCACTTGTGGTCGCGCAGCGTGTTGTTGAACGCCGAGGTCGAGAAGGACGGCTGCCCTTGTAACGCGCCATTGGTGCTCGGAAGCAGTTTCAGCAGCGCACCGACCGGCGGTGCAAAGGCCGATGCCGGAATCCGGGCGTTCGGAAATACACAGTTCGCCGAACTCGTGCAACCAGGCCTGTAGTACGCCTCGCCCACGGTGACCGGATAACCCAACCGCCTCGAAAGAACCTGCGCCCACGCGTTCCCCTTCACGGTATCGGTGAGTGAATCGGCGATGTCGGAGAGGTCTCCCGCGCGTTGGGCGTCGCTCGGCACAACCGTCGTCAGCGGCGTGCCGATCTCCTCGCGCGTGCCTTGATAGTCGCCGAAGAAGAACACCTTGTTCTGCGTGATTGGGCCGCCCAAGGTCCCGCCAGCCTGATGCCGGCGATAGTCTCCACGCGGGACATGGTTGTAATTGTTGAACCAATTGTTCGCGTCCAGCTTCTGGTCGCGAAAGAACTCGAATCCGACACCGTGAAGCTGGTTGGCGCCGGACTTCGTGATCACGTTCACCAGGCCTCCACTGAAGTGCCCGTATTCAGCATCGAAGGCGTTGGTCAGCACGCGAAACTCGGCGATCGAGTCGAGGTTGGGGATGATCGCAGTGCCGTTGTTGACCTGCTCCTCCACCAGGCCGCCATTGACCATGAATCCGTTCGCGTTCTCACGCTGGCCGGCGACGGAGATGTTGCCGCCCGGCAGGTTGCCGGAGACTCGTCCGCCGGCGTTGCGGCTGTTCACGGGGACCACGCCCGGTTGCAGGCCAAGGAGATCGATGTAGCTGCGTCCGTTGAGGGGGTGCGTCGTCATCTTCGCCGAGTCGATCACGTCGCCCATCTGCGTGCTCATGGTTTCCACATGAACCGCGCTGGCCGACACTTCGACGGTATCGGAAACGGAGCCCAACTCGAGGACGATGTCCACGCGCAAGGCGGAGTTGGCGCTGAGGTTGATGTCGGTTTGACGGAAGTCCTTGAAGCCGGGCTTGAGAACTTCAACCTTGTATGGGCCCACAGGCAACGCGAGAAAAGAATATGCACCAACAGCGTTCGTTTGCGACGTGCTCCTGACGCCGGTCGCTTGGTTGGTGGCTGTCACGGTGACATAGGGCAGCACCGCGTCGCTGTCGTCTTTGACAGTGCCCGAGATGCTGCCCGTGACGGCGGCCGAGAGACCCACTGTCAGCGCCAGGAAGGTGGCCACCATGCTGAGGAATGTTCGCATGGCAATTCTCCTTGGGAAGGACGCTGTCCGACTTCACGCGGGGTCGTGAGCTCGTGCCCGGAGCGTGAAACGATTGCGGAGGATATCAAGACGGCGTGGATCGGGCAAGCCGCCTCACAGGTCGGCGGTCTGGCGCTTCTCCGCCTGACGCCAGCGATCAAAGCAGCGAGGCCGTCTGTTCGACTGCCATGGAAACTCGCGCGATCCCGGTCGTTGCCGCGAAGTCACGAAAACTCCGCGTGCCCTTCACGACCGCACTCTGCGGAAGAATGCACGCACGTCTTCCACGAAGAGCTGCGGCTGCTCGAGGCAGGCGAAATGACCGCCCCTCGGCAGCCTCGTGTAATGCACGAGATTGAAGTTGCGCTCCAGGATGCTGCGCGGCGGATTGAACACCCGCATCTCACGCGGGAAGGAGGCGATGCCGACGGGAACGGACACCCTGCCAGCTGCCGGCGCGCCCGAGCGGTCGTCCGCGTTTCCGCGGTAGAACCACACCGCCGTGGCAACCGTGTCGCTCACCAGATAGATCATCACGTTGGTGAGTAGCTGATCTTTGGTGAACGTGCGCTCGATATCGTCGCCCGAATCGCTCCACCCTTTGAACTTCTCGATGATCCACGCCGCCGTTCCCACGGGGTTGTCGTAGAGCGCGAACGAAACCGTTCCGGGCTTGTGCTGTTGCTCGTTCAGGTAATCGAGCTCCTCGACGCGGTACGTCGCGGCGGCGCGCTGCCACGCTCGCTCCTCGTCCGTCATCTCGTTTTCAGGAGGCGCAGCTCCGCCGCCCATGTTGAGATGAATTCCGGCGAGGCTGTCCGGGAAGTCGCGCGCGAGCGCTCGCGTGATCGCGCTGCCCCAGTCGCCGCCCTGCGCGCCGAACCGCGGGTAGGCGAGCACCTCGGTCATCAGCTTGTGCCACAGTCGTGCGACGGTCGGCGGGCCGATGGGCGCCTTCGGCTTCGACGAAAAGCCGAACCCCGGGATCGACGGGACGACGACGTCGAACGCATCGTCGGGCGAGCCGCCGAAGCGCGCGGGATCGGACAGCGGACCGATGGCTTCGATGAATTCGAACACCGACCCGGGCCAGCCGTGCGTGAGCACGAGCGGCAGCGGCTTCGCTCCGCGTCCTTTGACGTGATAGAAGTGGATGTCGAAATCGTCCACGCGCGCAACGAACTGGGGATAGCGATTCAGGTTCGCTTCCGCTTTGCGCCAGTCGAATCCGGTGGTCCAGTATTCGGTCAACGCTTTCATGAAGGCCCAGTTGGCGCCGTAGCGCCAGTCGGGCGCCTCGAGGCGATCGGGCAGTCGGGTTTCTTTGACCCGATTGAGAATCCGGTCGATCGTCTGCTGAGGAATGCCGACGGTGAACGGCCGGGGAGTCGCGCGTGGCTGGGGCACTAATGGCGCCACGAAAGAAGCCGGGACCACGGTCAACAGATCGCGCCTCGAAATGTCGTACGTCATTTTCAAGCCTTCGGGCGTAGAGTATCGCATTGCGGAGGAGGGCCCATGAGATCGATCGGCCTGTCCGGTGCGGCCGCCCTGGCCGTGGCGTCGCTTCTGTCCACGACAGCCGCTGCGCAGTGGCTGAACTATCCCACTCCCGGAACGCCGCGGCTGCCCGACGGCAGGGCGAACCTTTCGGCGCCCGCGCCGCGGACCGCTGACGGCAAACCGGATCTGTCCGGCGTCTGGAGAGGCGCGGGCCCGTTGTACCGCTTCAACATCGCCCAGGATCTCCAACCCGGAGATGTGCAGCCGTGGGCCGAGACGCTGTTCCTGGAGCGTGTCCGCGACTCGCGCAAGGACAGCCCGCTCGCGAAATGCCTGCCGGTCAGTATTCCGTTCCACAACTTCTTCAACATGACCAGGATCGTCCAGACGCCCGGAATGATCCTGATCTTGTACGAGTCTCCCAACAGCCCGCACCGAACGGTCTTCATGGATGGCCGCGATCTTCCGAAGGACCCCAATCCGACATGGTTCGGGTACTCGATCGGACGGTGGGATGGAGACACGCTGGTCGTGACGACCGCCGGCTTCAACGACAAGGGATGGCTCGACAGCGCCGGGCATCCGCAAACCGAATCGCTCCGCATCACCGAACGTCTTCGTCGTCGTGACTTCGGCCACATGGATTTCGAGATGACGCTCGAGGATCCGAAAGTGTTCACCAGGCCGGTCACCATGAAACGCGAGCGGCTGCTGGCGCCGGATACCGATCTCCTCGAAGACGTGTGCGAGAACGAGCGAGATCTGACGCACATGACCGGCGGTAGCGGGCTCCGATTGAGCCCGGCCCTGCTCGCGACGTACGCCGGAGTCTACGAGCTTCCGTCGGGGCGCGAGGTCGTGGTCACGGCCAACGGCGACATGCTGTTCGTGCGCGGCCTCAATGAGCCGAAGCTGCCGCTCCTCGAGCAATCGGAGACACAATTCATGTCGACGGCGAACCCCACGGGCTACGAGTTCGTCAAGGACGCCCAGGGGAGAGTCACGCATCTGATGGTCCGCGGCGCAGGCGGGGATCAGAAGGCGGTGCGCAAAGGCACGTCACCGACGCAGCCGAAGTGACGATGGCTAGGAATCGCGCAAGACTTCGGCCGGGTCGATGAGGGACGCGCGACGCGCGGGCAGCCAGCCGGCAATTGCACCGACGGCTGCGAGAACGCCCGCGGATCCGACGAGCGTCGCCGGATCGCGCGGCTCGAGACCATAGAGCAGCGCCGACACGAACTGCGACGCCCAGAAACTCACGCCCGCACCGACAACGATGCCGATGCCCACGAGCGCCGATACGCGCGCGAGCACGAGACGGATCACGCTGCCCGGAGCCGCGCCGAGCGCCATGCGGATGCCGATCTCGGTACGCCTGCGCGACACCGCGTAGGACGTCACACCGTAGAGTCCGAGGCCTGCCAGCAGCAGTGCCAGCGCGCCGAAGAATCCCGAAAGCATCGCCACGATCCGTTCCTGCGTGAGCGATGCATTCACCTGATCCGACAGCGGTCGGAAGGTGAGCGCGAGATCGCGGTTCACCATGCCGATCGCGTCCGCAATGCTCCGTGTGAGCAGAGCCGGCGATCCGGAGGCGGCGCGCACGTTGAGATTGAACTCGTTCGACGGCAGGCCGGGGCTCGACTGCGCCACCGGTGAATAGACGGTCGGTGGAATCGGTTCACGAAGCCGCCGGTACACCGCGTCGCCGACCACGCCGACGATTTCGAGAACCGCGTCGTCGGCGCGTGCCGGAAATCGTCGAAGCGTGTGTCCGATCGGATTGGCGCCGTTCAGAAACCGGAGCGCGAACGCTTCGTTGACGATAGCGACCGGCGGGGCGCCGTCCCGGTCGGCAGCGCTGAAACCGCGTCCCGCCACGAGATGCTGGCCGTACGTCTCGAAGAATTCGGGCGACACCTGATTGCGCCGCACGCTGCGCTCGGCATCGGTGAGCGCGGCGCTGCCAGAGACCTCCAAACGATTGCCCCAGACGTGACCGCTCACCGGCGTGACGAACGAAAGCGCTGCGTTCTCGACGCCAGGCAGCGCCTGCACGGCCTGGCGCGCTCGCTCGTATACCGACATGCGCCGGGCCGGCTCGATTGACGCTCGCTCTGCGTTCATCGTCACGACGAGTACTCGAGTGGGATCGAACCCGAGGTCCAGTCGCACGAGCTTGTCGAACGTCCGCATGAAGAGCGCAGCAGCGACGACGAGCATCACCGACAGCGCGACTTGAATGACGACCAGCGCGCTCGCGACGGACGCTCGTCCCATGTCGCCGCCTGCACCGCGTCCGTGGTCCTTGATCGCTTCGATTGGCGCGACGCCTGCGGCGCGCAGCGCCGGTGCCGTGCCGAAGAGCAGCGCCGTCAGCACGGTGATGCCGGTCGTGAACATGAGCACGCGCCAGTCGATCGATAGATCGAGGAAGACGGTCGCCGTTTGCGTCGATAATTGCTCCACCAGCAGCCGGCTGCTCCAGCCCGCGACAAGGAACCCCAAGCCGGCGCCGACCAGCGACAGCACGAGGCTTTCGGTCAGAAGCAGCCGGACGAGACGCCAGCGCGACGCGCCCAACGCCAGACGCACGCTCCACTCGTGACGTCGCATGGTGGCGCGCGCCAGCAGCAGGTTGGCGATGTTCGCGCACGCGATGAGCAGCACCAGCACGACGACGATCAGAATCGTCAGAAGAGGACGTTCGTATCGAATCCGCAGCTCCGAGTTGCCGGTCGCTGCCGGAATCAACCTCAGCGCGTCCCTCAGATACTTCTGCTGATCGGTCGAGGGCCACTCGAGCGGGAGCGTCGCGCTTCGAATCTGCGGCTGCACGGCGCGGACCGCCACCGTCGCCTGGTCGACCGATTGACCGGCTCGCAGGCGCATCATCACCGAGAGCCACCACCAGTCGCGCTGCTCGAGTCTTCTGTCCGGCCGTACAAGGGTCACCATTCCGACCGGAACGATGACGTCGACCCTTCGCCCGACATCCGGTCCGAAGAACTCCGGCGGCATGATGCCGACGATCGTGAAGGGAACTCGATCGAGCGTCAGCGCCCGTCCAATCGTGTCGGCGGCGCCGCCGAACCTCCGCTGCCAGAACGCGTAGCTGATGACGGCGATCGGTCCATCCTGACCGCCATGGCCCTGATCGTCGGCGTCGGTGAACGCCCGCCCGAGCATGGGAGTGACGCCAAGCGTATCGAACATTCCCGCGGTCGCCCAGATGCCGTCGACGAACTCGGCGACTCCGCCGCTCGCCAGGTCGAACCGCTCCGTGCCCCACGCGAACGCACTGTCGAAGAGCTGCCGCTGTTGCACTTCGCGCCAGATCGGATACGTCCAGGAATCGGTCGTTTGTCCGGAGGCGTCTATCAAGACCGCGAGCCGATGCGGATCCTTGACGGGCAGCGCGCGCAGGACGAGGCTGTTGAGCAGCGAGAAGATTGCCGTATTTGCGCCGATCCCGAGCGCGAGCGACAGGATGGCGACCGTCGTCACGACGGGCGTTCCGATCAGTTGGCGGACCGCCACTCGGAGATCGTGAAGGTACCCGCCGTGCCTCGCCCGCGGCCGCTTCGACAGCTCGAGAAACGACGCGGCGTTCAGCGCGTCGAGCGCGATCTGACGCGCCTCCTCGTCGGAGGCTCCGCGACGAATCGACGATTCCTGCAAATCGGAAAGATGACACGCGAGCTCGTCAACGACCTCGAGCGAGAGCTCGCGCCATTGGCGATTGGCGCGCTCGCGGATCAGCGTCCGCCATTGCCGCATCAGCCGATCACGCATACCCCACTCCCGCGAGATCGCGAATCAGCTCGAAGAAGAGCCGCCATTCCTTCCGTTGGGCCGCCAGCACCTCACGGCCTTCCGCCGTGATCCGGTAGTACCGGCGCCGGCGCTGTCCCGGCTCGACCCAGCCCGCGCCATGTTTCCATCGTTCGTCGTGTTGCTCGACGTCGCTCTCGTCTTCACGATCTTCAAGGCTGACGTCAGGATCGGTTGACGCGGCCGCCCGCCGCGGCTCAGTGTTGACCGCGGCCGCGAGTCGGCGCCGGCGGCAGCGTGCCGCCTTCGGCGAGGATCTTCATGTTCTGGAGCGCCGTGTTGAACTGCGCGGTCCGTCGCCCACGATCCGCCTCGCGCGCCGCATCGTCGGGCAGCATCGAGTTGTCGAAGAAGAGCGTGTAGACAATCTTCGAGGTCGTCGCCGTCACCGGCCGCGCCTCGAGCGTGCCGTGATAGAGGTTGTACGGCCGGTCCGCGCGAACAGGCTGAGTGTAGGTGTAGGACAATTCGGTTTTTCCGACGAGGACTTCGTTCGCGACCGAACGGACGGCGCCGAACTCCCCGTCCTTTCCAGACGTGATGGTGCACGGGATCCGCAGCCATTCGCCGATGTCGCAGAACTTGCCCACGCGCTTCCACACGTCAGCGGCGGGCCGGTTGACGGTGATTTCCATCGGAATGAACGTGTAGGTCGGCGAAGCCACGACGATGCTGGTCGAGGCAGGCGGCGCACTCTGACCCGCAGGCGCCGCAGTCTGTGAGCTGCCCGCGCTCGACAAACAGACGATCGTCAGTGCACACACGAAACAGGCTTTTCCGAATTCAATTCGCATCTGTCCCCTCCAGACTCATTCGCAACGTGCGGTGCCGGCACATCTTGGCACAGGCGACCTCTTTTTTTTGATTGGTTTCATGGCCGGGGCTTATAGTGGGCTGCCGTGGCCGCCAGCGTGATGCTGATGGGCCGCTCGTCGATGGAGGTCAGCGTGAACACCTATCCTGCCGGACGCCGAGATTTTCTCATGACGATGACGGCGCTCGGTATCGTCGGGCTGCCTGCCGTTCGGCGCCTCTCGACGTCGCCGTTCGTTCATGCGTTCGAGGCCGCGGGCACGGCGAGCGCCGTGGCCTACGATCCGGGCGCGAAGTTCGAGATCAAGGTGAGCGAGGTCGAGTTCCGGCGCAACGCCGCGGGACGGATGCTGATGGCGCGCATCTATCAGCCGGGCGGGACCGGGCCGTTCCCGACCGTTCTCGATCTGCACGGCGGCGCCTGGAACGGCAAGGACCGCCACGCCGAAGAGCCGATGGACCGCGCGCTCGCGGCGAGCGGCGTCCTCGTCGTCGCCATCGACATGACGCTCGCGCCCGAAGCGCCGTATCCGGCGTGCGTGCAGGACGCGAACTACGGCGTGCGCTGGCTCAAGTGGAAAGCGGCGTCGTGGAAGGGCGATCCGTCGAGGATCGGCGTGTACGGAAGCTCCAGCGGCGGCCACGTCGCCGAGCTGCTCGCCATGCGCCCGAACGATGCGCGCTACAGCGCGATTCCGCTCCCCGAAGCGCCGAACCTCGACGCGACCGTCGCCTACGTCGCGATGCGATCGCCGATCAGCGATCCGTACGCGCGCTTCCTGAACGCCCAGCGGCTGAAGCGCGACGCCATGGTGAAGAACCACACGATCTTCTTCAACCCCTGGGAGACGATCCACGAAAGCAATCCGCAGGAGATCCTCGAGCGACACGAGAAGGTGACGTTCGTACCGTTCCTGATCATGCAGGGGGCGCTCGACGACAACGTGCTGCCGTCCATTCAGGAGAAGTTCGTCAAGACGTATCAGGCGGCGGGCGGCGACTGCCAGTTCCACGTGTTCGAGGATTCCGAGCACGAGTGGGTCGCCAAGCCCGGGCCGCAGACCGACCGCGCGCGCGAGATGGTGAAGGCGTTCATCGCGCGCCAACTGAAGAAGACGTAGCGCTACGGAGTCGCACAGGCGAAATTCGCGGCGTCGTTCGAATCGCCGCCTTTGAATTTCGCGATCTGCGGGAACGGGCAGAGCGGCCGCGTCTTGTCGACGGTCCCGTTCGTCAGGTGCGACGCGACAATCTGCTTCGGCGCCGCGCCGGTCGCCACCCACGACTCGATCGCGGCCATCTTGTCGAACGTGTCGGTGCCCGCGCCGCCCTGGCAGTGGTTCATGCCCGGCACCATGAAGAGGGCGATGCCTTTCGACGCGGCGTCGCTTCCGATCGTCTTCAGCACTTTGTCGTAGTAGATCGTGCTCGTCTGCGGCGTCACCTGTTGATCCGTCCAGCCGTGGTACATCAAGAGCCTGCCGCCGTGCGAGAGGAACGGCTTGAGGTTCGGATC
>Ga0075426_10003439_pt1 | contig 11317 bp, 8 predicted proteins | sample SoiMethybrSBSTD5_FD_75304 | JGI IMG/M metagenome (GOLD analysis project Ga0075426, IMG submission 75304) | Bulk soil microbial communities from a Populus tree surrounding site in Tennessee, USA - Soil MetaG P. TD hybrid SBSTD5 | ecosystem: Environmental > Terrestrial > Soil > Tree plantation...
GCTCGCGGCGTGTCCGCGTTCGCGGCTCCGACCGCCAATCGTCGTCGTCGCCGTGGGTCCTGCCGCCGCGCAACTCAAGCTGGTCGCTGATCTGCCGCCATTGACGGAACCCGCGGCAATCGCCGCTTTGGTGCGCGAGCAGGCCTCACGCTTCTTCCTCAAGAACGGCGTTCCATTGCTGTATTCCGACGCACGGCAGGTGTCGCCAACCACAGCGTGGGTCGCCGCATTCGAGGAGCCGGTCGTGCGGGATGTCATCGATGCGTGTCGCGACGTCGGCTTGACAGTGGACATCGTGACGCCGACTGCCGTTGTGCTCCAGTTCGTCACGGGCGCGCCAACGATCGCGTGGCAGGATGACGATGTGGAGTCGACCATCAGTTATGCCGATGGCGCGCCCGCGCGTATCCGCTCATCGGTAGGCGGACAAGACACCAAGGCATTGCCGAACCTCGCGCCCCCGTTCAAGGCGATTGCCAACCGTGCCGCGGATCTCCTCGACGCCGCCGGCGCCACCCGTGTCTCGCGCCGCGAGCCCATTGCCCTGCGGGGCGCGGCCGTTCGCCTCACCGCGGGGCCATCGCGGCGGCGCCTCGCCGCTTCGTTAGGCGTATGCGCCGCCGCAATCATTATCGCATCGTCGGCACCGCTGCTCGCGTCGGCGCGCGTCGAGCGTGCCGCGCATGCGAGCGATGCCGCAGTGCACGCACGGGTTCGAGGAACGGAGCGCGATGCCAAAGATCTCGGTGCCGTGACAGCTGCGCTGGGTGCCCTTGCCTCGTTCACGCAATCGCGCCGTTCATTCACGCTTCTCCTCGCCCAACTCACGCGGGCGTTACCCGACGGCAGCGTGCTGCTCGCGCTGCAGGTCGACAGCGCCGGCACTGGGAGCATCGCGGCCCTCGGCCCCCACGCCGCGGCGGTGGTGGACGCCGTGGAGCGGGTGCCCGGTCTCGCCTCTCCTGAAATCGTTGGTCCCGTGACTCGAGAGACTGCTGCGGGTAAGGCACTCGATCGCGTGACCATACGATTTCACCTCGTGCCGGATGGTGCGCGATGAAGCGTCTCTTCTCGTCGCTCTCAGCGCGTGACCGGCGTACGCTCATGATTGGCGCCGTCTCGATCGGAGGCCTCGTGATCGTTGGGCGAGGCGTGCCGGCCTGGCGTGCATGGGAAGAGGGTGCAGTTGCGTCGGCCGATGCCGCCGCTCGCGCAACGGCGCGCGACCAGGCGCTCACGCGGAACGCCCGGGCGATTCACGATTCACTCGCCGCCCGGCGCGCGCGGTTCACGGCGCTGGCGCCCGCGTGGCTCGGCGGCGACTCGCCCGCCGCGGCCGGAGCAGGTCTTGCCGCAGTCATCACGCGCGCCGCGACGGACGCCGCGGTAACGTTAGGCACACTGGACATTCACACCGATTCCGCCGGACAGGCGCCATTCGTTCCGCTCCGCGTGCGGGTAAGCGTGAGCGGCGACATTCAAGGCCTCGCCACGTTGCTGGCGGCGCTCGACCGAGGCCCCGTCGCGACCAACGTTGCCTCGCTCGACGTGCAGGGTGGTGACCCGGCTGCGGCCCCGCAGCGCCCCGAAATCCTGCATGCGAATCTCACGATCCAAGCATTGTGGCGCCCAAACGCATCACCGAGTGGCGGCCGATGAAAACCATCATACTGGAACGCTGCGCGTGGGCCGCGACGGTGATTGCATTGGGCGCTGCCGCGCGCACGTGGTATCGCATCGCGCGCCCAGTCGAAGCACCGCGGCCCGCGATCTGGCCCGTATCGTCGCCGGCTCGCCCCATCGCCAGCGATTCGCTCGCCGTGCTCACCTCGCACATTGTCGATAGTGATCCGTTCCGTCTCGATCGCAAACCGGCGGCCGTCGCCTACGGTGTGCCTCCGGATACGCTGGCCAACCGCGCAGCAGCGACACCGGCCGCACCGCGTCCTCCGTTAGTCCTCGTCGGCATCGTTGGGCCGCCGTGGCGTGCGCTGGTGGATGGAGTGCCGGGGCGCGACGGCAGCACCGTCTTGCGCGCGGGTCAGAGCATCGCTGGTCTGCGCGTTCGCGATGTTAACGCCTCGGCCGCGACTATTTCGGCCGCCGATACCACCTGGCACCTTGCCGTCAAACGGACATGGCCATGAGGTACCCGGTCATCGTGCTTGCACTCGCGGCGATGCTCGCGCAGCCAGGGGATGCGCATGCGCAAGCTCACGACTCCGCCGTTTCGCTGCGGCATGACAGCGTGAGTGTGCATCTCGTGGATGCCGACATACGAGCTGCGGTCGAGGCGCTCGCGCCGTACCTCGACAAGCCGGTGGGATTCGGAAGTGTCGTGCCCAGTGCACGTGTGACGCTCGAGACGCCGGCCCCCGTCGCTCGCACCGCCGTGCGAGGCCTGCTCCAGGGGTTGCTCACGAGTCAAAACCTCGAGCTCGTACAAGACTCCGCGATGTATCGTGTGCAGGCCAAAGCGCCACCGCCAGCGCCGGCGCCAGCCGCCACGGCCGGAGCTCCCGCGCACGCCGGCGGCGCAGTGCAGCTCTATGTGATCCGTCTGAAACACGCGCGCGCGCCGGACGTCGCCGCGACCGTGAACGCGCTGTTCGGCCGCACCAGCGCGTTAGGCGAACCTGGTTCGGCGCGCCCTGCGACGCTCGACCAGCAACTGCAATCGACGATGATCGCGCCGGCTACGCCGGGCGGCAACATGCCACAACCGAGCACCCCGACGCCGATCGGCGGGGCGGCGAATCGAAGCGCATCATTCACGGGCGATGTGACCATCGTGCCCGACCCACGCAGCAACAGCCTCTTCATCCGTGCGAGCCAAACTGACTACGACCTTATCGTGAGTGCCGTACAGCAACTCGACACGCGTCCGTTGCAGGTGTTGATCGAGGTGATCATCGCCGAGGTCGAGCGCACAAATAGCCTTGCGTTCGGCATCGACGCGACGCTCCCGCCGACGAAGGTCAACGGCGGCCCGACGGTGATCAATGGGTCGCAGACCGGCGCCGGCCTTACGGATGTCATTCTGCATGCGATGAACCTGACCGGCCTCAACATAGATGCAACGCTCACCGCGGCTGCCGAACGCGGCGATGTCCGGATTCTCAGCCGACCGATTCTGGTCGCTGCAAACAATCAGCCGGCGACGATCAACGTTGGCAGTCAACGCCCATTCGTGCAGCTGTCACGAACGCTCCCGACGGACAACGCGTCGGTCGATCAAGTCGTGCAGTACAAGGATGTCGGTACGAAGCTCACTGTGTTGCCGACTATCAGCCCAGATGGATACGTGGGCTTGGAAGTTACGCAAGAGATCGACAACGCGACGCAGGAAGTTGCGTTCGACGCGCCGGTGATTTCGACACGCTCGATACAGACCGAGCTCCTAATCAAGGACGGGCAGACGGTTGCGCTAGGCGGATTTACCGATACCGAGCGTGATGTCACCCAAGGCGGAATCCCATTTCTTTCAAGCATTCCGTTGCTGGGCGGTTTGTTCGGTCACGCGAGCCGCCAAACCACCGCCACAGAGATCTACCTGTTTCTCACACCGCACGTCATTCGAAGCGACCAGGATGCGGATAGCGTCACACATCCAATCCTCGACCGAGCGAGAGCCGTAAAGCCATGAAAGGGTCGGTAGCCGGTTTCATAGCGAACGACACAGAGACGTCCCGGCAAGCTACAACATGCGTTCGGGCCCTCATCCTTGTGCTGGCAGACATCGTGGTAGGCGAACGAGTCGCGGCCAGCCTCGACGGCCAATGCAAGGTCCTTGTAGTTCGAGGGGTCGTTGAGTGCCGAGATGCTTTGGGGCGATATCACTTCGCTTGTGCAATTGTCGAGATCTCAGGAGACAGGTCACAAGAGCTTGGGTCAGCTGTACGTGTCATTCGATACCGGTCTCCAACGACACGGATAATCGGCTACGTCAGCGCCGACCAACAAACGGCCGGCCCGCTTATGGTTGCGGCGCGCAATGGCCTCGACGACCTTGTCTTCCGCGCCGAGCGAGATATGATCACGCTTCGCGAGTGTGTCTTTCGCCACGTCCGAGGGTCGCCGGAAGATCTGGACTCACTCACGAATGCCGTTTGTACGCGTCTCCCGCCACAGCTACACGCGATAGTTCGCAGGTGCCTAATCCACGTTACGGCGTCCGGCGGCGTATCAGAGCTGGCCGCATCCCTTCGGTGGCACCGCAATACCCTCGCGATACATCTCCACCGACTGGGCGGTCCGAGACCCGAGCGGTTCCGTGCATGGTGCCTGCTTCTTCGAATCGGATACCTGTTAGATGAAACGTCTCTATCAATAGAGAGAATTGCATTGAGCCTTGGGTTTAGCTCGGCTTCGGCTGTCAGTCATCTCGCATCACGTTACCTCTCGACAACACCAAGCGACTTAAGGGCTGTCGGTGCCGTGCGCACAATAACTGCCAAGTTTGCCTCAGAGTGCTCAGAACAAGCAGGCTTGACGACGCATCTCGAGGCCGGCGGCAGGTGACGAGTAGGGCGGAGCAACATTTTGGGCATGGTGTCAGGACGAGTGCACTGAGTCATGGCGACGGACTAACGGCGCTTCATTGTTACACACTACTTGGCGCGGTTTGCGCCACGCTCGCCGTTATCTGATCCCACTGACCCGGAGCCTAAGGTGCTTGCCAAGCTGCGCGCCTTCCTGGCGATTGCCCAAGTCTTGGTTTGTTCAGCGCTGGTCTTGGTAGGTGTTGCACCGCACGCCGCGGTGGCGCAGGGTCGCGGAGCGATCCCTCTCATCGGCGGCGGTGACAAGACTCCGCCAGTGGTAACGATCACTCCGTCGGTGGACACAACAGTCATCGGGACGGTGTCGGTAACAATAGATTGGTGTGACAACGTTAGCTTAATTGCGAACTCAAGATCAATAACGCTCAATGGGCAGTCAGTGACGAGTAACTTTACCTACACAACCAGCACCAAAATCGGATGCGGCGCGCACGCAACCTCGACCGGCACGGTAACTCTGACCCTTGGCGCAAACACGTTGTTCGCCGGCATCTCAGACCAGGCGCTTAACGGTGGCAGCTCTAGCGCGCAGTACGTCTTTCAGCATTTCTTGACCGTAAATACAACGGCCATGAACGAAGACAACCAGGATTATAGTATTTGCGCCCAGATGTGCTTCGCTGCCACCTTCAAAGCGAGCACCGTTCCCTATAGGACGTTAGACGCCGGTCGCGACGTCAATCTCGCATATCAGGGGGATCGAATCGCCGTTAGGCCTCAAATCTATGCGGACGCATTCATCGCACCTGGCGGATTCGCCCTGCAAAAATACGAGCTGCAGGCCAAAGTGAGGTGGGGGGGCGGCGCATTTGTCGCAGTAACGTTCACAAACTCGGAAAACGCATTGTACTTCGCACCGACAGTGCAGTCGGATTCAGTCAGGCTAATTGGCCAGGTCGACGCAAGTAGCGAGGCAACCAACGTCTATCCGCTGCAAATAATCGTAACCGCCATCTACACTAACGGTCAAAGCGAAACTGTTGTCGATAGTTCTCAGTATCTGATGGTTGTAAATGAGCGCAACTCGCCGATTGCGCGAGGCTGGGCGTTGGTCGGAATACCGCGCCTTTACTATCCTTTGGTCGCACCTGGCGCAATGATAGTAGAGGGAGATGGAACGGCGCGGTACTACAGGGCGGATCGCTGCCTTCCTGGAGGAAAGTGCCCCTATACATCGCCGACAGGAGACTACAGCGCGCTTACGCGTGATTCCGCGACCAATCAATTCACGCGAGCCTTTCCGGACAGCACTCATCAATATTTCAGCAGCTCTGGCGCGCTCACCTCAGCTGTTGATCAATTTGGCAACGCAACAGGATATGTCTACGATGGATCAAGTCGCCTAACGGAGATTCTGGACCCCTATCGCATCTACCATAACGGAACCACTTGTGTGAGTGGCTGCCCAACGTACATCTCCCTTTCGTATGGCGCGAACGGCATAGCGAGCATTACTGAACCCGGTGCATCGGGACAGCCTGGCTCCGGCCGCAACACGAGTCTTACCGTTGGCTCGGATTCTACACTGCGATCGATAACCGATCCGGATGGCAAGTCAACCAACTTCGGATACGATGCCAGCCGACGGATGAGTACCATCGTGAGTAGACGCGGCGACACGACCCGCCTTGTGTATGCGGCTGATAGCTCCTGGAAGCTCGCTCAGGTTGTAAAGCCGCGTGTGCCGATCGACAATGGCAGTGGCGGCACAACCCTGCAATCGCCAACTGAGACCCTCACTGGGTGGCAAGCGGCGGGTCTGCCCCTTGGGCTAACAGCGAGCACACCCGCGACTCCAATACGAACGGCGACCGTCAGCGCCAGCACCGTAGATGCTGGAGGGCATAAGACGACCTACTACGTGGATCGATGGGGTCAACCGTTAAAGGTCGTTGAACCTTATGGGCGAACGACGACGATTGAAAGAAACGGCGTCTTTGCTGTCAAGGTGACGCATCCAAATGGCAGCGTAGACACTAGTGCTTACAACTCCAGCGGTCTACTTGTTTATAGTCAGAAGGCTGGTGTGGCGTACCCAACCTTCTATGCCTACGGCGCGTTTGGTAGGCCGACTTCTATTTCCACACCGCACTCGGGTATTGGCACCTCCGCAAGTTACACGTCTCACGGAGGCGATAGCATTGTCTCCGTTCATGGGCAAACAACGAAATACTTCATCGACTCACGTGGGCGAGATACGCTAATTGTTGATGAAGTTGGCCATCGCACCCGATATCAGTATGACAACGCTTTTGGCAACCGCGACACTACAGAGTTTCAAACATCGATTCTGCAGGGATGGTCGATAATGGGAACCAAGGTGTTCGATGCACACGGTCGAGATTCGATCGCAATGGCCTTAAGTGCACCGACAGATACCATAACGTACGATTCCATAAATCGGCCCTTGCGGATAGCCACCGCTGGTTGGAAGAAAACCTATGTGTATGATCCGCTCTATCGTACCCACGTTAGAGACAATCAGAACCATGACTTTGCCGATAGTACGAACGCGCTCGGATGGCTCGTGTCACACACGGCTCTTTCGGGAACCCCGGTCGCGTTCCGATACAATCTTGATGGCTTACCGACGAGTTTCACGAATGGACGAGGCCAACTCATATCCTTGCAATACGATTCGTTACACCGTGTAGTAAAGCGCTTCGGCGCAAGTTTCGCGGCCGACTCGTTCGCGTATGATGTAATCGGACTCAAGCAAGTCGCTACCAACGCGGTGTCCACCGACTCGATGTTCAGCAGCCCATCCGGTTGGACGGATTCGATTGTCACACACATTCACGGACTTCGTTTCCGCCGCTACTACAAGCCAACTGCGTTGCTGCAGCTGGACTCTATGTCCATTGTCGGCCCATCTACAATCCCCTTCCTCGCACGCAAGATCTACTGGGACACAACGACGGGTCAGATCGATTCAGTTAGCATCAACCATCACACGACCAAGCTAACCTACGACGCTGCGGGTTCGCTTTCCGAGGTAGCCTATCCGACGACGCCCAACGCTGTCACTCTTGGATTGACTTATGTCGGACCATCGAACATCGGAACCCGTGCCTACAGCTTTGTAGGTTTCGACCGTGCCTACGGATATGATTTCGACTTCCGCCTAACTGAGGAGGATCGAGATGCCGAAGGTGGGCCACAGGTCATCCGCACATTTGCATACGATACGGTCGGCGAGCTATTGGTGGCGGCCCTTGACAGCAATAGCGGGACACACTGCTCGACAGAAGACTCTACTTACGGGCGCATGTGCGCTCACGTAGTGCCCCCTTCGGCGTTGTCGCGATTTACATATGACTCCGTTGGAAATTTGGTCAGCGAGCTCGACAGCAGTGCTGCGGGCGGTACGACCGTTACGGGCCGGTATGTCAATGATCGCGACACAGCCTGGAACGGAGCGTCGTTCACTTACGACAACGATGGCGACCGTCTAACGAGCGTACGAGGTTCGGACACAACTAGCTATGCCTGGAATGGTTTTGGACAGTTGGACACGGTTACCCGGGGCGGCACTAAGGTTGGCTACTCGTACAATGCGCTTGGACAAGTCGTCGCCAAGAGCATCAATGGGGCCGTGAATCGCTACTTCTTGTGGGACGGGAACCAACTTCTCGCGGAACTAGACAGTTCGGGTACGCATAGGATCGGCGAATACGTCTATGAGACCTCGAGCAGTAACAATCCGCTTGCAATGGTGGTTGGAGCCGATACCGGCAATGTTCGATATTTGGCATCTGACGGTCTGGGCAACGTCATAGGCTCGTTTCGAGGATCAAATTCAGTGGTGAGTTCCTACGACTACGACGTCTACGGACTTCCAGTGTCAGCACCGTCCGATTCGAACCGCGTCCGCTGGAAGGGCTTGTTTTGGGAAGGCGATTCGACAGATCTGTACTTCGCGCATGCGCGCTGGTACGATCCAGCTACGCGACGCTTTCTAAGCGAGGACCCGAGCGGCGTGAGCGGCGGTCTCAATCCGTACCTCTATTCGGGCAACAATCCAATAATGGGTTCGGATCCGTTCGGCCTATTCGCGCCCTCTGCTTGCTACTACGATTGGATTTCGTGCTCAGCAAGTGACGTGGACAACTTGAGCTGGTTTGATGGAGAGGGTTCGGATGATGCATATGTTTGTGATATCAATGTTCTAGGTGCCGATGAATGTCTTGAGCAAGCGGCCGAGATCTTCGAAGGACTGATGGATCCGGGCTTAGGCTGGCAGCAGGTAAGTCTTGCGCCATTTACGCCCCAGGGGAAGGTGACCGCATGCGGGGCGGGCATTGGGGTGTTTGTTGGCCCGGTAGATGGCGTTCCGCCAATCGGTGCTGGCGCCTCTGTCGGAATATGGGTGACGCCGGACGGAACTTGGGGTTTTTATAACTCAACAATGAAGGGTGCTGGTTTCGGTGACGAAGGGGCAAACGTTGGCCCCGAGATCTCGTTTACTAACGAGGTAGACGCGGACGGAGGCTCTGACGTCGGCACGTGCTTTGGCTTGTTAGTAATGGTGTGCGCCTCGCATAGTCTGCATAACAAAGCCTCCGTCACTTTCACTGTAACCGAGGGGACAGGAGTTTTTAACTTTAGTTCAAGCACTAACTACCATAAGATCGGGTCGGGAATGGGTGAAAACCAATTCGATGCCATATGCGGCTTAATATTTGGTTGGACTACTCCGTGATAAAGTCCATGTGTAAGGCAATAGCTGAATGTATGTCTGACGACGACTGTAGGGTTGGTTGCGACGTTACGCCGGCGTCGCGCGATCACGCCTCGGCGTTTGGAGCGCCGGACGGGGGGGCACGATGATCTCTGCCTTCCACTCCCGTTGTGCCGGCCGATCACGTCGGACGTGGCCTGCTGCTGGGGCTCGCCCGACCGCACAGGCGTTCTTCCTGTTCACGCTCTTGAGTGTCATGCACTGCTTCGTGAATTCAGTCACGATTGCCGCTCAGGGCGTGCTATATCTCGACGAACGTGACTCCATCACCGTGATTCAGCGGGCGCCGATATACGTTCGAGGAAGAATGGCTGGTCTTCGCCTCGACTACGTTGCGATTGACCCATTGTCCGATACGGACGCACTTCGTTCTCGTGCGCTGTCGATCTTCACTCTGTTGCGTCCGGCGCTCGATAGCCTAGGAACTACCGCACTAGTTGTTCATGCCACGGAGTTCGCGCCGACATCATCGACTTCTATTGGGACCAGGTCGTTCAGAGGATACGGATACGTGATCAAAAGGGCGTCGGACGGTAAGTGGTATTTTAACGGAAGTTCGTCTCCAATCCCCGATTCCGTGACTCATGGCGTGTCAGGCCGGCCAAAAGCGGATCGCACCAGCATCTTGCAGCAAGGACCTTTCGGCCGTCTCGTCAGTAGCCAAATTAGTGTTAAGGAATCAGAACTGTCCCTTCTACGTGTAGGACTCGAAGTAACGTTGGACTTGAACGGAGTACGCACGGGCCCCAAAAGTCGCCCTCTGCGTCTCCCTCTCATTACAGGGAGACGCGATCAACTGGTCTCACCGCGAAACCTTTGCCGCCCACCGCGCCAGGTGGTAGGAGAAACTGCGTGACAGCTGGACACAATCGTGCAGACCGCGGCCTCTTTCTCATCGGCGCAGTTGCCGGCGCCACCTTCCTCGTGTGGTGCATGCGGCTTCTTAAACGCGCTCGCGCCAGTAGTTCCTGGCCTGTCGCTGAAGGCCGTATCTTGAGCTCGCAAGTACAAGATATCGGCAGGGGACGCGCTGACGTCCTTGTGTTCTATGAATACTTCGTCGACGGGCAGGCGTACACAGGAAAACGGCTCCGCTTTGCGCTCGGCTACACTCAACTCTCTGAGGCAGCGCAAAGCAACGTGCTCAACTATCGACCCGGTAGTGCGGTTCATGTCCACTACGATCCGGCGGCGCCCAACGACTCTGTAATTGAGTCGGGAGTCGTGCCGTCTCTCCGCTTCTGTATCGCAGCATCGGCAGCATTTGGCGCACTAATGCTCGCCGAATATTTCCTATTCTGAATTCACTGGATGCTCAAGTCACAGACGGCCTTTAATAAGCCGCTTGACACCTCCTTCGACTGACGCAGATCATTTCGTCGAGCGCTGTCACTAGGGAGCACAACGACTGCCGCCCGTCCGCCATTCCGCAACACCATCGCTCCACCCGCCCTCCAATCCTCTCTTCCGTTAGCACCCGCTGCAAATCATCGATCCCGCTCACCGCTTCTCCCGCCAGCCCGATGATGATGTCGCCCTCGCGCAGACCGCCACGCTCAGCCGGACTCCCACGGACCACCCCGTCACCAACACCCCGCCCGCTGCGGCCAGATGCTCAAGCGCCGCCCGCCGCCGCGACGACGGAATCGTCTGACCCACCTAGCCTAACCAACTCCGCCGCACCCGCTCGTCCCGAATCAACCGCGGAGTCACGAACCGCGCCGTATCGATGGTGGTCTTCTCCCCGTGAGCGGAGTCAGGGAGTAGGTTGAGAGTCCTGATCCCCGCAAGGGGGAGGACTCATGAAGACGTCGCGTTTCTCCGCTGAGCAGATCGTTAGCATTCTCAACGAGGCGGCCGCGAAGGAGACGAAAGTCGTCGAGGTCTGCCGGAAACACGGCATCACGGAGCAGACCTACTACCGCTGGCGTCGTGCGTATGGCGGGCTCCAGGTGGATGAAGCCAAACGCCTGCGCGCGCTCGAAGAAGAAAATCGCCGGCTCAAGAAGCTGGT
>Ga0075426_10003440_pt1 | contig 11317 bp, 8 predicted proteins | sample SoiMethybrSBSTD5_FD_75304 | JGI IMG/M metagenome (GOLD analysis project Ga0075426, IMG submission 75304) | Bulk soil microbial communities from a Populus tree surrounding site in Tennessee, USA - Soil MetaG P. TD hybrid SBSTD5 | ecosystem: Environmental > Terrestrial > Soil > Tree plantation...
GGCGCGACCGGCGCCGTCGGGCGGGCGCTCGTTCCCGCCGTCGAGGCCGAGCCCGACCTCGAGCTGGCGGCCCAGGCGGCGCCGACGCTCGGCACGAGCCTCGCCGACGCGCTCGCGACCGCCGGGGCCGACGTCGCGGTCGACTTCACCGCGCCGGCGGCCGCCGCGGCAGCCTGGGAAGCGGCCATTGCCGCCCGCGTCCCGCTCGTGACCGGGACGACCGGCCTGCGCCCGGACGACCGGGAGCGTCTCGGGGCACGGGCCGGGGAGGTCGGCGTCCCGATCCTGTTCGCGCCGAACTTCGCCATCGGCGCCGTGCTGATGATGCGCTTCGCCGAGCAGGCCCGCCCGCACATGGACGCCGTCGAGATCGTGGAGCTCCATGCCGACACGAAGCGCGACGCGCCGTCAGGCACCGCCCTTGCGACGGCGGCCCGCCTGGGCGGTGACATCCCCATCCACAGCGTCCGCCTGCCCGGCCTCGTCGCCCACCAGGAGGTGATCCTCGGCGCCCGCGGGCAGACGCTCTCGCTGCGCCACGACACCACATCGCGGGAAGCGTTCGTCCCCGGGATCCTGCTCGCCATCCGCCGCGTCGGCGACCTCCCGCCCGGCCTGACGACGGGGCTCGAGGCGATCCTGTGAGCCGGCCGGAGCCCGTCACCGACCTCGACTGGGACGCCGGGCAGGCTCGCGAGCTGACCGACGCCTTCGTCGACATCTGGGCCGAGCTGCTCGAGCGGATGCGCGACCTGCCCGTGGCGCGGCCCGCGTCGGCCGCTGACGTCGCCCGCGAGACGGCGTTCCCGGTGCCCGAGCAGCCGCTCGGCGTCTCGGAGCTGGCAGACCTGCTGCGCCCGCTGGTGCTCGAGCACTCGACCCTGTGCGGCCATCCCGGCTTCATGGCGTACGTCTCCGGCTCGGGCACCGTGCCGGGCGCCGCGGCCGACCTGCTCGCGTCGGCGCTCAATCCGAACGTCGGCGGCTGGACGCTCTCGCCGGCGGCGTCCGAGCTCGAGCTCCACCTGACCCGCTGGCTGGCGGAGCGGTTCGGGCTCCCGGAGGGGTCCGGCGGGCTGATGACGAGCGGCGGGGCGACGTCCAACATGACGGCGCTCAAGGCCGCCCGCGACGCGAGGGCCGGCGCAGACGTCCGCCAGAACGGCCTCGGCGGCCTCCCGCTCGTGCTCTACACATCCGAGGAGGCGCACGCCACCATCGCGGAGGCGGCCGACCTGCTCGGCCTCGGTGAGCGGGCGGCCCGCGCCATCCCCACCGACACGAACCTGAGCATGCGGATCGACGCGCTCGAGGCCGCCATCGCGGACGACCTCGCCGCCGGGCTCGTGCCCTTCGCCGTCGCCGCGACGGCCGGGACGACCGCGACCGGCGCCATCGACCCGCTGCCGCAGGTGGCCGATCTCTGCGCGAAGCACGACCTGTGGATGCACGTGGACGCCGCCTACGGCGGTGCGGCCGTCCTCGCGCCGGAGCTGCGCCCGCTGCTGGCCGGCATCGAGCGGGCCGACTCGATCTCCTTCGACCCGCACAAGTGGCTCTACACGCCCCAGTCGAGCGCCTGCCTGCTGGTGCGCGACCCGGCGACGCTCCTGCGCAGCTTCTCGATCGACGCGGCCTACGTGCGCGAGGACGCCCGCCTGTCCGGCCGGGGCCTGAACATCGGCGAGCTCGGGCCGCAGTGGTCGCGGGCCTTCCTGGCGCTCAAGGTGTGGCTGTCGCTGGCCGCCCACGGCACCGAGGCGTACGGCCGCCGCATCGCCCACGACGTCGCGCTCGCCCGCTACCTCGACGAGCGCGTGCGGGCACACCCCGATCTCGAGCCGATGTGCCCGGTCGCCCTCTCGATCGCCTGCTACCGCTACGCCCCGGCCGGGGCGGGGCTCGACGACCACGCCCTCGACGCCCTGAACGAGCGCCTGATGGTGGCGATCCGCCGCGACGGCCGCGCCTTTCCGTCGAACGCCGAGCTCGGCGGCCGCTACTGCCTGCGCGCCTGCCTCGTCAACCACCGCACGGAGGCCGAGGACATCGACGCGCTGCTCGAGGCGACCCTGCGCCTGGGCGCGGAGCTGGTCGCCTCAGGGATCGACGTGGCGTAGCAGCTCGAGCGCGCGGGCCGCGCCCTCCCGCGACGCGGGGGAGAGGGGCATGCGCACGTCGGCCGTCGGGATCCGCCCGAGCGCGTGCAGCGCGGCCTTGATCACGGCCGGGCTCGGCTCGGCGAAGAGCGCGGCCACCAGCGGCAGGAGCGCCTCGGCGATCGGCCGAGCGCCGGCCACGTCGCCGCGCAGGCCGCGGGCGATCATCTCGCAGAACTGCTCTGTACAGACGTTGGCCGACGCGGCGATCGCACCCGCCCCGCCCATCAGCACGAGCGGGAGCAGGAACGCGTCGTCGCCGCCCAGGACCGAGAAGCCGTCGCCGGCCTCGGCGAGCACCCGCAGCGTGTCGGCGTCGATGCAGCCGACTGCCTGCTTCACGCCGGCGACGTTCGGCGTCGCGGCCAGCTCGATCAGCGCCGAGGCTCCGAGGCCGCGGCCGGTGCGGTAGGGGATGTTGTAGACGATGAGCGGCACCGGCGAGCGCTCGGCGACGACCTGGAAGTGGTGCACGATGGCGGCCTCGGAAGGACGCACGTAGTACGGAACGACGGCCAGCGACGCCGCGGCGGGCACGTCGGCGAGCGCCGCGTGACGGGCGATGGTCGTGCGCGTGTCGTTCGTCCCGGCGCCGACGACGAGCACGGCGTCGCGGCCGGCGCACGCCTCGGCGCACACGGCGGCGACGGCGGTCCGCTCGCCGTCGTCGAGCGACGTGGGCTCGCCGGTTGTCGCGAGGGCGACCACGCCCGCCGCGCCGGCGTCGAGCGCCCGGGTCGCGAGCGCCCCGAGCGCGTCGAAGTCGACCGCTCCCCGATCGTCGAAGGGCGTCACGAGCGGGACGAGGACGCCGGAGGGGCGGAAGGTCGCGCTCACGGCAGGAGAGTTTACGCACAGCCTCGGGTAGACTCCCGGCATGGCTGCGCCGCTCGGCGAACTCCTGACCGCGATGGTGACGCCGTTCCATCCCGACGGCTCCGTCAACTTCCCCTCGGCCCGCCGGCTCGTCCATCATCTTGTCGAGACGGGCTCGGACGGCATCGTCGTGTGCGGGACGACGGGCGAAGGCCCCACGGTGAGCGACCGCGAGAAGATCGACCTGCTCGACGCGCTCGTCGAGGAGGTGGGCGGGCGCGCCTGCGTCGTCGCGAACACCGGCACCTACGACACGCACCACTCGGTCGCACTCACGCGCGCGGCGGTCGAGGCCGGCGCGGACGCCTTCCTGGCCGTCACGCCCTACTACAACAAGCCGCCGCGGGCCGGCATCGTCGCCCACTTCGGGGCGATCGCGGAGGCGGCCGACGGCCGCCCGGTGATCATCTACAACATCCCGCAGCGGGTCGTGCTGAACCTCGAGCCCGACCTGCTCGCGGAGCTGGCCGAGATCCCGAACGTCGTCGCCGTGAAGCAGGCGACCGCCGACCTCGACCAGGCCCGGCAGATCCTGGCCGACACCGAGCTTCTGCTCTATGCAGGAAACGACGACCTACTGTTCCCGTTCCTGAAGTTGGGCGGCAAGGGCGGCGTGTGCGTCGCCTCACACGTCGCCGGCAGGCACATGCGGCAGATCATCGAGCTGGCGCACGCCGGCGACCTGGACGGCGCGAAGGCGCAGGACGCCGCCCTCTACGACCTCTACACGGCGCTCGCCGTCACCACCAACCCGATCCCCGTGAAGGCGGCGCTCAACCTGCTCGGGCACGACGTCGGCGGCCTCCGGCTGCCGCTCGTCGAGGCCGACGCGGACCAGACGGCGACCGTCGCAGCCGCCCTCGAGGCGGCCGGGATCCGCTCTGCAGCCAACGTCTAGCGTGTCGGCATCGGTGCGGATCATCCCGCTGGGCGGGCTCGGCGAGGTGGGCAAGAACATGACCGTCTTCGAGCGCGACGGACGCCTGCTCCTGCTCGACGCGGGCCTCTCGTTTCCGCACTCGGACATGTTCGGGATCGACCTCGTCCTGCCCGACTTCAGCTACGTGGCCGAGCGGGCCGACCGGCTCGAGGCGATCGTCCTGACGCACGGCCACGAGGATCACATCGGCGCGCTGCCCTACCTGCTGCGCGAGGTGGGGACGACCGCGGAGGTGTGGGGGACGCGGCTCACGCTCGGCATGGTCAAGTCGAAGCTCGACGAGCACGGCCTCCTCACGCATACCGACCTCGTCGAGATCGAGCCGGGCAACGGCACGGTCGAGGTGGGGCCGTTCCCCGCCGAGTTCGTGCGGGTGACGCACTCGGTGCCCGACGCCGTCGCGGTGATCCTGCACACCGAGTTCGGCCCGATCGTCCATACCGGCGACTTCAAGCTCGACGAGACGCCGGTCGACGGTCGCGTGACCGACCTGGCGCGCCTCGCCGCCCTCGGCGACGAGGGCGTGGCGCTGCTGATGGCCGACTCGACCAACGCCGAGCGGCCCGGCCATACGCCGTCGGAGCGCACCGTGGCCGCATCGCTGCGCGAGATCGTCCGCGACGCCCGCGGCCGGGTGATCGTGACGTCGTTCTCGTCCCACATCCACCGCCTGCAGCAGGTGATCGACGCCGCCGAGGCGTGCGGTCGCACGGTGTGCGTGATCGGGCGCTCGATGATCCGCAACATCAACATCGCCCGCAACCTCGGCTACGCCAACGTCAGGGACGACGGGCTGATCCGGGCCAAGCGGCTCGAGGAGTTCATGCCGCACGAGATCGTGATCATCTGCACCGGCAGCCAGGGCGAGCCCGGCTCGGCGCTGACGCGGATCGCGCTCGGCGACCACCCGGCGGTGCAGATCCACCACACCGACACCGTCGTCATGTCGTCATGGCCCGTGCCGGGCAACGAGGTGAAGGTGAACGAGACCGTGAACCGGCTCGCGCGGCTCGGTGCCAAGGTGATGACCGAGGCGACCGACTACGTGCACGTGTCCGGGCACGGCTCGGCCGGCGACCTGACGCGGATGCTGGAGACGGTGCGGCCGCGCAACTTCGTCCCGGTGCACGGCGAGTTCCGGATGCTCCAGGCGCACGCGCGGCTGGCGGAGGCCGCGGGCGTGCCGGCCCACGCGGTGCGGATCGCCGACAACGGCACGGTGCTCGAGCTCGACGGCGACGGCATCTCGGTCGTCGGCCAGATCGAGGCGGGCACGATCCTCGTCGACGGCCTCTCGGTCGGCAACGTGCGCGACGTCGTCCTGCGCGACCGCCGCCACCTCGGCTCCGACGGGGTCATGATCGTGGTCGCGACGATCGGCGCCGACTCCGCCGAGGTGCTCACCGACCCCGAGATCATCATGCGCGGGTTCGACGCCCCCGACGAGGACGGCGCGGTGCTGCTGGAGCAGGCCCGGGCAGCGGTCGAGCGAGTGCTGGACGAGTGCGTGGCCCAGCGGGCGACCGAGGTGCATGTCGTCCAGCAGCGCCTGCACGACGCGCTGGCCGAGCTCGCCTCACGCGCGACGGGCAAGCGGCCGATGGTGCTGCCCGTCGTCGTCGAGGTCTAGCCGGTCGGTGGAGGTAGGCGGCGAACGGCCCGCCGGTGGTGAGGTCCATCCCTACCGCGAAACAGCCGGTTCAGCATATCGGGGCAGGGGCCGGATCTTGCGCGGGTGGAGACACACCGAAGACCGCCCCCATGCGCAGGGACGGTCTGCGGGTGACGCCTCCTCCGGCGATCAGGGCAGGCGGGCTGCCTGGTACAGGGCGACGCCCTGCTGGTTGCGGCCGCCCATGCGGGTGAAGTAGCCGCCGAACCCGACCCGCGTGCCGCCGTTGGCGATCGCGAGCAGGCCGTGGTTCGAGTTCGCGCCGGGGTTCCACGCCACGAGCGAGTTGTCGCGGGTGTCGAACGCCGCCACGTGGTGACGGGTCGAGCACGGACCGAGGTTGCCCGGCTTGCAGTTCGGCCCGGCCACGTTGAAGTGGCCGCCGACATAGAGAATGCCCTTCCGCATCGCGCACCCCGGCGTGTCGCCGTCGTCCTGCTGGGTGAACCCGTTCAGGAGCGCACCGCTCCGGGGATCGAACGCGCTCACGTTGTACGAGGTCTTGTTGCCGTTCACCTTCCAGTAGCCCCCGCACGTGTAGATGCGGGTGGCCGTGGCGATGATGTGGTACACCCGGCTCGTCTCGACCGTCGTGCACGTCGGGCAGTTCGCCGGCGCGTAGATGTTCGGGTTGAAGGCGAGCACCGTCTTGCCGCTGCTGATCGGCACGGCCGCGATCTCGTTGCGCGACTCGCCGTCGACGGTGCCGAAGTGGCCGCCGAAGTAGACGCGCTGGCCGTTCGACGAGAAGGCGATCGTGAACACGCGCGGCGCGCAACGGGGCGGGCAGGCGAAGCCGGAGATCTGGCCGATGGCCGGCGCCCATCCCGTCACGGGAGCGCTGGAGGAGCGGCCGATCGAGGCGATCCGATGCCGGACGACGCCGTGGACGCGGCTGAAGTCGCCGCCTGCGAAGAGCTTGCCGTTCGGCCCGACGCGGACCACGAAGACGCTCGCGTTCGCGCCCGGGTTCCACGCCGCAACCGCGCCGGTCTTCGTGACCGCCGCCAGGTACTTGCGGGCGTGGCCGCCGACGGAGGTGAACGAGCCGCCGAGATAGACGCGCGTGGAGGTGACCGCGATGGCGCGGACGGCGCCGTTCGCGCCGGGATTCCATTTCAGGAGTGCCCCGGTCGTGGCGTTGAACGCCGCGACGTTGCTGCGCCTGGTGCCGCCCGACGCCGCACCGGGCGCACGGACGGCGCTGAACTGGCCGCCGACGTACATCACGTTCCCGGAGAACGTGATCGCGCGGACGGTGCCGTTGGTCTGCCAGGAGGGGCTGGGCGGGAAGGGATTGGCCGCGAGAGCCTGACCAGAGCTGCCTGCCAGCATCAAGCCCGCCCACGCGGCGCCGAGAAAGAGTCGTCGTCGCATGCCGACACGGTACCCAGCATGCCGGATGGCGCAAAGGTGAGTTGGATCACTTTTGCGGCAGTTTCACGAATTCCCAACAACCCCTAACACCGGCACGAGAACCTGTCCAGCCATATCCCGTTGCAGTTCGTGGCAGGCGCAGGCAGGGGAACGGCGCAGGCCGCCGAACTTCGATCCGATGACCAGAGCGACGACGCGAGCACGTGGTCGCGCCGCTAGCTCTCGCACGAAGACTCGGCGCCCGCGCACCCCCACCCGCCACACGCCCCCTCGGCGGAAACGGGCGCCGAGTCGTTCGGCGCGGCAGCAGCGCACCGACCTGATCGGCGGCGGGCTGCTTGCGCTGGGCGCGTTCCTGGGATTCGTCGAGTACCTGGGCTGGGACGGGGGCGTGGTGGGCCTCAAGATCGACTCAGCTGTCCACCTCGCGATCGGCAGGGCTGCGGCCGTGATCCCGCCGCTCCTGGTGCTCGTGGGGGCCGGCATCTTCCTGCGCAGCCCGCTCACCCGCCTGCGCCCGCTGCGCACGGGGGCGATCGTGTGCCTGGCGACGCTCATCCTCGCCCTCTCGACGACCGACACCGGGGCCGCCGAGCAGCATGGCGGCCTCACGGGCGCGTACGCGCGCATCGCGCTCGACGGCCTGGTGGGCCCGATCGGCGTCTCCATCCTGGTCGCGCTCGGCACGCTCGCGGGCGTCGTCCTCGTCACGGGCGCCTCGCTCGGGGTCGCGATGCGCGCCTCCGGCAGGCACATGGCCCGAGCCGCAGGGGCCGGCGTGCGCCTCTCCGAGGAGGTGGGCCGCCGCTATCGCGAGCGCCCCGCCGGCCGCCCGATGCTACGGGCCGTCCCCAGCCCCGAGCAGTCCACGCCGCCCGTCGACGGCTCGCACGCCTTCGCCGACCTGTTCGGCGAGGTGCCCGAGCTCGACGAGGCGCCCGAGCCGCCCGTCGCCGCGGAGCCCGAGCCCGAACCGGAGCCCGAGGAGCTCACCGACGACGACCCGTTCGACGAGCCGACGCCCGTCCTGACGCCCCCGATGCCCGCGCCGAACCGCACGCCCTACCGGTTGCCGAAGAGCTCGATCCTCAAGCGCAGCGCGGCCGGCCGCGGCGCCGGGCAGGACCACGAGAAGATCGCCCGCCAGCTCGTCGAGGCGCTCGCCAACTTCGGCGTCGAGGCCCGCGTCGTGGGGATGGTCACCGGGCCGCGCGTGACGCGCTACGAGCTCCAGCTCGCCCCGGGCATCAAGGTCAGCCGCGTCTCCCAGCTGCGCGACGACCTCGCCTATGCACTGGCGACGACCGAGATCCGCATCCTGGCGCCGATCCCGGGCAAGCAGGCCGTCGGAGTGGAGGTGCCGAACCTGTCCGCGAACCTGGTCACGTTGGGCGACATCTACGCCGAGCCGCCGGCCGGGTCGAGCCCGCTCACCGCCTGGCTGGGCAAGGACATCTCCGGCCACGGCGTCGCCTGCGACCTGGCCCGGATGCCGCACCTCCTGATCGCGGGCACGACCGGGTCGGGCAAGTCCGGCTGCATCAACGCCATCCTGTGCTCGATCCTGCTGCGGGCGACGCCCGACGACGTGCGCATGATCCTGGTCGATCCCAAGCGGGTCGAGCTCAACCACTACGAGTCGATCCCGCACCTGCTGACGCCGGTCGTCACGAACATGAAGAACGCCTCGCTCGTGCTCCAGAACGTCGTCCGCGAGATGGAGACGCGCTACGAGATCATGGGCGCCGCCAAGGCCCGCAACCTCGCCGAGCTGAACGCCTCGCGGGCCGGGATCGGCCGCGACACGCTCCCGCACATCCTGGTCGTGATCGACGAGCTGGCCGACCTGATGATGGTCTCGCCGGCCGAGGTCGAGGACGCGATCATCCGGCTCGCCCAGAAGTCGCGCGCGGTCGGCATCCACCTCGTGCTGGCCACCCAGAGCCCGCGCGTCGACGTCATCACGGGCATGATCAAGGCCAACGTGCCGTCGCGCATTGCGTTCGCCGTGTCGTCGCAGACCGACTCCCGCGTCATCCTCGACACCGGCGGCGCCGAGGCGCTGCTGGGCCAGGGCGACATGCTCTACAAGCCGCTCGGCACGTCCAAGCTGCAGCGCATCCAGGGCGCGTACATCTCCGAGGCGGAGACCCGCGACATCGTCGACGCCTGCCGTCGCCAGGGCGAGCCGACGTTCGAGGAGGAGCTGCTCGAGGCGCCCAGCGACGTCGAGCCGGAGGCGCTCGATGCCGACGACGACCCGGTGCTCGAGGACGCGATCCGGCTGGTCGCCCAGCATCAGACGGCGTCCGTCTCGCTCCTGCAGCGGCGCCTGCGCGTGGGCTACACCCGAGCCGGCCGGCTGATCGACATGCTCGAGCGGCGGGGCATCGTCTCCGGCTACGAGGGCTCCAAGGCGCGCAAGGTGCTGATCGCCGAGGGCGACCTGCACCGCATCCTGGGCGACGGCGCCCAGCCGATGCCCGAGCCGGCCGACGACGTCACCCGATAGCGGCGATCCCGGCGCTGGCGCCGGATTACCATCCCAGGCGGTGACCGACGACTGGTACACCCGGCTGCTCGCGACCGGCCTGCTGGACGTGCTCGCGCCCTACCAGCCGGCGATCGTCGGCTCGTACCCGCTGGGGATCGCGCCGCCGGACGCGCGCGTGGAGATCGTCTGCCGCGCCACCGACCTGTCCGCCTTCGCGCGCGTGCTCGAGAGCACCTACGGCGGGCAGGACGGGGAGTTCGCGGTCTACGGCGGCACGCTCGACGCCGAGGAAGCCGTGTTCGCCGAATTCACCCTCGACGGGCTTCCGCTGGAGGTCTCCGCCCAGCGCGAGCACGTCCACCGCCGCCTGGGCGCGGCCACGCTCGGGCTCTCACGGGCACTGGAGCAGTCCGGGCCGGTGACGAAGGCCCGGCTCGCCGCCGCCGTGGCCGACGGCCAGGACTGGCTCGACGCCGGCACGGCCCAGCTCGACCTCAGCCGGGCGGCGCTCGAATCGCTCTCGACGGCCAACCCCGTCCTGGTCGCGCGCGTCATGGGCGTGCCCCGCCCCGGCCCGAAGCTGCGCGAGTACACGACCGCGATCCTCATCTCGATCACCGCCGACGTCCTGATCGTCTCCGCCGGCGCCGCGCGCGGCTCGCAGGAGTACACGGGACTCATGTTCATGCTCCAGGCGGGCGTCCTCGGCCTGGTGTTCGGCGCCCGGCTGGCGGTCGTTGCCACGCTCACGCCGCTCGTCGCGTTCGGGCTCCTGGTCCTCTCGAGCATTGCGGTCGGCAACGAGACGTGCACGCCCGACTGCGCCCAGCAGGCGGCGGACTACCTCTTCGTGGCAGTGCTGGTCGCGAGCGCGGCCGGCGTCCTCGGCCTCCTGCGCGACCGCTACTTCCCGCGGCCGGCGTGACCAGGGCCGTCGTGGCGCTCGTCGCCCTGGCCGCGACGGCCGCCGGCTGCGGATCCGACCTCGGCCCGGCCTCGGCCCCGGCCGTGGTGCCGGTGCGCCTCCAGCTCGTGCAGGGCACGCCGGAGCTGGCGAGGGGCGCCCGGGACGCCGTCGACATGGTCGGCGCCCGGATGGTGACCGACACGTCCCAGGCCGACCTGGTCGTCACGGCGTCTCCGGCGGCGGCGGCCGAGGCCGCGCGGGTGAACCCGGGGACGCACATCCTGCTCGTCACGCCGCATCCGCCGCAGAACCTGCCAGACAACGTGCGGGCCGTCCAGTTCGACCGCGGCGGGATGGCCTACCTGGCCGGCGCGCTCGCCGCCCTGCGAGCGCGCGACGTCGCGGTCGTCGAGGACGGCGACGCCCTCGAGGACGCGTTCCGCGCCGGCACGCAGGAGGTGACGGGGCACGCCTCGGTGACCAGCGTGCCGTGCGGGCGTTCCACGTCAGCGGCAGTCGTCTACGTGCCCGATCCGGCCTGCCGGCCACGCGGCTCGGCCGCGGCGGTGATCGCTCCCGCCCGGCTCCCGGGCGCCGACATGCTGGGGCTGCTCGGCCCGCGGCCGTCGGTCGTGGTGGCCGAGGCGGCGCGCAGCGTCCAGGACGGTGTCTTCGGCGCTGGGGTGTGGCTCGAGGGGCTGCGGGACGACGCGATCGGGTTCTCGTGGGTCTCGCCGTCGCTCTCGCCGGCCGCTCTCGACCGGCTCCAGCACGTGGAGGACCGGGTGCGGGCCGAAACGGCTCCGGTCCCTCTGGTCGCCCCCTGAGCGGGTTCCTCGGTACACTCCGCGCATCGCCGCAGGGGGCGGCGCTGTTGCCATGTTCGAGATCG
>Ga0075426_10003442_pt1 | contig 11314 bp, 10 predicted proteins | sample SoiMethybrSBSTD5_FD_75304 | JGI IMG/M metagenome (GOLD analysis project Ga0075426, IMG submission 75304) | Bulk soil microbial communities from a Populus tree surrounding site in Tennessee, USA - Soil MetaG P. TD hybrid SBSTD5 | ecosystem: Environmental > Terrestrial > Soil > Tree plantation...
CTCCGGCCAGCAACTTGGATAGGAATTTCATGATGCTTTACTCCGTTCGCGCACGGCGGTTCCGAGACACGGATGCCTAACCTGTATAGACGTGAGTTTTGGCAGCTAAGTTTCGGTAAAAACGCACTTAATTCTGCTGGCCCGTTCTCGATCGCGTCAGTCCTTAGTGTACCCCCTGTGGCAAGCTCCTGATGGGGATTTCTGGACCCATCTGGAACGTGGAGCCGGCCGCCCCCGGCCGGGTTTTCGGCGGATAACGAAACGCATTGGGACCAACCAGCCATGCCATCGAAGCCGCTTCATTGGCGCTGCCACGGGACACGCAATATAAAAGGGCGCCCTTTGGGAGTAGTCTGCAGTGATCTTCAAGCACTCAGCTACTTCAGAAAGGAGCACCCTCGTGAATGACATTAAGTTTATTGGCCTCGATGTGCATAAGACAAGCATTTCTGCAGCCGTACTGGATGAGAGTGGAAAGCTTGTGATGCAGGCGGTGTTGATGACCAACGCTGCTGCGGTTCTGAGTTTTTTGCGCGGTCTGCGCGGGAGTTTACGCGTGACCTTCGAAGAAGGAACGCATGCTGCCTGGCTGCACACAGTGTTGAGGTCACAGGTAGCGGAAGTGGTGGTGTGCAATCCACGCAGAAACGCGCTACTCAAGAGCGGAAACAAGAACGATCAGATCGACGCGCGCAAGCTGGCAGACCTACTGCGTGCGAACATGCTCAAGCCGGTGTATCACGGACGATACTCACACACTGACATTGAAGGAGTTGGGCCGTACGTATCGCTCTCTCACCGACGACACCACCCGGGTGATGCGCCGGCTGAAAGCGTTGTACCGCAGTCTAGCCATCGATACCGGTGGCAAGAAGCTATACACAAGACGGCGTCGGGAGCAGTGGTTGACTCAACTCCAGCAACCGGGACAACGCTATCGCGGCGAACGCTTATTCGAGCAATTCGAGCAGCTGAAGACTCTGCGCCGGCAGGTACGCTGCGATCTGATTCAGGAAGGACACAAGCATGCCGCCACGGCGATGCTGAGCAGCATTCCCTTTGTGGGACCGATCCGCTCGGCACTGCTGATCGCGCGCGTGCAGACGCCGTTTCGCTTCCGCACCAAGCGTCAGTTCTGGGCTTACTGCGGACTCGCACTGGAAACGCGCAGCAGTGCCGATCACCAGGTGATCGCCGGCGAGCTGCGGCGCAACAACAAGCCCGTCTTTATTCGTGGATTGAATCTGAATCACAATCCCGATCTGAAGAACATCTTTAAGTCCGCCGCCACCACGGCAAGTGCCACGCCCGGTCCGTTTCGTGATTTTTACCAAACCCTTCTGGGGAAGGGGATGAAGCCGGAGATGGCAAGGTTGACCCTGGCGCGCAAGATCGCCGCCATCAGTTTGAGTGTCTGGAAGAAAGGAGAGCGCTTCGATCCAGAGCAACTAAAAGCACAAGCAGTTTGAGCACACACAGAGACCGATCGATTCATACATCGTTGGGTCAGTCTCTGAGTGCTCGGGTTCGAGGGTAAGTATCCTGGGCCGGGTTAGGCCATGCGCTTGGGCGCTAAGTCTCACGGGCCACCATATGCTCCCTCGGACAACCCAATCAAGCTATAGGCCGCTGATCTCAGTGAGTCTCAGATAGAACCATGGTTGCCACACAACCCATGCGGCTTGTGTAGTCTCAGGATCTGACGCAGGTATCGATGCAGTACCAACACGGGAATCTCGAAGTCTCAACCCAGGCTCGAACCGACAGCATGCAGATCCCCACCAGGGCTCGATGCCAGAGCACTGTGTTCCCATCTGATCAGGACAAGTGTTTCCTCTTGACATCGCCTTTTATAGAACCCGGGCGAGGGCGCCCGGCTCCACGTTGCTGTGGCTAAATGCGCAGCCTAACCTTATCCACCGCAGGCAGCTTGAGGATGACTATGTCCGAGGCGATCCATTCGCCGTGGCTGTCTTCGTCAGCCGTGACGCGGATTTCCGCATTGTCCCGCAGCGATTCGGCAGCGCTTTGTAACCGTTGGGACGAAGGGACGCCATCCCCGAATCGCACCCGGCAGCGCTGAATGTTGACCCGCCGCAAATAGCCCGTCTTTCCCGCAACATAGATGTACTTGCCTACTTCCCGCTTCGTCCCCTCGACTACGAGGCCCTGAAAAATGCCCTTAGTCGCAAACAATGGAAGTGCAGCAAAGAGGCAAAGCACCAGCGAAAGGTATTTCGTGCCAATCCGCCAATGCAAGTAGCCGCGCATCTGTGGGTGAGATGCACATCTTACGTCGAGAGATGACGCCGGCTATTTAGCGAAAAAACTGAGTGCCGAGTTAGGCACGTAAGGGAGCGCTCCTTGCTCCGTTCAGTCGTAATACTCCAACCCCAAGTGCGTGATCATTTCCTCGCCGCGCAGATGGCGTAGCGTGTTCTTCAGCTTCATTGACTGAATAAACAGATCATGTTCGGGATACAGGCCCGGCGCAGTCATCGGAGACTTGAAGTAGAAACTCAGCCATTCCTGAATTCCGATTCCCTGCAGCTCAGGCGTGCGCTGAGCCAGATCGAGGAAGAGAACCAGGTCGAGGACGATCGGCGCGGCGAGGATCGAATCGCGGCAGAGGAAATCGACTTTGATCTGCATCGGGTAGTTGAGCCAGCCGAAGATGTCGATGTTGTCCCAGCCTTCTTTGTTATCGCCGCGCGGTGGGTAGTAGTTGATGCGGACCTTGTGAAAGATATTCCCGTAGAGCTCTGGATAAAGATCGGGCTGGAGAATGTGCTCGAGCACGCCGAGCTTGGATTCTTCTTTGGTCTTGAATGACTCGGGATCGTCGAGCACCTCGCCGTCGCGGTTTCCCAGAATGTTCGTTGAGTACCAGCCGCTCACACCGAGCATTCGGGCTTTGAACGTTGGCGCGAGAACGGTCTTGATTAGCGTTTGTCCCGTTTTGAAATCCTTGCCACAGATGGGAGCGCTATTGCGACGGGAGAGTTCCTGCATTGCTGGAACGTCCACCGTCAGATTCGGAGCGCCATTGGCAAACGGCACACCTTCCGAGAGCGCCGCGTAAGCGTAGATCATCGAGGGCGCGATGTCCTGGCTGTTCTGCTGTAGAGCTTTCTCGAATGCTTTTACGGAAGCGTGCGCTTCGGTCTGCTGCATGAAGATTTCTGTCGAGCCGCACCAGATCATTACCAGGCGATCCGCGCCGGAGCTCTTCTTGAACTCGCGAATGTCCGCGCGGACCTGCTCGGCGAGTTCCATCTTCGACTTGCCTTTCTTCACGTTGTGGCCGTCGAGCTTTTTTACGTAATGACGATCGAAGACTGCCTGGCGCGGCTTCACCGACTGCAGGAACGGTTTCACTTTGTCGAGCAGGTCTTTCTCGATCACGCCGGCCTTGCTGGCGGCGGTGTACATGTCGTCTTCGAAGATGTCCCAGCCGGTAAAGACGAGATCATTGAGACCGGCGAGCGGAACGAATTCCTTTACCTTTGGTGTGCGGCCTTCGGTGCGCTTGCCCAAACGCACCGTGCCCATCTGAGTCATGGAACCGATTGGTTTCGCGTGTCCTTTACGGACAGCTTCAACTCCGGCGACGAAGGTCGTCGCCACTGCTCCCATTCCGGGAATCATGATGCCTAGCTTGCCCTTGGCAGGTGCAATCTTGTCGCTGGCAGTCTTTTTCTCTTTCGCCATTCTCGGCTCGTTACTCCTAATGAATTTTCGAGGTGAGGTACAAAGGATTTATGTTCTCGTAACCAGAGTTGATTTGCAAACGACACATTCACCGCAGAGGACACAGAGGGGCACAGAGAAGAAAGAACAATTCAGTTTCAGGAATGAACAGATTTCCAATTTCCTCTGTGTTCCTCTGTGTCCTCGGTGGTTCAGAGCTAAAATTCCACCGCATGGATACAAAAAAAGTCGCCGTCGTGACCGGCAGTTCGAGCGGCTTTGGCCTGCTGACGGTAGTGGACCTCGTGCAGACCGGATACTTCGTCGTTGCGACAATGCGCGACCCTAGACGCCGCGAGCGATTGGACGCTGCGCTCGCTTCTGCTGGAAATCTGGGTGCTCAAGTCGAGGTGCGACGGCTTGACGTAACCGAGTTCGAGAAGATTCCGTCCGCGGTCTCTGACATTGTTAGCGATCATGCACGAATCGACGTCCTCGTAAACAACGCCGGGTTCGCGGTAGGAGGATTTGCTGAAGACGTTGCTCTGGATGAACTGAGGCTGCAACTCGACACCAATTTTTTCGGGCAGGTCGCGGTCACCAAAGCAGTCCTTCCTACCATGCGCGCGCAAAAATCCGGACACATCATCATGGTCTCTTCCATCTTGGGACAGCTCGGCCAGCCGATGGTTTCGAGTTATTGCGCCTCGAAGCATGCGCTCGAAGGCCGGGCGGAGGCGCTGCGCATTGAAGTTCGGTCGCTTGGAATCAAAGTCGTACTGGTCGAGCCGGGCGGTTATAAGACCGACATCTGGACTCGCAATGTTCTAGTCAGCCGTGCTTCCACGGACGGAACGTCTCCTAACAAAGAGCGCAGCCGAAAGTATGTCGATGGAGTCAAAGAGTCGCACCGTGAATTGCCGGATCCTATCGAAGTCGCGAGCCTGATTGTTCGCATCGCGCAGGATCCGAATCCAAGGTTGCGCTACCGCTCGGGACGCGACGCCAAGATGGGCTACTTCATGCGTGCACTGCTCCCGTGGAACGTTTGGGAGCGTATGGTGGAAAAGCGAACGAAAATTGGTTGAGGAGAAGCTCGTGAGTGCTCCATTGCAGAACAATGTTGCCATTGTGACCGGCGCAAGCCGAGGCATCGGTCTGGCAATCTCCGAGAAGCTTGCCGAAATGGGATGTGAAGTCGTGATCACCGCGCGCAAGCGCGATGAACTGGAAAAGGCCGCACAGAGCATTCGCAAGACGGGCGGCAAATGCGAAGGCGTGCTTTGTGACGTGAGCTCGCTATCCGACGTGCAGCAACTCGCCGACAAGATCGGCGATCGTCGGAAGAAGCTCAAGATCGTGATCAACAACGCCGGAATCGGAGGCTTCTCGTCACCGCTGCACGAGACCGATCCTGAAACTTGGGACAAGATGATCAATACGAATCTGCGGGGCGTGTATTACATGATCCGCGCATTTGCTCCGATGCTCATCGCGAACGGCGGAGGGGACATCGTCAACATCTCGTCGCTGGCCGGCAAGAACGCATTGCCGAATGGCGCAACATACTCGGCTTCGAAATGGGGACTGAACGGATTGTCATACTCGGTTGCAGAAGAGCTGCGCGCACACAACATTCGCGTGACGGTGGTTTGTCCCGGATCGGTGAACACCGGCTTGAGTCCGCACACCGGGAAGAATCCCAGCAAAATGCTTCGGCCTGCCGATGTGGCGCATGTGGTGGCTATGGTCGTTACGCAGGCGCCACAGTCTTTTGCCAGCGAGATTCTTTTGCGGCCTACGCAGAAACCCTAGGAGTTAACACGAAGGTCACGAAGTTCACCCCGAGATCACGGAGAGTCTCTTTTCAATTTCCGCCGTTGAGAAGTTATTCTGAAGTTCTCCGTGACCTTGAAATTGTGACTTCGTGACCTCCATGTTAACCCCCGTCCAGAACGGAACCCCTCAGACGTTGCTCATCGATGCCGATGACACGCTCTGGGAGAATAATGTTTATTTCGAGCGTGCGATTGCGGACTTCATCTCGTTTCTCAATCACCGCGAGTTCACGCCGGAGCAGGTTCGCGAACGTTTGAACGAAGTCGAGAGGGAATCGATCAAGACACACGGGTATGGCATTCGCAGCTTTGCCAACGCGCTATGCAGAACGTTCGAGTGTCTGAGTGTCGAAGCATTGACGGCGGAGTTGCGCGAACAGATTCATGCTTTTGCATTTCGCATCGCCGAGCATCCGGTCGAGATCATCGCGGGAGTTCCTGAGACACTTAGGCATCTCACCGCCCGAGAGCATCACCTCATCCTCATGACCAAAGGCAATCCCGCCGAGCAGACTTCCAAAGTGGAACGGTCAGGATTGCAGGACTATTTTGCGGCCGTGGAAGTGGTGGCAGAGAAGAATGCGAAAGCGTATCACGGCGTCGCTGAAAAGTACGGTCTTGATCAGGAGGTCACCTGGATGGTCGGCAACAGCCCGCGCTCCGATGTGAACCCGGCGCTTGAGGCCGGCCTCCATGCGGTGTTCGTGCCGCACGACATGACCTGGGTGCTGGAGCACGAAGAGATCGGCACTCCCTCACGCACGGGGCAGAGATTGCTGACGCTGGAGCGCTTTACGGAGCTTCAGAAGTACTTCTGAAGCTCGAATTTGATCGTTGCTGATACAGGCGTTTCTACCCTAACCACTCTAAGTCTCGGGAAGTCAAAGTGTTAGCTCGAAAGCCCCGATTACTGGTGGTGAGTTTTCCGGTGCACTATTCCTGAAACTTTCATCTGTTTTCGGGTTTTAATCAGGGGACGAACTGCGGTACTGTCGCACCTGGAGAGACTTCCTATGCACAAGAATCGGAAGCTTCTGGCTTCACTGATTCTGCTTCTGACGGTGATGTCGGCGATCGCCGTCGTTGCTGCCGACAAAAAGAAGAACAAAAAATCAAAGAATCAAGCCAACGCTGCTGTCACGCAGATGGACCAGCAGAAACGTGCGATCCATGTGCTGAATCGCTTTACATTCGGTCCGCGACCAGGCGACGTGCAGCGCGTCGAGGCCATGGGCATCGACAACTGGTTCGAGCAGCAGCTTCGCCCGGAGAAGATCGACGACTCGGCGCTCGACGCGCGGCTTGCTCCGTTCCGCACGCTGAAGATGAGCACCAACGAACTGGTGCGGGACTTCCCTCCGCCGCAAGTGATCAAGGCTGTTGAAAAAGGCAAAGCTTCGATCCCGCGCGATCCGCAGGAGAAGGCCATCTACGAAGCCGCCCTTGACCGTCAGCGCCAGAAGCAGGAAGCCAAGGAGGATGCCGCGAATGCTCAGAACGCCGCGCTGAATAGCGATGCTCAGGCTGGTCAAGATGCCGGCAACGGAAAACGACGTAGAGGCGGCGCCGACATGGAAGATCGCATGTATGCGTCGCTCAGCGCGGATTCTCTGATGGACGAACCTCCTGACCAGCGCTTCAAAGACTTGATGAAAATGGGTCCCGACGACATGCGGGCGGTTGCGCGTTCGTTGAACCAACAAGAACGTGAGCGTCTGGTCGATGGATTTACGCCGCAGCAAAAGGAAACGCTGCTGGCGATGGTGAATCCGCAGCAAGTGGTTCAGGGAGAGCTTACGCAGGCGAAGCTGCTGCGCGCGATCTACAGCGAGCGCCAACTCGACGAAGTGATGACCGACTTCTGGATGAATCACTTCAACATCTTCATCAACAAAGGCGCTGATCGGTACATGCTCACGGCGTATGAGCGCGACGTGATTCGTCCGCATGCACTGGGCAAATTCAAGGACTTGCTGGTCGCGACCGCGAAGAGCCCGGCGATGCTCTTCTATCTCGACAACTGGCAGAGCATCGGACCGGATTCCGATTTCGCGCGCTTCGGCGGACAACGCCAGCGGCCTGGCCGTCTGCGCCGCGGCCCGTTTGGAATGATTGTCTACGATCCGCCACGGCCACGTCGCGAACAGAATCCGGAGCAGAAGAAAAAGCGCGCGAGTGGACTGAACGAGAACTACGCGCGCGAGATCATGGAACTGCACACGCTCGGCGTTGACGGCGGCTACACGCAGAAAGACGTCACCGAGTTGGCAAAGGTGTTAACCGGCTGGACAATCGACAAACCGCAACAAGGCGGCGAGTTCAAGTTCGACGAACGTCGTCACGAGCCGGGCACGAAGGTCGTGCTTGGCAAGAAATTCAAAGAAGACGGCGAGAACGAAGGCATGAAGGCGCTCGACATGCTCGCGCACTATCCTTCGACGGCTCGCTTCATCTCCAAAAAGCTGGCGATGCGATTCGTCTCTGACGATCCGCCGCAGTCGCTCGTGGATCGCATGGCGAAAACTTTCATGGACTCCGACGGTGATATTCGCGAAGTTTTGCGCACAATGTATCACTCGCCTGAATTCTGGTCCCCGCAGACGTATCGCGCAAAGGTAAAGACTCCGCTGGAGTTTGTCGTTTCCGCAATACGGGCATCGGGCGCGGACGTGCAGACGCCGCAAGCTCTCAACAACCAACTGCAGAAGCTCGGCATGCCGCTCTATGCGATGCAGCCTCCCACCGGCTACTCGATGAAGGCGGACGCGTGGGTGAACTCTGCGGCGCTGCTGAATCGCATGAATTTCGGTTTGGCGCTGGCAGCAGGAAAGTTGGCGGGTATTCAGTGGAATCCGTCGGCAACGTTGAACGAGAACCAAATGCCGCGTGATCCCGACGGAGCATTGGCCAATTTCGAGAACGCATTGCTGGACGGGGACGTGTCGAAGCAGACGCATACGACGATTCTGAATGAATTGAACGATCCCCAAGCTGCAGCGCGCAACAATGTTCCTGCAGCCGAAGGCACGAATTTGCGACTGATCGCTGGATTGCTTCTGGGATCACCAGAGTTCCAGCGCAGATAGTTGAGGAGAAGGATTTCTGCCCTCGAAGTAAAGACTGGAGTAGATATGGCAATCACGAGAAGAGCATTCCTGAAGGGTGGCGCAATGGCGCTGGTGGGAACCTCGGCGATCCCGAGCTTCCTCACCCGGGCGGTCTATGGATCGACGGCTCCCATAACGGGAAAGAAGCGCCTGGTGGTGCTTTTTCAGCGCGGCGCAGCGGACGGTCTGAACATCGTCGTGCCTCACGGCGAGCAGGCGTACTACGCCATGCGTCCTACGATTGCTATTCCTCGTCCGTCGACGGCTCAGCTCTCGGCCATCGATCTCGATGGATTCTTCGGATTGCATCCCGCCATGGAAGCTTTCAAGCCGCTCTGGGATCAGGGACATCTCGCGATCATCCACGCGGCCGGCTCTCCTGACGAAACACGCTCGCACTTCGACGCGCAGGATTTCATGGAATCCGGCACGCCAGGATTGAAGTCCACCGAAGATGGCTGGCTGAATCGCGCGATGCAGACGCTTCAGGAACAGCACTCTCCGTTTAGCGCAGTCGCATTGAGCACAGCGCTGCCACGCACTCTTGCCGGAAAGTTTCCCGCAGTTGCGTTGAGCAACATCAATGACTTCGGCGTCGGCGGACGCAATCCGAATGCAGCCCCGATCAGCAATACGTTCGAGGCGATGTACGCACAGTCGGTGGACAGCGTCCTTCACGGGACTGGAGAAGAGACCTTCGAAGCCGTGAAGATGCTCAAGGCCGCCGATCCGGCGCGGTACACGCCGGCGCCGGGCGCGAATTATCCGCGCGGTCGGTTTGGTGACAGCCTGCGACAAGTTGCCCAATTGCTGAAAGCCGATCTCGGAGTAGAAGTCGCCTTCGCCGATATCGGCGGATGGGACCACCATGTAAACGAAGGCAGCACGCAAGGTCAGCTCGCCAACGTTCTACGCGAGTTCTCGCAATCGATCGCAGCCTTCTGGAACGACCTCGGCGACCTCGGCGAAAACACCGTCTTGGTTTCAATGTCAGAATTCGGCCGCACCGCGCGCCAGAACGGCAACGGCGGCACCGACCATGGACACGCGAACGTGATGTTCGTTGTAGGTGGCCCGGTACGCGGCGGAAAGGTGTATGGCCGCTGGCCGGGTCTCGATCAATCTCAGCTCTATCAGGGCCGCGACCTCGCACTCACGACTGACTTCCGCCAGGTGCTCGGAGAAATGGTCTATCGGCATTTAGGGAATCGCGACCTCGCGCAGGTGTTCCCTGGATTCCAGAGTTCTCCGAATAGGTTCTTGAGGATTCTTGGATAGCAAATTTTTGTTTTCAGATGGCGCGACTACCGGTCGCGCCATTTTTATTTGTCTACGCGCCAACAAAATTTGAAATTGCGGTGTCCAACTCAATTGCAACACTCGTTCAGCAGAGGAACTGCTCCCTGTGCATTCTGTGGAAGTCGCCGATGAATTTCTGCCCGACAATTTCTTATGATGACCAGCAATTCTTCAAGCGACACTGCAACAACTCGCTCCAGATTCTCGGAAAGAACAACTTCTTGGAAATTTTTCTCATGCTCCATCACATTTTTTTCTTTCACGCAAGTGATTGAACGTTTATTGCTCACGAAGTCATCTCTGGATGCGTTGACAAAAATTCCGTGCGGGTTAGAATACGAATGCTTCCTTGTCACTTCTTGAGTAGAAATCACCCGACCTTGAATTCAGTGCTGATCCAACCCGACCTACCTGCGACGTTGCATGCTCAGGGCAAGGTGCGGGACATCTATGAAGCGGGTGAGCATCTCCTGTTCGTCGCTTCGGACAGGATTTCGGCATTCGACCACATCCTCGCCAGCACAATTCCCGATAAGGGAAAAGTTCTCACCCAGCTTTCGCTCTTCTGGTTTGATTTTCTGCGCGACGTGGTCCCGAATCATGTGATCACGGCGCGCGTAGAAGAGTATCGGGAGCCGCTGCGTGAATTCGGCGAACAGCTTCGCGGGCGCTCGATGCTGGTACGCCGTGCGAAGATGTTTCCGGTCGAATGCGTCGCTCGCGGATATCTTTCCGGCTCCGGCTGGAAGGAATATCAACAGACCGGAGCAGTTTGTGGAATTAAATTGCCCTCCGGGCTGCGTGAGTCTGATCGCTTACCCGAGCCGATCTTCACCCCGGCGACGAAATCGACCAGCGGACACGACATCAATATCCCATTCGCCGAGATGGCGAAGATGGTTGGACAGTCCACGGCAGAGAAGCTGCGCGACCTCACACTTCGCATCTACTCTCTTGCAGTGGAGCACGCAAAACAACGCGGCATCATCATTGCTGATACAAAATTTGAATTCGGCTTGATCGATGGAAACATCGCTCTGGCCGATGAAGTACTCACTCCCGACTCCTCGCGCTTCTGGCCGGCCGAGAGCTACCGTCCTGGAGGACCGCAGCTCTCCTACGATAAGCAATTTGTGCGCGATTACCTTGAATCGATTCGGTGGGACAAGAACCCGCCGTCTCCCGCATTGCCTGACCACATTGTTCAGAAGACGCGCGAGAAATACATTCAGGCGTACCGCCAACTCTCCGGCAAGGAGCTCGAACTGTGACGCTCGTTGATTGGACTATCGTCGGCGTGATCTTGCTTTCGATCCTGTTGTCGGCTGCTCAAGGGTTCTTGTACGAGATCTTCTCTCTGGCCGGAGTGGTTCTCGGATA
>Ga0075426_10003445_pt1 | contig 11307 bp, 4 predicted proteins | sample SoiMethybrSBSTD5_FD_75304 | JGI IMG/M metagenome (GOLD analysis project Ga0075426, IMG submission 75304) | Bulk soil microbial communities from a Populus tree surrounding site in Tennessee, USA - Soil MetaG P. TD hybrid SBSTD5 | ecosystem: Environmental > Terrestrial > Soil > Tree plantation...
CGTGCGTCCGCGGATCCGGCAGCGTCGGATCGTCGAGCGGACCGCTGCCGCCGGATCCGGCGGCGTAGCCGAGGCTGCGCAGCCGCTGTTCCTGTTCGGCGGAGATCGGATTGGTCTGCGCGCGATCGCCGCCGGGCGCAATCCGCGCGAGGGCGCGCACCAGCTGATCGTTCATCCGCTGCACGCGATCGGGTTGGTCGGAAGACCGGTCGTGCCGCTCGTCGGGATCGTTCGAGAGATCGAACAGTTCCGGATGCGGCCCGGCGATCAGCTTCCAGTCGCCGGACATCCATCCGCGGAGCGTCGCCCAGTGCATGTTCAGCCGTCCGAACAGGCTCTCGGAATAGAGCGGGTCGTCGACGAGCGTCCGGCTCGCCGACGGACTGACGACCGCCGTCAGATCGCGCCCCGGCAGATCGCGATCCGCAGAAGCGCCGGCGAACGCGAGCAGCGTCGGGAGCACGTCGATCGTCGCGACCGACGCCGAGACGACCCGGCCGCGCGCCACGTCGGGTCCCGCCATCACGAACGGCACGCGCATCGTCGACTGGTAGATCAGGACGCCGTGCGTGAGCTCACCGTGATCGCCGAGACCCTCGCCGTGGTCGGCGATCACGACGATGTCGGTCGTCGATTCGCGATCCGCCGCGCGGAGCGCGTCGAGAACACGGCCAATCTGCTGGTCGGTGAACGCAATCTCACCGTCGTACGGCCGTCCGGAAAAACGGCTCCTGAACGGCTCGGGCGGATCGTACGGCGCGTGTGGATCGTAAAAGTGGAGCCAGGCGAAGAACGGTCGCGGCGCAGTCTCGATCCATCGAATCGCGACGTCCGCCACCTCGTTCGCGCGCCGCTCGGCGCCCTGCTCCCCCGGACTGCTTTCGTGAAACTCCTCGTCGAACGTATCGAACCCCTGAGCGAAACCAAACGCTGCGGCGACCGGGTAGGCGCCGACGAACGCAGCGGTGTGGTAGCCGAGCCGCTTCAACCGCGCGGGGGCGCTCGCGTATCGCGATCCGAGTGTGAACACGACGTTGCCCCGCACGCCGTGTGCCGGCGGGTACTGACCGGTCAGGATGGTCGCGTGCGACGGGCCGGTGAGCGGGACGGCGGTTTCAGCGCGAGCGAAGCGCGTGCCGCGCGACGCCAGAGCGTCGAGCGTCGGCGTCTGGGCGGTCGCCGCGCCGTACGCGCCGACGTGATCGGCGCGCAGCGTGTCGATGGTGATGAGAAGAATGTCGCGCTTCGGCGTCCGAAAGGGTCCGCCTCGCCACCAGAGCGCAGCGGCGGAGGCGACGATCGCCATGATGGCGATGCCGGCGATGCCGGCGGCGATTGCGGCGGCAGGCGCGCGACGCACGACGAATGATACCGCAGCAAAAAAAGACCGGCCCCGGATGCTTTCCGGAGCCGGTCGTTGGCTGCCGCCGCGATGCGCGGACTACTTCAGAACTGCACTCTGACGCCGAGGCGCACGATTCGCGGGCTGATGATCTCGTTGATCGTTCCGAATGCGCCCGAGCTCAGATTCCTGGTGCGCGACAGAACCGTGTCAGCATTCATGACGTTGAACAGGTCGGCCGACAGGAGGATCCGCACTGGCTGGAGGTTGATCGTCTTGGCCAGACGAAGATCCAGATCCCACACGTTCGAATACCGGGTCGCATCGAGCGTCGAGGTCGCCAAGGCTCTCAGCCGGCCGTCGGCGCCGGCGCTCGTCTGGATGATCAGCGGCTCGATGTAGCCCTGCCGGCCGAAGATGTTCGCACCAACTTCGAATCCGGCCGGCAACTGGTAGAAGCCGTTCGCGTTCAGTTGCCAACGGGCGTTATAGAAGATGTCGCCCTTGCCGGACCCTCCGGATCGCGGCGCGATCTGCCCGCCGTCGACCTGCGGTCCGGAGACCGTTCCGCCTCCCGCCGGACCCGTTGTTGAATCGGTTCGCGTCGGATTCTGCACGCCGGCAGGACCATCGAAGTGATCCTGCCAGTTGTTGAACGACAGCGCGACGCGCGCCATCCACTTGTCCGAGAGTCGTTTGATGAGGTTCAGCTCAACGCCGCTGTAGGTCGAATGGTAGTCGGGGCGATTCGAGAGAATCCGGCCGCCGCCGGTCGCGTCGACCTTCGCGGCGTTCGGCGCATAAACGATCGTGCTGAAGGCGCCCACGCTCGGACGGGCAACGACGGCGTAGTCCGCGGACGTCAAGCCGATGCGTGGATTCCAGCTTGGCCAGTCGTTCGTCCGGCGGAACGTATACGCGCCGCCCACCGAAAGATTCGGCATCACCTCGTGATCGACGCCGGCGATGAACTCGTCGTCGCGGTTCGCATGGTAGTTGCCGGCGATCGTATTCGGAGACGAGACGCTCGTCGGGTTCCTCGGATCGATCGCGTTGAAGTACTGCGGGCCGAGATTCGTCAGAATCTCGTTCTTCTGCGCCAGGCCGTCGTGGTTGAGGTCGTTCCACCTGTACGCGATGTACGTGTAGTAGCCTCCGACGGGGCTGGCCGACGTGACTTCGAACGGATTCAGCTGCCCGGCGTACCGTGCGTACGAAGCGCGCGCGATCGTCTTCTTGTTGTCGCCGATCGCGTAGGTGAGGCCGGCGCGCGGCGAGACATCGTTCCAATCGATCGTCGGCCCGCCGCCGTTGTAGCTCAGCGCCGGCAGCAGATCCGGGAACGCGGTGTTCGCGGGTGCGGTGCTCGCCTGATTCGACGCCTTTTGCTTGTCCCATCGGATGCCGAGGTTCAGCGTCAACCGGTTCATCGTGATGGTGTCCCCGACGAACAAGTCGTAGTTCTGACCGATGAAGTTGACGACGCGCGCGCGGTACGCGAGCGCGTAATTCAGGCCGTCGCCACCTGGATCGACGTGCGCGACGACTTCGGATCCGCTCCACCGCGTCGTCGACTGGTTCGGATTGCGACGGTACCCGAATCCGAACTTGAACTCGTGGTTGACCGCCTTCGTCGCCTTGAACGCGCTGCCGCTGACGTCGACGATGTGCCACGGTTTGCGCGCGGTGTATGTCAACCACGATCCGTACGCGCGATCGGTATCGAAGTTGATGCCGCCGTCCTTGTCGGTCCCTCCGCGCGGCGCGAAGCCGTACCCCCAGCCGTACCAGGCGTACTTTGCGTTCAGGAACAAGTTCGGCCCGAAGACGTGATTGTCTTCGACCTTCCACAGACCGTGCAGTGGATGCAGAGGGCCTTCTTCAGGATAGAAGTTGCCCTGGTTCCAGAGGAACGAATCGTCCTCGGTGCCGGCCTGTCCGGGCGACCGTCCGAGCTTCTCTTTCGCACCGTTGAAGTAGAAGCCCGATACTTCGTCGTTCGCCGTGGCTGTCCAGTTGATTTTCGCGTTGGTGTTCTTGAGGATCGTTCGATCGTTGGTTTGATTCAGCCGGACGATGCGGATGTCGTTGCGGCCGTACGATCCCCAGAACCACAGCTTGTCCTTCACGATCGGGCCGCCGATATCGAACCCGACGTCGTAGATCTGCTTCGTGTGATTCGCCTTGTCGGCGCCGCCCAGACGCGGGTCGTTGGCGAGCTCCGAGGGCAGATTCGTCGCCTCCATCGAGTTGTTGTCGATGTTGTACTTGACGAATCCCTTGAACCGATTGGTGCCGCGGCGCGTCACGAAGTTGATGCCGACTCCGCCCGTCTGCACCTTCAGGTCGTTGCCGCCCGTGTTGACGGCGACCTCGTCGAACGCGTCGAAGTCGTAATACGAAGACGATGCGCCGCCCGAGGTCGTGTCGGTGATGACCACGCCGTCGAGGTTCCACATCGTGTCCGAGAACAACGCGCCCTTGCCGATGAACCCCGACTGCTGGCCGCTCTCGTTCCCGCCGACGTTCACGCGATCGACGATGACGCCGGGAACCGTTTTGAGCATCGCCCACGGATCTTTCGATTGCGGCGTGCTCTGCAGCTCTTCGCGGGTGAGCGTCGTCGCCGTTCCGACCTTCTTGAAGTCGATGACCGGCGCCTCGGCGGTCACTTGCACCGCCGATTCGAGCGCACCGACCGACAACGTGAATGGTACCGTCGTGTTCACGCCGGTCGTGACGATGACGTCACGTTCCTGTCGCGTAAAGCCCGACATATCGATCGCGACTTTGTATGTTCCGGTGTCGAGATTCAGGAACCGGAATTGACCCGAGGCGTCGGTCACGGTCGTGCGCGGCGCGCCGCCGATGGATACCGGCGTCAAGGTGATCGTCGCACCAGGGAGAACGCCCCCCTGCTGGTCGACCGCGGTGCCGTAAATATTTCCTGACGAAATTTGTGCTCTGACGTCGGTGGCGAGACCCACGATCAACGCCACCGCCAGGACACACGTGGCCTTCATGCAGCACTCCTTTCCAGTCCAGCGCATTTGGCGCTTGTCGTCGTTCTGCTGTCAAGCCCAAATCGACCTAGTTACGCAACGAAGACGACGCTAACCAACGGCGCACACGTGCGAGATCCAAATGTTCGAGTGCCGGTGGCGCTTCGCGGACGTAGCGCTCCCAATAGGGCCGCGCTTCGGCGATACGTCCCAGCTGCACGAGCAGATCGCCGAGGTTGTAGAGCGTCTGGTAGTCGTGCGGATCGAGCGCGACCGCACGCTGCCAGTGTTCGATTGCGGACACATAGTCGCGTTTTTGCGCCGCGATGACTCCAAGGCCGTTGTGTGCCCGCGCCAGCGTCGGATCGGTCCGCAGCGCATCGTCGAACGCGGCCTGCGCTCGCTGCGCGTCGCCGGCTTTCAGGTACACCGTGGCGATGTTGGCGAGCGGCAGGCCGTTGGTCGGATCGGCCGCGCGACCGCGCTCGAACGCCGCCATGGCGTCGCGGGGCCTTCCGTCTTCGGCGAGCGCCACGCCGTACGCGACGAGGACGTCGACGTCGGCGGCTGATTGCGACGCGTACGGAGTGAGCCGTTCGATGGCTTCATGCGCCCGGCCGGCCTCGGTGAGATAGGCGCCGGCAAGAGCCGCCGTTTCTTCGGCTGACGGATTGAGCTCCAGCGCGCGCAGCGCCGCCTTCACCGCCTTCGCATGTTCTCCCACCTCGTTATAAAGAAACGAGAGGTGTACGAGCGCGATCGGCATGTCTGGGCGCTCGCGCTGGACCCGTTCGGCTGCCGCGATGGCTGCAGAGGTGTCGCCGCGCTGATACAGCGACACGACCTCTTCGATCGCGCGATCGACGGCGACGAGCCGCTTCGGATCGTCGGCGTCCGTGAAATGCGTCTTCGGTGCTGCGGTGGCGCTGGCGTACCCGAGACTTCTGAGCCGCTCGCGCGTTTCTGCCGTTTCGGAGACGCGCGCGGTCGCGCGCTCGCCAGCACGCAGCGTTTGTAGGATGTGCTGCAATTCGCCGACGTCGCCCGGACGCGCCGGCGCGAGGTTGCGTGCCTCGCCCGCATCGGCAGTGAGGTCGTACAGCTCGGGAATCGGAAGATCGATGTATTTCATCGACCCGCGGACGACGCCGTACAACGGCGCCCATCCACGATTGAGCGATGCGGAGAGCGATTCGAAGTATGTCGGCACGGCGGCTGCACGCCCGCCGTTCGCTTCGTCGAGCAGGCTGCGGCCATCGACTGTCGAAGGCGGCGTCGCTCCCAGCGCATCGAGCACGGTCGGCAGGATGTCGACGTGGCGCACCGGATCGGCGACGACGCGCGGCGCGAGGATCTGCGGAGCGAAGACGATCAGCGGCACGTGCAGCGTGCCCTCGTAGGCGAACAGGCCATGCGTCGTCTCGCCGTGCTCGCCACGCGCCTCTCCGTGATCGCCGGTCAGGACGACGAGCGTGCGGCCGGACGAGCCATCGCGAAGGATCGGATCGAGAAGCGGCGCAAGGGCGGCATCGGCTGCGGCGACTTCGCCGAGGTACGGATCGAATGCGAATCGCGACGCGAACGGTTCGGGCGGCGCGTACGGAAAGTGCGGCTCGTACAGATGCACCCACGCGAACCACGGCGTCCCGGTTCCGGAGCCCGCGATCCACGCCTGCGCGGCGGCAACGGTCTCGGTTCCTGCTCGCTCGGCCACGTGAAAGGCGGATCGATCGCGCCCCTTGCCGTAGCGATCGTCGTACACGTCGAAGCCGCGGTCGAGGCCGAAGCGACGGTCGAGGGGGAAGGCGCTGACGAATGCGCCGGTCCGATATCCCAGCGCGTGCAGCATCGTCGCGAGCGTGTCGATTTGCGGCGGCAGCCGGAAGCCGGAATTTTCGTGGACGCCGTGACGAGTTGGATACGAGCCCGAGAGGATGTTCGCGTGCGACGGGAGCGTCACCACGGTGTGGGCATGCGCGGCGGAAAACCGGACCCCGCCCGCCGCCAGACGATCGATGGTCGGCGTGGACGCGCGGGCGTTGCCGTACGCGCCGATGGCGTCGGCGCGCAGCGTGTCGATCGTGACGAGCAGCACGTTGAGCCCCGGCTGCCTGTGAATCGCCGGCGTCGGATGGCACGAGAGCGCGCCTACCGCGAGTGCGAGCACGATCAGCCGGGACCGTTTCACCACGAAACGCACGAAACGACGAAAGACACGAAAGGACATGCCACTACGAACCATGCGTTTCCGGAGGAGGCGATCAGCGGCGCTTCTGCGCTTCCTCGATCAGACGGTCGAGGTTCGGGTATGCGGGCGCCAGCGATTTCGCCGCTTTGAACTGGTCGAGCGCCTCGCCGTAGCGGGCGGCGCGCGCGGCCAGCACACCCAGATAGACGTGCGGCCGCGCCGCGGTGGGATCGAGCCTGACGGCGACCATCAGCTCTTTCGTGGCTTCATCGGCGCGGCCGCGAGCCGCTTCGAGCCAGCCGAGCGTCGCGTGATCCGCCGCGACGTCGTCGAAGGTGCGCAGGCTCTCGGCCCACTCGTCCTGCGCGCGCTGCAGCGCCGATCCGACCGCGCCGTCGAGGCGCGAGATGCCGCGATTCATGAGCGCTTCGGCCGCGCTCACGCGGACGAGACGCGCGGCGTCGGTCAAATGCGCTGCGAGGACCGCCGTCGCCCGCTGATCGTCGACCAGGCCGAGCGCGCGCACCGCGGTGATGCGCACCATGGCTTCGGGGTCGGCGGTGGCGCCGATGAGCGCGTTGATGGTTGCGGAAGCAACCGCGGAGCTCGCAGAGCCCGCGGAGCCTCCAGAAAGATTGGTTTTCTTCTCTGCGCGTTCAGAGGTCTCCGCGGTTGCTCTCTTCTGCATCAGCTGACCCGCGAATTCCGCTGCGCTCGCGCGGATCAGTGCACCGTGCGATCGATCCACTGCGAGCCGCGCGACGTCGGGCAGCACCGCTGTGTCGCCCGTTCCGGCGCGATAGAGCACGTCCGCCATCGACACGATCGCGCTCCGCCGTTCGCCGTTGCCGTACCACCGATCCATGACCGATGCGGCCCACTCCGGCGATCGATCGTCGTGGCACGTCGTGCAGGCGTTCGGCACGCCGTAGCGCCCGGTCATCTCCGGGTTCGGCGGCTGGAACGTGTGATCGAGCCGGCGCGTGAAGAGCCGCCAGTTCACATCGCTCATGTGGCAATTCACGCAGCGGCTCCCCTGCGAATCAGCCGCATGATGCGTGTGCTCCGTCCACGCTCGTGCGTCTCCCGCCCTTCCCGCCTCTCCTGCCTGTCCCGCCTCTCCCGCCCTTCCTGCCTCTCCGATCGTCTTGTGGCATTGCGTGCACAACGTGTCGCTGACTTTCGTGTGCCCGCCGCCAGGCGCTTCGACCGGCACCTTCAGCATGTGCGCGTTCTCGGGCCCATGCATCCGGTGGCAATTGGTGCAGGTGGCCTCACCTTTCTGAAAACATCCCGTCAGCGTCAGCGCTTGCGGGCGATTGAAGCGACTCGGGCGGCCGTCCGGCCAGAAATCGCCCTGCGGATCGTTGTCGGGAATCGGCTGGCTGATGAGAAACGGCAGCGCGAAGTCCTCGTACCGATCGCCCGCTTTGAAGCCGAAGAACACGTTGTTCTTGTTGCCGTGGCAGTAGCCGCACATGTCGAAGGTCTGCCGCGGCGGCGCTTTCTTCGGCGAAAAGATCTTCAGCATCTCCGGCGAGGGATTCGCAGGAGTGGCCAGCGGATTCTTGTCCCACTCGGTCGTGATGGCGACGTGCGGCGCGCCCGGACCGTGACACGCCTCGCAGCCGATTCCCATCTCGGTCCACGTCGACGCGTACGTGTTCGTCGACGGATCGAAGTTCTTCACCAGGTTCGTCGCGTGGCAGTTCACGCACGTCACGTTCCAGATCTGCCGCAGGTCGTGGTCCGGATCGTCGGGGATCGGCGTGATCTCCTTCCAGTCGAGCCATCGCTTCGTCTCGTTGTGCCAGAAGACCGGCAGGACGTAGATGCGGCCGTCGGGCAGCTTCGAGAGATAGCCCTGAAAGCGGCGGGCGCCGAGCGTGTAGTTCACTTCGAACGATTCGGCCGGACGGCTGCCGCGGGCGACGGAGATGAAGTAGCGCTTGTCGCGCGTCTCCATCGAGTACGTCCGGCCGTACGCCTGAAGGCGCGTGCCCGGTCTGAAGTCGCCTTCGACGCGCGCGTCGGCGATCGGCTTCGTCATCTGGATGTGGAGCGTTTTCCGCCACGAGTCGTACTCGCCGTCGTGGCAGCGGGCGCACGATTCGGAGCCGATGTACGAAGTGTCGCCATCAACATTTCTTAATTCGCGTGGGGCCCCGCCCCCACGCGCAGACGCGCGCGGGCCGTAGCCCGCGCGCGTATCCAGAACAGAACGTCGCAGTGAAGCGAGGGCGGCAGCGTGTGACAGCCTTGAGCCGTTGCGAGGCGCGGATGCACCGAGCAACAGCGGCGCAGGTGGGGTCCCCGCCGCGATAAATGAAAGTCGGGCCCCACGCGAAGTAAAAAATGTTGATACGTGCGGTTGCGTGAGCAACGCAACGTACGCGATCAACCCGAAAGCAGCCAGAGGCCTGATCATCGAAGAGAGCTTAACCCGCAGTCTATAATGCGTTTTGCCGTGTTTCCAGCGATACGCGCGGTTGCGGCGCTCGCCGCGATTGCGCTTCCATTCACCACACAGCCGCGGACCGGCGCCAGCCGCCTCGTGCTCGCAAGCGCGACGGACCAGCGCGGCCGCGCCCTCGTCGACGTCGGCGCCGACGATTTCGTCGTCCAGGAAGGCACCGTCACGCGCGAGGTTCTTTCGGTGCGCGTCGCCGACTACCCAATCGTCGTGCTCCTCGACGCCGGCGCGGGCGCGGAGGACTTCTCGCTCATGCAGAAGGCGGCCGTTCATTTCATCGAACGGCTTGGCGCCGAGCGCCCGGTCATCGCCGGCGTGTTCGGCGGCCCGCCGAAACTGATCGCGACGTTCGATGACGATCGACAAGCGGTGCTCGAGCGGGTGAACGCGCTGACGCCGGCGGCGAGCGAAGGAAGTCAATTGTTCAGCGGCCTCGCGCTCGCGTCGCAGACGCTGCACGCGACCGGCTCGCTGTTTTCGGCAGCCGTCGCGCTGTCGGCGACCCCGCTGTCCGAAGGTCACGACGGCGAGAGCCCCGACGATGCGATCGGTCGCGTCGTCGAGGGGCACGCGATCGTTCACATCATCGGGAATCAGAAGATGGCGGGCGGACGCACCATGCAGGCGCTGCGCGGCCTCGTCGAGCAGTCGCGCGGCGAATACACACCGATCTATGCGGCCGCGTCGTACCAGGCTGCGCTCGATCGCCTGGCCGATCGACTGTCGAACGAGCTGCTGATCGAGTACCTCGTTCCGCCGGGCTCGAAGCCGAACGACGTCAAAGTCGGCATCCGCATCCCCGGCGTTCGCGTGAGGGGTCTCGGCGTTGCGCCGCGATGACAGAACAGCAGCCGCGGTCCGCTCGTGGTCGGCCCGAGCAGAGTCGAGGCGCGACAAGCTCACCACGAGCGATGGCGCGCCGACTGCTCGCCCTGAGCCCGTCCAAGCTCTTTGCGATTTGTGCGGGTGGTTTGATCCTGGTCGCGCTGATCGCCTGGCTGGTCGAGCGCCGCGCCGCGCAGCCGCCGATCCAGTCCGGCGCGTGCGCGGGCTGCAACCTCCTGCTCATCACCATCGATACGCTACGCGCTGATCGCGTGGGCGCGTTCGGCGGGCCGGCGAACCTCACGCCGACGTTGGATCGTCTCGCCGCCGGCGGACTCCTGCTGACGCGGACGTATGCGGCTGCGCCGCTGACGCTGCCGTCGCACACGTCGATTCTCACCGCGGTCTCGCCGCCCGTTCACGGCGTGCGCACGAACGGACTGTTTCGTCTCGGACCGAAACTGCCGACGCTGGCGACGGTCCTGAAGAACGCCGGGTACCGGACCGGCGCGTTCGTCGGGGCGTTCGTGCTGGACGCCCGCTTCGGCCTCACGCGCGGCTTCGACGTCTACGACGACCGCTACGGCGAGAAGCACGCGGGCGATCCGACCGAAGGGGCCGAGCGGCGCGCGGAAGACGTCATCAAACCGGCGCTCGCGTGGATCAATTCGTCCGGCCCCCAGCCCCCAGCCCCAAGCCCCCAGCAACCAGCAACCAGCCCCTGGTTCATGTGGATCCACTTCTACGATCCCCACGAGCCCTATCGCGCGCCCGAGCCGTACGCCTCGCGCCATCAGCCGTACGACGCCGAGGTGGCATACGCCGACGCGATGATCGGCAAGCTGCTCGACGATTTGCGATCCGCCGGTCAGCTCGATCGCACGCTCGTCGTCGTCGCGTCCGATCACGGCGAGAGCCTCGGCGAGCATGGCGAGCGGACGCACGGCGTCTTCGTGTACGACGTGACGATGCGCGTGCCGTGGATCATCGCCGGCCCGCACGTGCATCACGGCGTGAACGACGCGCTCGCGCGGCTCATCGATCTCGCGCCGACGGCGCTCGATCTGCTCGGCATCGAATCTCCTCCGGAATTCGAAGGACGTTCGGTGGTCACCGGCGGCGAGCGGACGGCCTATGTCGAGGCAATGGACGCGAACCTCACTCGCAACTGGGCGCCGCTCACCGGTATCGTCGCCGGGCACGTGAAGCTGATCGATCTTCCGATTCCGGAAATGTACGACCTGTCCGCCGATCCGCACGAGATGACGAACGTGCATGCGCGCGACCCCGAACGGGCGCGCGTGCTCGAGTCGCTGCTGCGCGAGACGACGGCGGCGCAGACCGCGCGCGCGTCGACGGCCGAGCGGACGACGTTGAACGCCGACGCGCGGCAGCGGCTGCAGGCGCTCGGATACGTCGCGGCGAGCGCCGGCGCCGGTCCGCGCGTCTACACCGAGGCCGACGATCCGAAGAGGCT
>Ga0075426_10003446_pt1 | contig 11307 bp, 9 predicted proteins | sample SoiMethybrSBSTD5_FD_75304 | JGI IMG/M metagenome (GOLD analysis project Ga0075426, IMG submission 75304) | Bulk soil microbial communities from a Populus tree surrounding site in Tennessee, USA - Soil MetaG P. TD hybrid SBSTD5 | ecosystem: Environmental > Terrestrial > Soil > Tree plantation...
TTGGCGTTGGGCCGCACGTTCATCGGCACGTCGAACGTGCCGGGGAGAAAAATTTTGGCCTTCGCCTTTTGCTCGAACATCACGTCGCGCGGGAACATCATGTAGGTCGGCCCGGCGGGCAGCGTCGAGGCGACCTTGAACGCCTTGGCCGTCCACTCGGGCACGCGCGCGACCTCTTTCGGGATCCAGCGCCATTTGGTGTACTGCTTCATCGGCTCGAGCATATCCTCGAGGTCTTCGTGGCCGTCGCGCCCGTCCTCGGTCGTGTCCGCGCGGTCGACCGCGACGACGAGCGGAATCCTGTCCTTCATCGCGTTGTAGATATTGCCGGTCGAGTGCGCCGCGCCGACGCGGCTGTACATGCAAAATGCCGTCTTGCCGGTTGCGAGCGCGTAGCCGCTCGCCATCGCGACGACGTGCGCCTCGTGCGTCGAAAGCACGAGCTTGAGCTTGGGGCGGTCGATCACGGCGTCGCAGAGCGCGCCGAGGCCCGACCCGTTGCCGACGAAGAGATATTCGTTGCCGGTCTGGAGCAGCTGCTCGGCCAGCAATTCACCGCCGTTGCCTTCGAATTCTTTCCAGTATTCTTTGCCGGCGGTCTCGGCGTGCGCCACCGGCGCCAGGTTTTTGAGAATCGCTTCCGCCGCGGTCATCGTGAAGCCGGCCGCGGCCATCGCCTTCAGGAAACCACGGCGTGAAAGACCGAGGTCGAGGTAATCTTTAACCAGCGCGCGCATGGGGCACCTCCTTGGAAGATTGGGTTTCGGTCAGTTTTTCTTCTTCGGAATCAGCTCGACGATCAGGCCATCGGGGTCGCGGAACTTGATTCGCCCCCCGGCGGTCTTTTCTATAACAGGCGCGCCCAGTTCGGCAAGCAGCGGCACGAACGACACGACGTCGTCGACCTCCATGCCGATGTGATCGAACGGACCGGGCGGCGCCGCCTCCGGCTGATCGTATTGCGTGAACGTGAGATCGATCGCGCCGTCTTTGAGATGCAGGGCCATGTGGTCGCGCACGCGGTGCGTGCCCGTATGCTCGAAGCCGAATAGCCGCTGATAAAATGCGCGGCTTTTTTCGAGATCGCCGCTCTTGATCGCCAGGTGTGTGACTTTACTCATGACGGGCTCCTTCTAAACGGGTTTAATGCGCCGCCTCGAGCTGCTTGATGAAGCCGCTTTTCTCCAGCTCGGCCAGCGGTTGCAGAGTGAAAATTTCTTCCGGCTTGAGCTTGCCGACCAGCGGATCGCGCGCCGCCATGATATCAATCGTCGCCTTCGCCGCGGACATGTCGGCGACCGGTCGCAGTCCCATCTGATGCTGCGGGTGGGTCTTGTAGGTCACTTCCAGCGCCTCGGCATCGCTCAGGCGCAGAAAATCCTTGAGATACGCCAGGCTCTTCGCCTTCTCGCGGAGGAAAAATCGCGCGCCTTCGAGGTAAGCCTTCAAGAACCTCTGGACAGTGTCCGGTTTTTTCGCGACCCACGACGGCGACGCGACGATGGCGCTGCCGAAGAACGGCAGCGTGGGCATATCGAGCACGCGAAAGCCCATGCGCCGCGCGTAGTACGATTCGCCGGACGACAGCACGGTCGCCTCCAGCGCGCCCTTCTCCAAGGATATGAGCCGCGCCTGGCCGACCTGGATGATCTGGATGTCTTTGTCGGGGTCGAGACCGAGGCGCTGGAACAAATAGCGCACCATCAGCTCGGAGATGCCGCCGAAGCGGATGATACCGACGCGCTTGCCTTTCAACTGCTTGACGTCCCTGATCTCCGGGCGCGTGACGACGTCGTAATCGAGCGTGTTCGACTGCGAGACGAGGAACGTGAGCTTGATACCGTGCGCCATCGCCTGGAGCGCCGCGATCGGCGCCCGCAGGTCGAGATCGACGTCGCCGTTGATGAGCGCGCTCACCGCCGCCGGACCGCCGGTGATGAGGATGATTTCGGTGTCGAGATTATATTTTTTGAAAAGGCCGGCGCGCTCGGTCACATACGTGACGATCGCCGTGTTGCCGCTCACCGACGCGTAGGAGATGCGGAGTTTTTCCGCACTGGCGCTGGAAGCGCTGAGCGCGAGGACAAGGGCGAGCAAGGAAACGCTGCGCATCTACTGGACTTGGAACTGGAGCGTCTCGTTGCGCTCTTTCTGCTCTTCGTAAATGGCGGCGAAGCGCATGCCGACTTTGAAGTAGGAACGGTCGGCGACGCCCTCGATATCGGTGCCGTTGGAGATCCTGAGCGCGAGCGTCTTGCCGTCGTCACTCGTGACGGTGAGGAACCGCCCCTCTTCTTCGATCTTCTCGATCTTGCCTTTGACCGTCTTCTCCGTCACCGGCGTGATGTCGGGCCCTTCGCCGCGGAGCTCGCGATAGATCGTCGCCGCGATCACCGGATAATGCGCCTCGCGGTCCCAGCCCTTATACTCTTCCATGCGGAAGTTTTTCCGGATCGCTTCGAGCGGCATGCCTTTATCCATCATCGCGCGCACCTTCTGGCGCGCGATCACGAGATAATCGATCATCGCCTGCAAGTCGACGACGCCCATGAGCGGCCCATGGGCGGGAACGACGATCTTGGGCTTGAGCGCCACCAGCGCTTCGAGCTGCTTCATCATGCCGACCGTCGTTCCGTGGCTGTAGTCGGGACGGATATCGGGGTGGCGTTCTTTGTAGCCGGCGAAGCCCGCGTGCAAAACCCCTTCGTCGGGCATCCAGACGGCAATGTCGCCGGGATTGTAAGGATCGTCGATGTAGATCAGCTCCATCGTCTTGCCGCCGAGGCGGAGCGTCATGCGGTCCGTGAAGGTGAGCGCCGCGTCGAGCGGATGAAAATTTTTCATCGCCTCGGCGCGCTCGGGAAAGCGCTTGCGCCAGGTGCTCACCTGGTACGGCTTCCAGCTTGCCCACTCCTTCGCCGTGCGCGCGTGCAGCACGACGGTCGCGGGCGGCGAGAAGAGCGGCGTGCCGCCGATGTGGTCGCCGTGGTTCTGCGTGATGACGATGTAGCGCACGGCCTCTTTCGTCACCGCCTGGATGTGCTTGAGAATATTTCGCGTCTCGGGCTGGTTGTTGCCGGTGTCGATCACGACCACGCCCTGCGATGTGACGACGACCATCGCGTTCGCGTCGTTGAGCTTGCCGACGTAAGCATAGACGCCGTCGGCGAGCTTCTTGAATTCCGGCTTGTCGGGCGTGATCGCGCGGGCGGGCGCCGCCAAAGCGGCCAGCAGCGCCGCGGCGAGAAGAACTCTTCGCATTCTAGTTTCCCTTGACCGCGCGATACGCCGCCTCGATATTGTTGGGGAAGCGATCTTTCCCCTCCCAGTCTTCGGTTCCCGCGATTTTCAATTCCTTTTTGATCTCGTCGAGCGATTTTCCCTGCTTGACCATCGCTCCCACGCCCTTCATCAGGGCGTCGTAATAATTCTCCATGTCGTCGAGGATTTTCGCCGAGCCGGTAACGCCGTGGCCGGGAATGACGACTTCGGGCTTGAGCGCCTTCATCATCCTGATGGCGTCGAGCGTGTCGGGAATGCTGACGAGCGGGCGGTGATTGCCGAAGCGCTTCACCGCGACCGACGCCGCGGTGAACAGCACGCGCTCCTTCGGCAGCCAGATCGCGCTGTCGGCCTCGCTGTGGACATTTTTCAAATAATAAAGATCGAAGGTTCGCTCGCCCACATTGAGCGTCATCCGGTTGCGGTACTCGACGTTGGGCGGGACGAGACGAAAACCCTTGAACGCGTCGCGCATCTCGGGTGACTTCGCCGTTTCCCGCTCGATTCGCGCCGGGCTGAACGATTCGGACTGTTTCATCGACGCGGTCGCGCCCTCCGCCGCGACCACGATGGCCGGCGGCGCGAACACGAAATCGCCCATGACATGGTCGGGATGAGGCTCGGTATGGATGATGAAGCGCACGGGATCGGAAGTGAGCTTCTTGACCGCCGCGGCGACGACGTGGGAGTCTTTCGGGCTCTGCCCGGTATCGATCAGGACGACGCCATCGCTCGTGCGTATAATCGTGCTGTTGGCTTCGTTGAGCACGGCTGCGTAGACGTAAATGCCCTCTTTCACCTGCTTGAAGTGCGGCCCGAGGTCCTGCGCAAGCGCCGACGCGGCGAACCATAGGCCGACGGCCACGAAAAATATACTGACAATCGATTTTTTCATTGCACCTCTCACTTGCCCTGATCTTCCTCGACGCACCTCTCAATTTCCCTTGAGCGAGGCGTAGGCGACGTCGATGTTCGCGCCGAGGCGGTCCTGCCCCGCCCAATCGGCGTACTCCGGCATCTTGAGCTCCTTCTTGATCTCCTCGAGCGATTTACCCTGCTTCGCCATCTCGCCCACGCGCTTCATGAGCAGCGTGTAGAAGCCCTCGTACTCGTCGAATATTTTCGCCGTCGTCGGCGGGCCGTGGCCGGGGACGACGATCTCGGGATTGAGCCCGCGCATCACCTTGTAGCCCGCGAGCACGTCGCCGAAGCGGACGTGCGGGCGGAGATTGATCATGTTGCGCACGTTCGCCGCCGAGCCGGCGAAAAGCACGCGCTCCTTCGGCAGCCAGATGATCGTGTCGGCCTCGCTGTGGACGTTCTTCAGGTAGATCAGCTCGAAGGTGCGCTCGCCGAGCTGGATCATCATCCGGTCCTTGTACTCGATTTGCGGCGCGATGAACTTGTAGTTTTTCACGATCTCCGCGACTTCGGGTGATTGCTTCGCGAGCGTCTCGGCCCGCTTGGGATCGAGCCCTTTTTTCATCCCTTCGGCCGCCCCTTGAGCGTTGACGACGACCGCCGGCGGCGAGAACACGAAATGATTCCACGTGTGGTCGTTGTGCGTCTCCGTGTCGACGAGGAAGCGGACCGGCTTGTCGGTGACTTTTTTCACCGCGGCCAGCATCTTTTTCGAGTCGAGCGAGTTGTTGCAGCTGTCGATCATCAACACGCCGTCCGTCGTGACGATCATGCTGCACGTGGTCGTCGTTTGATCGGGAGCGAAGGTGTAAATCCCGTCTTTCACCTTGTGAAAGCCGGGGCCGAGGTCCTGCGCCGGCAGCGGGCCGGCAAAGAGGAAGGACGATAGAGCCGCGCACAGCGCAAAGACTTTGAGTCTCATAGGCGCCTCCTATAAGCGAATGTCCGCGCTGCAAGCTACTAGGAAAGCGGGGGCTGGTCAATGCAGCCCCCGCATCCTCAGGTCCGGGGAAAACGGGTATTTTTATCTGTTACTTAAAGTCCGGTTTTTCCTTGATATAGAATTTTTCCAGCTGCCGCCGGTAGCGGTCCATGATCTCTCTATTCAGATGGATGGGAGGCTTTTGATCCGGCGGCAAAAACGATTTGTATTGGACGTCTCCGATTTCCTTTTTGAACGTCGCTTTGGCTTCCGCCACGAGCGCGGGATCCGCGAAAAAGTCCACCACCGAGGCCGCCAGTGCTTTGGCGCCCACAACCGCGCCTTTGTGCGCGAGCGAAGTGGCGGGAGCGACGCCGGCGGCCCAATGGTGCGCCGGAATGCCGGGAATATTCGACGGGAATGACACGCGGCCGGTAGGAACGATCCAAGTCACTTCCCCCGAGTCGTTCGACGAGGCGGTCTGCCGCGATTCGCGCAGCGGCTCGACCTTGTGATGGAGGCCGATGACCGGCGCGCCTTGTTTTTTTTGCAGCTCCTTCGCGAGATTTTCCTCCTGCTCGCTCCACTTCGGCATCCCGATGAGCTCCATATTTTTCTGCGTCACTTCGGCGAGCGTCTTGTTGCCGCGCGTCGGCCAGATCGCGCTGAAAACCTCGACGCTCCATTCCGTCCCGGTCATGAGCGCCGCTCCTTGCGCGATTTTTTTCGCCTTGTCGAAGTTCGCCTGCGCCCGCTCGATCGTGGTTTCGCGGAAGAACCACCAGATTTTGGCGAGCGCCGGAATCACGTTGGGCTGGTCGCCTCCGTAGCTGATCACGCGGTGGCTCCGCTGCGTGGGCTCCAAGTGCTCGCGCAGCTTGTCGAAGCCGATGTCCATCAATTCGGCCGCATCGACCGCGTCTCTACCGTGCCACGGCGCCGATGCGGCGTGCGAGGTCTGGCCTTTGAAAGTGAACTCGGCCGAGATCAGCGCGTACTGCCGGATGCCGTACTCGGTTTTCAGCTCCTCGCCGATGTGCGTGTGGAACGCCACGTCGACATCCTTGAAGTAGCCGTCGCGCACGAAATAAGGCCGCGGGATCAAAAGCTCCTCGGCCGGCGAGCCGAAGATCTTGAGCGTCCCTTTGAGCTTGAATTGATCCATCGCCTTTTTGATCGCGAACGCGGCGCCGATCATCACCGCGGCGTTCACATTGTGGCCTTCGGCGTGGCCCGGCGCGCCTTCGACCATGGGCTTGTGGTCGGTCACGCCCGGCGTCTGCGAGTTGCCCGGCGTGGTGTCGTATTCGGTGTGGATCGCGATCACCGGCGCGCCGGAGCCGTAGGTCGCGAGAAACGCCGTCGGCATCCCGGAGATGCCGCGCTCGACCTTGAAGCCGCCCTTTTCGAGAATCCCGGTCATGAGCTTGGCGGTCTCGAACTCCTGCATGCCCAGCTCGGCAAAATAAAAGATGTTGTCGCCCAGAAGCGCGATCGCCTTGGCATTCTCGTCGACCGATTTGAAGACGACTTCCTTTTGCGGCGGAAGATTCTGCGCCGCAGCCGGCGCGACGCCGAACATCCAAACGGCGAGCGATAACAGCGCCGCGCGCCGGAGCGCGTTCTTGCGGTTGGTGAAAAACATCCGTGACCTCCCTGGTAAAAAGTACCGCGAAGGTAATAAACGGACGGAGCGGATGTCAAGCGGGCGCGCGCGCCTTATTCGATGGGAAAAGTAAATTGGCTACTCGGCGGAGGATGCGCGCGCTAGCGCGCGCCGAGAAGCTTGCGCACGCGCTCGCTCGCCTCCTGCCTGCCGGTGGTGATCCATTGCCATTCGGCCTCGTCGAAATAGCGGACGCCGGACCGCGGAAGAGCGGCGGGCTTCAAGAACGATTCGTCGACGTCGCGCCGCAACGTCGGCGCGCCGAAGCCTTTGGAATAAATTTCCAGGCCCTCCCTGGAGACGATCCAGTTCGCGAAAACCAGCGCGGCGTTCGGATGAGGCGCGCGGCCGGCGACGGTCAGAAGCCACGGCGAGGCGTTGATCGTCGGCGCGATCGGCGGGAGTTCGAAGATCTCCTCGATCTTGAAGCCTTCCTGCTGCAGCGGCCGCACGTTGTCCTCGTCGCAGTTGAGGCATATCGGATGGGTGCCGCGGGCGAGCCAATCGGCCATCTGACGGCGCTCGCGGCTTAACGCCGGCTTCTGGTCGCGGTAGAGCTTGACCACGAACTCTTCGCCCATCTGCAGCAGGAAGCGGCCCGCTTTGTTGGCGCCGGCGCCCACCGTCGCGGGGTCTTCGCTCGCGATCTTGCCGCGCCAGCGCGGGTGAAGCAGATCCGCCGCCGCGCGGAGGTCGTCGGGCTTGACGTGATCCGCGTTGATGTGGAGCTGGCTTCTGACGCCGCTGAACGGCCGCATCACGTAGCGCTCTTCGGGATCGGCGAACCAGAGCTTGCCGTTCTTCCATCTCGACGCATCGGTCACCTCGGGCAGAATCAGCAACGGCCTCAGCGGATCGAGCATCCGCTCCTTGTAGAGCACCTGAGCGGTCGTGTCCGGACCGGCGAGAAAGACGTCCATGGCGTAAAGGCCGGCCCTGCGCTCGTTGCGCACGCGCGCCGCGATCTCGCTCGAGCGTCCGGCGATGAATTCAATCTGGATGCCGAAGCGCGCGGCGAAGCGCGGAATAATCTCCTTGCGCATCACCGGATCCGGAAAGCCGGCGACGACGACCGATCCTTCCTTTTTTCCCGCCGCAATCGCGGCGTTCCACTTTTTTTCCCAGTCCGCGGTCTGCGCGAAAGCCGGCGCCGCGGCAAGGACGGCGATTAGCAACAGGCGAAGCATTACGAGTCTTTTTCCAACGGAATCACCCGGCCCGACCGCAAGACGCTGAGCAGCGTCGGGTCGAACGCTTGACGGCCGTTATGATCGGCGCCGTCGAATCGGTAGCGTCCCGTCGCGCCGGCGATTTCCACGCCCGACTCGAGATCGTCGAGCGCCCGCGACAATTTTCCGTCCGCACGCGCGAGCGCATCGATCAAAAGCGTCATCGCGTCCCAGCCGAAGCCGTGGTTCGCGGTCGGCAGCGGGACGCCCGCGGCGGCGAGAGCGTCGACGAACTCGGCTTCCTCCGCGCTTCGGGGCGCGCCGCGCCGAAACATGTCGACGAAGTAGAGCCCTTGGGCTGCGCCGCCGGCCCGTTCGATGAAGCTCGCGCGCAGCAAAGAGCGCCCGAGCAAAAGCGGCATGCGCGGATATAGGCTCCGGAGCTTTTGCGCGAGCGGCAGCGCGCGACGTTCGTCGGAGAGCACGAGATACGCGAGCTCCGGCTGCGATGAACCGAGCTGGTCGGGCCAATCGGGGCGCGCGGCCGAGGCGGCACGCACCGCCGCGCCCGCGGCGGCGAGGAACGCGGCGGTGTTGTCGGCGACGCGCTTTTGGAATTCCGTCTCGTCGTGCAGCAGAAAGACGCGCCGGACGCCCGCGACGCCCAGCAATTGATCGGCCACCGAGGCCGCGGTCATGCGCGTCGGCACGCCGATGTGAAAAACCGTCCGGCGGTTTTGCCGGACCGCGGGATTGTTGTTGGCGACCAGGCAGAGAAATTTATCTTTTTCGGACAGCTCGCCGAGGCGGGTCGACTCGGGAACGCCCGTCGCGCCGACGACGCCGTCGATCCCGCCGGCGTATGGCGCGGCCGCCGAAGCGAGGTCATCGAGGTCGCCGCGGCGAAACGTCTTTGTCTCGATCTTGACGTTTCGCCGCCGCGCCGCGAGCGATGCGCCCAGCGACTGATCGACCGGCGACGGATCGTCGCCGGAGGGTTTGAGAAGCAGGATACGTGTGTGTGCCATGGTGAAACCGCTACTTGCCTGCGCCGTAAAGACGCTCGAAGAATCCTTCTTGCTCCAATTCCCGAACCAGGCTCGCGTCGATCAAGTCTTCTGCCTTCTTGCCTTTGACGCCGGGCTTCGCGCCGAACTCTTCGAGCCCGAGGCCGACAGCCTCGGCCTTGGGAAAGGGTTTCTGCGGAATCGCGCCGAGCACGTAGGTGCGGTACATGAAGTCGAGCAGGGCCGGGTCACGCACGCCGATGTATCGCGTATAAACGCGGTCCGCCGATGCTCGGTCGCGGCGAGCAAGCGCCGTCGCCTCGCACATCGCCTTGAGGAAATTCTTCACCGCCGCGCGGTCGCGCTCAAGCACTGCGCGCGATACCGCGAAGTCTACGCCGGCGCCGATGTAGAGCTTGAGACTCTCGTTGTCGGCGAGTACGCGGACCTTGCCCATCTCGCCCCTTCGCTCCAGCCCGAAGAGATTGTCCTCGTTGCTCGTCGTGGCGTCGATCTTGCCGGCGATGAGCGCCTTCAGCCGCTCGACGCTGCGCCCGCCGATCGGCACGAGCGTCACGTCGCGCTCGGGGTCGATCCCGAGGCGCAGCAGCGCCTGGTGCGTGATGCGGTCCTGGCTGCTGCCGATGTCCCCGGTGCCGACGCGCCTGCCCTTGAGCTGCGATGGCGAACTGATCTCAGGCCGTGCAAGCAGCTTGAGCACGCTGTAGCCGGTATTGGCGATGAAAACGAGAGCGGCGCCGTCGCCGATCGCCGCGACGATGTAGGGCGCGGTCGCGGCATAGATATCCGCGTCGCGGCGCGCGAGCGCCGGCAGCAGCTCCTCGCTCGACGCCAATTCCTTCAGCGTGACTTCGACGCCGTATTTCTTGAACAGCCCGGCGTCGCGCGCGAGCCAGAGCGGCAGCTTCGGCGGCCGCGGCGGGTAGGAAACGACGGTGAGCTTGCCCGCCTCGCCAGCGCCTGCGGAATGAACTAAAACGGCGAGCAGCAGGAAGAGCAGCGCGAAGCGTTTCATTTTCCCGGCGCCGTCTCGACTTCCTGCTCGGGACGATCGACGATCGGGCGCGGGATCGGGTTCTTATAATTCGGATGAAACGCGAGGTCGACCGGCTTTCCGTCCATGAAGAATTTCTCGACGCGCATCGTCGCCCGGATGTCGTCGGCGACGTTGCCGTTCACGATGACGATGTCGGCGACCTTGCCTTTCTCCACGCTGCCGTACTCTCTCTGACGCCCCCACGCCTCGGCGACGTTGAGGCTCACGCCCTCGATCGCCTGGACCGGCGTGAGACCCGCGTCGACCGCCATCTCGAGCTCCGCGTGGAGACCGTAGCCCGCGAGAATCGCGTCGGGATCGGATCCTAGATGAATCTTGCCGCCCGCCGCGACGAAGCGGCGCGCGAACTCCTGCACGTTCTTATATCCCTGTTCGAGCCGCGCGCGCAGCTCCGGCGGAGCTTGGGCGAAAAGCGAATAGAGCTTCTCGACGTCCTTCGGAATGTAGGACGGAAGATAGCGGAGATTGGGATCGTTCAAGAGCGCGGCTTCCTCTTGACGCATCTCGGCGCCGCGGCGCGCGATCGGCCGATAGGTCGTGCCCCAAGTCGGGCTCCAGTGGACATTTCGCGCGACCATCGTCTTGATGATCTTGTCGAACTGGTCGCGCTCCATGTGCGAGAGCGCCTCGGCGGTGCTGATTTTTCCCGTGATGCGCGCGAAGTCGAGCTCTTTTTTCTTTTTCGGGTCGGTGATCGAGGTAAAAAGCACCGACCAGGCATGCTCGACGGATTGGTAACCCGCGTCGGCCGACACGTAGATGTCGAGCGTATGGCCGATGACCGGCTTGCCTGCGCGGTGCGCCTCCTCGGCCGCCGCCTTGGCGTCCTGCGGGCGGAGCCGCTCGAAGAGCTTGAAGCCGTCGACGCCCTTCGCGACCGCCGCGCGCACCGCCGCGCGCGCCTCCTCTTCGTTGGTGACGAAGGTGCTCATGCGCTGGCGGCGGAGACCGCCCATGCCCTCGGGCGGCGGCCCGTCGATCACGTTGCCCGCGGCCCAGACGCGCGGCCCGCGGATCGTGCCGTTCTTGGCGCCGTCGCGCTGCGCGATGACCCAGTCGGTCGGATTGTTCGAGATCGTCGGGCAGGTCGTGATACCGAAATGCAGATAGATCTCGCCCATCCAGTCGCGCAGATGGCAATGGCCGTCGATCAGTCCGGGCAGAATAGTCCTGCCCTTCGCATTGATCACCTCGGCGCCTTCGGGGGGCTTCACCTCGCTGCGCCGCCCCGCGTCGCGGATGCGGCCGTCTTGGAACACCAC
>Ga0075426_10003447_pt1 | contig 11306 bp, 14 predicted proteins | sample SoiMethybrSBSTD5_FD_75304 | JGI IMG/M metagenome (GOLD analysis project Ga0075426, IMG submission 75304) | Bulk soil microbial communities from a Populus tree surrounding site in Tennessee, USA - Soil MetaG P. TD hybrid SBSTD5 | ecosystem: Environmental > Terrestrial > Soil > Tree plantation...
TGGTCATTATCGCCTGAGAGAACAGTGCGATATCGATCGGCACATCGTATCCATTCGCCTTGAATTCACATAACATGCACCCGCACAGCTTCAGAAAAAATAGGTGCACATTGATCATTTGCAGCCGAGTATCGTAACGGAAAATCCCATTAGCGCGCACCCATCGGCCGATCGCAAGGTCCCGCCTGCGGAGTTCATCTGACATGCGTTCCCAGGCCCGATCGTGGGGTTGGGTACGCGAGGTATTGCATTCATGGCAGATGCGGACTGGCGCCTTGAGTATCTTAGTGTCGAAACTCCGGATCGGCTTATTTCGCTGTTCCAGATCATGAAAATAGAGCGGTTGGCCCTGCGTTGGTGCGCGAAGAACGGCGGCAAGGTCGCTACGCTTCGTCTTATGCTCGCCGGAGTTTGCCTCGTTGCGGTTGCAAATCCAGCATAACGCGGCGCCGTGTTTTCTCTCGTCGTGGATCGACCATTGATTGGTCATAAATTGACGGGTGCCCTGCCGTTAGGGCCGGGGCCTCTTCACTTCCGCCCCTTCCCTGCCGCCTTCTGCATCGCGTCGAAGCCCACGGCGGCTTTCTGCACGTCGGGAGGGAAGTCGGACATCTCCTGCACCTGGCGAATCTCGATGACCTCGTTCTCGGAGGCAGGACAGCGCTTCGCCCATTCGATTGCCTCCTCCCTCGACTTCACCTCGATCATCCAATAGCCGCCGATCACCTCCTTCGCCTCGGCGAACGGCCCGTCGGTCACCTTCGGCTTGCCGCCGGGAAACGCGACGCGCGCGCCCATGGATGGCGGGTGAAGGCCGTCCAGAGTGAGAAGCACGCCAGCTTTCTGCAAAGCTTCGTTGTACTTCATCATGGCTTCGACGGCCTTGGCGTCGGGCAAGGTGCCGGGAGCAGCCTTCTCATAGCCCCTGGGGATCATCAACATCATGAAGCGCATCGTCGTGTCTCCATCCTAGAGGGACGCGACGCCGCTCGCGCAGCGTCGCGCCCCCTTTCGTGGTCGCAACTCGGTTAGATCGCGGCTTCAGCCTCGCGCGGCTGCCCGCACGGCTCGGGCTCTCCCGGCGCCGCCATCTGGCGAAGCTCGCATTCACCTTCCCAGCCGGGCATGTGCGTCTTGTGCAGCGCCATGAAGCGCTCGGTCACCCGGATCATGTGAGCCTTGGACGGCACGTCGAAAATCGCGTAGCCGCCGACCACCTCCTTGGCCTCGGTGAACGGGCCGTCGGTGACCGTGACCTTGCCGCCGGCAAGCCTCACGCGCGCCCCGGCATTGGTTGGGAACAGTCCGCCCGACTGCACCATCACGCAGCCTTCCTTGGCGAGCTCCTGCAAGAGCTGGCCCAGCGCCTCCATCATCGACTTGGACGGGGGGCTCGATTTTCCTTCGGTGTGCTTCACCATCGACAAAAAGCGCATTGCGTTTCTCCTTCGAATTTCGATCAGTTTCGCTGCAGTGGAATTTTGTGGGTCGCGTGGGCGCCTGTCGTCGCTACCCGAGGCCCATCTCCTTGAAGCGGTCGATCGCCTCGCTCTCGCCGAAGTCCTCGAGCTCGAACAGCTGGCGGACTTCGATCTCGCCGTCCTTTCCGTCGATCGACGGGTTGGGGAAGCGGCGGGTCCATTCCATGGCCTCTTCGCGCGACTTCACCTGGATGATGGTGTAGCCGGCGACGAGCTCCTTGGATTCGGCGAACGGGCCGTCGACCACGCTGCGCTTGCCGCCGGAATATTTGACGCGCCAGCCCTTCGAGGTCGGCTGCAGGCCGCTCGCATCGAGCAGCACGCCGGCCTTCACCAACTGCTCGTGATAGTCGGCCATGGCGGCGAACAACTCCTCGGACGGCCTCACGCCGGCCTCCGAGTCCTTGGTGGCCTTGACGATAATCATGAAACGCATGTGTCACGTCTCCTTCGGTTTGGCCGGCCCTGCTTGAGGTCATGGGCAGGCTCTACCGTCACGTCGAACGGCCTCTCGCGAAATCGACATGCCGCAATAATTTTTTTCTTTGGCTTTTTGGCGGTACCGCTAGCGGTGAGGCTCGCCCTTGCCGGCCAAGCCTTTCGCGATCGCGGCCTCGAGCTCGGCGATGCGCTCCTTCAGCCGCTCGTTCTCCTCGCGCGCCTTCTGCGCCATGGCCTTGACCGCCTCGAATTCCTCGCGCTGAACCACGTCGAGGTCGCGCAGCACCCGCTCGGCCTGGGCCCGCACCACGCCTTCGATCTCCTTGCGCACGCCCTCAGCCGCACCGGCGGCGTCGGTGATGAGCTTGCCGAGTTCGTCGAAGAACCGGCCAGTGGTCTGCGTCATTGCCGTCCTTTCAGCCTACAAAAGCTCGAAGGATGACTATGGGATGACGCTTGGCGCGGCGCAACCCGCGCGGCGGGTCGGGGAGCGGCCTTCGGCGCCTTGACAGTGAAGCGGTGGCAGTGAAGGGTCGCCGCTCCGCGAGGCACACGGGCGCGCAATGGACCTTCTCGTTATTCCCTATCCGGTGATCGACCCGGTGGCGCTGCAAATCGGGCCGGTGTCGATCCGCTGGTACGGGCTCGCTTATATGGCGGGCATCCTGCTCGGCTGGCTCTACGGCCGCTATCTCGTGTCGCGGCCGGAGCTGTGGGGCGGCAAGCCGGCGATGACGGTGCCACAGGCCGACGACTTTCTGTTGTGGATCACGCTCGGCATCGTGCTCGGCGGCAGGCTCGGCTTCGTGCTGTTCTACGAGCCGAGCTATTTCTGGGAGCACCCGGCCGAGATCCCCGCAGTGTGGAACGGCGGCATGTCCTTCCATGGCGGGCTGCTTGGCGTCGCGCTCGCCGTCTATCTGTTCGCCAAGATCAAGGGCATCAACGGCCTGTCGCTCGGCGACGTCGCCTCGGCCTCGACGCCGTTCGGGCTGTTCTTCGGCCGCATCGCCAATTTCATCAACTCGGAAGTGGTGGGGCGCGTCAGCGACGTGCCCTGGGCCATGGTGTTTCCCGGCGCCGGCGATCAGCCGCGCCATCCGAGCCAGCTCTACGAGGCGGCGCTCGAAGGCGTGGTGCTGTTCATCATCCTGCGCATCGCCACGCACCGCTATCACGCGCTGACGCGGCCGGGGACGGTGTTCGGATTGTTCCTCGTGTTCTACGGAATTTTCCGCAGCCTGGTCGAGTTCGTGCGCGAGCCGCACGCAGGCCACCCAATGGACATCGGCATCTTCACGCCGGGCATCGTCTATTCGCTGCCGATGATCGCGGTCGGCGCGTGGCTGATCTGGCGCGCGCGGCGGCAGCCTGCCCTCGCCTCGTCGTGATGGGCGCGCGAGCCAAGCTCAAGGGCACCGATACGCCGCTCGCGGAAAGGCTCAAGCAGCGGATCGCCCGAGAAGGACCGATCAGCGTCGCCGAATACATGGAAGTCTGTCTCGCCGACGCGCGGGCCGGTTATTACCGCACGCGTCAGCCGATTGGGGCTAAGGGTGACTTCATCACCGCGCCGGAGATCAGCCAGATCTTCGGCGAGTTGCTCGGGCTTTGGGCCGTCGCCGTGTGGCAAGCGATGGGCGAGCCGAGCCCTATCGTTGTCGCAGAGCTTGGACCTGGTCGCGGCACGCTCATGGCCGATGCGATGCGCGCTTGGCGCAGCGTGCCGAAATTTCTCGAGAGCGTCACGGTCGCACTGGTCGAGACGAGCCCGAGCCTGCGGGAGGCCCAACGCGCGAGCCTCAGCGACTCCGCTGCCCCGCTCCACTGGCACCACAGCATCGACGATCTGCCCAAAGGGCCGCTCATCGTCATTGCCAACGAGTTCATGGACGCCCTGCCGGTGAGGCAATTGGTGCGGGAGGGTGACATCTGGCGCGAGCGCTGCGTCGCGATCGACCGCAACGGCAAGTTCGTCTTTGCCCCGGGAGAGGCGCTCGAAGATGCCAACCTGCCGGTGGCGGCGCGTGCGATCGACGCTCCCGACGGCGCGATCTTCGAGACTCGGCCTGCCATTAGCCCGCTCCTTGCTGCGTTGGCTGCGCGCGCGGCGGTAGCGCCAGTCACCGCGCTGTTCATCGATTACGGACACGGGCAGACCGGCTTGGGCGATACGTTGCAGGCCGTCGCTCGTCACAAATATGCCGATCCGCTTGCTGCGCCAGGCGAGATCGACCTCACCGCGCATGTCGATTTCGCCGCGATGAGTGGAGCCGCCACCTCACTTGGGCTCGCCGTGTATGGCCCGATGCCGCAAGGCGAATTCCTCTTGAAGCTCGGGCTCGAGGCGCGTCGCGACAGCTTACTACACGGCGCAACGCCCGATCAGAGGGAGGCGATCGTGTCGGGCGCCGCGCGGCTCGCGAGCCGAAGCGCCATGGGTATCCTGTTCAAGGTGCTTGCCCTCACAAGCTCCGGGCTTGCCTCTCCGCCGCCCTTCGGAGAGATTTAGCTGCTGGGCAGCTTCCTTTCATGGTTACGCCTGACAAAATGATGGTCTGTGGCTCGAGCCTTGCGGCAATCGATGGCGTACGCCACGGATTCTTCACCCGCCAAGGCGGCGTCTCGAGTGGCGTCTATGCCTCCCTCAATTGCGGGCCTGGATCGCGCGACGACGCGGCCAACGTTGCCGAGAACCGCGCGCGCGTCGCCGAGATCCTCGGAGTCAAACCCGACCGTTTGCTCTCGCTATCGCAGCAGCACAGCGCCGAAGCCCTGACCCTCAAGAAGCCATGGGATGCCGCGAAACAACCGCAGGCCGACGCCATGGTCACGGCAACGCCCGGTCTCGCGCTCGGCGTGTTGACCGCGGATTGCGCGCCCGTACTCTTTGCCGACGGCGAGGCGGGCGTCATCGGCGCGGCCCATGCCGGCTGGCGCGGCGCACTGTCGGGCATCATCGAAGCGACGGTCGAGGCGATGGAAAAGCTCGGCGCGAAGCCAGAGCGCATCACCGCCGTGATTGGACCCGCCATCTCTCAGAAAGCCTACGAGGTCGGCTCCGACTATGTTGAGCGCTTCCTTGCCGAGGAGCCGGGCAGCGAGGCGTTTTTCATCACCGACGAAGGCTCAGGCGAGCCGCATTTCGACCTGCCCGGCTACGTCGCCGAGCGGCTCGCCCGCGCCGGCATCGGAAGCATCGCCGATCTCGGGCTTTGCACCTATTGCGAGGAAACGCGGCTGTTCTCCTATCGGCGGTCGCAACATCATGGCGAAGAGGACTACGGCCGCCAAATTTCCGCCATCGTGGTTGCCTGACTCCTATTCACCATACTGCTTTTGGGCGGGAAGCCGATACACGCTAAAACTGGACGCGAGCGGGCTCGCGCAGGTAATCTGTTGTGAGTGAAAGGGTTGAGAGTCCCGTCACGACAGATCTGTCGCGAGCGGTGCTGTGCGGCCAACAGAGGGAGCGTTTTGTTGGGCGCGGACTCACGACACATGGCCGGCTGCTTCAAGCGTAGTGCATCGCTGGTCCTCGCCATGCTCCTTGCCGCCTGCCTCAGCGCCTGCGGCGGGGGCGCGGGGAACCCGAGCAGCGTCGGCTCAAGTTTCTGGAGCAGCGCGACCAGTCTGCTCAGCCGCTCGACCAAGGTCGCGGTCGCTCCGATCATCGGCACCCCTCCGCAAGTGGCGACGGATCTTACCGATGCGCTGGTTGCCGCCGGCAAAGACCGCAATCTTACGCTCATCCCCGGAGGCAGCGGTGGCAACTACACCTTGCGCGGCTACCTCGTCGCGACGAGCGAGCGAGGCGGCGCGAAGATCTCTTATATCTGGGATGTGACTGACGCCCAGGGCGGACGGGTAGCGCGCGTCTCCGGTGACGAGATGATTTCCGGGCACGCGAGCGGCGATCCTTGGGCTGCCATCGACAGCGCGACCCTCAGGAGCATCGCCGGCAAGACTACCTCACAGCTCGCAGCAACATTGTCGAGAGGCGGCGGCGGCGCGCCAAGTGCGGTGGCGGCCTCCGAGCCGAGTCCCGCAACGACGGCCACCGCCGCGCCCGCTGCGGCCCCGAGCGCCAAGTCCAATGGTGTGGTGGTGGCGCCGGTCGCCGGCGCTCCGGGCGACGGGCAGAGATCCCTCACCACGGCCCTCAAGAAGCGCCTCTATGCCGGTGGCATCAAGCTCGCCAACGGTACCACCGACAATGTCTACATGGTGAAGGGCAGCGTCGTGCTGTCAGATGCGAGCGGCGGCAAGCAAAGCATCCGCATCGACTGGCTGGTGCTCGACCCGAGTGGCAGGAAACTCGGTACGGTGTCGCAGCAAAACACCATCCCGCGCGGCTCGTTGAACGGACCGTGGGGCGCCGTGGCCGACGCCGCGGCGGGCGCCGCAGCCGTCGGCATCATCAAGCTCCTCCCCAAATCGAGTTGAGCCATCCACAGACTTGCGACAGCTGGCGAGTTTACAGCGCCCGCAAGCGCTTGTTAAAAGCCCTGGCGCGGGGAGCGAGCCGCCTCATGGTTAAGCTCGTTGGTTGAGGAGCGATCGATGAAACTGGTTGCAGGCAACAGCAACCGCCCTCTGTCCGAGGCGATCGCCGGCTATCTCAAGACGCCGCTTGCCAAATGCGTCGTGCGCCGTTTCGCCGATATGGAGATCTTCGTCGAGGTCCAGGAGAACGTGCGCGGCGAGGACGTGTTCGTGATCCAGTCGACCTCGGCCCCTGCCAACGACCATTTGATGGAGCTGCTCATCATCATCGATGCGCTGCGGCGCGCGTCGGCGCGGCGCATCACGGCGGTCATTCCCTATTACGGCTATGCCCGCCAGGACCGCAAACCGGGGCCACGCACGCCGATCTCGGCCAAGCTCGTCGCCAATATGATCGTCGAGGCGGGCGCCGACCGCGTGCTCACCCTCGATCTGCATGCCGGGCAGATCCAAGGTTTCTTCGATATCCCGACCGACAATCTATTCGCCGCCCCGGTGATGGTGCAGGACATCAAGCAGGTGTTCCCCACCGACAATCTGATGGTGGTCTCGCCCGACGTGGGCGGCGTGGTGCGCGCACGCGGGCTTGCCAAGCGCATCGATGCGCCACTCGCCATCGTCGACAAGCGCCGTGAGCGGCCGGGCGATTCAGAGGTGATGAACGTGATCGGCGACGTGTCGGGGCGGACCTGTATCCTGGTCGACGACATCGTCGATTCCGGCGGCACCTTGATCAACGCGGCGGAGGCGCTGCTCGATCAGGGCGCGGCCATGGTGACGGCCTATATCACCCACGGCGTGCTGACCGGTGGCGCGGTTGCCCGCGTGATGTCCTCGCGGCTGAAGGAGCTGGTCATCACCGACTCGATCTTGCCGACCGAGTCGGTGAAGAACGCGCACAACATCAGAGTCCTGCCGATCGCGTCGCTGCTGGGTGAGGCAATCGCCCGGACCTCGGAAGAGCAGTCGGTGTCGAGCCTGTTCTACTAGCCGGTCTTCAGCACCATCTTGCCGCGCGAAATTCCGCGCTTACTGCGCGGCGGCGCCTTACTCGGTGATCTGAGCAATGTATTGAGTCAGTCTCGCGGCTCAGTGACCGCCTTCATATTTGAATGAGACTGTGAGCTTGGTCCGATAGGCCTCGACCTTCCCCTCTTTGGTGAGGACGAGGTCCTGCGCAACGACCTCCGCCACGCGCAAATCGCGCAAATGCTCGCCGGTGAGCTCGACCGCGTTCTTGGCGGCCTCCTCCCAGGATTTGGGGCTGGTGCCGATGATCTCGATCACTTTGTAAACACTCTGCGGCATGAGCGTGCCTCCCTTGCTCTCAAATCCATTGCGCCCGCCCTGGTCTCTCGAACCCGGCTTGCCTTTTCCTTATCCTACGCCGATCTGAAGGCCCTGTCGTCGCCGCGGGAAGGACGAGGAGGCGATTGTCAGGGCCACGATTTACGGGCTATAAGCTCCTCGATTTTCGCGCGGGGGCAGGTCCCGCGCCCGACCTTACGGGGCCGCTTTCCGGCCCCTCATTATTTAGCGAGGCTTGGAGAGCTATGGCTGAAACGACCGAACTCAAGGCATGGGCGAGGCAGCGCTTGGGCAAGGGCGGAGCGCGCGCCGCACGCCGCGAGGGCCGCATTCCGGGGAGCCTCTACGGCGACAAAAAGGACGCCGAGAGCATCTCGGTGGAGTACCTCGCGATCTCTCAGCAGCTCCTTACCGGCCATTTCCAGAGCACCATCTTCACCCTCGATGTCGAGGGCACCAAGACGCGGGTGATCCCGCGCGGCGTGCAGCTCGACCCGGTGCGCGACTTTCCCATCCATGTCGACTTCCTGCGGGTCAGCAAGGATGCCCTGGTCACGGTCGATGTGCCGGTGCGCTTTCTCAACGAGGCGGCATCTCCCGGCCTGAAGCGCGGCGGCGTGCTCAACATCGTACGCCATGAGATTCCCGTGCGCTGCCCGGCCGATGCCATCCCCGACCACTTCGATGTCGACCTGACCGGACTCGAGATCGGCAACTCGATCCACATCTCGGCGATCAATTTGCCGCCCAACGTGCGCCCGACTGTCACGGAGCGCGACTTCACCGTGGCCACCATCGTCGGGCGCGCGGCTGAAGAGCCCGTTCCTGGCGCTGCCGCCGCTGCTGAGGCTGCTGTACCCGGCGCCGAGGGCACGGAGGCTGCCGCTCCCGCCGAGGCCGCCGCCGCCGAAGAGAAGCCCAAGGAAGAAAAGAAGAAGGACGAGAAGAAGAAATAACTTCTTCACGTCGCGGGCGATATCTTCCAGGGCGGCGCGCCCCGCACGTTTCGATCAGGATGATGCGATGAAGCTCTTTGTCGGCCTCGGCAATCCGGGGGCGCAATATGCGCTCAACCGCCACAATGTGGGCTTCATGGCGGTCGACGCGATTGCCGCAGCGCACGACTTCCCGGCCTGGCGCAAGCGCTTCTCGGGCCTCGCTTCCGAAGGCAAGCTCGGCGGGGAGCAGGTGCTTCTGTTCAAGCCACAGACTTTCATGAACGAGTCGGGTCGCGCGGTCGGCGAGGCGGTGCGCTTCTACAAGCTCGACCTCAGCGACGTTATCGCCTTTCACGACGAGCTCGACCTTGCGCAGGGCAAAGTGCGCGTGAAGGTGGGCGGCGGCGTTGCCGGCCATAATGGGCTGAAGTCGCTCACCGCCCATATCGGCAACGACTATGTGCGCGTGCGCTTCGGTATCGGCCATCCCGGCAACAAGGCGCTGGTCACCAACCATGTGCTTCAGAACTTTACCAAGGCCGAGCTCGACTGGCTCGAGCCGCTGCTCGGCGCCATCGCCGAGGAGGCTCCTTACCTTGGGCAAGGCGCCAACGATAAGTTCCAGTCGCGGGTCGCCTATGCGATGCAGGGCGAAGCTGAGGCAGAGACCGAGCAGGAAGAGTCTCCGAAGAAGCCCGCGCCACGACGCAAGGAAACTTCCGAGAAGAAGGATGAGCAGCCAGTGGCCGAGGGCACGCTTGCCGGCAAGCTCCGCCGCTGGTTCGGCTCGTGACAACAACATTGTCATGCCCGCGCAAGCAGGCATCCAGTAAACCACGATCCTCGCAAAATGAAGTCAGGCGGTGGTTCCTGGATCGCCCAGTCAAGCCGGGCGATGACAAGCAAGATGACGGACTGAGATAATGGGATTCAAATGCGGCATCGTCGGGCTGCCCAATGTCGGCAAGTCCACACTGTTCAATGCGCTGACCGAGAGCGCAGCGGCGCAGGCCGCCAACTATCCCTTCTGCACCATCGAGCCAAATGTCGGCGAGGTGCCGGTGCCGGATCCGCGCCTCGACAGGCTCGCGACCATCGCCAAGTCGGCGCAGATCGTGCCGACCCGACTCACTTTCGTCGACATCGCGGGGCTGGTGCGCGGCGCCTCGCAAGGCGAAGGGCTCGGCAACCAGTTCCTCGCCCATATTCGCGAAGTCGACGCCATCGCCTATGTGCTGCGCTGCTTCGAGGACAACGATGTGGTGCATGTCGAAGGCCGCATCGATCCGATCGCCGACGCCGAGACCATCGAGACCGAGCTGATGCTCGCAGACCTCGACAGTCTCGAACGGCGTGTGCCGATTCAGGAGAAGAAGATCCGCGGTCAGGACAAGGAGGCGAAAAAGACGCTAGCACTGCTCGAGCGCGCCCTTGTCCTCTTGCGCGAGGGCAAGCCCGCCCGCCTCGCCGCGATCGAGGAAGACGAGCGGGCCGAGTTCAGGACTCTTGGCCTGCTCACCGCCAAGCCCGTGCTCTATGTCTGCAATGTCGATGAAGCTTCGGCCGCGACCGGCAACGTCCATTCCGCGCGCGTGGAGGCGCTGGCCAAGGCCGAAGGCGCGGGCTGCGTCATCATCTCGGCCAAGATCGAGGCGGAGCTTGCCGAGCTGCCGCCAGACGAGCGGCAAGCTTATTTGGCTGATCTCGGCTTGCAGGAGCCCGGCCTCAACCGCCTCATCAATGAAGGCTATAGGCTGTTGGGACTGATCACCTATTTCACGGCAGGTCCCAAGGAAGCCCGCGCCTGGACAGTGCCCGAGGGGACCCGCGCGCCGCAGGCCGCCGGCGTGATCCACACCGATTTCGAGAAGGGCTTCATTCGCGCCGAGACCATCGCCTATGACGACTATGTGGCACTCTCAGGGGAGGCCGGCGCGCGCGACGCCGGAAAGCTCAGGCTCGAGGGGAAGGATTACGTGGTGAAGGACGGCGACGTCCTGCATTTCCGCTTCGCGACTTGAGCCTAGCGTAATGAAAAGGGGGCCGCGAACGGCCCCCTTCGCTCAATCAAATCGAATGTCAATTACTTGCACTCAGCCATCTTGGCCATGGCCGCCTTGGCGTCGGCCTCTGAGCTGTACTTACCCATCATCTTGTATTTTTTCGTATCCGTGGGTTGGCTGGTCATGACCTCACATCCGCCACCGCCTACCCGCAATGCGACGTAATAGTCCGCAGCAAGTGCAGGCGTGACGACAGCAACGGCGAGAGCGGCCACAACGAGATACTTTTTCATGAGGTTCCTCCTTATCCAATCGTCGACGATTGGCGTGCGATGAACGCACCCGGAGTGCACCCGTTCCAAGCGTTGCCGATCAAATATGCACACTTGGAGAACTCGAAACTTAATAGAGCGGCGACGAGAGCGGCTACCTCCGCCCTCGTCCGGCTTCGCCGCCTTGGGTTTTCGCTGCGAGGCACGCGCGGGCTTCAGGGAAGCCCCAGTGCGGGCATCCCCAAGCGCCGGCATGGATATTGGCGGGGTGACGCACGCGGGATGCGGCTGATCAGCGTATCTAGTCCGGTCTGCACTAGAGGCCACAGCTTGGTCTCGACCACGAGCCCAAGCAGG
>Ga0075426_10003448_pt1 | contig 11306 bp, 8 predicted proteins | sample SoiMethybrSBSTD5_FD_75304 | JGI IMG/M metagenome (GOLD analysis project Ga0075426, IMG submission 75304) | Bulk soil microbial communities from a Populus tree surrounding site in Tennessee, USA - Soil MetaG P. TD hybrid SBSTD5 | ecosystem: Environmental > Terrestrial > Soil > Tree plantation...
CGCCTATAACGCGTGGGCCAACGAGCAGTCGTTGGCTTCCCTCGGCGTCGGAGAGCCGCCCGAGCGCTCCCTCGCCTTCATGGCGCACATCGTGGCGGCGGAGTGGCTCTGGCTGGGGCGGATCAAGCAATGGAAGGAGGCGTTTCCGGTATGGCCGGAATGGACGCGGCAGCAGTGCGAGGCCCAGGCGGGAAAGCTTCCGCCCCTCTGGCAGGAGCTGATCCGGGGCACGCGTCCCCCGGGGCTCGACCAGACGGCGGCGTACACGAATTCCAAGGGGGAGGCGTGGACCAGCACGCTGGGTGACATTCTCACCCATGTCCTGCTCCACTCCGCCTATCACCGGGGGCAGATCGCGGCGGATCTACGCGCGGCGGGGCTCACGCCCGCCTACGTCGACTACATCCATGCCGTGAGGCAGGGGTTCGTGAGGTAACGAGGCGGACGCGCCCCATACCGCGCGGTCAGCGAACTAGACCAGAAGCGCCCCGGTCCGGATCAGGTGGGCCAGCTTCGCCCTCTGGTCCGGGTTCAGGATGGCGTGCATCCGGCCCATCGCCCTGCTCACCGCGTTCTGCAGATTCTCCGAGCTCTTCACCCGCAGCGACGCCGCCGCCTTGGATTTGGCCTCGTCGAACGTCTCGGCGCCGACTGCCTCGGCATACGAGGTGAGGGCGCGTCGATCCTCCACGGCGGCCTGGGCCCGCTCGGTCTTCAGCTCGTCCAGGATCTTCGCCAGCTCGGCCACCTGGGGTTCGTCCAGACCCAGCCGGAAGGCCAGGAACCGGAGCGGCCTCCGGACCCCGAATGCTCCGCCACCGAATGAGGCCTGGAACTCCTCGGCCCCGTAGCGCGGCCGGTCTTCCTCGCGGGCGACGGAACCGCAGCCCGCGTACGCGCCACGGTGGGTCCCGTGGCGTCCATGCTTCCACCAATGCACCATCGCTGGTCGCATCGTGTCCTCCTCTCGCCGGGGCGATCCGCTCCCGGCGGGTTCATTCCGTGGGCACCATGCCGCACGGATTCCATTTAGATTGCGGCTCCCGGCCCGGAGATGCCCCCTTTATGATGCCCGGCATGAACGCCGGCCTCGACATCCGCCTCGTGTGCCTGGACATCGACGGGACCCTGACCGACGGAATCCTGGGCCCCGAGATTCCCGGAACCGCCGAGGCGGTCCGCGCCATCCGCGGGCGGGTCCCGGTCCGGCTCGTGACCAACACGACGAGCGTGCCGCACCGCGCGCTGGCGCGGCGCCTGGCCGAGCAGGGGTTCCTGGACGACCCCGCCGCGCTGGTCACCCCGGCCACGGTGGCGCGGCGCGTGCTTCCCGAGCGCGGGCACGCGTCCGGCCTCCTCCTCGTCGAGCCGGGCGCGCGCGAGGATTTCGCCTGGTTCACGGAGGACCCGGCCGGCCCCGCGGTGGTGCTCGCGACCGAATCCCACGATCTACGGATTGCGGAGCTCCAGCCCGCGTTTCGCAGGATTCTGGACGGCGCGGCCTTCTACACCCTGCAGCGGAACCGATATTTCAAGAAAAACGCGGAGATGGTGACCGATCTCGGGCCCGTGGCGGCGTTTCTGAGCTATGCCGCGGGCCGCGAGGCGGAGACCCTGGGGAAACCCTCGCCGGTTCTCTTCGATTCGGTCGCGCGGGAGGCGGGCGTGCCGCGCGCGGCGATCCTCATGGTGGGAGACGACGCCGAATTCGACGTCTCCGCGAGCGTCGCGCTGGGAATGTCGGGCGTTCTCGTCCGGACGGGGAAGTTTCGCCCGGAAGACGCTTCGCGCTTCACGCCGGGGCCGACCGCCATGCTCGACAGCGTGGCCCATCTTCCCCGCTGGCTCGCCGGAACGAACATCGCCTGATCGCAGCCGATTACGAGTTCCGCGTGCACCGTCTCGCGAACACGCGCACGCATCGCGCAAGCTTCGCGTCGGATAGCGTGGCGTTCCGCGCCGCGGAATTTTCTTGCAATGCGCGCGACGCGATCGCTCGCTTCGAAAGTTTTTTTCGCGAAATCGTTTTTGCCTCTTCCCATGAACCGCCGCGAGCGTGTATTCATGAAGCGTCTCGACGACGTGAAGCCGACGCGGTGAATCGAACCAAGGTGTCCCCCTCCGATTCCACGTGCGGGACCCTTTCGCGATCCGCCGCGGGGTAAACGCCGCGCTGGAGCGGGTGGAGCGGGAGGTTCTGGTGTCGGTGGTGAAATCCAGCGCGGCGTCCGCCCGGGGCCCCGCGCCCGCGTCCGCTCCATCGGTTCCCGTGTTAGATTCCCCCGCGATGAACGAAGCCGGCACTCCTCTCGAGCGGCCCCATGTCGCGGCCCTGGACGCCATTCTGGGGAAGCCCTTCCGCGTCCTGGACGACGGCCTGGTGCGGGTCGTCGACTACATGGGGTCGGATGAATCCATCGTGCAGGCCGCGCGCGTCTCCTATGGCGCGGGTACGAAGCGGATCCACGAAGACCGCGGCCTCATCCGCTACCTCATGCGGCACCGCCACACCACTCCCTTCGAGATGTGCGAGGTCAAGCTCCACGTGCGGGTGCCCATGGATTGCTGGCGCCAGTGGATCCGCCACCGGACGGCCTCGGTGAACGAGTACAGCACGCGGTATTCGGTGGCGATCGACGCGGCGCAGAAGACGGCCCCGGGCGAGTGGCGGCTCCAGTCGCAGAAGAACAGGCAAGGGAGCGACGAGTTCCTGGATCCGGCGCGCGGGGCCGCGCTCTCCACGAAGGAAGCCGACCTGCACGCGCTTGCACGGAAGATTTACGAGGATCGCCTGGCCGAGGGGATCTCGCGCGAGCAGGCCCGGAAGGATCTCCCGCTCTCCACCTACACCGAGGCCTACTGGAAGACCAATCTCCACAACCTGCTCCACTTCCTGAGGCTGCGGATGGACGCGCACGCCCAGGAGGAGATCCGCGCCTACGCCGAGATCATCGGCAAGGAGATCGTGAACCGCTGGTGCCCGATCACGTGGGAGGCGTTCCTCGACTATTCGATGAACGCGCTCGAGCTCTCCGCCACGGAGTGGAGGGTGGTCGCGGCGGTCGCGGCGTCGGACAAGGCGGCCGCCCTGGAGATCGCGAAAGCGGCGGGGATGATGAACCTGGTCGAGGGACGGCTGGCGAAAAACCGCGAGCGCGACGAGCTGGCGGCGAAGCTCCGGCAGCTGAACCTCCCGGTGCCCTGGGAGTAAACCCTCCTCAGTCCTCCCGCAGCCGGTACCCCACCCCGGGCTCGTTCAGCAGATAGCGCGGGCGCGCGGGATCCCGCTCCAGCTTGTGCCGCAGCTGCGCCATGTAGACGCGCAGGTAGTGCTTCTGGTGCGTGTACCCGGGCCCCCAGACCTGGCGCAGCAAGGTCTCGTGGGTCAGCACCCGGCCGGGATATCGCGCCAGGGCCACCAGCAGCTTGTATTCGATCGGCGTGAGGCGGACTTCGGCTCCGTCCCGGAGAATCCTCCGGCGCGCGAGGTCGATGGAGAGCCCGCCGATCTCCAAGACCCCCTGCTCCCCGTCCCCTCCTGGATTCGTCCCCCGCCGGAGCGCCACCCGCAGGCGCGCCATCAGCTCCCCGATGGCGAAGGGCTTCGTGACGTAGTCGTCCGCGCCCAGGTCCAGCGCCGCGACCTTGTCGCGCTCCTGCCCGCGCGCCGAGAGCACAACGATCGGGACCGCGGACCACTCGCGAAGCTTCCGGGTCACGTCCAGGCCGTCGATGTCGGGGAGCCCCAGATCCAGCACGATGACGTCGGGCGAGCGCGTCGCGGCCTGGCGCAGACCCTCCTCGCCGGAGGTGGCCTCGACGAAGCGATAGCCGTGGCTCGTGAGCGCGGCTCGCAGGAATCGGAGAATCTGCGCCTCGTCCTCGATCACGAGAACGAGCGGTGGCGCCGTCATGGCTCGGGCTCGATCCCGGGGGGCTCGCCCTCGATGGGCAGCGTGAACCGGAACGCGGCCCCGCCGCCCTCGCGATTCGCCGCCGTCATCGAGCCGCCGTGGGCCTCCACGATCCCACGCGCGATCGTCAGGCCTAGACCGATCCCGCCCGGCCGGTTCGCTTCCCGCGCGCGATAGAACTTCTCGAAGACGCGCTGCTCCTCGCCGGGCGGGAGGCCCGGGCCGCGGTCTTGGACCTCGATCGTGACCTCGCCGTGGCCCGTCTCCGCCCGGATCTCGATGGGCGTGCCCGGGGGCGTGTACTTGATCGCGTTCTCCACCAGGTTGTAGATCACCTGCTCGATCAGGACGTCATCGAGGGGCACCAGCCCCGGGCCGGACAAGAGCTTCACGTCGACCAGCCGGCCGTCGAGGCGCGGCCGCAGGCGTTCCAGCGCGGCGCCGATCACCTCCTCGACCGATTGCCACTCCTTGCGGGGATGCAGCGCTCCCGACTCCAGCCGCGACATATCCAGCAGGTTCGAGACCAGGCGGTTCATGCGCCCCGCTTCCTCCGCGATCGACTCCACCAGCTCGCGCCGCGTCTCGCTGGAGAGCGCTCCGGCCTCCTCGAGAAGACTGCTCGCGGCGCCGGTGATCGCGGCCAGAGGCGTGCGAAGGTCGTGCGATACCGAGCTCAGGAGGGTGTTCCGCAGGCGCTCCGCCTCGATCTGGACCCGCGCGCCCTCGGCCTGCGCCGCGAGCTCCGCGCGCTCCACGGCCAGCGCGGTCTGGCTGGCGAAGGTCTCGAGGAGGCGGAACTGGTCCGGCCGGAGGAGATAGCGGATGTTGGCGGGGCGGATGCCCAGGACCCCCGCGGGGCCGCGTGAGCCTGAGAGCGGCACATGGAGCGCCAGGGCGGCGGGGAGCGTCTGAGTGCCGAGTCCGGCGGCCTCCCCGCGGTCGAAAACCCATTGAGCGACCGCGTGGTCGTGGTCCCCGGGGCCCAAGAGCGAGGCGTCCCCCGCGCGGATCCGGACGCGGCCGGATCCGTCCGGCAAGAGGACCACCGCCCGCGCCAGGAACACATCCTCCACGGCATGAACCGCCGCCTTCACGATGTCCTCGACGTTCTGCGAATCCGCCAGCACGCGGCTCAGCTTGTAGAGGGCGGCCGCGCGGCGCTCGCGCTCCCGGGAGGCCCGCGCCTGCTCCCGGAGACGAGCGGCCATGGTGCTGATGATGAGCGCGGCGCACAGCATGACGGCGAAGGTGATGAGGTATTCGGTGTCCGAGACGGCGAACGTCAGGGCCGGAGGAACGAAGAAGAAGTCGATGGCGCCGACGCTCAGGACGGAAGCCAGGATCGCGGGGCCGCGTCCGAACCGGACCGCCACCAGCATGACCCCGAGCAGATACACCATGATCAGGTTCGCCAGGGCGAAGTGCGTGTGCATGAGCCAGGCGATGCCCGTGCAGACGGCGATCGTGACGACCGAGCGCAGGTAGTCCGGGCGGAGCGCGGCCTCCGCGGGAGCGGTCCGCGGCTTCGCGCGCTCCTCGCCGGCCTCGCCGTGCAGGACATAGACGTCGATGTCGCCGCTGTCCCGGATGAGGGAGCTGGCGAGGGAGCCGAAGAGGATCTCCTTCCACCGGGAGCGGGACGGCTTCCCAATCACGATGCGGGACACGTTGTTCTCCCGGGCGTAGGCCAGGATCTCGTCGCTGATCCGAAGCCCGCTCAGGACGCCCGTATCCGCGCCCAGCTCCTCGGCGAAGAGCAGCACGTCGCTCAGGTACTCGCGCTCCTGGGGCGTCTCGCGCGCCTTGCCCAGACGCTCCACGTACATCGCCGTCCAGGGCACCTTGAGGCTCGCGGCCATCCTCCGGGCGGCGCGCACGAGGCGGGGCGCCGTCTCGGGGTTCCCGATGCACACGAGAAGCCGTCCCGCGGCGGTCTGGACGCGGTCGGCTTCGTGGGCTCTCCGGTAGGATTCCATCTGCGCGTCGACGCGCTCCGCGGTTCTCCGCAGGGCCAGCTCCCGGAGCGCGATGAGATTCCCCTTCCGGAAGAAGTTCTCGAGCGCCCGCTCGATCTGGGGCGCCACGTAGACCTTCCCCTCCTTGAGACGCTGGAGGAGGTCGTCCGGCGGGAGGTCCACGATCTCGATCTCGTCGGCCCGGTCGATGATGGAATCGGGGACTGTCTCGCGCACGAGGACGCCGGTGATCTCGGCGACCGCGTCCCAGAGGCTTTCCACGTGCTGCACGTTGAGCGTGGTGTAGACGTCGATGCCCGCCGCCAGGAGCTCCTCGATGTCCTGCCAGCGTTTCGTATGCCGCGAGCCGGGGGCGTTGGTGTGCGCCAGCTCGTCGAGGAGGAGGAGGCCCGGCTTGCGCGCGAGGGCCTTGTCGAGATCGAACTCGCGCAATCGCGTGCCGCGGTAATCCACGTCGCGGAAGGGGAGGGCCTCGAGGCCCTCGAGGAGCGCCGCGGTTTCCGGGCGGCCGTGGGTCTCGACGACCCCGACGACCACGTTCGCCCCCGCCCGCCGGCGCTCGTGGGCTTCCACCAGCATGGCGTAGGTCTTCCCCACGCCCGCGGCCGCGCCGAAGAAGATCTTCAGCTTGCCCTGGGAGGCCTTCGCTTGTTCTTCTCGAATGCGCGCGAGAAAGGCTTCGGGATCGCGCCCGGGAGCATGCATGGGCAGATACTAGTACATTCGGACTCAGTAGATCCGAATCGGCAGGATGATCATCGGGAGCCCGTGGAACGCGAGGCGCCTCTGGAGCGCCGGGCAGGTCTGGTTGTGGAGCCAGCGCACGAGCGCGCCTTCCTTCTGGAACACCAGCTGTCCGCCGAACGTGACCGAGCGCGGATAGTCCTTGGACGCCTGGAGGGAGAGCGCCTCCAGCTCATCCACCACGTCGGTCCCGATCGAGTAGCGGTACTCCGCGGGGATGCCGAGCTTCCGCGCGAAACCGACGTACTTCTCGAGCTCGGCTTCGGTGCTTCGCCGCAGCTCTTCGATTTCGTCCGCCCCCTTGAATCGGCCCGAATCGATCGCGCCCACCGAGATGAATACGATCTGCTTGAAGAGATTCGGGAAGACGCGGAACTGGTTCAGGAGCGAATGAATCCCGACGCCGCCGAACCTCGTGACGGTGAGGATCGCCGTCTGGGCGCTGCGCTGCATCGGCGCGGTGGTCGCCTCGGCTCGCGGAAGAGGAACCGTCGTCAGCGTGTCATCGAGCCGCCCCAGGCTCTGCGCGGTGCGGACGTAATGCCGGCGGATTCCCAGACACGCGACGCAGAAGAGCGCCGTGACCAGCAGGGTGGCCCAACCCCCCTCGGCGAATTTGAACGAAACGGTGCCCACGAGAAGGGACGCGGTCACCAGGAAGCCCGTCCCGCTGAGGAGGAGCGGCCCGACCCAGGGCTTCCCCTCCCGCCTCAGGTGCAGCGCGTCCCGGCACATCCCCAGCTGAGAAAGCGAAAAGGTGAGAAAGACGTTGATGCTGTAGAGCACGACCAGGGTCTCGACCAGGCCCCGGGTCGTCCAGAGAACGGCGAACGAGGCGACCGTGATCAGCCAGATCCCGTTCGCGCTCACGAGCCGCTCGGAAAGGTTCGCGAAGCGGGACGGCACCCAGCGGTCGAGGGCCATGTTCGCCAAGACGCGGGGCCCGTCCAGGTACCCCGTCTGGGCCGCGATGAGGAGAAGCGCCCCCGCCGAGGTGACCGTGATCGCGGTCAACAGATCGACCCAGTGGTTTCCGGGAGGAAGGACCTGCCCGAACACCGCGGACCAGAGCACGGCATTCAGCGTTCTCCCCGGGACGGGGTGGACCTGGTAGAGGAGATAGGCGAAGAGAATGCCGCCCGCCACCACCGCGAGCGAGACCGCCATGTACGCCATCGTGATTCGCGCGGTCTTCACTCTGGGCTCGCGTAGGATGGGAACACCGTTGCTCACAGCCTCGATCCCCGTGTACGTGCCCCCGCCCAGCGTGAACGCCCGGAACAGGAGCAAGAGCAGCGGAATCCAACCCGACTGGTGGATGGCCGAGAAGGACTGTTCCCGGAGCTGGTGGATCTCGGCTGGAATCTGACCCGAACGCGAGACGACGGCGATGGCCAGGGCCCCGACGTGGCTCACCAGGAAGACCAGGAAGATCGGGGTCACCATGGTGACCGACTCCTTCACCCCCCTCAGATTCATCACCGTGAGCACCGCGAGGAGACCGAACGTGAAGGGAAGTCTCAAGGGCTGGTAGGACGGAGGGATCAGGCTGAACAACGACTCGGAGCAGCTCGCGAGCGAGATCGCCACCGTGAGCACGTAATCCACCAGGAGCGCGCACCCCGAGGCGAGCCCGGCGCCCTGCCCGAGAAGCTTGGTGGAGACCACGTATCCGCCTCCGCCCGCCGGGAACCGCTCGATGATGCGCGAATAGCTCGCGGCGATGATCATCACGGTGCCCGCCGTCATCAGGGCGAGCGGGATCGCGAGGAAGATGTTGTGGCCCAGCGCGAGGAAGCCGGCCTCGGGTCCATAGGCCGAGGAAGAGAGCCCGTCGGCGCCGAGGCCCACCCAGGCGAGCACCGCGGCTAGGCTGATCTTGTGGAAGAGCCCCGGGTCCGACAGCCGGCGCGCCGGGCCGATCACGACCTCGATGGCGCGGCGAAGGAACCGGATCAGCGCCGCTTCGGGGTAGTCGCCCATCGGGTTCGGGGGAATCTCGGGCGGACGATGGCTGGGTGGCGTCTCGTCCGGAATCACATCTTGATGAGCATCGCGAGCGTGAGCCGATTCTCATCCTTCACGAGATCCGGGGACCATTGGGGGACGAGCGAGCCCGGAGCGCCCTGGTTCCCTCCGGGAGGCGTGACGCCCCCGGGTCCCGAGAAGTAGGGCACGCTCGCGGCGCGATGGTTGAATTCGAGCCGGAAGGTGATGAAGGGCTGCGGCATGTAGTCGCCTGTCACCTGGATGTCCCACGCCTCGAAGGGATCGCCGGGGTTCGCGGTGAAGTACGGCGTCCCGGAGAGCGCGGTCGCACCGTTGATCGGTGGCACCAGCACCAGATAGCGGCCGGGATTCCGGATCGCGCCACCGCCCAGGGTCAGCGCGTAGCGCTCATGGCGGAGCCAGAGACGGTTGTAGGCCATGAAGCCGACGAAGTACTGGGACGACCTCGTGACGCCGCCCCCGGACTCGGAGCCCGCGTCCACCGTGAGCGAAGCCGCGGCCTTGCTCACGGCTGACCCGGGGCGATCGTGGTACTTGACCATGAAGCTGTCGTCGGTGTGGACGCGCTTGCGGTCCGGATTCCCGAACGTGTCGGCGCCGTAGTACTGATTTCCGACGAACGAGAAGGAGCCGGTGGGACGCCAGAGGATCTGTCCCCCCAACCCGAGCGCGTTGTTGAAACGGCCGTAGGATTGCCAGCCGTTGACCAGCCACGGCTCGATCTTCAACTTGTCGCTGGGGAAGATCTGGACGCGCATCCCATTGAAGAACCACGGCGTGTTCGACGAGACGTACGAGGGCTGGTAGGTCCAGTTGTCGTAGTTGTAGTAGCTCCAGAGCCCGATATAGGACATGAAGATCCCGCCCTGGACGTTGACCCCGTGCATGGCGTCGAAGTGATATCCCCCGTATGCCTCCGAGAGATAGCGATAGGCGTCGTCCAGCCTCCATTGGCCACGTCCCGGGCTCGCGTCGTTGCGCGGCGTGGTTTCCGAGTACATCCCGAACTGAGTCATGATCCGGCCCATGACGTTCTTGTACAGGAGATCGCCGCCGATCCCGAGCTGGGTGACCTGGAATTCTCCGTGCCGGAAAACCTCGCTCGATCCGGAGATCGTGTCGTCCTTGGGCTTCCGGAAGCTGTAGTGGTACGCGCCGTCGAACCGGAACTCTCCGGTGAACGGACCCACGGTGAGCGGCCTTTCGCTGGCGCCGGCGTTTCCGGGCACCCAGGAGAAATCCGCGAAGGAGAAGGGCGCGGCCGGCTGGGGCTTCGCGTCCTCCGCGCCCGCAGGCGCGGACGAACCCGCCATGGCGGCGAGAACCACGAGCACGAACAGTATTCTCAAGTTCCCTCCTTCACCGGGCCCCATGGGCCGATTCCGCGTCCAGCGCAAGGTTCAGCTCCAGGACGTTCACGACGGGCTCCCCGATGAAGCGGAGGAGCCGGTGGGTGGTGTGGGCCGCGACCAGACGGCGCACGTCCTCCAAGCCCAGCCCCCGGGCTCTCGCCACCCTCGCCGCCTGGTACTCGGCCGCCGCCGGGCTGATATGGGGATCGAGCCCGCTGCCCGAGGCGGTCACCAGATCGACGGGGACCGGGCCTCGCGCCTCCGGGTCCGCCGCGCGCAGGGCGGCGATTCGAGCGCGCGCCTGATCCAGGAGCGCCGGATTCAACGGGCCCAAGTTGGAGCCCGACGAGGCGCCCGCGTTGTATGGGGGCGAGGTCGCCGAGAGCCTTCCCCAGAAATACTTCGGGTCGGAAAACGGCTGGCCGATCCACGAGGAGCCCACCACCACGCCGTCGCGGCGGATCAGGCTGCCGTGCGCCTGCCGCGGGAAGACGAAGTGGGCCACGCCCGTGATCGCCAGCGGGTACACGATCCCGGTGATCACGGTGAAGACGAGGAGCAGCGCCAGCGCGGGCCGGATCTCAGTTCGCATGGTTCCTCACGTGAGCCTCAGCGCGACCAGCAGCATGTCGATCAGCTTGATTCCGAGGAACGGCACGACGAGCCCCCCCACGCCGTAGATCAGGAGGTTCATCCGAAGCACCGCGGAAGCGCCGAGGGGCCGGTAGCGGACGCCTCGAAGGGCGAGAGGGATGAGCGCGACGATGATCAGGGCGTTGAAAATCACGGCGGACAGGATCGCGCTCTGGGGCGTGGCGAGGCGCATCACGTTCAGGGCCCGGAGCGGTGGATAGGTCGCCGCGAAGGCCGCCGGGATGATCGCGAAGTACTTGGCGACGTCGTTCGTGATGCTGAACGTGGTGAGCGCGCCCCGCGTCATCAGCAATTGCTTCCCGGTCTCGACCACCTCGATCAGCTTGGTGGGATTGGAGTCGAGATCCACCATGTTGCCGGCTTCCTTCGCCGCCTGCGTGCCGGAATTCATCGCCACCGCCACGTCCGCCTGGGCCAGGGCCGGGGCGTCGTTCGTGCCGTCGCCGGTCATCGCGACCAGGCGCCCTCCCTCCTGGTGCATGCGGATCAGCTTCAGCTTGTCCTCCGGCGTCGCCTTGGCGAGGAAATCGTCGACGCCCGCCTCGGCCGCGATCGCGGCGGCCGTGAGCTGGTTGTCGCCGGTGATCATGACCGTGGAGATCCCCATCTTTCGCAGCTGCGCGAAGCGTTCCTTGATCCCGCCCTTGACCACG
>Ga0075426_10003449_pt1 | contig 11306 bp, 9 predicted proteins | sample SoiMethybrSBSTD5_FD_75304 | JGI IMG/M metagenome (GOLD analysis project Ga0075426, IMG submission 75304) | Bulk soil microbial communities from a Populus tree surrounding site in Tennessee, USA - Soil MetaG P. TD hybrid SBSTD5 | ecosystem: Environmental > Terrestrial > Soil > Tree plantation...
TTCCGGGGTCGTGGTGAGGCCCATCGCGATCATCACGCGCTGGCGCATCCCGCCGGAGAACTGATGAGGGTAGTCGCGCGCCCGCGACTCCGGGGCAGGAATGCCAACCCGGCCGAGCATGCTGACCGCCGACTGCAGCGCTTTCTTCTTGTCCCAGCCGTGATGCAGCCGCGCCGGCTCGGCGACCTGCCACCCCACCCGGTACACCGGGTTGAGCGAGGTCATCGGGTCCTGAAAGATCATCGCGATCTCGCGGCCGCGCACCTCGCGCATCTCGTACTCGGTCAGCCGGGTGAGGTCCTGGCCCTTGAGCAGCACCTTGCCACTGACGATGCGGCCCGGTCGCTGCAGCCGCATGATGCTGAGCGCGGTGACCGACTTGCCGCATCCCGACTCGCCGACGACTCCAAGAGTCTCTCCGGCGTTGAGCTCGAACGAGACGCCGTCAACCGCCTTGACCGTGCCTTCCTTGGTCGCAAAGACCGTGTGCAGGTCCTGGACCTCGAGAACGGGCTGGGTCACGCCTTAGTGGCTCTTGAGTCTGGGGTCGAATGCGTCCCGGACAGCGTTGCCGAAGATGTTCGACGCGAGCACCGTCACGAAGATCGTGATGCCTGGAAACGCGACCAGGAATCCCGAGTGGAAGAAGTAGCTCTGCGCGTTGGTGAGCATGTTGCCCCAGCTCGGCGTCGGCGGCTGGATGCCGAGGCCGAGGAAGTCGAGCGCGGCCTCGACGAGGATGATCTGGCCGACGCCGAGGCTTGCGGCGACGATCAGCACAGGCAGCACGTTGGGAAGCAGGTGCCGCACCATCAGGCGCGAATCGCGGGCGCCGATCGAGCGGGTGGCCAGGATGAAGTCTCGCTGCTTGACCGAGAGAACCTCGCCTCGCACCAGGCGCGCCACGCTCCCCCATCCGACCGACGCCACGATCGCCGCCAGCGTCACGGCGTTGGGCCGGAACAGGATCGACATCAGGATGAAGAGGAAGATCGCCGGGATCGCCAGCACCGTGTCGACCAGGCGCATCAGGACGTCATCTATCCAGCCGCCGTAGTACCCCGCGACCATGCCGACGGTCGTGCCGACGCTCAGCGACATGGCGACCGTGAGAAACGCCACGCCAAGCGAGACGCGCGCACCCCAGATCAACCTCGTCAGGGTGTCGCGCCCCAGCTCGTCGGTGCCGAGCAGATGCGACGCCCCTGGACGCACAAACGTCTGGTCCAGGTTGATGGTCTGCGGCTCGTAGTGGGTCAGGACCGCGGAGAAGACGGGCGCCAGGACCGCGATGAGCGCGAGCACGAGGATGAGCACACCCGCCGCCATACCCAGGCGGTTGTCGCGAAGACGCTCCCACGATTCGTTCCAGTAGCTCTGCGCGGGACGCGCGGCGGCGGTCTCAACACCGGCGCCCGGCATCTCGAGCTCGGCGACGCGGCTAGGACCGATCATTTGGTGGTCATCCGTACCGAATCCTCGGGTCGAGCACGCCGTAAAGCAGGTCGGCGAGCAGGTTGCCGGCGATGACCAGGAGCGTGGCGAAGAACGTCACGCCCATCACGGTCGTGTAGTCGTACTGGAGAGCGCGCTCGAAGGCGAGCTTGCCGATACCCGGCCAGCCGAACACGACCTCGACGACCAGCCCGCCGCTGACCAGGCCTGGCAGCTCGAGGCCGATCAGGGTGATGAGCGGGATGAGCGCGTTGCGCAGCCCGTGCAGATAGACGACCCGACGCTCGCTCATGCCCTTGGCCCGAGCCGTGCGGATGTAGTCCTGCGAGAGCACTTCGAGCATGCTCGAGCGGATGAAGCGCGACCAGATCGAGGTGTAGAAGAACGAGAGCACGGTCGCGGGAAGGATCAGGTGCTCGACGCGATCGAGAAAGTCGCCGCCGTTGAAGGCGCTGTAGGCGCCGCTTGACGGCAGCCAAGGAAGTCCGTGCTGTTCGAGGGTGACGGAGAAGATCAGGATGAGCATCAGGCCCATCCAGAACTGGGGCACCGCGAAGCCGGCGACCGACGTCACCGTCAGCGCGTGGTCGGTCTTGCTGCCCCTGCGCAAGGCCCCGATGACGCCGAGCGGCACCGCGATCAGCACGCCGATCACGATCGCTGTCGCGGTGAGCTCGAGGGTGTTGGGCAGCCGGTCGAGGATGTGGCTCAACACCGGGCTGCCGTCGATCATCGAATGGCCGAAGTCACCGTGCAGCACCGCCCCGATCCACGTCAGGTACCAGACGTAGAACGGCCGGTCGAGCCCCAGGTTGGCCCGGAGGTTTTCGATGTCCTCCGGTCGCAGCGAGGGGTTGAGGTCGATTCCCGGGACGTAGGTGCCTCGCGTGCGGTCCATCAGGATGAGCGTGAGCAGAGTCACGCCCAGCACGACGACCAGCGAGGCGAGGAACCGCCGGGCGACGTATCTGACGAGCATCAGCCCTTCACATCAATCCCGGCGGTTCTCAGCTACCTCCGTTCAGCTACTTGCCATCCGTGACCCACACGCTGTGGTTCCACGGGCGCGACCCGTACTGGTTGAACGAACCGAAGTCGGCCCCCATAACGCGCTTGCTGACGCCGTAGATGCCGTGGTTGAACAGGATGATCGGGGCCGGCACCACGTCGGACATGATGTCCTGGAACTGACCGTACAGCTGCTTGCGCTTGGTCTTGTCGAGAGTCCCGACCGCCTGGTCGAGGATCGAGTCAACGTCGGAGTTCTTGAAGTCGAAGCCGTTGAATCCGCCCGCCACCGTGTTGCGCGAGTGCCACAGCTGGCCCTGGTCCGGGTCTTCGTCGAAGTTGAAGCCGACCAGGAACATGTCAAACGTCCGGATGTTTGTGATCTGGCTGACGAGCTGCGGAAACTGGATCAGCGACGGGGTCGCGTCGACGCCGATGTCCTTCCAAGACTGCTGCATGACCTGAAGCATCGACTCTCGCTGCTTGTTGCCGGCGTTGGTGATCATGTCGAACTTCAGCTTCACGCCGTTCTTGGCCCGGATTCCATCGCCGCCCTTCGTCCAGCCGGCGCTGTCGAGCAGCGACTCGGCCTTGCCCTTGTCGAAGCTGTAGAGGACCTGGGGCTTTTGCTTGTAAGCCCAGGAGGTCGGCGGCTCGACCGAGTTGGCGACCGATCCGTGCCCAAAGTAGACGGCGGAGACCACCTGGTCGCGATTGAGCGCAAACAGCAAGGCCTGACGGACCGACTTGTCACTGAAAAGCTGTCCGCCTTTCTTGGCCGGGTCGAGCTGGTAGGCGTAGAAGGTGAAGCTCGGGACCGCGAACTCGGTCACCGCCACGTTGTCGGCCGACTTGACAGCGTCGAACTGCGACGGGTCTACGGGACCGATGTCGATCTCGCCTGTCTTGAGCTGGTTGGTCACGGCCACGGAGTCAGGCAGGACCTTGTAGATCCACTGGTCGAGGTTTGGAGCCCCGGCCCAGTAGCTGTCGCTCCGCTCCATCGTGACTTGCGAGCCTTTGTCCCACTTGACGAACTTGAAGGCTCCGTTCGACACGTTCGGGGCGGTGTTGAAGGGCGCGGTGTTGATGGCCTTGGCGTCCAGGCTGCCCAGGACGTGCTTGGGCAGGATGCCGTACCTGGCGTGGCTGGACAGGAACGGCGCGAACACCTGGGTCGTGGTGATGACGACTGTCTGCGGGTCGGGCGTGTCGATGCTCTTGATGTACTTCGAGAGGTCGCCGCGCCGGGGCGACGTTACGGCCTTGTACTGCGGGTCGTAGGCGAGCTGGTAGGTGAACTTGACGTCGTCCGACGTGAGCGGCTGCCCGTCCGACCACTTGAGGCCGGAACGCAGCTTGAAGGTGTAGACCGTGCCGTCGGAGTTGGTCTTGGGCAGGTCCTGGGCGAGCGCGGGAATGAGCGACCCGTCCTTCTTGTAGTTCAGGAGCCCGTCGAACATCAGGCCTATGACCTGGTTCGAGGCGGTGTCGCTGCTCAACATCGAGTTCAGGGTGCGGATGTCGCTGAAGTTGCCCTCGACGACGTGTCCACCCTTCTTGGCGGTCGGGGTGTTGCTGCTGGTACCGCCGGCGCAGGCTTCCAGGAAGGCCGCCAGCCCGCCACCCATGAACGACAGGTAGGCCGCGGCACCTCCGGTTCGCTTCAGGAAGTCCCGGCGGGACCATTCCTCCAGGAACTGCTCGAATTGGGCAAAACCGTCGTCTTTGTGGTCCTCGTCTCGACTCATCTGGCTTTATCCCCCCAAAGTCGCTCCGCTCTTCGCGGGCAGTGCTCGGCCCTAACAGATGATTATGAGTAGTTCAAAGCCATGGTCAAAACGGAATTCAATTGAGGTCGGGCGTGACCCTCGGCGTCGCCCGGGTCGTCCTGCACCTCCCCGAGTCCGGATCGCTGAAGTCGAAGCGCCAGGTCATCAGCGGGCTGCTGCGCCGGCTCCGGTCGGAATTGAAGGTGGCGGCGGCCGAAGTGGGCGAGCTGGACCGCTGGCAGCTGGCCGAGATCGCCGTCGCCACGGTCAGCGGTGACGGCCGGCAGGCCGACCGGGTCCTGGCCGCCGCCCTCGCCTACATCGAGGCCCACGCCGACGGGGCCCAGGTCACCGATGTGTCGACCGAGCGAGTCCAGCTTTGAAAGCCCCGCGAAGTCGGAGGTTAAGCCCGTGACTTCGCGGGGGCCCCTAAAGGCTGTCGAATCGCTCGTCGACGAGTTCGAGGAGTCGCTCCCCTTCGAGCTCGACCCTTTCCAGCGCGAGGCGATCGACAAGCTCGAACGCGGGCGCGGCGGCGTCCTCGTCAGCGCCCCCACGTCGAGCGGCAAGACGGTCGTCGCCGAGTACGCCATCTTCCGGGCGCTGAAGGATGGCGCGAAGGTCCTGTACACGACGCCCCTCAAGGCGCTCAGCAACCAGAAGTTCCACGACTTCGTCCGCGCCTATGGCGAGGAGGCGGTCGGCCTCGTCACCGGCGAAAACACGATCAACGACGGCGCCCCGATCGTGGTCATGACCACCGAGATTCTGCGCAACCTCATTTACGAAGACCCTGCCCGCCTGGACATGGTTCGGTACGTGGTCCTCGACGAGGTGCATTACATCGACGACTTCCCGCGCGGCTCGGTCTGGGAGGAGATCGTCATCCAGGCGCCGACCGCGATCAAGCTGGTCGGCCTTTCGGCAACGATCGGCAACTACAGAGAGATCGCCGACTGGATGGCGGAGAACCGCGGCGGCATGGAAACGGTGTTCCACGACGTCCGTCCCGTCGAGCTGAAGATGTGGCTGGCGATCAACAACCGCTTCTACCCGCTCTTCAAAGGGGATGGAGGCATCGACCAGCGGACATGGAGTCGCGCGGCGCAGGAGGAGGAGGCCTCGTACCGGATCGGCGGCTATCGCGGCCTGCCGTCGAACGACCTGCTGCACGTGATACCGGGCCTGCGCAGCCTCGAGATGCTGCCCGCCATCTACTTCATCTTCTCCAGGCGCGGCTGCCGTGAGGCGCTGCAGCGCTGCGCGTACCACGAGCTCGACCTGACGACCGGGGCCGAGAAGGAGGCGATCGAGAAGGTCGCCGCGGAGAGGCTGCAGGGCTTGAAGGACCGCGACGAGGAAGCGCTGTTTCGCCGGATGGTCGACGCACGCCTGCTGCGCCGCGGCCTTGCCGAGCATCACGCGGGACTGCTGCCCTACCACAAAGAGATGGTCGAGGAGCTCTTCCAGCGCGGACTGATCAAGGTCGTGTTCGCGACCGAGACCCTGTCCCTCGGCATCAACATGCCGGCCCGCGGCGTGGTCGTCTCGTCGTTTACGAAGTTCGACGGGGTGAACTTCTCGACCCTCACCACCGGTGAGCTGACGCAGCTCATGGGGCGCGCGGGGCGGCGCGGCATCGACGTCATCGGCCACGGGGTGATCCTCAAAGAGGCCGACGTGGAGGTCGGGACCATCTACGAGGTCGCGATGGGGCCGACCCTTGTCGTCGAGTCGAAGTTCCTGCCCAGCTACAACATGGCTCTGAACCTCCTGCGTGTCTACACGCCTGAAGAGGCCGAGGCGCTGATGCAGCGGTCCTTCGGACAGTTTCAGAAGCGACTCGCCGCCGAGGAGGCCGGAGAGCGGCTCACCAACGTGCGCGAGCGGCTGGCCGACGTCCAGCGCGTGTGGGACGACCCGCAGGTCTCGATCGAGGACGTAGCCCAGTACTTCAAGGTCGAGGACCGCCGGCGCGCGATCCGCATCGAGCTGAAACGCCTGCGCCGCGAGGGAGGAGCCCAGCGAGGAGGCCGCCGCCGCCGCCAGGGGCGCACGATGAGCCACGCCTCCCGAATCGCGCACCGGCTCGAGATCGAGGCGAAGGGGCTGCTCGAACGCCAGCGCAAGCTCAAGGTCGTGCGCTCGCCCCGCTTCGGGGAGCTGCTCCAGAAGTACGGTGAGATCCGCAACCTGCAGCAGGAGCTGGAGCGCGGCCAGCGAGAGGTCAGCGGCCAGATGGACGAGTACCCGCGCAAGCTGCGCCGCCTTTCGCGGATTCTCGCCGAGTCCGGATTTCTCGAGAAGGACAAGCCGACCGACAAGGGCCTGTTCGCCGCGCGCGTGTACGGAGAGAACACCATCCTGGTCGCCGAGGCCGTATGGCTGGGGTGGTTCGAGGGCCTCACAGGCGAGGAGCTGTGCGCGGCCATGGTGATGCTGGCCGCCGAGGACCGAGAGCGCAGGGGCGACAGGCAGCCTCGCGCTCCTAGACGTTATCCGACGCCGGCGATCGCGCAGACCGCGCGCCTCATCCGCTCGCTCTACTTCAGGTTCGCGGACATGGAGCGAGATCTCGATGAGCCCAACCTGAGAGCGCCGTCCCACGACTACATCGACTTCGCGTATCGATGGTCGTCGGGCGAGCCGCTCGACAAGATCCCGCTCCCGGCCAACGTCGACATCGGCGACGCGATCAAGGCGATGAAGGCGCTTTATTCACTGCTGCGGCAGCTCGAGTTCGCGCTGCGCCAGGCGAAATCTCCTCTCCTCAACATCGTGACGCGCGCAGTCGCGTTGATGGAACGCGACGTGATCAAGCGGACATACTGAAAGACATATGAGGGAAAACCCAGATGGTTTTCCCTCATCGCGCGTGCGGCTTCACCGCAGGCGCTGCTCCCATTCCGGTATACGGTTTGGACTTTTTTAGTCCCACTCGGGGCAGCGCTTGGGAGACAAATAAGGCATAGTCGCGGCCGACATAAAGTCGGCCGCCAAGGCAACGTCGGTGAGATCTGGATGCGCCGGTAAACACGATCGCCAGGGCGACGCCGGAACATTTGAAGTCGGCCGCCAAAGCTACGCTGGGTAGACTGGCTGACGGTGGGCAAGAAGAGGCGAGTCCTCGTCACCGGGGTTGCGCGATGGTGGGGCGCGCTCGTCGTGCAGCGGCTCGTCGAAGACCCCGATGTCGCCGAGGTCATCGGCATCGACGTCCGCGAGCCGCGCTACGACCTCGGCCGCGCCGACTACCTGAAGCTCGACATCCGCCACTCGCTCATCGGCAAGCTAGTGCGCGCGGTCGGCGTCGACACGGTCGTGCACACGCTCACGCGCATCGACTCATTCGACATGGATCCAGCGCGGGCGCATGAGATGAACGTCATCGGTACGCTCAACCTGCTGGCAGGCTGTGCGGGCGACGGGAGCCCGGTGCGCCGATTCGTCCTCAAGTCATCCGGCCACGTTTACGGATCGCGGTTCGACCTCCCCACGGGCATTCGCGAGGACCATCGCCTCGACATCAACTCGCGCCATCAGTTCGTGCGCGACATCGTCGAAGTCGAGTCCTACGTCAGTGACTTCGCGGTCCGCAATCCGAGCATCACGATCCTCGCCCTGCGTTTCGCCAACAGCCTCAATCCCGACGAGCCGCAGCCCCTGGCGCGTTACCTGGACCTCGAGGTGGTGCCGACCGTGATCGGCTACGACCCGCCGCTGCAGCTGATTCACCGCGACGACTGCATCGACGCGGTCGTGCTCGCGACCAGGCGCGGGCCGGGCGGCGCGTACAACATCGCCCCGCCGGGCAACGAGCCGCTCAGCGTGCTGCTCGACGCCGCGGGAAAGCTCCACGCGCCCCTGCTCCCGCCTGTCGGGCTGGGGCTGGCCGCGTTTGCGATCCGGCGGGCGGGGGTCGCCTTTCTCTCGCCGCAGCTCCTCGACCTGCTGCGGTGGGGACGCACGCTGTCCACCACCAAGGCGGCTCGCGAGCTCGGCTTCCGCGCGACGCGAGACACGCGGGCGGCGTTCGAAGACTTCGTCCAGCACCGGCGCGTGCTGCGCTACGAGCCCGACCGCCACGCGTACCAGTACGAGAAGGAGCTAGAAGACTTCATCCACAGCCGGCAGGTCGGCTCGGCAAACGGGGATGGCGAGGTCGAAGCGGCCCTGGCCGAAACGTCAACCGAGGCTAAAGGTCGCCCCCGCCGCCTCCATCGACGACAAGCACCTCACCGTTCACGTAGCTAGCCGCGTCGGAGGCGAGGAAGAGCACCGCTGCGGCGACCTCTTCGGGCATGCCGATGCGGCCCAGCGGGTTCTGGGCGAGGATGCGCTCGAGGATCGCCTCATTGCCCCACAGCGCCTCGGCAAAGCGGGTCTTGATGACGCCCGGGGCGACCGCGTTGACTCGCACCCGTCCACCCATCTCGCGAGCCAGCTGGCGGGTGAGCATGATGATGCCGGCCTTCGTGACGTTGTAGATCCCGAGCCCGATTCCCGGCCGAAGGCCGCCGATGCTGGCGATGTTGACGATCGCGCCGCCGTGGGCCTCGAGCCAGGCGGCATAGACCAGCCTGGTAAGGACGAAGACGCCGCGAAGATTGACCTCGAAGGTCTTGTCCCAGGCCGCGAGCTCGGCACCCATGACCGGCCCCATGTACGGGTTGGTCGCCGCGTTGTTGACAAGGATGTCGATCCGCGAGAAGCGCTCCATCACGTCGCCGACCAGCCGCTCCAGCTCCTCCGGCCTGCCTGCGTGGGCCGCGATGGCAATCGCTCTCTCCGGGTAACGGCTGTTGATCCGCTCGGCTTCGGCGTCCAGGTCGGCCTGCTTGCGGCTGCTGAGGACGACCGACGCGCCATGCTCGGCGAGGATCTCGGCGATCGCGCCGCCGATCCCGCGGCTGGCCCCCGTGACGAGGGCAACCCTCCCCGACAGGTCGAAAAGGGAGGGTGCGGGCACGACTGTTACGATAGCCGCCGTTTAATTCATTTTTCGATCAGGGGTGCTAGTGCGCGGTAGATGGCGATAACGGGCAAGGCGGCCGAGGACATCCTCGAACGCATCTTCCAGCCCACAACCAAGCCCAGCGCTCGCGACCAGGCGGAAGAGACGCTTCGCCATCCCAAGCGGCTCGTCTACGTCGCGATGTCCAACAGGAGCTTTTACTGGCGCGCCCACATCCAGAAGTTCGTGCTCGACTCGGGCCTTGTGCCCATCAGCCCTTTCATGCTCTTCGACTACTACCTCATGCACACAGTCGACAAGGACGTCGTCCGCGAGGCGATGAACAACCTGCTCTCGCGCTCAGACGAGGTCTGGGTGTTCGGCAGGCTCTCGCTCGGCGTCAAGGTCCAGGTCGGGATCGCCAAGAGGCTGAGCAAGCCGATCCGCTACTTCGACATCAGTGACCTTCCGGTCGCGGTGATGCCGATCAGTGAGGAGACCGCGCAGGAGGAGCTCCGGGACTAGCTCCGCGTCATCTGGGGAGGCAGGGCCCGCTCCGCGCGAAGGGCCAGGGCGAGGACGGTAATCCATGCAAACGCCGCGATCACCGTCACCCGCTGAGTGACGCCTAAGATGTCGAAAGCGCTTGTCAGTGGGGACAGGGCGACGAACGATGCCACGACGAATAGCCCAGTCGCGATCGAGTAGATCCGCATACGGTTGTGAAACCGCCTTGCGAAGACAAAGCTCGCGACGGTAGCGCCGGCGAAGATTAGAAGGGCAGCGAGGTCGTGGATCGTCCCGGACGTGGTCGCGACCTTGGCCGTGTGCAGGTCCGTCACGAAGATTCCGCCGACCAAGCTCGCGACACCAACAAGGGCGAAGATGATCGGGCCGGCTGTGGAGCCTGCGCCTCGCCCCGCCCCCCACCGGATCCCTGCAGCGAAGGTCAACATGCCGACGCCCAGGATGACGAAGTTCAGAACCTGTAGCCAACCCATCTCGCCAAGGCTCAGCTCGCTGACGTAATCGGTGATCGCGTTGTAGCCGGGGTGGATCAACCCGCCAATCAAGAAAATGGCGACAAATAGAGGAGGCACGATCGCGCCCACCAGCAGTGCCGCGCGTCCGGTTCGCTGGTTCAATTCGCGCGGACTCTACTCCAGAAGCCGGCCTGGTTGAAGGGTCGGCTCCGCGTTTCAGGGCGATGGAACGCGGCATTAGATCAGGTCACCGTTTCGAGCGCGCCGGAGGAGCTGACGGGCGCTTTAGACCGAGGTCCGGCGGTACCACCCGGCCGGGTTGCCGAGCTCGTTCAGCCTGGGCATCGACTCCGGACCGTCCCAGACGCGGTTGAGGATGTTGATCCCGTGCCGTTCGTACACCGCCTGGCAGAAGGCTTCGCCGCGGCGGTACTGCTGCAGCTTCAGGTCGAGCCCGGTCAGCTTCCAGATCAAGACCTCCAGCGCGCTCTTGCCTGAGCTCCGCTCGCGATAGGCGTGCTCCAGGCGGTCGAATCCGGGCAGGAGCTTGCGGCCGAGCTGGTTCATGACCAGGTTGCTGTAGCCCTCGATCACCGACATCGTGCCCTGCACCTTGCGCATCACGCGCCATTGCGCCGGCAGCACTCCGGCGAAAGCGGCAAAGCGCGCTACGGCTGGGCCGCGCCGGGTGACCGAATCGACAAGCACCTTCATCGACTCTTCCATGTGGCGGCGCAGCCACGGATGGGCGGCGAACTGCCAGGCATGCGTCATCTCGTGGAGGATCAGCCAGCGCCGGAGATCCTCATCCGGCAGGTTCGCGTGCTGCTGCCACTCCTGGACATTGGTCTCGACCAGGTACAGCCCCTCACCACCGATCGGCTCGGCGCCGAGAAGCTGCGGGTCGTACTGGCCGAGGACGCGCCGGCCGAGGAAGGCGAGCATGTAGCCGACGTAGCGGTCGACGCCCATTCGGCCCACCTCGACGATGAGCGAGTTGGGCATGCGGCCGGCTTCGAGCACCGGATCGACGACGCGACGAAGGATGCCGAGGTTCAGATCGACCCACCCCTCGCGGTCGAGAGCGTCGAAGCGCGGCATCTCCGCGCCGCGTGGCAGCACGCCTACGAATCC
>Ga0075426_10003451_pt1 | contig 11306 bp, 10 predicted proteins | sample SoiMethybrSBSTD5_FD_75304 | JGI IMG/M metagenome (GOLD analysis project Ga0075426, IMG submission 75304) | Bulk soil microbial communities from a Populus tree surrounding site in Tennessee, USA - Soil MetaG P. TD hybrid SBSTD5 | ecosystem: Environmental > Terrestrial > Soil > Tree plantation...
GACACGCGCATGCAGGTGTGTATCTCGTGCTGTCGCTCGTCATGTTGCCTTACGCCGACGAGGCTGCGCTTTCGCCATTCGGGAAATGGATCGCGCGGCTGGGCGCGCCGATCGCTGCGATCCTGATCCCGGCCGCGTTCTTTCTGTCCGTAGCCTCACCTACCGCGACGAAACCGAACGCACTCATATACCTCGCTTACGTTGGGGCAGTGTGCCTGGCTGCGGCCGTGTTAACTCTTGGTGTCGGACTTATCCGCACTGCGAGGCACTGACGATGTGAGCAGTTGAGTTGAGGGAAAGCTGATGTCGCTTGAACCAAGACTGCGGATTGTTCATAAGTGGCGCTGGTGTTTTCTGCTGGTCGTTTGCGCAGTTACCGCGATTTGTGTGCTCGTTCTCGGCAACGCACACGCAAGCCGCGTCGTTAGACCAGTTGACCAGCATGGTGATCGAACGAAGGCTATTGAGGCGTTCACTATGGCTTATTCAGTCTTCATGCACCCCCGCTGCGTCAACTGTCATCCGGCAGGTAACGAGCCATTGCGGGGTGAAGATAGCAAGCCTCATGAAGGGCTTCGGCTTCGTCGTGGAATTGATGGAGAAGGCGTGTCCCCACTCAAGTGCACGAATTGTCACCAATCCGAGAACCAACCAGATCACCACCTGCCGCCTGGCGCACCGCGTGTTCGAAGAGACGGGTCGCTTGATTTCACCACGCCGCGTTGGCATCTGCCGGCGGCAAACACACCAATGATTTTTCAGGGCAGAACGCCAGCTCAGTTGTGTCGCCAGCTTACGGATCCAAAACAGAACGGTGGCCTGACTGCGGACCAACTGGTCCATCACGTCTCGAGCGATCCGCTTGTCTTATGGGGCTGGAAACCAGGTGAGGGCCGAGCAACACCGCCGCTCACTCACGATCAATTTGTGACCAGCGTCAGAGAGTGGTTGGCAAACGGCGGTGCTTGCCCAAATTAACTTTCGAAATTCAGGACGCGAGGTTTTATGAAATCGGTTGCATTCAACCTAAACGGTTCGCCAGTAACGATCGACGTGGAACCGGAGAAACCTTTGCTGTGGGTGTTGCGCGATGATCTCGGTCTCACCGGGACGAAGTATGGCTGCGGTATGGCGATTTGTGGTTGTTGCACCGTCCATCTTGAAGGCGATGCCATCCGCTCGTGCGTGACGCCGATGTCACGCATAGAAGGCAAGCACGTGAGAACGATCGAAGGTTTATCAAGTGATCTGAGCCATCCTGTGCAAAGAGCATGGATGGATCTTCAGGTGCCACAGTGTGGCTATTGTCAGCCTGGACAAATGATGTCGGCGGCATGTCTCCTGGTTCAGAACCCTAATCCTACGGATAACGACATAACAGATGCCATGAGTGGAAATCTATGTCGCTGCGGCACCTATCAGCGTGTGCGCAAGGCAATCCATCACGCCGCGGAGATCGCTGCGAATAAAGGAGCTCGAGCATGAGCGGCGAAGTTTCGAGACGGTTCTTTCTCACGGCGTCGCTCGCTGCCGGTGGTGGCTTTCTGATCGGCTACTCGCTTTCACCCGTATCGAATCTCGCACCGAACAGCGAATCACCTTTACCGCTTGACGATTTTCCCTTAAACGCCTGGGTTCGCATTAGTTCACGTGACGAAGTGACTCTCATCTCTTCGCAGTCGGAAATGGGTCAGGGTGTGATGACAACCCTGCCGGCAATTTTGGCAGAAGAACTCTGTGCTGACTGGAACCGCGTGAAGATCGAAATTTCAACGGTGGCCCCGGCTTATCGCAATCCGCGCATCAACTGGCAGTTCACTGGAAACAGCGAAAGCACCACCGGCTTCTTCGAGCTGTTGCGAACTATGGGTGCGTCAGCGCGAGAGATGCTCATTCAGGCAGCGGCGAATCGTTGGAATGTCCCCAACGAAGAGTGCTACGCCGAGAACGGACGAATCGTTCATAGACAAACCCAACGTACTTTAAAGTTTGGCGATATAGCCGAAGCTGCTGCCAAACTAACTCCATCGCAGAGCCCCAAGCTCAAACCCGAGCGCGACTGGAAGTTGCTGGGCAAACCGCTTCGACGCGTCGAGCTTTCTTCGAAACTAAACGGCAGTGCCGATTTTGGTATCGACTTCACCCTGCCGGGAATGCTCTATGCCGCGGTAATGCAGAGTCCTGTCCACGGAGGCATGGTCTCCAGTTTCAATAAAGAATCAGTAATGAATCTTCCGGGCGTGATCGACGTAGTGCCGATTCCAAATGGAATTGCCGTCGTGGCGAAGCAGTATTGGTACGCGCATCAGGCGCTCAAGGCGCTCAAAGTCGAGTTCGACGGCAAAGCTAATTCGGCGACGAGTACCGCCATCTTGGACCAGCAATATCGCACTGCACTGAATGGCGATAAGTGGAAGGCTGTGAAAACCGAAGGCGACGCCGTTCGCAGTAACTCAATGACGGGAAAGTTCCCACAGGTCTTCACACAGGAATACGAATCTCAGTTCCTTGCACACGCGACGATGGAGCCAATGAACTGTACCGCGTCGGTCACAGACGAATCATGTACGGTCTGGGGGCCACTGCAAGGACCGGAATTAGCCAAGCTGACGTTGAGCGGAATGCTCAAACTGCCGCTAGAGAAGGTCTATATAAATAGGACACTGCTCGGTGGCGGGTTTGGTCGGCGGCTGCTGGTTGATTTCGTAGTTCAAGCTGCAATTATTTCGAAGGCGGTTGGTAAACCGGTAAAAGTCATTTGGTCCCGCGAAGAAGACATACAACACGATGTCTATCGCCCGGCGACCTTGAACCAGATCTCGGCCGGGCTGAATGAAAGCGGCCGCCCGGCGGCAATCGCTCACAAAGTCGTATCTCCTTCGATCCTGCAATTCGTTTACGCTCCTGCCGTGACCGAAGACAATGATCCGAGTTGCCTGGAAGGATTGATGGAATCGCATTACGAAATTGCCAGCCAGCGGGTTGATTTCAAATTGTTGAAGATCGGGGTTCCCACGTCTGTGCTTCGGACGACGGGCTATGGTCCAAACATCTTTGCAGTCGAATCGTTCATCGACGAGCTTGCCTTCAAAGCTGGAAAAGATCCTTACGAGTTCCGGCGTGGGCTGTTAAAGAATGAACGTTCGCTCGAGGTTCTGGAAACAGTAGTTTCACAATCAGACTGGAGAAAAAAAGCGGCGCGGGGCGTGGCTCGCGGTCTCGCTTATACCGAAGCGTTTCGCACTCATATTGCTCACGTGGTCGAGCTCTCTATCAAAGACAATCTGGTGACGATTCATCGTATCACTTGCGCAGTCGATTGCGGCTTTCCTCTCGATCCCGAGATCATAAGGAATTCAATCGAGGGTGGAACGGTGTGGGGACTTGGCGTAGCGTTCAAGTCGAACATTACTTTTCAAGATGGACGCACAGTCGAATCCAACTTCCACAACTATCAGATCGCACAGATGCAGGATACGCCACCAATCGATGTTCATATCGTCAACGGCAGCACAAAAACACTTGGAGGCACCGGAGAGGTAGGCCCTGTGACAGTAGTGCCGGCGATTACCAACGCGATCTTCGCCGCGACCGGCAAGCGCTATCGATCGTTACCGCTCAGCAAGCACGGGCTGAAGTTGGCATCGGCTGCTTAAAAAGTCCTGGGAGAGTTTAGAGCATGAACAGGACGGCACGATCCAGCTTTCTGCTCGCACTCTTCATGCTTTCGCTTTCACAGCTTTGCGCTCAAACACCATCGCCATCACCAACACCAGCGCCGTATCAACAGCAACGTTACGATGAAGACTGGAGCTATCTAAGCGATCGTGCCAGACACACCGACTGGTTTGATCGAATCAAGTACATCCCATTGAATGATCGCGGCTGGTACCTTTCGTTAGGTGGGGAGGCCCGTATTCGCTATGAATACTTCAGCAAATTTGCTTTCGGTGCTGGTCCTCAGGATAACAACGGCTACTGGTTACAAAGATATCTGCTGCATGCTGATTGGCATCTCGGACAAAGAGTCCGCCTCTTTACACAACTTCAGAGTGGAATTGAGAACGGGCGCAGAGGTGGACCGCGTTTGACTGACGATGACCGCCTCGAACTTCATCAGGCGTTTGTGGACTTGAAATTCGGCAACGAGGACGATTCAGTCGTTGTCCGTGTCGGGCGGCACGAAATGGATCTCGGCGGTGGTCGCTTGATTTCGTCAGGTGAAGGTTTGAACGTCAAACGCAGCTTTGACGGCGCACGCCTCATCTGGAGGACACACGGCTGGACCACCAATGCACAAGTCGACAAACTGACCGCCGTGAAGCTCGGGCTATTCAACGATACACCCGAGCCCTCAATGACATTTTGGGGAATCGGGACTACTCGTTCAAGACCGAAACAGCGCGGCGGAGAATCAGTTTTTTATATCGGACTCGACCGCAAGCGAGGCGTCTTCGACCAGGGTTCCGGTCGCGAAACTCGTCACACATTTGGTTTTCGCGCGTTCGGACAATTTCCGGTCTTCGACTATAACTTAGATGCGTTTCTACAGCTTGGCCACTTCCAGACGTCAGGCGTCGCAAACACCATCCGCGCGTGGGCGGTCTCCTCCGATCTCGGTTATGTTGTCAGTCATACTAATCTCAAGCCACGAATCGGTTTGCGAGCCGATATCACGAGCGGTGATCGCGATCCAAAGGACCACGTGTTGCAGACATTCAATCCACTGCTGCCCGGAACAACCTACTCCGACACGATTGGACTGATCGGTGCACCGAACTCCATCGCCCTTTTTCCCAACCTCAAGATGCTTCCAAAGAAGAACATCACAATGACTTTTGGGCCGGCCTTTTTTTGGCGTCAAAGCACGCGGGACGGAATCTACAGTATCAACGTGTCGCCTTTACGAACGGGCCAGTTAAGCAGATCGCGGTTTGTTGGCGCCCAACCTTCATTTCGCTTGGATTGGTCCATTCAGCGTCATTGGTCGTACACGTTAACTTTATCTGCGTTTGAGACTGGAAACTTTCTAAAGGAAACGCCTCCTGGGAAGAGTACGAGTTATGTTACCTCGTGGCTCACGTTTAAATTTTGATCTGCTGCTCGCTATCCTCGTAGGTCTTTGGCTCTGTACGACACCAGCCATAGCCTCAGCTCAGCACCCGCCGTCGTCGGTCCAACTACGTCCAGCGATGTTGTTGTGGAATGTTGGGCTTGAAGAGGGCCGCGGCGGCGACAAACTGATCGAAACGATCACACCTGCCACCTGGCAGGACCGTGATAGCTGGCGTGTCACTCACTATTCGTCGGATCCCAACCACTCCAAAATAAACGCCTTCGACCTTTACGATTTGGACCGCCAATCGATGGCCCCGTTGCGAAGCGTCTCGAATAGCAAAAACGGCAAACTGGAATTGGAATATTCCAATCAGAGCATCACTGTGAGATCATCGACACACCGCTCACGACGCTCTGAAAAGATTAAACTTCGCGGCCCCCTGCTCCCTGAAGGACCAGGCCTCACGGCACTGGTTGCAACGCTGCCCCTTCAGGTCGGGTATACCTTGAACTACCAGATAGTCGATCGCTGGAGCGGAAACGAAAATTCGCGGCTCAAGAATATGACCTTGCGAGTGACGTCGCGAGCGATTATTGCGTCCGCGCTGGGACCGGTCGACTGTTTCGAAATATTCATACAGCCAACTGACAACTCGTTCGAAATCCACGAATATGCGATCGCTGCGGGATTACACTGGCCTGTGAGGATGACATACACTCGCAGGGGAACGAAGCTGACCAGTGAGGTTATAGCAATCGCGGTTGCTAACGAGTAGGCTCAACGACTTTTCTCGACCACGGAAACAGTGACAAATTAATCAACACCCATTGCAGCATAGTCAGAATCACGCCTACCTGATCTCTTGGTCCATTCGGTTCGCCAAACCTGAGCAGCTCGAACTGTAATGGAATCAAACCTACGGCAATGAGAAGCAGGACTCGATTGGCACGCGTCCATTGCGGTGACACTCTCGCTCGTCCACTTCGTCGGTCCCGAATCACCCACAAAATAGACAACACCGCAAAACCACCGAAGAATAACGGTCCAACCCATGCTAAAGAGACATCCACGCCTAGCGTGTCACCATGAAACCGGTAGTCTTCAGGCGAAGTGAAAGCGTCATAGCAAGCCTGCACCGCCAAAGGGATCAGCCAGAGCAACAACAGCCAATGAAATGGTTGTGGCGCTCCTCGCCATCCGAAATAGAGCACCGCTATCCCCAGTATGGCCTGAACGACCAAAAGCCAATAATCTCCGCCGACTCCCGAGCCGCCAATCTGCATTCCCCAGAAAGAGTTGCCCCACTGGTAGCTGTTGCCATCCATTAGCCCTCGCACCAACGGCAACCAGACGATGATCAAGGTGAGCATGGTCCAAATGAGAATGGCTTTAAGGAGGCGATCTGGTTTCCAAATCATGATGTGCGGTTCTCCAGAAGAAGCCGTCAATCATCTTCTAAATCATCGGAAATGGTCTGAGCACGCATTGCTTCTACACATACAAGTAATGCTAATCGAGGGCAATAGCCGGTTTCGAACGGTTCCATATGACCATTCAGCACGATGGTCATCTAGCTCTCCACGCTTCTGAGATTGTGGCTGGCTGGTGCTGATCGGAATCGTAATGTGGCTTCGTCGAAACCCCCAGGCATGACGATGACAAAACCCGCCATTCATAGTCAATCTCCTGCGATGCTGCTGAGTACACTCGAATCGATGTAGGTCCTAACCATTTAGGATTCCATCTGGCCAATACGATCGCGAACGTTATTGAACCGGGTTTAGGTGGGGGAATAGCAGTTTATACTCCACATCTTGGCGGCCCGTTTCACTGGTCACTAAATTTTCCCGGCAAGAGTGCGCAAGATATAAAGAATATTCTTTCGCAGTTTGCGAAGGGAAAGATCACTAAATGATACGGAAGGTTTGATTTCTCATGTCTAGTGATTCAGAAAAGATCTATCGCCTCAAAGCGCTGTTGCAGCAGAGTCAACCTGAAATAGCGAGTAGCCAGGAAGAGATAATCTCGTTAGCGTTGGCGATCAATGATCCCGAGAATCGAGACCTCGCTTTGCTTAACACTACCAAAGCTTTAGCGAGCGCGAGGCAGTTGGGCACAGCCAGGAACGCAGCGATGGCCATCGCTGCCGACTATGAAAAGGCTAGCGCTCTTTACGAGATATCAGTGCGTTTGGCGTCCGATAATCATCGGGACGAGGGGCTGAGCGTTTTGTACGAGGCTGAACAAGTCGTTGAGAACGTTAGTGAGCCATGGCAAAAGGCAGAACTGCTTTGTCAAATAGCACAACTACTCACAGGACTGGAAGTACCGGAGCACGCGCGACTTGTATGGGATCAGGCTATATCTGTGGCCCAACTTGGTGAGAATAGCGCCGATATCCAGAGGAGCGTGGATTCTGCAAGCGTCTTGCGCGAGATTTCAGAGAAGCTGGCTCTACTGGGCGAAGAAGAGAAGGCCAAAGGTGTGGCGCAATCCATCAAGAGCCCTGGTAAGCGAGATGGGGCGCTGCAAGCAATCGATCGCATCAGGCAGAGCAGCACCCCTTGATGTAATTGGCATCGGCGAGTTAGCGGTTGGGGAAAATGAACCCAATTAATCAATTCGCTTTTGCGAACTAGGGTTTGAAGCGCGATTCGAAGGCGCCAAGTTTGTGGTGATGCGTGTCAAGACAAAATCACCAATGCGAGAGGTTGACGACGACATTTCGCGCGAAACTATCTGGCCAGAAAACATTTGGCCAGAAAAAACTGCGCGCTCGTTACCAGCTTAGATTCCAACATCCTGCGAGTGCTAACCACGGGATCGAACGCCGTGCTGCGCTTACGTCATTAAGCAATCTCACAAGTCGTTTCTTAGTTCCTACACCGATTCTTTTCATCTGATTCGTCATGTTCCTTGTCTTCCTAACGTGACGGTCGCAAGAATGCACTGACGATTAGAAACAGTGCCAGCACTCCGTAACCCACAACCATCAAATAAAAGAACGTCTGCGACAACCGCTGTAAGAGCTCCATGACTCGTTCACCTTCCTACTTTTTCTCGATCACGAACTTCATTCCAAACTTGCGCCCGACTCCGTTGTAGAACCCGCCAAACTCATCACTGGCGAAGTTTCCCTGGAAGTCACGCGGATTAAAATGATTCGTCAGGTTAAATACTTTGACTCCCACTTTGAATCGATAGTTCTCCCTCAACTGCCCAGGCGCGGCGATACTCTTTAGCACTTGCAGATCGAGCGAAGCGAAATTCGGAAAGCGACCGGCGCGATTGCGCGGTCCCACGAAGTTGCGGTCCTCATCTATGACTGAAAGCGGAAAGCCGTTGCGAAACTTGAGCACCGGCGCGACGGTGAGCCCATACTTCGCGCTGAAGTTACCCCAGAATACGAAACGGTTTGGCGCATCGAACGGCAGCAACGATTGTTCATTCCGGCGAATAATCGGATTCTCGAAGTTGGCATAGTACGAGTTGAAATCGTTCAAATCACCAAAGGCCCTGGAGCGCACATAAGACGCATTCAACTCATCTTGCCCACGAAACTTGTAGCGCGTGGTGACCTCAAATTCCCGGTAGCGCGATCTACCGCTATTGCTGAGCAACAACGAACTGACACTCGTTTCCGACTCCAATGGGTCGAGGATGTATTCGCGCGTTCCCTGGCGTTGTTGATAAGCAATGCGGACTAGCAGGTTCTTCAGCCACTCGCGGTCGAACTCAATGTTCCAACTCACACTATGCGGTGTCAGGAACCGTCCGTTCTCAACAGCCGGGTGTTGCAGTTGGCTTGTCTGCTGTCCATCCAGTCCGAAGCTGGTGATCGATCGATCCTGCAATTGCGAAAAAGTAGCTATATTCAAATTAATCCAGTCGTAGAACAATCCGACGCCGCCACGTACAACCGTTCGGCCATCGCGTATCGGACTGAAGGCAAACGCCACTCGTGGCGCGAGATTGTTTTCGTGTGCGATCGTGTCTCGATCCAGACGGACGCCATACTCCAAGGTCAGGCGATCGTTCATGGTCCACTTGTCCTCGAAGAACGAAGAAAACTCACTAGTGTTGCGACTCAGGGTACCGTTCCCGACAAAATCGATCTGCTCACTAATCGTACCGTCGCGTCGCAGGATGCGAACGGTGTTGCTTCTGTTACGACCATCAAATGTCGTGTGTGTCAGGCCCACGCCGATCTTCATGAAGTGAGTGCCGGCGAAATCGGGCGGCGTGAAGTTGTAAATCTCGAGCGACTCCACGCGGGTGCTGCGACGATCCTGCCGGTTGAAGTAATTGCCTGAGTTCGTATCCGGCGCAAAATTCATCGCTTGCTCACCAGAACTTGGGAACACGTCCGCCTCGAATTTCTTCACGCTGAGGTACGATTCAAGCACGGCCTTATCGCTCACGGTCCATCGCTCGTTCACGCCCCAGAAGAAACCTCGCTGTTTGTAGTTCGGCGTGACTTCCTCCGGATTGAAAGTGTCGAGTCCAACAAACCTGAGCTTCTCGGGGAACAATGAAAAGATAGTCGTGAGATGGTGCTTGGGATTGATGTCCCAATCGATCTGCGTGACAGAATCGAAACTCTCGAGACCTGTATCACGCTTGTCGGATGGCAGACTCTCGACCGGCGTCCGGACGAAACGATACTGAAAGGATTGCATGAACCACAGTTTGTTTCTTTTCAGGGGGCCACTGAATGCCAGCCGCGGAGTAAATGCTTCGATTCCACTCCATTTGTCACCGCGTCGTCGGAACCGTGGGAAAAAGCTCTGCGCCTCGACATTGAATTTGTCTGTTCCCGAACGAGTTGCTACAGCGGTTACGCCGCCAGTGAAGTTGCCGTACTCCGCAGCGTAGGGATTGGTGAGCACCTGAACAGATTCAACTGCTTCAATCGGCAGGTTGAACGCGAACTGACCGGTAACTGGATCGGTTACGTTCGCGCTGTTGACTGTCATTGAGCTTTGACTTGCGCGCGCCCCGTTCATATCGATCTGACCGTCTGGCCCACGCACAACTCCCGGCACCAACGGCAGCGCATCAAGCAACTGCTCGTTCGGCAGCGGTAGAGTTTGCAGTGTGTTCTGTTTGACGGTATTGGCGGTCGCTGTTTCTGTGATGTCCACGCTCTGGGCTGTTGAGGCCACGGTAACCGAAGCGGTTATATCAGCGAGTTCCAGCTTGACGTTCTCAACTAACGTTTCGCCGGCGTGGACGGTGACGGTCTTGCTACTCGACTTGAAACCGTCAACAGTTGCCTCCAGCGTGTACTCGCCTGGTAACAACTTCCCGAATTCATACTCGCCGGCGTCGTTAGCAGAAGTTTCGGCGATCTGAGCCGCTTGCTTCAGCTTTATGCTTGCACCGGGAAGGTTGTACGACACACCATCAGGTCCTGCAGTCGCAACAGCACCGCGTACTGTACCCGTTGCACTCTGCGCATTCTGCGCCTTTGCGACGCCGCTAAAGATCACTATTGCGAGAAGTGATAAGACCACTGCCGGTAATATGATTTGCCTTTGTGGGCTGGTCGTCATCGTCTTGTTCCTCCGCAACCGCGAAGTGCAACGGACGTTCCAGCGAAAACCTCTGAACTTTCGTCGGAAACGATAGAGAGTGCTTCGTAATTTCACCGAGATCTCGTGGAACCACGACAAAGATGTTTCGCGCAAAAGGCAAAGGCGCAGAGCACTGCCGCGTTTCCACCGGCTTTACTTTGCGCCTTTGCGTGTTTGCGCGAGAACTTTTGCGAATACTAATTCAACTGATCGTGTGAAGATTGCTCGCGCCATCTAGTGAACGAAGTAGCAAGAACGCCGCCGCCTGCACCACGCGGTTGCGCGCTTCCCATTCAGCGATCCAGCTTTTCACCGTTTTCGCCGTTTCCCGTTCACTCTGTAGAGCGGTCCTTTCAACCTTGTCAGAAGAAGAGCCGATTGTGCTGGCGAGTTCACCACGCTTAATGATTTTGATTTTTGTTTGCATTGTCGCGCTCACCTGTCGATCGTCGTCGTCAACTTCAATACTTTGCCTTCACGGAAAACGGTTACGACGAGAGGGTCTCCCCGTTTGAGAGCGACGACGCAGTTGTAAATCCTCTCATAGTTTTCGTCGCTCGTGAGACTACCGAGTGACTGAGCGGAACGCGGATCGTCGATCGCGATGTTGTTGACGCTGAGGATGACATCACCGCCAAGCAAGATATCTGTTCCCTGAATTGTTACGCGCA
>Ga0075426_10003454_pt1 | contig 11301 bp, 8 predicted proteins | sample SoiMethybrSBSTD5_FD_75304 | JGI IMG/M metagenome (GOLD analysis project Ga0075426, IMG submission 75304) | Bulk soil microbial communities from a Populus tree surrounding site in Tennessee, USA - Soil MetaG P. TD hybrid SBSTD5 | ecosystem: Environmental > Terrestrial > Soil > Tree plantation...
GGCCTGCCCAAAGGATTCCGTGCCGCTGCTTGAGGGCGTGCGCGTCGTCGAATTCGCGCACATGGTGATGGGTCCCTCCTGCGGGCTCATGCTCGCCGACCTCGGCGCGGAAGTGATCAAGGTTGAGCCCCTCGAAGGCGACAACACGCGGCGACTCGAGCACGCGGGCGCCGGCTTCTTTCCGGTGTTCAATCGCAACAAGAAGAGCTTCGCCGTCGACCTCAAGCATCCGGAAGGCCGTGAGCTCGTGCTGCGGCTCGTCGAGCGCAGCGACGTGCTCACCGAAAACTTTCGCCCTGGCGCGCTCGACAAACTGGGCTTTTCATACCGTGCACTCAAAGAGCGAAACCCGCGCCTCATCTACTGCTCGCTGAAAGGCTTCCTCACGGGGCCGTATGAGCAGCGCGCCGCGCTCGACGAGGTGACGCAGATGATGGGTGGCCTCGCCTACATGACCGGCTTGCCCGACCGGCCGCTGCGCGCGGGCTCGTCGGTGATCGACATCCTCGGCGGCACGTTCGCGGCGCTCGGCATCGTTGCGGCGCTCCGCGAGCGCGACAAAACCGGGCGCGGCAAGCGCATCACGTCCTCGCTCTTCGAAACGACCGCGCTCCTCGTAGCGCAGCACATGGCGCAGTACGAGCTCACCGGCGAGGAGCCGCCGCCGATGTCGGTGAAGCGGCCAGCCTGGGGCGTGTACGACATTTTCGCCACCCGGGACGGCCAGCTCTTCATCGGCGTGGTGACCGATACGCAATGGGAAATCTTCTGCCGCGAGTTCGGTGAGCCCGAGCTCGCCGCCGATCCGCGGCTGAAAACGAACGGCATGCGCGTGAAGGAGCGCGGCTGGCTGATAGCGCGCCTGGGCGAAGTGATGCGCCGCTACACCAAGGCCGAGCTCGCGGCGAAGCTGGAGGCGATCGGCCTGCCGTTCGCGCCGATCGCAAGACCGTGGGATCTGCTCGACGATGCGCATCTCAAAACGGGCGGGGGTCTCATTCCCACCGCCGTGCGCGGCAAGACGATCCACGTGCCGGCCCTGCCGCTCGAATTCGACGGTGCGCGCCTCGCCAAGCGCGCCGACCCGCCGCAGGTTGGCGAGCACGGCGCGGAATTGTTGCGCGAGCTCGGCTGTTCGCCTGCCGATATCGCGCGACTGGTTGAGCGCCGTATAGTCGCGCTTCAGTAAAAACGAGGAGGCGCGCTATGCAGACGATCGATCTCGGCCGCCGCGCGGCGCTGCGCGACATGCTCGCGCTCGGCGGCGCTTTCGCCCTCGGCGCTTGCGCCACCGGCACGTCCGCGCTCGCGCCAGGCGCCGGCGGCAGTGCGCGCCTCTCGGGCGGGCGCGTTTCGGTGCGCTGGCTCGGCGGCGGCGTGGTCGAGCTCGCGACGCCCGATTACAAGCAGATCGCTTACGGCGACGCCTGGTTCTGGAACAACGCCGGCTGGAGCCGCTTCGGCGTGCCGAAGCCGCCGGAGTACGCGACGAGCGAGGGCTTCGCCCGTTATGTTTCCGGCAAGCGCCCGGACGCGGTGTTCGTGCTGCTCACGCATGATCATGGTGACCACATCGGCGACTACTTCGAGGCGCTGAAGGTGCTTACCGACGCCGGCGTGCCGGTGATGACAGCCGGTCAGAGCGATCTTATGCGCGCCGCGAACGGACTGGTTCCGGATTTCAAGAAAGCCGGGCTCGACAACACGAAGCTCGTGGTCAACGGCGGTTCGGGCATCAACTTCGGTGGCGTTGGCCGCTATGGCGCCATGACGGCGCGCCTAGTGCCGGCCGTGCACTCAACCTTCCACGCCTTTCCCGCGGCGGGATTCATCCTGGATATCGGCGGCACGCGCGCCTACATCAGCGGCGACACCGACCTCTATGGCGACATGAAGCTCGTCGGCGAGCGTTACCAGCCCAATCTCGCCATCGTCTGCGTCGGCGGCGGCCCGAACACCATGGATCCCGAAGCCGCGGCGCTAGCGTGCAGGTGGCTCGGCGTGCAGCACGCGATTCCCGTGCATTACGCGCACAACGCCAATGTGCTTGGCGTGGGCGCCGGCGATGAATTTCGCAAGGCAATGGCGCGCGTCGCGCCGCAGGTTCAGGTCACGGTAATGAAGCCCGGCGACACGCAGCTCATCGCCACCTGAGCGTCACTTCATCTTGCACTGGTCGACGTAGGCATCGCCCCGGTCGGTAAGCACGGTGGCGATGGTCTTCTGCATCAGGCGACCGTCCGGACTCTTGCCTACGACCTGCAGGTAATAGTTCTGGATCGGAAACTGGTTGCGATTGAACTTGAAGTGCCCGCGCACGCTCTGGAAGTCGGCGGCGCGTAGCGCGTTGCGCAGCGCATCCTTGTCTTCGATGCGGCCCTTCACCTTGCGTACGGCCGAGTCGATGAGGAGCGCCGTGTCGTAGCCCGAGGCGGCATAGCCGGTCGGCAGGCGCTTGTACTCCTGCTCGAACGCCGCGACGAATTTCTTGTTCGCCGGGTTATCGAAGTCGATCGACCAGTGACCGACGCTGAAGAGCCCGAGCATCGGGTCGCCGACCGCGCGGATGATGTCCTGGTCGGCGCCCCAGAGCGGCACGACGAGCTGCATGTCCTTCGACATGCCGGCGCCCACGAACTGCTTGATGAAGTTGATTCCCATGCCGCCGGGCAGGAAGACATATAGTGCCTGCGGCTGCTTCGCGCGGATCTGCGAGAGCTCCGCCGAGTAATCGAGCTGGCCGAGCTTCGTGTACATCTCCTCGACGAGCTTGCCCTTGTACATGCGCTTGAAGCCGCTTGCCGCGTCCTGGCCGCCCACGTAATTGGGCGCGAGAAACACCGCGTCCTTGATGCCCTTGGAATTCATGTACTCGCCCGCGGCCTCGCTGTAGGCCTCGCTCGGCCAGGACGCCGCGAAGAAGAACGGGTTGCACTGCGCGCCGGTGTATTGGGCGGGACCCGCGTTGGGCGAAATGTAGAACACCCTGTTCGCAATCGCGTCGGGCGCGATGGCGATGACGATGTTGGAGAACACGCCACCGGTCAGGAAATCCACCTTGTCGAGCTTGATGTAGCGCTCGGCGAATTGCTTCGCGAGCTCGGGCTTGAGCTGGTCGTCGCCGACCAGCATCTCGACGGGCAGGCCGCCGAGCTTGCCGCCGTTCAACTTCACCGCGAGGTTGAAGGCATCGCGGATATCGCTGCCGATCGACGCGTTCGGTCCCGAGAGCGTGCTGATGAAGCCAACCTTCACCTTGTCCGCCGCGTGGACCGCGATTGCGGCGGCCAATGCGGCGGCACCCACGATGCTGCGCATAGCTCCTCCTCCCCTATCGAATCTCGCGCTTGACGCGCATCCTCTCGTCGACGATCTTGCCGCGCTCGATGATCAGCTTTCCGTCAAGCTCGACGGTGCAATCGCGCATCGGCACATCGTAATGCCCGCGCGTGTTGCGCTTCCCACCGCCCTGCGTGTTCGGGCCGGTCGAGAAGAGAAAATTGCCCGGGAACGTGCGCGCCGCCGCGCGATGGCGCTCAGGCGTATCGCCATGCAGCGCGATGCCATACCAGAGCGCTTGCGGATTCATTCCCCAGCCGAGGTGCGACACGGCGTACGGGTCGCGATCCGTCGTGCTTGATTTCCCATCGTCGAGCCAATCGCGCATCAGCTTCGCATCCATGCCGCCCTGGATGTCGACGATGTGACCCTCGCGAATGCTGAGCTTCACCGGATCGGCGACGTAGCGGCAATACGGCAGGATCACGATGTCTCCGGGCTGCAACACCACCGTGCCATGCGCGCTTCCTTCGTTCGGGAACGTATGGATGTGACCGCCGCCCCAATGGTCGAAATGCCCCCGCTCGTCCGCGTAGCCCCATTGCGTCATCACCGGATACTCGCCGCACTGGTATGTGAGATCGGTGCCGGCGTCGCTCGTCACGTGCACTCGCTTCGTGCGCTTATAGAGCGACTGCGCGTACTTGCACGCTTCTTTCAGGCCGGCCGGCGACATGAGCTGCTCTAGATCGTCCGGTGCATCGATGATCATGAGCACGCGCGTGCCGCCGTCCAGCACCTGCTTCAACCATTTGGTAAATAGCGGCACGTGGTAGATGACGACCAGATCGGCCGCGCACACCGCCTCGAGAGTCCCCTTGCATTGGCCGATGGTCGGCACGCCGACCTTGGTCCAGGACGGCAACGAATTGACGCACAGTTCGTAGATGTCCGCGCCGAGGTCGTCGGCAGCCGCGAACGCGGCCTGGATGTACTCGCGCCGCGTGGCGAGATCGCTGACGATCGCGATCGTCTGGCCCTTGCCCACCTCGCAGAGCTGGAACTCGCGGCGATAGAGCTGCGCGAGCTTCGCCGGATTTACTTCTTGCGCGCGAAAGGCCGCCTGGATCATTTGCGCATTATGGCTTGCCAGATTCGGTGCGGTGTAGCCGGCATCTCGAGGTCGGTCACGCCGTAGGGCGCCAGCGCATCGAGAATCGCCCCGATCACGCAGGCGGGCGCCGCGATCGTGCCCGACTCGCCGCAGCCCTTCGCGCCGAGCGGGTTATGCGTGCACGGCTGGCTCTCATCGAGCTCAGAGACGAAGAACGGCACGTCCGCCGCTCGAGGGATTGCATAGTCCATGAACGACGCGCTCTGCAGCTGGCCTTCCTCGTACACCGTGCGCTCGGTCAGCGCCTGCCCGAGGCCTTGTACGACGCCGCCGTGCAGTTGGCCATGCACGATCATCGGGTTGATTACCGTGCCGATGTCATCGACCGCCCAGTAGCCGACGATCTTCACCTCCCCCGTATCGCGGTCCACCTCAACCTCGCAAACGTGCACGCCATTGGAGAAGGCGAAGTTGGGCGGATCGTAGAACGCGTTCTCATCGAGCCCCGGCTCCAGCTCGCCGAGCGGATAGTTATGCGGGACGTAGGCCGCACGCGCCACGGCCTCGAAAGTCACCCTGCGATCGGTGCCGGCGACGCGGTAGTCGCCGTCGCCGAATTCAATATCGGCCTCGGCGGCCTCGAGCAGGTGAGCGGCGATGCGCTTGCCTTTGGCGATGATCTTGCGCCCAGCGACATGCAGCGCCGAGCCGCCGACGGCGATCGATCGCGAGCCGAAGGTACCGGTGCCGACCGGCACGGCCGCGGTGTCGCCCTCCACGATGTGGATGCGCTCGAGCGGCACGCCAAGCTGTGCGCTCAGTATCTGGGCGTACGTCGTCGCATGGCCCTGGCCGTGGTTATGCGTGCCGAGATACGCCGTGATCGCGCCGTCGGGCGTGACGCGAATCTGTGCCGACTCGTAGAAGCCGACGCGCGCGCCCATGGCGCCGGCGAGCCGCGACGGCGCAACGCCGGAGGATTCGACGTAGCAGGCGATGCCGATGCCGCGACCGGGCGGCCGCTTTTTCGCGTAGCCCGAAATTTCAAGCGCGCGCTCGAGCAGCTTCGGGAAATCACCGCAGTCGTACGTCGGGCCTATCGGCGTCTTGTAAGGCATGGCGCTCGCCGGAATGAGGTTGCGCCTGCGGATTTCCGCCCGATCGATGCCGAGCTCGCGCGCCGCCTTGTCGGCGAGCCGCTCGAGCACGTAGCACGCCTCGGGCCGCCCCGCGCCGCGATACGCATCGGTCGGCACCGTGTTACTGAAGACGCCCGTCGCCTCCACAAACACGGCGGGCGTCGTATAGACGCCGGCGAGGAGCGCCGTGTAGATCGGCCCCGGGATCGCCGCGCCGAAGCTCGAGACGTAGGCGCCGAGATCGGCGCGTGTCTCGACTTTCAGCGCGAGGAAACGGCCCTGCTCGTCAAAGCCGAGTTCCGCGCGCGTCACATGGTCGCGTCCCTGCGTATCGGAAAGGAAACCCTCGCTGCGTCTCGAGATCCACTTGACCGGGCGCTGCAGGCGCCGCGACGCCCAGACGAGTAACGTCTCCTCGGGATAGTGCTTGCCCTTGTAGCCGAAGCCGCCGCCCATGTCGCGCGACACGACCCGCAGCTCGGCTTCGCTCAAGCCGAGCTCCTGGCACACATAACGCCGGATGTGATGCGGCGCCTGCGTGCCGCAATAAAGCGTGTCTCCGGTAGCAATGGCGCCGCGGTTCTCGATCGCGGCGCCGCAGAGTCGGTTATTCACCAGCTGGAGCTGCACGCGCCGCGGCGCTCGTGCCAACGCCGCTTCCGTGGCGGCGCGATCGCCACGCGCCCACGTGAACGCACGCTCGCCATCGATTAGGGGCAGCGGCTGGTAATCAACGTCGACCTCCTCGGCGGCATCCTCGGCTGCCGCGCGCGACTCAGCAAAGACCGCGGCTACCGGCTCGCCGACATGGCGCACGGTGCCGCGCGCCAGCGCGTAGCGCGGCGGTTCGACCATGCCGGGTAGCGCCCAGCCGCAGCGCATGGGATTGACGCCGTCGCGCGCCATGTCCTGACCCGTAAGCACGAGCAAGCCGGTCGGAAAGCGCACGGCGCCAATGCGCGCATGCGCGTGCGGCGAACGCACCAGCACGCAATGCAGCTCTCCGGGGAACGAGAGATCCTCGATGTAGCTGCCGCGGCCGGTGAGGAAACGCTGGTCCTCGACCCGCAGGACCGACTTGCCAATCACTGGATTTCTTCGCGCAGAAGCTCGAGTCGTTCGTATATGGCGCGGTCCGTCACGATGAACAGGTCGGCCACGCCGCGAGGCTCGTGCGCTGCCCACGTCCAGTGCGGAATGGTGAACACGTCGTGGCGCGACCAATCGAATACCTTGTCGCCGATGGTGGAGCGCCCCTCGCCACTGACGACGAGACAGATTGCATTCCATGTCGTCCGCATGCGCCGCGTCGGCTCGTCGATGCGCTTGAGGTAAAGATCGAGGGTGGGCATCACCGACGCGCCGTTCTTGGTATAGCGATGCACGCGTGAGCCGTCCGCGCCACGCGGTGCGGCGGCGAGCGCGCGCCGGGCTTCGTCGCCGGCAAAGCGATACTCCGACGCGCCCTCCGTGCCGACTTCCCAGAAGCGCTCGTCCTGCCGCGTGCCCGGTTCGAAGAAGCTCGCGTCGAGCATGCAAATCGCCGGCATGTTGGCGGCGTCGAACCACACGGTGCGATGTCCGCCTTGGTTGATGTGCCCATGCCAGCACATCGGCGGCGTGAGCACGAGATCGCCTTCCTGCATCTCGCAACGCCGGCCATTGACGATCGTCACGGCGCCTTCGGCGCGGGTCGAGAAGCGAATGGCCGCCGCAGTATGCCGGTGGGGCACGGCCTTGTCGCCGGGCTCGAGCACGGTGAATGCGCCAAGCAGGTTCTGGGTCGTGATGGTCTGCCCGCCGAACGCCGGATTGGCGAGGATGATCGCGCGTCGCTCTACATCTTCAATCGGGACTTCTTTCGCGGCGCGCGCGGTGAAAGGCTCGATGTCGCGCCAGCGCCAGTGCATCGGCGCGTCCTGCGGCTGTGGCGCCACGGGCGTGATGCGCTTGTAGCGGTCCCAGAGCGGATGCAGATGGGACCGCTCGAGCGCGGCGATCAGCGCGGCATCAGGCCTTGTCAACCGAATACCGGCCCGGCCCAACGGCGGCGATGAACAGCATCGCGCCCATGATGGCGACGTTCTTGTAGAAGTGCGACATCTGGTTGAAGCGCTGCGCGGCTTCGTACGTCCAATACGTGTGCACGATCAGCGTGGCGATCAATACATATATGAAGAGCGCGAGCGCCACCCAACGCGTCTTCCAGCCGATGAGCAGCAAGATGCCGCCGCCCAGCTCGAAGATCACCGCGAGGGTCGCGCCGAGCGTCGGCGCCCAGGCGAAGCCCCATTTCGTGAAGTACTGGATCGTGCCGCCCCAGTTCGTGAGCTTGAGATAGCCGAACCAGACGAAGATCAGCGCGACAAGGATCCTTCCGACGAGGAGCAGCGTGGCTTGGTACTGCGGGTTGAAGCTAGGACTGTAGGCGGTTGTCGTTGTTTGCATGGTCCCTCCTTTGTGCGGCGGATTATGCCGGAATCTCGCGCGCGTCGATCAGCACGAACGCGATCCGGCAAGGCTGCTTACCGCGATTCACCCACGCGTGGTTCGTGCCTTGCTGCACCAGCACATCGCCCGCCTTGAGATGCACCTCCGAGTCGTCGAGCAGCATGTCGATCTCTCCCTCCAACACCACGGCGTAATCCACGCTGCGCGTGCGATGCATGCCGTGATGCCGGGCGACACCGTGCTCGGCGACGCCCATCTCGCGCAGGATCGCCTCGCGCGAGCGCGGACTCTGCTCCGGCGGAAAGTCCACCACGCGGAAAATGCTGCCGTTCGCCGGCGGCGGCACGCCGATCTCGCGCGCGGCGCGATCCGCGGCGCCGGAGATATCAGCCGGTGTCTCGTCGGTCACCCAGAGCAGCGTGGAGACAAGGCCCGACGCCTGGCGTAGCTTCTGGTTCGGTGCAGCGCTGTCGTAGATCACGACGGCCTTGCCGTCGCGATGACCGGTGACGATCCGCCGCACCGGTTTCATTCCGGGGTCACGCCGGCTGCGCGCAGCGCGGCTCCGTACTTGTCGTAGTCGCGCCGCAGGACCGCGGCGAAATCGGCCGGCGTAGCGCCGGTGATCTGAAGCCCGGAGTTCGCGAAGCGCTCGCGTACATCGGCCCGCGCAAGCACGGCGTTCAGCTCGCGGTTCACGCGCTCGATGAGCGCCGGCGGCGTCGAGGGCGGCATCATCACGCCGTGCCAGGTGACGAGGTCGAAGCCCGGGATGGTTTCCGCGACCACCGGCAGCTCGCCCAGCGGGCCGATGCCGCGCCGCGGCGCGGTCGTGGCGATCGCGCGTACCCGGCCTGATTTCACATGGCCCACGGCGATGTTGACGACGTCGAAAAGCAGATTGATCTCTCCGGCCATGAGCGCATTCAACGCCGGCGCGTTGCCCTTGTACATCACCATCAGCATCTCGGCGCCCGCGTGCGCGCGCAAGAGCTCGCAGGCCACCGAGGGCAATGCGCCAGAGGCGCCGCAGGTCACCTGCCCCGGATGCGCCTTGATCTCGGTGAGAACATCGGCGACCGTCGCCGGCGCGAAGCTCGGATGCGCGAGCATCACCATCGATGCATTGTCGAGGTGGATGACCGGCGCCAGGTGCCGGAACGGGTCGATGGCGGCCTTCATATAGAACGGGTTCGTGACCACGCTCGGCACGACGAAGACAAGCGTGTAGCCGTCGGCCGCCGCCTTCGCCGCATTAGCGTGGCCGATGTTGCCGCCGGCCCCGGGCTGGTTCTCAACGATGTTCGGCTGACCGACGCGCTCGGCTAGGCCCGCGGCGACGATCCGCGTCACCACATCGGCCGGGCCGCCGGGCGCGAAGGGCACGATCCAGCGGATTGGCTTCGACGGCCAGTCCTGCGCCTGCACGCTGCCGGCGAGGAGCGCACCGAGGAACGCGATGGTTCTGAAAATAATTACGACCCTGGCCCCGAATTCAATATTTGCCATACGCGCTGCGGCGTTGCCGGCATCGGCACGTCGTACACGCCGAGCGCATCGCACAGTGCGTTGATCACCGCCGCGCTCGCCGGCACCACGCCGCCTTCGCCGCCGCCCTTGATGCGCAGCGGATTTCCCGCGGTCGGATCCTCGGCGAGCGCAGTTTCGAACCGCGGCAGATTTTCCGCGCGCGGCAAGCCGTAGTCCATCCACGAGCCGGTCAGCACCTGGTTCGCCGCATCGAGGACCACGCCTTCATGAAGCGCCTGGCCAATGCCCTGCGCGATACCGCCGTGTGTCTGGCCATCGACGATGAGCGGGTTCACCGGCTGGCCGACATCATCGACGCTCACGTAGCGCCGCACTTCCACTACGCCCGTATCGGGATCGACTTCCACTTCACAAACGGCGCTGCCGCCCGGATAGGCCGGAATGCGCGCATTGATTTCCTCTTGGGCGGCAAGCGGCGCCAGGTCGAAGAGATTGATCGCACGGTCGGTGCCGGCGATACGAAAGACGCCCCGTTCATAGATCACATCGTCGGCGCGCACTTCGAGCTTTTGCGCCGCTGCCTGGCGGCCCTTTTCGAGCAGCTGGTGCCCCGCCGCTACCGTCAGCGTGCTCGCGTAGCGCAACGATCGATCCGAGTGCGAGCCGCCGCCTGCTTTTACGAACGCGGTGTCGCCGGTGCGCAGGCGAATCTTTTCGAGCGGCAGCTCGAGCCGGTCGGCGGCGACCTGGGCGAACGAGGTCTCATGCCCCTGGCCGGTGGACTGCGTCCCGGCGATGAGGTCGACATGGTCGCGCTCGACACGCAGCTCGACACGTTCGCGCGGCGCGCCGACCGGCGACTCGACGTAGTTCGCGATGCCGATGCCACGCCGGCCGCGCGATCCCGCCTTGCGCGCGGCGAAGCCGGCGTAATCGGCCATCTCGAGCGCGCGCTCCATGTAGCCCGCAAAGTCACCGGAATCGAAGTGCAGCCGCATCGGCGTGCGGTAGGGAAGATCGGCCTTGCGCACGATGTTGCGGCGACGGATTTCGGCGCGATCAAGGCCCAAACGCCGCGCCGCCATGTCGAGCAACCGCTCGATCACATGGTGTGCCTCCGGCCGTCCGGCACCGCGGTAAGGCACGCTCGGCACTGTGTTCGTCGTTATTGCTTGCACGCGAAGCGCGACCACGGGAATGCGATAGACCGTCGTCAGGATGTTGCGGAAGTTCGCGAGCGGCACGAAGGAAACGGTGTGCGCGCCGATGTTGCCGCGCAAGTGAACGTCATAGCCGACGATGCGCCCGTCGCGATCGCAGCCGAGCGCTGCATTGATCGTTGCGTCACGGCCCTGGAAATCGGCCACGAACGCTTCGGTGCGCGTCGCGCACCAGCGCACGGGGTGGCCGAGTCGCTTCGCTGCCCACACGACGATGATCTGCTCGGGATGCAGGTAATTGCGCGGCCCGAAGCCGCCGCCGACATCCCCGGCGATCACCCGGACCTTGTCGGATCGCAGAATTTTGGCGAGGAGCTGCCGTAGTAGCAGCGACCCCTGGCTGCCGCTTATGAGCGTGTAGCCGTCATTCTCGTGGTAGAAGCCGATGGCCGCGCGCGGCTCCAATTGGCAGTTCGCGATGCGCGGGATGTGGAACTCGTGCCGCACGACGCAGGCGGCGCCGGCGAGCGCTCGCTCGACGCTGCTGGCATCGCCACAGCGATAATCGAAGCACTGCGTCTCCTCCGGCGGCAGCGGCTCGTATTGCACGTCGACCGCGTCCGCCGCGTCGCGCGCCTGCTCGTATGTCTGCGCGAGCACCGCCGCG
>Ga0075426_10003457_pt1 | contig 11299 bp, 10 predicted proteins | sample SoiMethybrSBSTD5_FD_75304 | JGI IMG/M metagenome (GOLD analysis project Ga0075426, IMG submission 75304) | Bulk soil microbial communities from a Populus tree surrounding site in Tennessee, USA - Soil MetaG P. TD hybrid SBSTD5 | ecosystem: Environmental > Terrestrial > Soil > Tree plantation...
AGGCCCGTCCCCTGGATGGCCAGCGCGATGCCGGCGCAGCCCCAGGTGAGCTCTTCGGACACGAGGGCGGGCATGATGCCCGTGGTGTCGGCATAGGTCTGCTGGAGGAAATCGACGCCGTAGAGCCCCACCTCGGCCGCCTTCTTGACGACCGGCCACGGGAACTCCTCGCTCTCGTCGTACTGGTGGGCGACCGGCCGGATCTCCTTCTCGGCGAAGGCGTGGACCCAATCCCGGATCTCCCGCTGCTCGTCGGTGAGCTCGAACGAAATCATTGATCCGCTCCTTTCTGGAGGCTCCTTTTCGGGGCGCCTGCTTCCACAACGCCTTGGTACGCGCGAGTACCGATTTTCTGTGCACGAGCCTACGCCGCAGTGCGTCATCGTGTCAATTCCTTAGGGCGTTTCGGGTTGCGAGCGGGCCCTGCGAAACAAGAGGAACGAGCTGGTGATCAGCAGCGCTCCGAAGATGCGGGCCAGCAGGGGGCCCGCGACGTGGACCGCGAGCAGCGCCCCTACGACGGCGCCGACGACTCCCCCACCTCCGGTCCAGACCGCCGCCTCGAGGTCGACTGTCTTATGGCGGACGTGGGTGTAGCCGCCGACGAAAGCCGTCGGGATGATCGCGGCGAGGGAGGTGCCCTGGGCGACGATCTGGGACGCGCCGAAGCCGATGGTCAGGAGCGGCACAAAGACCTGCCCGCCGCCAATCCCTACAAGGCCGCTGAGCACGCCGGCGAAGAGCCCGCCGACGATCGCGGCGACGTCCATCCAGGTCATGGGAACACCAGCTGCTTCACGCCCACGAGGAGCATCAGCGCCGCCACGCCGTAGCGCAGCGGCCGGTCGGGCACGCTCTTGAGCAGTCGGGCGCCAAGATACGCGCCGACGACGCTGCCGATGACGAGGAACAGCGCGACTCGCAGGTCGACCTGCGGCGAGCCCTTGGTGAAGTAGTAGACCGGCACCGCCGCGATCGCGATTGGGATGATCGCGACCAGCGAGGTGGCGTTGGCCCGGCGCTGGTCGACGTGGGCCCACAGGACCAGCAGCGGGATCATCACGAACCCGCCGCCAACGCCGAGCAGTCCGCCGAGCAACCCTCCCAAAAACCCGATTAATGAGAACCGGGCCGGTCGGGCTATTCGGTCGTCCTGGTCGTGCCCTGCTGCGGCTGGTTCGTTACCACCGAGTGGTGGCGGAACTGCACGTCCGGCGGCTGCGCGCCGCCAGGCAGCTTGGCCTTCTTCTTTTTCTTCTGCTCGCGTCCCTGCTTGTCGCGGCCTTTACCCATGGGCCCCAGTTTCGATGACCGAGGCCAGTTCGCGCAAGAAGGACTCGACATCGGTCACCAGGCCGATCGACTGCCACGTCCCGCGGTCGGCCAGTTTCGTCACCACCGCCGGGTTGATGTCCACGCATACAGTGCGCACCCCTGCCGGCAGCATGTTGCCCGTCGCGATCGAGTGGAGCATCGTCGACAGCATGATCGCCATGCGGACGCCGGGAAGGCACTCGCGCATGCGCCGCTGAGCCTCCACGACGTCGGAGATGACGTCCGGCAGCGGGCCGTCGTCGCGTACCGAGCCTCCGAGCACGATGTCGATCCCCTGCTCGATCGCGGTCTTCATCACGCCGGACTTCAGCTGGCCGCTCTCGACCATCTGCCGAAGCCCGCCCGCCGCACGGACGCGGTTGATCGCGCGCATGTGGTGCTCGTGGCCGTGCTCGCTGGGCTCGCCGCTCTCGAGGTTGACGCCGAGCGCGGTGCCGAACAGGGCGGCCTCCACGTCGTGCACGGCCAGCGCGTTGCCCGCGAAGAGCACCTGCACGTAGCCCAGCTCGATCAACCGGGACAGGTGGCGGCCGGCACCGGTGTGCACCACCGCCGGTCCACCCACGACCAGGATCCGCCCGCCGTGCTCGCGGATCTCCTTCATCTCCCGGGCGATGGCGGCGATCAGCACCTTCTTCGGCTTCTCGGCCGAGACCTCGCTGGACATGAAGCTGAAGATCTCGGTCTTTCGCGAGCGCTCGAGCGGCGTCACGCGCACGCCCTGATAGCCGACGACCACCTCGATTCCGGGCTTCGCGCCCTGAAAGACGATGCAGCGAGCCCGCCCGGCCGCGCGGTCGACCGCGATGGCCGCGTCCATCTCCATGTTCTCGACAGCCAGCCACCTGCCGTCGATCAGGACCTCGGTGGGCAGATTGCTCGTCGAGTAGAACCCCTCCGGAAACACACCGTCCTGCGCGACCTCCTGCACCTGCGCGGGCTGCTCGGACTCCGCAGTCGCGCCGAGCGCACGCGTGCCGCGCACGATCCGCTCGAGCAGCTCGGCGGACGAGGCGGCCACCTCGAGGCGGCAGTAAGAGGGGTCGGTCTTGTGCTGACCGACCTTCAGCTCCTCGATGTTGAAGTTCCCACCGAGGTCCATGACCAGGTCCATCACCTGGGGCAGCAGGAACGAATCGATGATGTGTCCCTGCAGAACCAGGCGGGCCGTGTGCCGGGCCTCGCTCATACCAGGGTGCCGATCACTTTATTGATCTGACTCTGCAGCGCCTGTGCGGCGCGGTACGGGTTTGGGTCGAACATCACGCTGCGGCTGGATGCGATGAGGCACGACGCGGGATCGCCGTTCCACGCGGCCTTCACGGAGCCGGCGACGTCGCCGCCCTGCGCTCCCACGCCGGGGATGAGGAACGGGAGCTTCGAATGCTTGCGCACATCGGCGATGGCGTCCGGCGCCGTCGCGCCCACCACCAACCCGACATTGCCGTGCTCGTTCATGCGCTCGGCCAGCGCGGCGACGTGGAGGAAGATCGGGCGACCGTGCGAATCCAGGTGCTGCAGGTCTTCAGCGCCCGGGTTTGAGCTCCGGCAGACCACGTAGACCCCGCGGTCCTCGTACTTCGTGAACTCCTGGATCGAGTCCGACCCCATGTAGCCGTGGATGGTCGCGGCGTCCATCGCCAGCGTGTTGAAGATCGCATTGGCGTACGCCTTCATCGTGTTGCCCATGTCGGCGCGTTTGGCGTCCAGCAGGAACGGGGTTTCGGAAAACTCCTCGTGCAGCTCGAGCAGTGCCTTCCAGCCGTCGGGCCCGTACTGCTCCCAGAACGCGCTGTTGGGCTTGAAGCAGATGGCGTACTCCTCGGTCTGCCGGGCCACCTCGCGGCAGTGGCGCAGCGCGCCGGCCGCCAGGCCCTCGATGCGCTCGGGGTCGGGGTCCAGGCCGATGCAAACCTGGCTGTGGCGCTCCTTTGCGAGCGCGCGCAAGCGTTCGAAGTAGGCCACCGCAGACCAATGGTAATTGGGCCCACCAATCAGAATTGAGATCGATGGACCGCGTATTGCGCGTCGCGCTGGCGCAGGTCAACCCCATCGTCGGCGACCTCGCCGGAAACGCGCGCCTGATCGCCGGACGCATCGAGGAGGCGCGCGCCGCGCAGGCTGACCTCGTCTGCTTCCCTGAGCTCGCCCTGACCGGCTACCCGCCCGAGGACCTGGTGCTGAAGCCGTCCTTCGTGCGCGACAACCTGAAGCATCTCGAGACCGTTGTCGCGGCCTCGCAGGGCATCTCTGTCGTCGTCGGTTTCGTCGACGAGGACGGCGAGATCTTCAACGCCGCGGCGTTCATCCGCGACCGCGAGCTGAAAGCGGTCTACCACAAGGTCTTCCTGCCCAACTACGGCGTCTTCGACGAGGAGCGGTACTTCGCCGTCGGACACCGCTGCCCGATCGTGGAGCAGAACGGCATCCGCATAGGCCTCACCGTGTGCGAGGACTGCTGGTACCCGGCGGGCCCCATGGCCTGGGAGGCCGAGCACGGGGCCGAGGTGCTGGTCAACATCAACGGCTCGCCCTTCCACGCGGGCAAGCGGATCGAGCGCGAGAAGATGGTCGCGGAGCGTGCCGTCGACTACGGCGCCTACGTGGTCTACGTGAACACGGTGGGCGGGCAGGACGAGCTCGTCTTCGACGGCAACAGCGTCGTCTTCGGGCCGCGCGGCCAGGTGCTCGCGCACGCCGCCTCCTTCGAAGAGGAGCTGCTGCTGTGCGACATTGACGCGGGCGCGGTGCCCTTCCACCGCCCGCTCGAGAAGATCCGCCACGAGGCTGAAGGTGCCGCACGCCTCGAGCTGGAGGTCAGCGAGGTCGCGGTCGAGCCGCCCGCCCCGGCGGCGCGGAAGGCGATCGCGCCGCGCCTGGCGACGCCGCTCGAGGGTGCGGAGGAGATCTACGCCGCGGTGGTCCTGGGCACGCGCGACTACATCCACAAGCAACGCTTCCAGAAAGTGCTGGTCGGGCTTTCGGGCGGGGTCGACTCGGCGCTCACCGCGGTGATCGCGGCGGACGCGCTGGGCGCACAGAACGTGATCGGCGTGCGCATGCCGTCGCGCTACACGTCACAGGAGAGCCTTGACGACGCCGCGGCGATGGCCGAGTCGCTCGGCATCGAGATGATGGACTTCCCCATCGACCCGCCGCACCGCGGATTCGAGGAGATCCTCAGGGACACCTTTGCGGGCACGAAGCCCGGCATCGCCGAGGAGAACATCCAGCCACGCATCCGGATGACCATCCTCCACGCCCTGTCGAACAAGTTCGGCTGGATCGTCCTCACGACCGGCAACAAGTCGGAGCTCGCCACCGGCTACGGAACGCTGTACGGCGACATCGCCGGCGGCTACGCCGTGCTCAAGGACCTCACCAAGACGGCCGTCTACGACCTGTGCCGGTTCCGCAACAAGGTGGGCAAGGTCATCCCGGAGCGTGTCCTCACCAAACCGCCGTCCGCCGAGCTGAAGCCCGACCAGAAGGACGTCGACAGCCTGCCGCCTTACGAAGAGCTGGATCCCATCCTGGTCGGCTACGTGGAGCAGGACCTGAGCTCCGACGAGCTCGTCGCCGCCGGGCACGACCCCAAGACCGTGGCGCGGGTCATCGAGCTCGTGGACCGCAGCGAGTACAAGCGTCGCCAGGCGCCCCCCGGCGTGAAGATCACGCCGCGCGCGTTCGGCCGTGACCGCAGGATGCCGATCACCAACCGCTACAGCCCGAACGGCAAGCCCGCCCGGACATAATCAGGATCTATACCTCGTATAAGGGGCACTGATGTCCTCGTCCTTTGATGTGCTTGTGATCGGTGGCGGCCCGGGCGGCTACGTCGCCGCGCTTCGCGCCGCGCAGCTCGGCGCATCCACCGCCATCGTCGAGAAGGACCGCATGGGCGGCACCTGCCTGGTCCGCGGATGCATCCCGACCAAGGCGCTGCTCCAGTCGGCGGAGCTCTACACGCTGGCCAAGGCGGGTGAACCCTTCGGCCTCGTGACGGGCGACCTGGGCTTCAACTGGAGCGCGGCCCAGAAGCGGAAGACGGCCGTCGTCGACCAGCTGGTGAAGGGCGTCGAGGGCCTGCTGAAGGCGGGCGGCGTGACCTCGCTGGCCGGTTCCGCGCGTCTCGCCGGCAAGGGCAAGGTCGCGGTCGGGAACGAGTCGGTTGAGGCCAAGAACATCGTGATCGCCACCGGTTCGGCGGTCTCCCGCATCCCGCTCAAGGGCGCCGAGCTCACGATCGACTCGGACCGCATCCTCGAGCTCAAGGAGATTCCGAAGCGCCTGGCCGTGATCGGCGGCGGCGTGGTCGGGATGGAGTTCGCGGCGATGTTCGCCGCGCTCGGTTCGAAGGTGACCGTGCTGGAGATGCTGCCCCAGGTCCTGCCCATGGCGGACGCGGACATCGTGCGCACGTACCTGAAGCACCTCGACGGCCTTGGCGTGACAGTCCAGACCCAGGCCAAGGTCACCGACGTCGCCAAGGGCAACGGCGCGCTGCGGGTGCAGTTCTCCGCCGGCGGCGAGGGCGGCGCCGTGGACGCCGACCAGGTCCTGCTTGCGGTCGGCCGTTCGCCCTACACCGAGGGACTCGGCGCGGAAGAGGCCGGCGTGAAGCTGGAGCGCGGCAGGGTCGTCGTCGACCAGCACCTGCACACCGACGCCGACGGCATCTGGGCGATCGGCGACGTCATCGGCGGCATCATGCTCGCGCACGTCGCGTCGTACGAGGGCGTGTGCGCGGTCGAGAACATCGCCGGGCATGCGCAGCGCACTCCCGACTATCACGCCGTCCCCAACTGCATCTACACCGAGCCCGAGATCGCGCACGTGGGCCTGGGCGAAAAGGACGCCAAGGACAAAGGTCTCGAGGTCCGGGTCGGACGCTTCCCGTTCGCCGCCTCAGGACGAGCGCTCACTCTCGGGCAGAGCGAGGGCTTTGTGAAGGTCATCGCGGATGCGCACTCCGGCAGGCTGCTCGGCGCTCACATCGTCGGGCCGCGGGCGACCGATCTCATCTCCGAGGCAACACTCGCGATCCAGAGCGGGCTGACGGTGGAGCAGCTCGACCTCACGATCCACGCACACCCGACGCTCCCCGAGTCGCTTATGGAGGCGGCGCTGGCCGCGCAGGGCCGCGCGATCCACATCGCGAACCGTAAGCAGCCCCTTCCCGCCTCGCGGGGAGGGTCGGGAGGGGACGCCGCATCGTCAACCCGCCCCAGCAATAATCAGGCTGTGGCCACGGTCAAGGCTCCGCCCTCCGTCGGACAGATCACGGCGGAATCACTCGAGCTGAAGAAGGAGAACCGCGACGCGCTGTTGAAGCTGCACCGGGAGATGCAGCTCATCCGCCGCTTCGAAGAGCGCGCGCAGGACCAGTACACGCGCGCCAAGATCGGCGGCTACTGCCACCTCAACCTCGGCGAGGAGGCGACGGTCGTCGGAGGCATCTTCGCGCTCAAGCCGGAGGACTACATCTTCACCAGCTACCGCGAGCACGGGCACGCGATCGCTCGAGGCGTCGACCCGAAGTCCGTGATGGCCGAGCTCTTCGGCAAGGAGACGGGCACGTCGCACGGACGCGGCGGCTCGATGCACATGTTCGATGCGGACCTGCGCTTCATGGGCGGCTACGGCATCGTCGGCGGGCATCTTCCCCTCGCGGCCGGGGCAGGCTGGGCGGTGCGCTACAAGAAAGAGAAGGATGTAGTTTTCTGCATGTTCGGCGACGGCGCCACCAACATTGGAGCCTTCCACGAGTCGCTGAACATGTCCAAGGTCTTCAAGCTGCCGGTGGTCTGGTACTGCATCAACAACCGGTACGGCATGGGCACGCCGGTCGAGTCTGCGTCCGCGGTCGCCGACATCTACAAGAAGGCGTGCGCGTACGACATGGAATCGATCCAGGTCGACGGCATGAACCTCCGGGAGGTGATGCTGCGCACCTCGGAGATGGTCGAGAAGACGCGCGCGGACTCCGAGCCGCGCTTCATCGAGGCGCTCTGCTATCGCTTCCGCGGCCACTCGGTGGTCGATCCGGACAAGTACCGCTCGCAGGAAGACAAGGAGAAGTGGCGCAAGGCCGACCCGATCGTCTTCTTCGAGCACGAGCTCGAGAAGTCGGGGCTGGCGGACGAGGAGTACTTCAAGAACGTTCGGCAGCAGATCGACTCCGAGGTCCAGGAGATCATCAAGTACGCCGACGAGAGCCCCGACCCCAAGACCGACGAGCTCTACAAGTACGTGTACAACGCGGAATGGGACGACCGGCCTGAGCTCAAGGCTCCGCAGGTCTAGATGCGCCGGTCGCGCGCAGGGCGCATGAATGGCTGAAGACAAGCTTTACCGCGTCGCCTTGCGTGAGGCTCTCTTTGAAGAGATGCAGCGCGACGACAGGGTCTACCTGATCGGTGAGGACATCGGCAAGTTCGGTGGCGCGTACCGAGTCACGGACGGTCTGCTTGATCAGTTCGGGCCACAGCGGGTGGTTGACGCGCCTATCGCGGAGGAGGCCATCGTCGGCACCGCGATCGGCTCGGCGATGCTCGGCCTGCGGCCGGTCGTCGAGATGATGACCATCAACTTCTCGCTGATCGCCTACGACCAGATCGTCAACAACGCGGCCAAGATCCGCTACATGTTCGGCGGCGAGGCCACTGTTCCCTTGGTCATCCGCATGCCGGGCGGCGCAGGGCACCAGCTGTCGGCGCAGCACTCGCACAGCTTCGAGGTGCTGTACGGATTGATTCCGGGCCTGTTGGTGGTCGCCCCGACGACGCCCGAGGATGCGAAGGGCATGCTCAAATCGGCGATCCGCACCGACAACCCGGTGATGTTCCTCGAATCGATGAGCCTCTACAACGTGCGCGGGGTCGTGCCGGAGGGTGACTACACGACGCCAATCGGGCAGGCCGCGATCCGGCGCCGCGGCTCGGACATCACGATCGTCGGCGTATCGCGCACCGCCGTGCTCGCCAACGAGGCGGCGAAGCAGCTCGAGGAAGAGGACATCGACGCCGAGGTCATCGACCTGCGCTCCATCCGCCCGATCGATTGGGCGCCGATCGCCGAATCGGTCAAGCGAACGTCGCGAGCGGTGGTGGTCGAAGAGGGCTGGGCCACCTTCGGCGTGACCGCGGAGCTTGCCGCCGGCATCCAGGAGCGCTGCTTCGACTACCTCGACGCGCCGATCCTGCGGCTGGGCGGTGCGCAGGTGCCGATGCCTTACAGCCTGCCGCTCGAGAAGGCGTCGATCCCCACCGCCGAGGACATCAAGCGCCTCGTGCGCCGGTCGCTCGGCCGCAAGGTGGAGGCGTGATCGATGCCTGACATCAACATGCCCAAGCTCTCCGACACGATGGAGGAGGGAACGATCGTCGACTGGAAGAAGTCCAGCGGCGACGAGGTGAAGAAGGGCGAGGTCCTTGCCGAGGTCGAGTCGGACAAGGCGACGTTCGACCTCGAAGCCGAGGCTGACGGCACGCTCGAGATCCTGGTCGAGAAGGGCGTACCCGCGAAGATCGGGGCGCCGATCGCGCGCATCGGCGAAGGCGGGGGCGAGTCCAAGCCCCAGCAAAAGCCTCAGGAAAAGTCGGGGTCAAAGGATCGCCCCCGCCCGGCTGAGCCTGCCGCGCAGGCTGAGCCACCCTCCCCGCGGAGGGGGGAGGAGAAAGCCGAGCCCCCGCAGGCCGCGGAGCCCGCCGGCCAGGACGCGCCGGAAGCGACACCCACTGACGGTGAGGCGCCAGAGTCAAAGCCACGTCGCCGCCCGCCTGAGCCTGCTCCGCAGGCTGAGCCACCCTCCCCGCGTGGCGGGGAGGACGTGCGGGCCTCCCCACTCGCACGCAGGCTCGCGGAGGAGATGGATGTCGATCTCGCGTCAGTCAAGGGCACCGGCCCCGAAGGCCGCATCGTCAAGGAGGACGTGGTCGCCGCCGCGGGCGGCTCACGGAAGGACCGACGCCGCACCGAATCGGCCCCAGCCCCCACCGGCCCTGACGTCGAGGTTCTCGAGCCGACGCGCATGCAGGCGACGATCGCCCGGCGCATGGTCGAGGCGAAGACCACCGTCCCGAGCTTCTACGTCACGGTGGAAGCGCGAGTGGACGAGGCCGTGAAGCTCCGCCAGCAGATGAAGGACGCGGTGCCCGGCGCCGAAAAGGTGACCATGACGGACTTCCTGATGCGCGCGTGCGCGCTGGCGCTGCGCAAGTTTCCCGAGGTCAACACCTCATGGGCCGAGGGCAAGTTCCAGCGCAAGCGAGCCATCAACATCGGGCTCGCGGTCCCGCCCGCAAAGGGCCTCGGCCTTCTGGTGCCTGTGGTGCATGACGTCGATCGCAAGGACCTGATCCAGATCTCGATCGAGTCACGCCAGGTCATCGAGCGCGCGCGCGCGGGGCGCCCCGGAGAGAAGGACCTGAGCGGCGGCACCTTCTCCATCTCGAACCTGGGCATGTACGGCGTCGACGAGTTCATCGCCATCATCAACCCGCCCGAATCGGCGATCCTGGCCGTCGGCGCGATCAAGGACGTGCCGGTCGTCGCAGACGGAAAGATCGTGGCCGGCAAGGTGATGCGGATGACGCTGTCAGTCGACCATCGCGTGTTCTACGGGCAGACCGCAGCCCAGTTCATGGCCGAGGTCAAGCGCCTCATCGAGAGCCCGGTGACGCTCATCGTCCCGGCGTGACACCTGCCGAGGTCGCAGAGGCACTCGAAGCCGGCGGCCGGGCCTATGAGGCGATATTGCGGTCCTCACCCGCCGGCGTCGCGACCTGGCATCCGAGAGAGGGCGAATGGTGCGTCAACGAATGTGCCGGGCACGTGGTCGAAGGCGAAAGATATGCCTTCGCCGGGCGCATCCGCACGATCCTTGCCGCCGACGAACCCGACTTTGTGGTCTGGGACCCTGTCGAAGTCGCCCGCCGGCGCAGCGACTGCGTCCGTCAGCCGTCAGCGCTGGCAGACGAGCTCTCGGTGCTGCGCGCGGACAGCGTGGAGCTCGTGCGCACGTTGACCACGGAGCAGCTCAGCCGCGGCGGCATCCACCGTCGGGTCGGGCGGTTGACGATCGACGAGCTGCTGCACGAGTGGGTTCACCACGACGCCAACCACCTGAGGCAGGCGCTCGCCAACATCCAGGAGTACGTCTGGCCGGGCATGGGCAACGCCCAGAGATTCATGTCCGGCTGACGAATTCGGGCAGCACCTTGGCGCCCAGTAGGCTCACGCCCGTGTCGCCATCGAGGCCGAAGGGAGCCCCGAACTCGATGCGTCGCACCCCGGCGTCGAACAGCGCTCGTGCCTGACGCGTGACATCGGCCGGAGTGCCCGCAAACGCGAACCGGTCGAGGACCTCGTCCGACTCTAGGTCGAGTTCGCGGCCGGAAAGCGTCGGATCGAGCCGCCCTACGACATCCACGTACATCGCCACGCGCGCCCGGGCCATCGCCCGTGCGGAGTGCCTGTCGCTGTCGACGACCGCCACCGCGCCGAACACGATGGCGGTACGGTCGGTGCCGAGGCGACGCCGCATCACGGGCACGAGCTCGGGATTTGCGCTGCCGCCCACCTTCAGCTCGTCCGCGATCTCGCCCGCCAGGCGCACGATGCGCTCGCCCCATCCCCCGATGAGAAGGGGCATCCTGTGGCCGATCGATTGATTGATCGTGGCCGCCGCGGCGCGGATCGTCTCGACAGGATGTGGTTGGCTCACCCCGATCTGGTCGAGCCACGCGCCCCTGGCCAGGCCGACGAAGGCGCGCCCGCCCGAGGCCTCATCGAGGGCAGAGACCTGGGCCGCGATCTCTGCCGGCGACGTGGCGTACGGGTTGTAGCAAGCCACGCCGAGCCTCACGCGTTCGGTTGCGGATGCCGCCGCAAGGGCCACCGGAAGCGGCGCTCCGTAGCCGAGGTCGTTGAAGACGCTGATGACGTCGAAGCCGCTTCGATC
>Ga0075426_10003458_pt1 | contig 11299 bp, 9 predicted proteins | sample SoiMethybrSBSTD5_FD_75304 | JGI IMG/M metagenome (GOLD analysis project Ga0075426, IMG submission 75304) | Bulk soil microbial communities from a Populus tree surrounding site in Tennessee, USA - Soil MetaG P. TD hybrid SBSTD5 | ecosystem: Environmental > Terrestrial > Soil > Tree plantation...
CGACCGGGCCGGCGGCGTTGATCGCGGCCACCGCGGCGGCGGGGACCGGGACGAGGACGTCGCGGAGTCCTGGGGCGTAGTTGATCGTCGGGAGCGGGTAGGAGTTGCCGCCGAAGGAGAACGTGTTGCCCGATTCGACGGCCGCTACCGACGTCGAATAGAAGACGTCGACCGTGGCCCCGGCGAACGACGGGTAGAGGAGCGCGCGCGTGACGTTCTCGGAGTCGGTCGGCATCGGCCAGTTCGATAGCGTCTGGGCGCTGCCGGACGTGAGGGCGTAGCTCGCGAGGCTCGTGAGCGGGACCGGCCCGGGCATTCCGCGCGCCGTCGTGTTGTCCTTGTAGTAGTTCAGGATCGAGCTGTTGCCAAGGGTCACGCGGGCGCCGCCCGAGATCGACACCGCGGGCGCCCAGACCGAGTCGGCGAGCAGCGTCAGGTTCTCGACGGCCGTCGGGCTCGCGGGGTTGCTCGTGATGCTGCTGCGGTTCAGCTGGAGGGTCGTCCCGGCGCCGTAGACCGAGAGCCATCCCGGGAAGGCGAACGTGCTGTTGACGAGCTGGATCGAACCGCCGCCCGAGACGTTCACCGTGAGCTTCGTGTAGGCGTTGATCACGCTCGCGTCGGTCGTGACCGTCGCGTTCTCGAATTGCGCGGTACCGAGGACGGTGAACGCGTAGATGTGGCCGATCCGCGCGGGGAGCGTGCCGGTGTTCGAGACGAACTGGACGAAGTCGATCGTCTCGTGACGGACGATCAGGGTCCCGCCGGCCTGGACCGTGATGTTGCCGGCCTGGGCGTAGACGTTGCTACCGGTCGTCGCGGGACTGATCACGAACGGCGAGTTCGCGGGGGTGACGATGAGGTTCCCGTGCAGGGTCGCCGACGGAACTACGACGGCCGACGGCGCGGCCGACGCGGCCCGAACGTGGCCGCCCGGGGCCGACGTGCCGAGGGCGCTCAGCCCCGCCACCAGGGTCCCGACCACGACGAGGCCGAAGACGACCGTGAGGGCAATCCGGCGATTGAGGGCCCGCATCCCTCCGCGAGTAGGAGGGGTACGACGAAAACGGTCCACGACCGAAAATAAGGCGGAGTGCAGGTATAAAAAACATCGCCGGCGAGGCGCTAGGGCCCGGCCGGTGCGCTCCCCTGAGCGGGGCCCGTCGATCCCGCGCTACCCGGAGAGCGCCCAGAACGGGATCGTGGCGACGAGCGACACGGGGTGAGCGGTGTAGGTGATGAGGATCGAGCACGCGCCCTGCGTGGTGAAGCACCACGGGGGCGCGCCGTGGAAGTCGTCGTCCGGACAGTACCCGCCGCGGTCGCAGAAGTCCGCGGGCGGGTGGGTGTAGATCACGAACAGGTCCCCATTCTTGAGGACGGGCGCCCCGACCGAGACCTGCTGGAAGTAGAGCAGCCGGTTGAAGTACGTCGCCGTGTGGCCGTACGGCGAAGGCGACCACGTTCCACAGTGGCCGAGCAGCGGCGACGAGCTGCTCGGGTTCGCCCCGGAGCCGGGGACGACCTCCATCGACTTGAACGTCCCGTTCACGAGGGACGTCCCGTTGCACCGCATCTCGAGCGCGAGCGAGGTCAGCGGGATGCTGTCCGGGCTGTGCGACGTGAAGATGATGAAGAACGCGGGCAGGTTGTCGCAGTTCGCGTTGATCGTCGTGTTCGAGCAGTCCGTCGGGTCCCCCCACGCCGGCTCCGACTGGTCGCCCGAGGCGACGTACTCGATCGTCACGGGGACGGGGGGCAGCGGAGGCCGGTACAGCCAGAGGATCGTGCCGGCCGCGATCGTCATCCCGAGGATGAGCACGGCGCCGATGATCGGCGACACGCCCGAGCGACCGCGATGCCGCCAGCGGGCCCCCCCGTTCATCATCCGCATAGATGCGTGGCGCCGCCTAATCAACGTATCCATTCCTCGCGAGTCGCTCGGCCCGCTGCGAAGCGCTCGAAGGCGAGGGGGGAGCTCGTCCCCGCTAGGTCGCCGGAAGTCGTAGGACCACCTTGCCGACCACGTCGGGGGACTCGAACCGGCGGAACGCCTCGTGGGCCTCCTCGAGGTCGAAGACCCGGTCGACGACCGGCTTGAGGGTACCCCGGTCGAGCTCGCGGAGCACGGCCTCGAACTCCGCCGCGTCCGCCATCGTGCTCCCGCGGATCGAGCCCTGACGCCAGAAGAGGGTGCGGACGTCGATCTCGACGACGGGTCCGGCCGTCGCGCCGATCACGACGACCCGGCCGCCGCGGGCGATCGCGCGGACCGAGCGCGGTAGGGTCGGCGCCCCCACGGAATCGAAGATCAGGTCGACACCCCGTTTGCCGCTCCACTCCCACAGGCGACGGTCGAGCGGGTGCTCGTCCGAGAAGACGACGGTCTCGTCGGCCCCTAGCGCGCGCGCCCGCTCGGCCTTCTCCTCGGACCGCGTCGCCACGACCGTGCGCGCCCCGCGGAGCCGGGCGATCTGGACGGCCGCGGTCGCGGCCCCTCCCCCCGCCCCGATGATCGCCACGGTCTCACCCGCCTCCAGCTCCCCCACGGTGAGGAGGGCGCGCCACGCCGTCTGGAAGACCAGCGGCGCGGCGGCCGCCTCCTCGAACCCGAGGCGTTCGGGCAGCGCGTGGACGTTGCGGGCGGGGACGACGAGGTAGGGCGCCGCCGCTCCCTGCGTGTGCTCCCCGACGATCCGGAACGCGCGGCAGAGCGACTCGTGGTGGGCGAGGCACGCGTCGCAGGTCCCGTCCCACAGCCCGGGGTTCACGAGGACCCGGTCGCCGAGCGACCGGCCCTCGACGCCGGCCCCGACGGCGTCGATCGTGCCGGCGGCGTCGGAGCCGAGGACGTGGGGGCGCTCGATCGGGACGCCGGGGATGCCCGCGAGCACGAACCGGTCGAGCCGATTGAATCCCGCCGCCCGAACCCGGAGCCGGACCTCCCCGGGCCCGGGCGTGGGCTCGATGACGTCCACGAACTCGAGGCGGCCCGCGTCCCCGTGCTCGCGGAACCCGAACCCTCTCACGAGGTCGCCCCAGGGCGGGTCGACCAGTCGGTCGATTCGCCGTGGTCCTCGAGCTGGATCCCCGCCGCCGCGAGATCGTCGCGGATCCGGTCCGCCTCCGCAAAGTCGCCGCGGGCCCGTGCGCGCTGCCGCGCCGCGATCGCAGCCCCGACGGCAGGGTCGAGAATGCCTCGGTCCGCGGTCGGCGTCGTGAAGAGCCCGAGCACCTCTCGGCCCCACGCGTACGGAAGGTCCAGCTGGTCGAGGGCTTCCCTCGAGAGCGCGGGGAGCTTCGAAGCGAGCGCGGATACCTGACGTCCCCAGCCGAACAGCTCGGCGATCGCCTCGCGGGTCCGGAAGTCGTCGGCGAGCAGCGCGTCGACCTTCTCGACGGTGTCGGCGGCGGCGCGGGCCAGTTCCTCGGGCAGGTCCTCCCCACCGCCCGCGGGCTCCGCCTCGCGGGCCGCGACGATCCGCCGAGCGGGCAGGGAGAGCGTCGCGTACGCCTCGCGCGCTTCCTCGAGGCTCTTGCCGCGGACGTAGTCGAGCGGCGACCGGTAGTGGACGTTGAGGTAGTAGAACCGCAGGACCTCGGGACCGAACTCGTCGAGCGTGTCGGAGAGCCCGACGACGTTGCCGAGGGACTTCGACATCTTCTCGCCCTGCATCATCAGCAGTCCGACGTGCATCCAGTAGTTCACGAGCGGCGCCTCGCCGGTCGCCGCCTCGGCCTGGGCGATCTCGGCCTCGTGGTGGGGGAACTTGAGGTCGACGCCGCCGCCGTGGAGGTCGTACCGCGGTCCGAGGAGCCGGGCCGTGATCGCCGTGTCCTCGATGTGCCAACCGGGGCGGCCCGGCCCCCAGGGGCTCTCCCAGGTCGGTTCGCCTGGCGTCGTCGCTTTCCACAGGACGAAATCCCCCGGCGCGCGCTTGCTCGCGTCGACCTCGACCCGGGCCCCCGGCCGGAGCGCCTCGGTCTGCTGGCCCGAGAGCCGGCCGTAGGCGGGGAACTTGGCGACGTCGTAGTAGACGCTCCCTTCGGACGCGTACGCGAACCCGCGGTCGACGAGCGCCTTCACCTGGTCGATGATCTCGGGGACGTAGTCGGTGGCGTGCGGATAGTAGTTGACCGACGTCGCACCCAGCCGCTCCATCGAGACGAGCCAGTGGCGGAAGTGGCGCTCGGCGAGCTGCATCGGGTCGACGCCCTCCTCGGCACCGTGGGCGATCAACCGGTCGTCGAGGTTCGTCACGTTCTGCACGTAGAAGACGCGGTACCCCCACCGTCGGAGCGCACGGGCCACGACGTCGAACGTGACCGAGAGCTTCGCGTGGCCGATGTGGGCCTCGTCGTACGGCGTGAGGCCGCAGACGAACAGGCCCACCTTCGGAGCGGTGATCGGGACCAAGAGCCGGGTCGCGCGACGGAGGGTGTCGTACACTTGGACGTGGCGCATGCCTAGGACCCCCGGAGGGCCCGCCGGACCGCGTCGGCGAGGTCCGACGGGTCCTCGATCCCGCACGAGAAGCGGACGAGGCCATCGGTGACGCCGTGCGCTTCGCGCTCGGCCTTCGGCACCGAGGCGTGGGTCATCGAGGCCGGGTGGTCCACGAGCGACTCGACCCCCCCGAGGCTCTCCGCCAGCGTGAAGATCTTGAGCCTCCCGAGGAACGCGCGAACGGCCCGGATCCCCCCTGCGAGCTCGGCGCTCAACATTCCGCCGTAGCCGTGCATCTGCCGGCGCGCGAGCGCGTGTTGCGGGTGGGAGGCGAGCCCCGGATAGTGCACCGCCCGGACGCGACGGCTCGCCGCGAGGACCTCGGCCACCGCGCGAGCGCTCTGGCCGTGCGCCCGCATTCGGACGCCGAGCGTATGGATCCCGCGAAGGACGAGGAAGCAGTCGAACGGGCTCGGCACCGCGCCGATGGCGTTCTGGAGCCACGCGAGCCGCTGTCCCAGCCGCCGGTCGCGGGCGACGAGGGCGCCCCCGATGATGTCGGAGTGGCCCCCGAGGTACTTGGTCGTCGAGTGGAGCACCACGTCGGCGCCGAGCTCGATCGGTCGCTGGAGCGCGGGGGAGGCGAACGTGTTGTCGACGGCGACGAGGGCCCGCTGCCCGTGGGCGAGTTTCGCCGCGCCGCGGATGTCGCTCAGCCGGAGCAGGGGGTTGGAGGGCGTCTCCAGGTAGAGGAGCGCCGTCGGCGCCGACGCGAGCGCGCGCTCGACGACGTCGAGCTGCGTCGCGTCGACGTAGTCGACGACGACCCCGAACTGGCGCCGGTGGTGCTCGAAGAGCCGGTAGGTGCCGCCGTAGAGGTCGTCGCCCGCCACGATCCGGCGGCCGGAGGGGAAGTGCTCCATCAGCGTCGTGAGGGCGCCGAGCCCGGACGAGAACGCGAGCCCGCGACGACCGGACTCGAGGGCGGCGAGGGTCGACTCGAGGACCGTACGGGTCGGGTTCTCCGAACGGCCGTAGGCGTAGCCCTTGTGGCGGTTCGGCGCCGACTGGGCGAACGTGCTCGAGAGGTAGATCGGGGCGTTGACGGCCCCGGTGAGCGGGTCGGGGGGCTGGGCGTCGTGGAGAAGACGAGTGTCAAACCGCATGCGCGTCACCCCGATGGGAGAGGAACGCCAAAAGGTCATGGCGGGTCAGGAAGCCGACCGGCTCGCCGTTCGCCCCGTCGCGGACGAGGAGCGCCTTCTCTTCGCGGAGGCGTCGGACCACATCCCCGATCGGCGCGTCGAGGGCGACCTCGCCCAGCGGGGGTCCCCGGACGGCGGAGACCGTCCGCTCGAGCACGCCCTGGTCCTCGATCGTCGCGCGGAGGATGTCCTCCTCCTGGACGGAACCGACGTTCTCCCGCCCCGCGAGGACCGGGAGCTGGCCGATGCTGTGGCGACGGAGCAGCGCGAGGGCGTCGCGGACGACCATCGTCGGCTCGGCTGCGACGAGCCCAGGCGCGAACTCTTTGGCCAGGAGCAGGTCGGCGACGGTCGCGCCCGCGTCAAGATGGCCCTTCTCGCGCAACCACTCGTCGGAGTAGAATTTCGACAGGTACCGGTCCCCGGAGTCGGGAAGCAGGATGACGACGGTCGAGCCCTCGGGGATCGGGCGCGTGGCGAGCCAGCGCAGCGCGCCCGCCACCGCGGAACCCGACGAGCCGCCGACGAAGAGCCCCTCCTCGCGGACGAGGCGGCGGGCCGCGAGGAACGACTCGCGGTCGTCGACCTCGACGAACTCGTCGAGGAACTCGAAATGGATCGTTTTCGGGACCATGTCCTCCCCGATCCCCTCGACGAGGTAGGGGACCGCCCGGACCAGCTCTTTCGTGCGGAAGTAGGGGGCGAGGACGGAGCCCTTCGGGTCGACGGCGACGATGCGCACTGACGGGCGGTGCTCCTTGAAGTAGCGCCCCACCCCGCTGAGCGTGCCGCCGGTCCCGACCGTCGCGACGACCGCGGCGAGCCCGGGCCCGCCCTGGCGATCGATCTCGGGGCCGGTCGACGCGTAGTGGGCGCCCGGGTTCTCGGGGTTCTCGTACTGGTTCGGGTAGAACGAGTTCGGGATCTCCTTCGCGAGACGACGCGCCGTCGAGTAGTGGCTCATCGGGTGGTCGGGGGGAAGCTGGCTCGGCGTGACGACGACGCGCGCGCCGTACGCTCGAAGCAGCCGGATCTTCTCCGCGCTCATCTTGTCCGGAATGACGAACACGGCGTGGTAGCCGCGGACGGCGGCGACCAGCGCCAGCCCGACGCCGGTGTTGCCGCTCGTCGCCTCGATGATGGTGCCGCCCGGCTTGAGCTGCCCCGACGCCTCCGCCGCATCGATCATCCGCACCCCGATGCGGTCCTTCACCGAGCCGCCGGGGTTCAGGTACTCGAGCTTGACGAGGAGCCGGTACGGGACGCCCTTACCGATACGTCGTAGGGGTAGGACCGGGGTGTTCCCGATGAGGTCGAGGATCGACCCCGGCCCCTCGAAAGCACCGCTCACGCCGGTGGGAATTGGGGGCGGCCATAAACTCTTGGGGGTCGGTTCGTGCAACTCGAACGCGGGTGTTAAAGCGCGCGGCCCCGTCGTACGTTCGCAGGCGCACGGAGATGCTCGGATCGCTCGAAGCCGAGGTTCTCCTCTCGCTCCGGGAGCTGGAGGAGGCGCCCGCCCGCGCCGTCCGAGAGGACCTCGAGCGACGCGGCGTTCGCGTCGCCTACACGACGGTCGCGACGATCCTGGCGCGGCTCTTTGCGAAGGGGATCGTACGCCGTCGGAGCGAGACCTGCCGAGGAGGCGAGCGGTACGTCTATCGGACGTCGGACTTCGAGCGCCGATACCTCCGCAGCCTTCTCGACGGGGTCGTCTCGATGTTCGGGCCGTCCGGGGTGGTCCACCTGAACGAGGAGATGGCCCGCCTGAAGCCCGGGCAAGAGCGCGAGGTACGGCGCCGCCTTAAACTCTGAAACGCTGGGGCGTTCCCGATGCTCCCGGCGTCCGTCGGGCTGTTCTATCTGCCGGTCGTCGCCTGCGCGGTCGTCGCCGTCGGTCTGTGGGCGGCGTACGGTCGGTCCACGTCACCCGTTCTCCTGCGCCTCGCCACCGCGTTCCTCGCCCTCTGGGCCCTCCTCGCGACCACGGCCCTGCTCTGGGTGCTCACGAACGGCGGCTGGAGCGCGCTCGTGCGCCTCGCGTCGTCCCCGCTCGACCTGTTCCAGACGGGGTTTGCGGTCACCTGGTTGGAGGGGGCCGCGGGCGCGTTCGTGGTGTTCCTCGCGGCCTTTGTCCTCAACCAAGCGGTCGGGCGCGGGATGCTGCTGTTGCTCCGGCCCCGTCCGCTCGCGTGGCCGGCGCGCTTGCCGCGTCCGGTCGACCCGGTCCGCCTGCTCGTCTTCCCGTCGGACCGGGTCGAAGCGTTCTCCTTCACCCTACTCGACCGGGGGGGGCGGTCCGGAGCGCGACCGATCCGGCGCGAGGTGATCCTGCTCTCGAGCGGCCTCGTCCGCGAGTTCGGCCCGACCGAGCGGGAGGCCGTGATCGCCCACGAGCTGAGCCACGTCCTCGACCTCGACGGCCGGTACCTGACCTTCGTCCGTACGCTCGCCCGCATGATGCGCTGGGACCCGGTCTTGATGTACCTCGCGGCCGCGCTCACGCGCCGCGAGGAGTTCCGTGCCGACGACGAGGCGGTTCGGATCACCCAGCGGCCGCTGGCGCTCGCCCGAGCGCTGTTCCTCTCCTCGATCCACACGCCCGCGCCTCGGAGCTCTGCGTTGGCCGGGCTCCTCGGCGGGGGCGGTCGGCGGGCTCGAGCGGACATCCTGGACCGGATCCGGCGACTGCTGGAGATGCACGAGTCCGGACGGTTCCCCGAGGAGAGTCGTGGGCCGTAGCGACCCGCGACCGTCGCTCCGGCGGCTCTTCGTCCTCGGCGTCGTTGTGGCCTTGTTCGGCGGCGGCGGAGTCGCACCGGGCCTGGCCTACCCGACCGTGCCGGTCGGACTCGACTCGGGTTTTCTCCACGACCTCGCCGCGCCCGTCCTCGCGCCCGGCGGCACCGGCACCATCACGCTGACCGTCGGCAATCCGTTGGCCGGCACGATCTCGGCGGTCGTCGCCTCGATCGGCCTCTATGCGTTCAACGCGTACCCGGGCAACGCGACGGGCGGGCTTCCGACCGACAGCCCGACGCTCACGTACCAGGGTCGGACGGGCGCGACGGCGACCCTCGACGTCGGCGACCTCGCCTCCGGAGGCGCCGCGACGTTCGACATCGCGGTAGCGGCCCCGACCGATTGTCCGTCCGGAGCGTTCGCGGTCCGAACGTCGGTGGACTTCACGTCGAACGGCACCGCGTATCGCCTCGCCTCCCGCGGGTTCTTCTCCGACGCGCTCTGGGCGCAAGCGACCGCGGGGCCGAACCGGACGTCGGTGCTGAACCTGACGGTGCTGGGCGTCTCCGGGGTCGTGCCCGAGACGGGCGTCCTCGTCCGCGCGAACCCGTACCCGAGCGTCCTGTACGTCGTCCTCGCGGCCGCGCTCGTCCTCGCCGCCGCCGGCGGGTACTACGCCTGGCGCCGGGGCCCTAGCTCCAGCTCGGGCGCGCGGTCGCCCGACCCGCCGAGCCAGGCCGACAGCGCCTTCGGGAAGAGTCGGACGAGGGACGGCGACTGGCGGAGCAGTTGACGGGCGACGTGCGTCGGAAAGTCGATGTCGCCGAACGCGACGATCGACTCGCGCATTCCGGACGCCTCCAGGGCCTCCAACACCCGATCGAACTCGGCGTCGGTGAGCCGGGTGAAGAGGCGCCGCAGGTAGAGCGCCTTCTGGAACTCGTCCCCGAGCTCCGCGCGCCACTCCACGTCGTACGTCGATAGCGCTGCGGGGGTCGGCTCGCCGTCGCGCAGCGCGCGGTCGGCCACGGACGCCGCGAGCTCGGCGCCCCGCATGCCGGTGAAGATCCCGCCCCCCGAGAGCGGTTTGACCTGGGCCGCGGCGTCGCCCACGAGCAGGACCCGGTGGCCGTGGAGCTTCGGGACCGCGCCGATCGGGATCCCGGATACGATGAGCCCCGTCGGGTTCCGCAGGGCGGTTCCGTGGCGCCGCTCGATCGCCGCGACGAGCCGGTCGAAGTACGCGCGCGCGGTCGTCGCGCCCGCGCGGACCGCCACACCTATCCGAGCGCCGCCGGATCCGTCCGGGATCCACCAGCCGAAGAGGCCCGGTGAAAGACGGTTCCCGAGGTACACCTCCACCTGGTCCGGATCGCCGGGGCTCTTCGGGAACTCGGCCTCGAACGCCGGCAGGATCTCGACCGGCCGCCGCAGCCGGAACGCCCGAGCAACCGCGCTCGTCACGCCGTCCGCCCCGATCACGAGGCGCGCCTCGTAGCGGTGCTCCGTGCCGTCGGCCGCCGTGGCCTTCACCCGGGCTGCTCCGTTCGGCGGACCCTCGAGACCGTCGAACCGGACGCCGGTCTCGAACCGCGCGCCGGCCCGCGCGGCGCGGTCGGCCAGGTGGACATCGAGCGCGGCCCGGTCGATCACGAACGCCCGCGGCTCGGGGGCCTTGAAGGACACGGCGCGGAGCGAGGGAGAGTAGACGGTGGCCCCGTGGACGGCGGTTCGCACCACGGCGCGGCTCCCGGCGAGATCGAGGACGCGCGACGACACGAGGCCCGCGCACTGGACGGGGTGCCCGACGCGGGCGTGTTCCTCGAGGACGCGAACGTCGTGGCCGGACCGGGCAAGCCGCTCGGCGACGGTCGAACCGGCCGGCCCGGCGCCGACGACGAGCACCTCGACGCGCTCCACGGGGTCGGGAGCGAACGCAGACGGATAAGACGGACGTGGGGAGCGCTCCCCCGGGGCACGAGCTTATGGGCAGTTCGCGGCTCCGAACGGCGTGGCCAAGCGCCGGTTCCAATCGCGCGACGCGGAGAAGCGCCCCGAGGAACTGACCGCGGAGGAGCGGCGCGAGCGGCGGCGCGTCGACCGGCTCAAGGAGGGCCGCGGCCACAAGACGAAGCATCCCAGCCAGGGGTGGCGACGGGCCATCATCCCGACGGTGGTCGTCGTCGTCGTGGTCGTCGTGATCCTGTTCGTCTACTTCGGGCTCGGAACGCTGTTCCGGCAACCGTGCATCAGCTTCAACGAGATCCCGGCCACGAGCGGCGTGCCCGCGTTCCCGACCTCGAACACGACGGACTTCTCGGTCACCTGGTGCCCGAACGCGGCGCCGGTGTTCCAGACGTACCCGTTCCTCGCGATCGTGATCAACGGGCAGACCGTCGCCCTGCCACGGTCGATCGGGATCAGCTCCAACTATACGAGCTACGTCTGCACGCTACCGGTCCATACCCAGACCCCGTCGGCGGCGCTGCCGTCCGGGACGATCTCGATCGAGTCGGCGTGGCCGTACGAGTACAGCCTCGCCGACTTCTTCTCGATCTGGAAGGACTCGTACGTCTCCGCGTACGTCAACGCGACGTACTCGACCCACACGATCGACTACACCGCGACGGAGATCCTCGGGCTCGCCGCCGACGCGAGCCACTCGATCACGCTGTTCGTCGACAACGCCCCGCGCTCGGAAGGGCCGAACCTCATCCTCAACACCTTCGACGGGACACCGGGGACCTCCCCCGGCTGCCTCGGGAGCATCTACGGGACGGGCCATACCGTCGAGATCGTCTACAAGGCGATCTCGGCCGCCGCGGTCGGCGGAGGGATCCATGGCCCGGTCCTCGCCACGGCCGCATCCGGGCCGTCGGGCTCCGGCGGTACGTTCGACAGCCCG
>Ga0075426_10003459_pt1 | contig 11296 bp, 9 predicted proteins | sample SoiMethybrSBSTD5_FD_75304 | JGI IMG/M metagenome (GOLD analysis project Ga0075426, IMG submission 75304) | Bulk soil microbial communities from a Populus tree surrounding site in Tennessee, USA - Soil MetaG P. TD hybrid SBSTD5 | ecosystem: Environmental > Terrestrial > Soil > Tree plantation...
GCTTCTTCGACTTCACGAGCGAGAAGTCCGGCTCGACGCCCGTCGTGTCGCAATCCATCATGAAGCTGATCGTCCCGGTCGGCGCGAGCACCGTCGCCTGCGCGTTTCGGTATCCGTGCACCTCGCCGAGGTTCAGGACGTCGTCCCACGCCTGGCGGCACGCGGTCAGCAGGTCCGACGGCACCGACGACGCGCCGTCGATGTTCGCGACGGCGGCCCGGTGCTGTGCCATCACGCCGATCATCGCGGCCGCGTTCGGCTTGTAGCCTGCGAACGCGCCCATCCGGCCGGCGATCTCGGCGGACTTGCGGTATGCGCGACCGGTCATCAGCGCCGTGATCGCCGCGGCGTACGCTCGGCCCTCCTCCGAGTCGTACGGCAGGCCGCGCGCCATCAGCAGGGCGCCGAGGTTCGCGTAGCCGAGGCCGAGCTGCCGGTACGCCTTTGCGTTCCGCTCGATCTCGGGCGTCGGATAGGACGAGTTTCCGACCAGGATCTCCTGTGCCAGGAACAGCACGTCGACAGCGTGCGTCAACGCCTCGACGTCGAGCTCGCCGTCCTCGCGGCGGAACTTCATCAGGTTCAGCGATGCGAGGTTGCATGCGCTGTCGTCGATCGACATGTACTCCGAGCACGGGTTCGACGCGTTGATGCGCGACGTGTTCGGCAGCGTGTGCCAGTTGTTGATCGTCGTGTCGTACTGGACGCCCGGATCGGCGCACTGCCAGGCCGCGTCGGCGATGTCCTTCAGCAGCTTCCGCGCCTTGACCGTCTCCACGACGGCGCCGTCGGTGCGTGCGGTGAGGTTCCAGTCGGCGTCGGCCTCGACCGCGTCCATGAACGCATCCGTCACGCGGACGGAGTTGTTCGCGTTCTGGTACTGGATCGACGCCCAGTCCGGCGAGTCCAGCGACATGTCGTAGCCGGCAGCCTCGAGCACGCGCGCCTTGCGCTCCTCGTGCGCCTTGCACCAGATGAACTCCTCGATGTCGGGGTGGTCGACGTCGAGCACCACCATCTTCGCCGCGCGCCGCGTCTTGCCGCCGGACTTGATCGTCCCGGCCGACGCGTCGGCGCCGCGCATGAACGACACGGGGCCGCTCGCATAGCCGCCCTTCGACAGCTGCTCCTTCGACGAGCGCAGCTTCGAGAGGTTGACGCCCGAGCCCGATCCGCCGCGGAAGATGACCCCCTCGCGCCGGATCCAGTCGAGGATCGAGTCCATGGAATCGTCGATCGAGAGGATGAAGCAGGCCGAGCACTGCGGCCGCTCCTCGAAGCCGACGTTGAACCACACGGGCGAGTTGAACGACGCGAGCTGGTTGACGAGGATCGCCTTCAGCTCGGCCTCGAACGTGTCGGCCTCCTCCTGATTGGCGAAGTACCCGTCGTTCCGTCCCCACGCCGAGATCGTGTCGACGACCCGGCCGATCATCTGCCGCACGGAGCGCTCCCGCTCCGGAGAGGTCATCCGCCCACGGAAGTACTTCTGCGCGACGATGTTGGTCGCCGTCTGCGACCAGAACTTCGGGAACTCGACGTCCTTCTGCTCGAACACCGGCTTGTCCTTGCCGGGAATGAAGGCGTCGCGCGTCTCCCACTCGATCTCGTCGAACGGGTCGCGCCCGGGGATCGTGAAGTAGCGGCGGACGGCGAGAGTGGCGTCCTCGTGGACGACCGCGTTCTCGATCTCCTGGGCCGTTACCGGGGCCTCAATCTGCTGCTTCGTGCTCGCCATGCCGCTCCTCCAAGGGTATCCGTGGGTCCGTAGGGGAGGACCAGTGTGGACCGAGGCCCGGACGGAAGCGGGTTAGACGTACGGCGGGGCCGGCGGCGGGTCGGAAGCCGCTTTCCTGGCCTGGTAGCGGCGCGCGCCATAGCTCACCGCGGCGGCCGCGATCAAGGCGAGCGCGAGCCCGCCCAGGACGAGCAGCGGCACCGGCACGGAGCTCGCAGTGCTCGGGCCGACCGTCTTGGCGAGCCAGTGGAAGAAGCCTTCGTCGTGCTTGCCGCTCGTCGAGTCGCCGCCGCCCGTCGAGCCGCCGCCGCCGCCGTCGCCGGGGACCGGCGTCGACGGCCCGACGTCCCCGTGGTGGTTGCGGTAGACGAGCGCCAACGCTCGGTTCAGGTCGTCGCGCAGCGTCCCGTAGACGAGCTGGTCCTCCGGGATGTCCTTCAGCGCCTCGCGGTAGCAGTGCACCGGGTAGGTGCCGTCGATCCGGCCGTCGTTGTACCAGTCGCGGATCAGCGCGCTCGAGCAGGCGCTCGCGTGCGCGGTGGAAACGCCGAACGTCGCCGCTGCCGCAGCGGCTGTCAGAACGAGGATGACGGGCTTCAGGAATTTGGGCATGCAGAGGACCGCGCTGCGGCTTCGGAGGACTCTAACCTCGATCTTGCCCACCCTGCCGGATGGGAGTGTGGCTTGGATATGGCGCATGTAAACGCTTTGTAAGCGGGGTTCTTCGGTGCTGGGCCAGTTTCAATTCGACGTCGGCTGGCGCTTTCGGGACTGGCCGCGCTTCGTCGGAACGGCCTCGGCTGCTTCCAGCAGATTCACCAGCTCGTCGAGGGCCCAAACGTGATCGGTTACGTCCGAGGGACACTTGGGTGACCGCTCGGACCTGGCTAAAGAGTGCTAGTTGGCCCGCCGATGCGGGCCGGCCGCTTCTGACCATCCTGGTCGTGCTGATGCTCGGGCACAAGAAGACGGCGGACGCGCACTACTAACAGGCGCGTCGAGGCAGCCGGCCCTTGACAACGGCGCGAAGCCTTACGGGTTCTGGGCTCTGTTAGCCTCGCGCGCAATGCGAGGAGCGTCCGTTCGGGGAGCTCTGGCCCCGGGCGCCGCCGCAGCGCTCTGTTTCGCGGCTCTCTTTCTCAGCGCCGGCTCGAGCCAGTCGCGGCTCTTCTGGATCGGCACCGCGGCGGTGCTCGTCGCCGCGATCGGCTGGGCGCTGCAGCCGCCGACGCTGCCGCGGCCGGCGGCCGTCTTCTTCATCGCCTTCTCGGTCTTCGTGCTGTGGCAGGCGGCGTCGATCGCGTGGTCGATCGAGCCGGCCCGCTCGTGGGACTACGCAAACCGGAGCCTCGTCTACCTCGCGTTCGCCGCGGTCGGCGCGCTCCTCGGTGGGATCGCGCCGCGGCGCCTCGCCTACGCGGCGGCCGCACTGCTCGGCGCGCTCTTCTCGTGGTCGCTGACGGCGAAGGTGATTCCGGGCCTCTATTCCGACTACGGCCGGCTTGCCCGGTTGCGCTATCCGCTCGGTTACTGGAACGAGCTCGCGCTCCTGGCGGCCGCGTCGGTGCCGATCGGCCTGTGGCTCGCGCGGCGCTTCCGAATCGCCGGTGGACTGCTGCTCTACGCCGCCCTCGTGGTCGTGGTGCTCACGTACTCGCGCGTGGGGATCGTGCTCGCCATCCTCGTGGCGCTCGTCTACCTCTTCCTCGACGAGCGGCGGCTCGAGTCGGTCGGCGTGCTCGCGGTCGCGTGGATCGTGGGTGCGTGCGTAGCGGGCGGGGCTCTGCTGCTGCCGGGCGTCAGCGACGACGGCCAGTCGCACAGCGTGCGCGTCCACGACGGCCTGCTGTTCGGCCTCGCGCTCGTCCTCGGAGGAGCGGTCGTCGCGGTCGTGCTGCGCTATGTCGTCACGCGCGCCGTGAACGCCACCGTCGTGCGTATCGTCGCCGTCGTGCTCGCGGCGCTGGTCGTCGCCGCGCTCGTCGCCTCGGTGGTGCGCGCGGGCGGCCCGGGCAGCTGGGCGAGCGATCGTTGGCACGAGTTCTCGAACCCGGTCAGCGCCCAGCTGAGCAACGCGCCGGGCCGTGTCGTCTCGACGAGCTCGAGCAACCGGTGGCGCTGGTGGCAGGAGGCGTGGAACGCGTTCACGGACCACCCGGCGCAGGGCACGGGGGCGGGCACGTTCGGCCTCACCGACCGCATCGAGCGCAACAGCCCGCTCGCCGTCGTCGAGCCGCATTCGACCCCGCTGCAGTTCCTGACCGAGCTGGGTCTCGTCGGCTTTCTGCTGTACGGCGCCGTGCTCGTCGCGATCGCGCGGCGGACGTTCCTGCCGCTCGGGCTCGCGATCGCGGTGTGCGTGCTGCACTCGTTCGTCGACATCGACTGGGACTACATCGCGGTGCAGGGCCCTCTCTTCCTCCTGGTCGGCGCCCTGATCGCGGGGCCGCCCGCGATGCGCCGCGGGTGGCTCGTTCCTGTGGTCGCGGCCGTCTGCGCGCTCGCCGCCGTCTATTCACTCGCCTCCCCGTGGCTGTCGGAGCAACGGCTCAACTCGGCGCTCGACGCGGCCGAGCAGAACAACCTGCTCGGAGCGCTCGACCGCGCGAAGTCGGCGCATTCCTTCAATCCGCTCGCGGTCGAGCCGCTCTGGTTCGAGGCGGCGCTCACGCTCGACAAGGGGCGTGCGTTACACCTCTATCGCCAGGCGCGCGACCTCGAGCCGGAGAACCCGGAGACCTGGTACCAGCTCGGCTCCTTCGAGCTCCACCAGCTGAAGCAGCCGCGCGCTGCGTACCGCGACCTCAACCACGCGTACACGCTCGACAACTTCCTCTTCGGAAAGGGCAGCACGCCGGGCCGCGACCTCGACGCCGCCCGCTGTCAGATCGACCCGTCTACCTGCCCACGATGAGCACGAGATGCGCGCCGAACAATTGCCTGGGGCGCATCCCGTCGAGCGGGCGCACGATCCGCACGCGGAGGTCGCGCGCGAGTCGCCGTCCTTCCGCTGCGTAGCCCGGGCGGAACATCACGAGCGTGTGCGGCGTGATCGTCGGCGCGTTGCCGACGTTGCCGAGCAGGTAGCCGTGCGCTTGCACGCGGTCCGCCGTGGCGTGCGCGGCGCCGGCCATCCCGTTGCCGTTCAGCACCATCACCGAGACCTCGTCGCGCGGGAGGATCTTCTTCGCCGGCGCCGGGGCGGCCGTGCGCTTCGGAGGCGTCGCTGCCGCGGCGCCCGTAGCGGTGAAGTGATGCAGGAGCGGCTTCCCGAACAGGACGATGGCGACCACCGTGAGGAGCATCAGCTCGAAGGCCGCGACCGCGCTGACGGCGATCGTGGCGCGCCGCCAGGGGCGGATCAGATCGTGGGCCTGCTCCATCGCCCGGATGGAGTTCGGGCTGCTGCCGCCGCCTCCTGCTAGCGAGACATGTCCCGGGACAGTCCCGGGACATGTCTCATTTGGACGAGATCCAGGCCCAGGTCGCGGCGAGCCCCGAGTCGAGCGCGTGCTCCGGCTTCCAGCCGAGCTCGCGCCCCGCGAGCGACGGGTCGAGGACGCTCCGCTGCAGCTCGCCGGGGCGCGGGTCGGCGAACTCGGGCTCGCGCTCGATGCCGGCCGCGCGCTGGATGTGCTCGTAGAGCTCGAGCACCGATGTCTCCGACCCGCTGCCGACGTTGAAGACGCCGCCGTCGTGCCCGGCCGCCGCGAGCGTCGCCGAGACGACGTCGCCGACGAAGACGTAGTCGCGGGTCTGTGTCCCGTTCCCGTAGATCCGCGGCGTCCTCCCGTCGCGGAGGGCATTCATGAAGATCGCGACGACGCCGGCCTCGCCGTGCGGGTCCTGCCGCGGCCCGTAGACGTTCCCGTAGCGCAGAGCGACGTGCGAGCTGCCGTAAAGGCGGTTGTAGGCCGCGATGTACTCCTCCGCTGCGAGCTTCGACACTCCGTACGGCGCCATCGGCTCGCGCGCGTGGTCTTCCGCTGCCGGGCCGTCGCACTCGCCGTAGATCGCGCCTCCGGTGGAGCTGAACACGAGCTTGCCGCCGTGCTCGCGCGCCGCCTCGAGCACACGGATCGTGCCGACGACGTTGACGTCGGCATCGAGATCGGGCCGTTCGACCGAGACGCGCACGTCGATCTGCGCGCCGAGGTGGAAGCAGACGTCGGGCTTGACCTCGCCGAAGAGCGTGGCCGCGTCCGTGCGGATGTCGCCCACGTGCAGCTCCGTGCCGCCCTGTCCGAGGTTCTCGCGCTTGCCGCTCGACAGGTCGTCGAGCACGTGCACCTCGTCGCCGCGCGCGACGAGCGCGTCGACGACGTTCGAGCCGATGAAGCCGGCGCCTCCGGTTACGACCGCCCGCACGCGCCGTATCGTACGGCGTCGGTGTTCCTCAGCTTGGAAGGCGTGGACGGGTCCGGCAAGACCACCCAGGCGGGCCTGCTCGCCGAAGCGCTGCGCGCCGACGGCCGCGAGGTCGTCGCGACGCGCGAGCCGGGTGGCACGCGGCTCGGCGAGGAGGTCCGCGAGCTGCTGCTCGAGGGCGTGGAGATGAGCGCATGGGCGGAGACGACGCTCTTCGCGGCCGCGCGCGCCGAGCTCGCCGAACGCGTCATCGCTCCGGCGCTCGCGGCGGGGAACGACGTCGTCTGCGACCGCTACATCGACTCCTCGCTCGCCTACCAGGGGATCGCGCGGGGGCTCGGCCTCGAGCGGGTGCTGGAGCTGAACCTGACCGTCACGAACGGGCTCCTGCCGGACCGCACGTTTCTCGTGCTCGTCGATCCCGGCGTCGCCTTCGAGCGCACGAAGCGGTCCGATCGAATCGAGCTCGAGGGGGAGGCGTTCCACCGCGCGGTCGACGAGGCGTACCGTTCCCTCGCAGAGATGTTTCCCGAGCGAATCACGACGGTGGACGGAAACCGCCCGGCCGAGGAGGTGGCGGAGGAGATCCGTGGACGCCTTCGAGAGCTTTCCTGAGCAGGCCGAGGCGAAGCGGCTCCTTCACGCCGCGCTCGCCGAAGCGCCCGCGCACGCGTACCTCTTCCACGGCCCGCCCGGGGTGGGCAAGCGCGCGGCTGCGCTCGCCTTTGCAGCGCAGCTGATCGGCGGGGGCGCCGCGGATCGCGTGGCGCGCGGCGCGCATCCCGACGTGTACGTGCTCGAGCCCGTCGGGGACCAGATCCGCATCGACGACATCCGCGAGCTGCGCCGGGATCTGCACATGCGTCCGTTCGAGGCCGATCGGCGCGTCTACCTCGTGCACGCGGCGGAGACGATGAACGAGGACGCCGCCGACGCGCTGCTGAAGGATCTGGAGGAGCCGCCGTCGTACGCGGTCATCGTCCTCGTCGCGGACGATCTCGGCCCGCTGCCGGAGACGATCCGCTCGCGCTGCCAGCTCGTCCCGTTCACACGCCTGTCGGAGCGCGCCGTGCGCGAGGAGATCGCTGCGCGGGCCCCCGGCCTCGAGCCCGCGCAGGTCGCCGCGCTGGCGCGGCTGGCGGCCGGCCGCCTCGACCGGGCTGCACGCCTGCTCGACCCGAAGGCGGCGAAGCGGCGCGACGCGCTGCTCGAGGTGGCGCGCTCCGTCTATGCGAGCCCGGAGTTCGACGCACGGGACGCCGCACAACGGATCCTCGACGGCGCGCGAGAGCGTGCGGCCGACGCGAAGGACGCGGCCGAGCAGGAGGTCGAGCTCCTCGACCTGCCGACGCGCGAAGCCGAGCAACGCGTGCGCCGGGCTGCGCGCGGTGCCGAACGGGACGAGTTGCTCGCCGCGCTCGAGGAGCTGGCGTCGTGGTATCGCGACCTCGTCGTCACGGCGGTCGGCGCCGAGCGCGCGGTCGTGCACGCCGACCGGCTGGCGGTGCTCGCCGAGGACGGGACGACCGAGCGGCTTGCCGGCGCCGAGCGGGCCTGTGAGGTCGTCCGCGAGACCTGGCGCGCGTTCGAGGAGTTCAACCTCAGCCCGCCGCTGGCGCTCGAAGCGCTGTTCGTCCGGCTCCGGAAGGAGCTGGGCGCGGTTCCAACCGCGGTCTGAGCTCCGGTGCGCAAGATTTCGGTCGAGCCGGCCTCTTGAGGGGGTACCCGACTCCACGAAGGAGAGATGCCCAGTGAAGAAGATCCTCCTCGCGGTGGCGGTCGCCGCTGCCGTCGTATTCCCGACCAGCGCCTTTGCCGGCACGTTCACGGGCGTGGTCGTGGGTAACTCGGGCGGCAACCTTGCCGTCGCCTCCAAGGCAGGCGTGGTGCGCACCGTGCACAGCCGCGCCCACTTCCGTCTCGGGACGCGTGTCCGCGTGAACGGGGCCGCCGTCCGCGCCTCGGGCCTCGCGCATCGCGCGCGCATTCACGGCGTCGTCGTCGGGCGTTCGCACGGTGTGACGTTCCTCGCGGCAGGGCGCAGCCTGCTCGCGGTGCGCGCCCACTCCGGGCGCCGTCTCGCTTCGACGGCCTCCGGCCCGGCCGCCGGGGCGGTCGTCAACTCGACCGTCGCGATCGGCAACGGACAGTTGACGCAGCAGTCCATGCAGGTGGTCGGCTCGTCGGGCTCCGTCACGATCCAGGCGCCGGTGACGGCGGTGGGGGCAGGAACGATCACCGTGACGATCAACGGCCAGTCGCTGACGATCCCGCTGCCGGCAGGGATCCAATTGCCGGCCTCGCTCGTAGGTCAGTCCGTGACCCTCAATGTCACGTTGTCGGTGTCCGGCGCGACTGCTCAGGCCGAGGACGACGAGCAGGGCGACGACAACGACGATCAGGGCCAGGACGACGACGACCAGGGCGGCGACGACGGCGGGGGAGGCGACGACTAGCCGCAAGCTCTCCCCGAGGCCCGGCCGCCTCGAACGCGAGGCGGCCGGCGCCTACGTCGGCGATCTCTTCGCCGAGCATGGCCGGATGGTGCTCGGGCTGTGCCGCCTCCTCCTCCGCGACCCGGTCGAGGCGGAGGACGCGGCACAGCAGGTCTTTCTCTCGGCGCATCAGGCGATCCTGCGGGGGTCGCCACCCCGCGACGAGGCCGCGTGGGTCGTCGCGATCGCGCGCAACGAGTGCCGCGCACACATCCGCGCACGCATGCGCGAGCCGCTCGCGCTGCCCGAGCTACCGTCCGACCTGCCGGACCCCCTCGCCGCAGCCATTCGCGCCGCCGACCTGCAGGCGGTCTGGGTCGCGCTCGGCGAGCTCCCGCGCCGGCAGCGCAACGCGCTCGTGCTGCGGGAGCTCGGCGGTCTGTCGTACCACGAGCTCGGCCGTGCGCTCGGCGTCTCGCATTCGGCAGTCGAGTCACTTCTCTTTCGTGCGCGCGAGCGGGTGCGTGCCCTCGTCGCCGGCTCGCACGCAGCGTCACTCGGCGTCGCGCTGCGTGAGCTCCTTGCGCGTGTGTTCCCGGATCAAACGGCGATCGCCTGGAAGGTCGCCGGCGCCGCCGTGGGTGTCGGCGTCGTCGCGAGCGGTGCCGGCGGGTACCACCCACACGCCGTTGCGCGACCGCACGCCGTCAGTGCGGCCGTCGTGCCGCAGTTCCATCACGCCGTCGCCCCCCAGGTGGTGCGAACGCACGTGATCGCGCGCGCGGAAGCGGCCGCTGCGGTCGTGCGCAGTGCGCCGGCCCGGGCTCCGGAGCGGCGCGAGCGCGTCCCGTCGACGCGACAGGCTGAGCCGGCAGTGCCGCACGCCGAGCCGGCAGATCACTCCGAACCGGAGGACGTGGCCGCGCCCGAGACGCGGCCGGCGGAACCGGCGCAGGTCGACCAGCTCGACACGGAGACCGACTCGGGCTCCGATGAATCGCGCGATTCCGGTCACCTGGGCCGCGACGGCGGCTCGGGGCCGGACGACAGCTCATCCGGGCCGGACGGCGGCTCCTCGGGGCCGGACGGCGGCTCGGACCACAGCGGGCCGGGCTAGACAACCCTCGTTCAAGGGTTCTAGCCGCGGCCGGGGGCCGCCGACATTCGCACTACGTGCGTACCGCAGACGCGCGTACCCGCAGGTCGTCCAGGAGGACCGGTGGCCGCAGTCCCGTCCATAGGCCGAGCAAGCCGTGTCGAGCGTCACGACGCTCCCGGCGCCGCTGCGGCCGGCGATCTCTACGAGCGCTACTCCGCCCAGATCTACGGGTTCTGCCTCCACCAGCTGCGGTCGCGCGAGGAGGCCGAGGACGCCGTCCAGACGACCTTCATGAACGCATTCCGCGGACTGCAGCGCGGGGTCGTCCCGGAGCTCGAGTCGGCGTGGCTCTTCAAGATTGCGCACAACGTGTGCCTGTCGCGCCGACGTTCGTCGTGGCGGCGGGGCCGCGTCGAGGCGCCGAACAACTTCGAGGTGCTGCAGGAGGTCGTTCCCGGCCGCGAGCAGGTCGCGGACGAGCTGATCCGAGTGCAGGACGTCCTCGAGGAGATGCCGGAGAATCAGCGGCGAGCGATCCTGCTGCGCGAGTGGCAGGGTCTCACGTACCGCGAGATCTCCAACGAGTTGGGTCTCTCTCAGGCCGCCGTAGAGACCCTGATCTTCCGCGCTCGCCGCGCTTTGGCTCAGGGCCTGGAGCAGAACGCGGACACGTGGAAGAAGCGGCTGCGCCGTGGCGCTGACGTGGGCGGCGTAATCGCTTGCGTGAAGACGCTCATCGGCGGCGGCGGCGCGGCCGCTATCAAGATCGGGACGACGACGGCGTTCGTGGCCACCGCGGCAGTTGCCGCGGCCACGACGCCGACCGCGCCGAAGCATGCGAGCGCGCAACGCGCGCACGCCGCCAAGGTCGCGAAGCCGGCTCCGGCAAAGCCGACGGCAGCGCCGCGGACCGGATCGTCGTCCCCCAAGGTGTCGCACGTCGTGCACCGTGCGCCGGTTGCGGTGCACGCGCACGTCGCCGTCGCGCGCACGCACGCCGCGGCAGCAGCAGCTCCGCGCCGGGCCTCGTCGCGGCCGGCGGGGGGTGCACCCGCGATTCCCGCCGATCCGCCGGGAGAGTCGGCGCCGACCGCACCTCCGGCAGCGGTGACCGCGTCGGCCGCTCCTCCGCCGGCGGAAGAGGCGGCGGTCGAGACGACTCCGACGCCCACTTTCCAGCCGGCGGATCCGCCCGCCGCTCAGACGCCTCCGGTGCCGGCCGTGTCAGAGGATCGCGGCGACAAGCCGGACAAGCCCGAGAGGCCCGACAAGCCGGACAAGGAAAAGCCGGACAACAGCCGCGGGAAGTAGCTCACCCGCCGGCGATCCGCCGCGAGCTCGAGCGCCTTTGCGTCCTCGCGTGAGGACGTGACGAGCACGACCTCGTCCCGCTTCGGATAGATCGCGAGCACCTGTCCGATGTAGCCGTAGGCCGCGAAGGAGTGCGGACGGATCCACCAGCCGTACCCGTAGCTTCATCACGAGGACGCTGGTGATGCCGGAGGTCTGTCGCTGCCCGCCGCCGGAGCACCCCGTGAGGATCAGCGCGGCCGCGAAAACGGCCGGGAGGCGCCTCGGCATCCCGCTACAGTAGGAGCCCCGCCGACGTAGCTCAGCTGGTAGAGCACTTCACTCGTAATGAAGGGGTCCCCGGTT
>Ga0075426_10003460_pt1 | contig 11295 bp, 13 predicted proteins | sample SoiMethybrSBSTD5_FD_75304 | JGI IMG/M metagenome (GOLD analysis project Ga0075426, IMG submission 75304) | Bulk soil microbial communities from a Populus tree surrounding site in Tennessee, USA - Soil MetaG P. TD hybrid SBSTD5 | ecosystem: Environmental > Terrestrial > Soil > Tree plantation...
CCGGCAAGACCGTCGACGCCAACGCGGCGTACCTGTGTCGTGAGCTTCGCGAGCTCGGCGTGGAGGTGGGGCGCATCCTCGTCATTCCCGACGACGTCGCTTCCATCGCGGAGGAAGTGGCGGCGTTCAGCAAAACGTTCGATTTTGTGTTCACCTCGGGCGGCGTGGGGCCCACGCACGACGACGTGACCATCGAAGGCGTCGCGCGGGCGATGGGCGTGCCGGTGGTCCGGCACCCGGAGCTGGTTGCGCTCCTGGAACGGTACTATCGCGACACGCTGACGGACGCCGCGCTCAGAATGGCGGAGATTCCCGACGGCGCTGAGCTGATCAGGGACAACGGCCTGCGGTTTCCCAACGTCGCCATACGCAACGTCTACGTGCTGCCGGGTGTGCCGGAGATCTTCCGGCGCAAGTTCGACGCCATGCGCGAGCGCTTCCGCGACGCGCCGATCCACCTCAAGAATGTGTTCGTGCGCATCGGCGAGGGAACGCTCGCCGACTATTTGAATCGACTGCTGGCCGACTTCCCGCTGCTGATGGTGGGCTCGTACCCGGAGCTGTCCAATCCGGAATATCAGGTGAAGGTCACGCTGGAGTCGCGCGACCGCGGGTATCTCGAGCAGGCGCTGGCCGACTTCCTGGGGCGGCTGCCGAGCGACGCCGTCGTGAAAGTTAGCTGACGGGATCACGCCGCGGTGCGCGGGATCCCCCTCGGCGTCGCACTCGTCGCGGCCGCGCTGTATCTGCTACGGCTCGGCCACGCGCCCCTCGTCGATCCGCCCGAGGGGCTGCACGCTCAGATCGCCCGCGAGATGCTGCGAATGGGCGACTGGATCACACCGCATGTGAGCGGCGTGCGCTACTTCGACAAGCCGCCGCTCATGTATTGGCTCATGAGCGGCTCGTTCGCCGTCGCAGGAGTCGGCGAGGCCGCCGCGCGGGTGTGGTCGGCCTTGGCCGCTGTCGGCATCGCCGCTGTGACCGCGCGCCTGGGCTTCATGCTCGGCGGCGCCCGCGTCGCGCTCCTGGCCGGTCTCATCGTGATCGCCAACCTCGGCATGTACCTCTATGGGCGGCTCGTGAAGCCGGACATGATATTCATCCTGTGCATCGTGCTCGCGTATGCGGGGTTCGCCGTCGCCTACAAAGGCGCCGGCCGCTGGGGTCTCGCGGTGTTCTACGCGAGCCTCGGCGTGGCCACGATGACGAAGGACGTGCTCGGGGCCGCCGGCCCACTGGTCGTGGTCGCACTCTTCCTCGTGCTCACGCGCGAGCGCCCGCTGGCGCCGTGGGCGCCGTGGTGGGGCGTGCTGCTGCTGCTCGCCATCGTGGTGCCGTGGTATGCGGCGGTGGAGGCCCGCAACCGTGGCTTTCTCTGGTACACGCTCGTCGACACTGACGTGCTGAACTTCGCGCGACACCGCGTGTTTCCCGACGAAGACGTGCCGCTCGGCGCGCTGCAGTTCCTCGGTGTGACGTTTCTCGCGTTTCTGCCGTGGTCGCTGGCGGCGCCCTGGGCGGTGACGCGCGCACTGCGCCGGCCGTGGGAAGATGCCACCGCGCGGCTCTGGGTGCTCGTGGCGCTGTGGCCGCTCGTCGTCATCGGCTTCTTCACGCTCTCGCCGTTCAAGCTTCCCCATTACGGCCTGCCCGCGTTTCCGGCGCTGGCGTTGCTCGTCGCGCGCGTGTGGGACGAATCGATGGACGCGGTGCCGGGATCGTTGCGGCCGCGCGCGCTGATCGTGCCGGTGCTGGTCACGTTCGCGGTCGCCGCGGTGGCCCTCGGCCTCGCGATGGCCGATCGGCTGCCGCTGCCGGCGGGCGCGCTCGGCAATCTCGACCTTGCGACGCGCAATCTCGCCGCGCGCGGGCAGGAGATCGCGTCTGCGCCGCTCAGCGCCTACGCGTCGCTGCTGCGCACGTGCATGATGATCTTCGTCGTCGGCTCGCTGGTCCTGGCCTGGGCCGCGTGGCGCCGATCGCCCGCGCTGGGTGCGTGGGCGACGGTGGCGGTGACCCTGGCCTTCCTGCCGGCTGCCGGCGACGGTGTGGCCGTGTTCGCGCGCACGCGTTCAGCCCGAGCGGTGACGGAAGCCCTCGTGCTCCGGCTGCAGCCGGGTGATCAGGTCATGCACGAAGGCCCACTCGAGAACAGCGGCTCGGTCCTGTTGGCGATCGACCGCCCGGTGACCGTGGTGAACGGGCTGCAGTCGAACCTGGCCTTCGGCGCGACGTTTCCGGAGGCGCGCGACCGCTTCTGGGACGGCGCACGCCTGGTCCAGGAGTGGCCCAAGCCGGGCCGCCGCTTTCTCGTCAGTGGCTTAGCACCGGACCGAAGCGTCGTCCGCATGCTGCCGCCCGGCACCGTGCACCTGCTTACACACGGCGGGGGCCGCTGGTTGTACGGGAATGTTGAAAATTGAGCGGTCGAAGTCGGATGATGGGCTAGTGGCTCTCGCGTCGCGCTACACCCTGAAGGGCGATCCCTACAGCAGCCACTCGATCATCCTGGAGTGGCTCGGCGAAGGACGCGGCCGTCGGCTCGTGGACGTCGGCGCCGCCGACGGTCTGCTGTCGCGCCTGCTGACGGCGCGCGGCTGGAAGGTGACGGGCCTCGAGGCCGACCCCGTGGCCGCAGCGGCCGGCGCCGAGCACTGCGAGCGCATGATCGTCGCAGATCTCGACCGCGGTCTGCCGCAGCTCGACGGCGAGTTCGACGCGATCGTGTGCGCGGACGTCCTCGAGCACCTGCGCAATCCCGCGGCGGCCCTGATGGCCTTGCGGTGCTCGCTGGCCAGCGGCGGGCAGGTGGTGATCTCGATTCCGAACGTCGCCCACGCGTGGATGCGGTTGTCGCTGCTGGCCGGTCGCTTCAACTACGCCGAGCGCGGCATTCTCGATCGCACCCATCTGCGGTTTTTCACGCGACGCACGCTCGGAGCGCTGGTGACGAGGGCGGGGCTTCGCGTCACGCGCATGACGTCGACGCCGGTGCCGCTCTACCAGGTCGTGTCAGAGCGCTGGCACGGGCGGGTGCTGGGTGCGCTGCACGCAGTGAACGCGGCGAGCGCGCGTGCGCTGCCGCGCCTGCTCGCGTACCAGTTCGTGGTCCTCGCGGAGCGCGCATGAGCAAGATGCGCGCGCCGAAGGTCGTGGTCGTGATGCCGGCGTACAACGCGGACCGCACGCTGCGCATGACGTACGAGGAATTGCCGAAGGACACGGTGAATCTCGTGATCCTGGTCGACGACGGCTCGACCGACACCACGCTCGAAGTCGCGCGACAGCTCGGGCTCGAGATCTTCGTTCACAACCGCAACTACGGATACGGCGCGAACCAGAAGACGTGTTACGCGGAGGCGCTGCGCGCGGGCGCCGACGTGGTCGTGATGGTGCACCCCGACTATCAGTACGATCCCACCCTGGTGCCGCAGATCATCGAGCCGATCATTCGCGGGGAAGCCGAAGTCGTGCTGGGTTCGCGGCTTAAGAGCGGCTCGGCGCTGGCGCAGGGCATGCCGTGGTGGAAGTTCGTCGCGAACCGGTTCCTGACGTGGGTCGAGAACCGTGCCTTCGGACTGCACCTGTCCGAATATCACACGGGCTACCGTGCCTTCCGCCGCGACGTGCTCGAGACCGTGAATTTCCGCGCGAACGCCGACGGCTTCATCTTCGATCAGGAGATCATCGCCCAGGTGGTGGCCGCGGACTTCCGCATCGCGGAGATTGCCGTCCCGACGCGCTACTTCCGCGAGGCCTCCTCGGCGTCGTTCGCCGCCTCGAGCGTCTACGGCTTGCGCATCCTCGCCGTCGTCTTCTGGTACTTGCTGAGCAGGTGGGGAGTACGGCGTTCACGCCGCTTCGATAGCCTGCGCGCGCGCTACACGCGTCTGAGTTGAGGGGAATCGCGCGGGGACTCGACGGCGCGGCCGTCGTCCTGGCCGCGCTGGCGGTCGCCGTGCTCGCGACCGGACGGCTCCGGCTCGGCAGCCTTGCGCTCGAGCGGGCCGAGGACCTGCTCGTCGCCATCGCGCTGATCGTCGCGGCCAGGCTGGCGCTGGCGCCCATCGTCCTTCCGCGGTGGTCGTCACGCGTTGTGGTCGCCTCCGGCGTCTCCGTCTACGTCGTGCTCATGGGCGTGATCGTCGTCACGCGCCACGTTGCGCTGCGCACCCACGCCCTGGACCTCGGCTATTACGTGCAGGTCGTGTGGAATCTGGCCCAGGGCAACGGCGCGCGCGTCACCCTGCCGCCGATGCATGCGTGGGGTGACCACTTCTCGCCCATCCTTTATCTGTTCGTACCTCTGGGCTGGCTGTTCCCCGGTGCTGGAGCGCTCCTGGTGGCGCAGACGCTGATCCTGGCGGCCGGCGCGGTCGCGCTGGCGGGCTTTGCCGCCCGGCGACTCGGGGACGCGCGCGTCGCAGCCGGCTTCGCCGTGCTTTATCTGCTGAGCCCGACGCTCCACGGCATCAACGTCCGCGACGTTCATCCCACGACGTTCGCGATTGCACTCCTGATCGTCGCCGCCTGGGCGGTCGATGCCGAACGGCCGGCGTGGGCGGCGCTGGCCGTGGTGGCCGCGCTGGCGGGCCGCGAGGATTGCGCCGTCGCCGGTGTCGGCTTCGGGATCTGGCTGGCGCTCGCGCGGAGTCGGTACATCGCGGGCGCAGCCGTCGCCCTCGCATGCGTCGCGCTGTTGTGGACAGACATGAACGTCGTCATGCCCCACTTCCGGGGCGAGCCGTACCCGCACCTCATCAAGCGCTACGCGTACCTCGGCGCCACGCTGCCGGAGGTGATCACCAGCGTCCTCATCAGGCCATGGCGCTGGCTCCCCGTCGTGGTCACGCCTGCCAAAGCGGTCTATCTCGCCGCGATGCTGGCACCGCTGGGATTCCTGCCGCTCGCAGCTCCGCGCGCGGCGGCCGCTGCGCTGCCGGGACTGGCCGTGAATCTGTTGTCGACGGATTCGTTTCTCTTCAGCTACCGCACACCGTACCAGGCGTTCGTGTTGCCTTTTCTCTTGCTCGCCGCCGTCGAAGGCTTCGCTGCCGCGCGCAGCGCCACATGGTGGCCACGGCGCCTATCCCCGCGCGCAGTGCTCGTCGCCGCGGCAATCGTCGCGCTCGTGCTGAGCGCGCGCACCGTCAACGATCTGGGCGTCAGCAAGTGGGCGCTCAGTCCCGAGCAGCGCGCCGCCCGCGCTCTGATGGCGCGCATACCGCCGCTCGTTTCTGTGAGCGTCAACGAACGGCTGGTGCCACACCTCGCCACGCGGGCGGAATGCTACGTGTTCCCGACGGGGATCGATCGCGCGCAATGGGTGCTCGATCGCGAATCGCGTGTCGCGCGCGAAAACCTCCGCGGCTTCGACGTCGTCGCGCGCGATGCGGGCTGGGCGCTGCTCCGACGCTCCGGGCCGTCCGGTTAACGAGGGCCGCGACGGCTCCGCCGGCGTGGCCCGAACGCTGGGGGTCTGGGGGCCATTTCGGGGCCCCCAGTTTTAATCAGTCCTCGCGGCCGAGCACGTGCGATGCGTGATGGTGCACCATGCGCCAGCCGCCGGGGCTGCGCTCGAACACGTTCGTCGCGAGAATCGACGTCACGCCGACGCGGCCTTCGCTTTCCGACAGGATGTTTTCGGTGCAGGTGACCCAGCCCAGGTCGCCGACACACGCCACGTGAACGTCGGTCAGAGTGAAGCGCATCTCGTGTGTGTTGGCGAAGATCGCCTCCCACGACGCCCGCACGGCCTGCCAGCCGCTCAGCATCGGCCAGCCGGGATGCACACATCTCACGTCCTCGCCGTGCGCCCACAGCTGCTCCATCGCTTGGAGATCGAGCGCCTCGAACGCGCGATAGAAGGACGCATTCGCCTGCTGGACGTCGTTCACGGACACGTGACGATAATGGTGTCGCCGTCCCGCCGCAGCGGCAGCCGCGTGAGCGAGTCGCCTGCGCACGGGCCTGCCGTGCAGTAGCCGGTGGCCGGCTCGTACAGTGCGCCGTGGGTCGAGCAGATCAGCGTGCGACCGTCCTCGGCGAAGAAGTCGTTGGGCCAGAGATCGAGCGGTGTGCCGACGTGCGGGCAACGATTGACGTAGGCGTGGTATTCGCCGCCGTGGTTGACGATGAAGCCTTCGACGCCGCGGCCGCGACACTCGAGGCGGAATTTCGTCGTCCGCCCGGGCGTCAGCTCGGTGGCGGAACCGCGCCACTCCGCCGGAGCCGTCATGCGCCGCATGTTACCATTCACGCATGCGCTCGCCCGCCGCGTCCCTCGCCATCGAGGCGCGCGAGGTGGCCAAGACGTTCCGTTCCGGATGGCTTCGTCCCCGACTGACCGAGGCCCTGCGCGGCGTGACGCTCGAGGTCCCGCGCGGCGCGATCGTCGGCATCCTCGGGCCCAACGGCGCTGGCAAGACCACGTTTCTCTCGATCCTCGCGACGCTGCTCATTCCCGATCGCGGCAGCGCCCGGGTGCTCGGGCTGGACGTCGTCCACGATTCGCTCCCGCTCCGCCAGCGGATCAACATGGCGAGCGGGCGCCCGTCGTTTCTGTGGAGCCTCCGCGTGGCCGAGATCGTGGGCTTCTACGGCCGGCTCTACGGAATCTCCGGCGCCGCGTTGCGCGCCCGCGTCGACGCGCTCATCGAGGAGTACGAGCTGACCGAATATCGTCGCGTGCCGTACAACGAGCTGTCCACCGGTCTGAAGCAGCGTGTGGCGCTGGCGAAGGCGCTGATCAACGACCCCGAGCTGTTGTTTCTCGACGAGCCCACGCTTGGCCTCGATCCGGACGTCTCCGTGCGCGTGCGCGCGCACATTGCGGCGCTGCGCCGCGAGCGCGGGGTGACGATCGTGCTGACGACGCACTACATGCGTGAAGCCGAGGAGTTGTGCGACGAGGTGGCCTTCATCAAGGCCGGCCGCATCCTGGACAAGGGCACGCCGGATGAGCTCAAGCGCCGTATCGGGCTCGGCGACGTGATCGCCTTGCGCCTGGAGCCCGCGGCGCCGTCATGGCTGACGGCGGCGCCGGGCGTGTTGCGATGCACGACCGATGGCGACTGGACGAAGTGCACGGTGGACGACGCGGAGAAGCGGCTGCCCGACCTGCTCCGCCAGCTCTTCGCCGAGGGCATCACCGTGCGGAACGTGCGTGTGCGCGAGCCCGAGCTCGAGGAGGTCTTCGTTGAGCTGGCGCGCTGACGCGTTGGCGATCTGGGCCGTCGTCGTGCGCAACGCGCTGATGGCCTCGCGCAACGTGTTCTTCTTTTTCGAGCTGCTGTTCTGGCCGATCGTCGGTGTCGTGTCGATCGGCCTCATGACGCGCTTTCTCGGGCTGTCGGGGCCGCAGGCATCGTTCGTCCTCGTCGGCACCATTGCGCTGTCCGTGGTGAACGTGTGCCAGCTCGACGTGGCCTATGCGGTGCTCATGGACGTGTGGTCCAAGTCGATCAAGCACCAGTTCCTGGCGCCGATCGGCATCCGTCATCTCTCCGTCGGCTCGTGGCTCGTCGGAATGGTGCGTGGCGCCGTGCTGTTCGCGCTGCTCGCCGCGCTCGGGTGGTGGGCATTCGGCTTTCGTGTCTTCGCGCCGGGTGGCGCGGCCGTCGCCGCGTTCCTGGCCGGCTGCTTCCTGAACGCGTGGATCGTGGGCGTGCTGGTCTGCGCGCTCATCACGCTCTTCGGCAACCGCGCCGAATCGTTCGCATGGGCCAGCGTCAACCTCGTGCTGGTGCTGGCCGGAATCTACTATCCAGTGTCGGTGCTTCCGGGACCGGCGGCCGCCGTGGCCCGCGCGATTCCGCTCACGTACTTCCTCGACGCCTACCGCTCGCACTTCGGCTTCGCGTCGGAGTTCACGGCGCCGATCGCGACCGGTCTGGCGTTGGCGGTCGTGTACGCGATCGTCGCGCACCTGGCGTTCTACGCGTGCGTGCAGCGGGCGCGACGCACCGGGCTGCTCCTCAAAATGTCGGAGTGACCATGGACAACGCTTTCGCCACGATCTCCCCGTGCACTTTCGCCGAAGTCGTCACGCGTGATCGCGTCATGGACCCGGCCATCCGGCCGCTCTGGCAGCCGATGCCGCGACTGGCCGGTTCCGCTTACCCCGTCGCGTGTCCCGCCGGCGACAATCTCATGCTGCACGTGGCGATCCATCGGGCTCCGGCGGGCTCAGTTATCGTCTGCGCAGCGGGCGACTCCAACTGGGCCATGGCCGGCGGCAACGTGTGCGCCTACGCGAAGCAGCGCGGCATCGCGGGATTCGTCGTCGATGGCGTCATCCGCGACATCGCCGAAACTCGGAAGAACGCGTTTCCGGTCTTCGGCCGCGGCGTGATTCCGATTCCCGGCGTACGAAAGACGCCGGGACTCATCGACGTCGCGGTCGTGTGTGGCGGTGTCACCGTGGCGCCGGGTGACGTGGTGATCGCCGACGAGGAGGGGATCGTCGTGCTGCCGAAGGCCCAGGCGGCGGACATGCTCGCCAAGGCTCAGGCGCGCGCCAAGAAAGAGGAAGAGACGACCCTCGAGCAGTGGGTCAAGAACCACAAGGAACGGATCGACGAGGCGGTGAAGACGCTGGGGATCTAGCTCCCCAGCGCCTTGTCGATCTTCGCCTCGAGCATCGCGCGCGGCACCGCGCCAACCACGGTATCGACGATCCGTCCGTCCTTGACGAGCAGGATGGTCGGAATGGAGCGGATCTCGTAGCGGGCGGCCAGCGCCGGCTCCTCGTCGACGTTCACCTTCGCGAGCTTCACGCGTCCCGCGCGGTCCCGCTCGAGTGCGTCGAGCACAGGGCCAATGGCGCGGCACGGGCCGCACCAGGGGGCCCAAAAGTCGACGAGCAGCAACTCGTCTGTCGTGGCGAGCGTCTCGTCGAATGTCGATTCGGTCAGGATCATTCGGGCTCTCCTTTCACCCGATTAGGATGCGCGGAGAGCCCGATGAGATGCCCGTCGGCCGGGTCTATTGCTTCTCGAAGAAGGCGACGTTGTTCATCGGCTTGCCTTCAGCGTTCGTGCCCTTGGCCGTCGCGGTCATCGTCTTGCCGTCCGCTGACACCACGCGCCGGATAGTCTGAATCACCTTGCCGTCCTTCTTGTCCGTGCGCACGGTCGTGCGCGCATCGATGCGCTTGAGCGAAACCTTGTCGGCGCCGAGTGCCGAGCCCGTGAGGGGATAGTCCTTGCCGTCGTAATTGGCCGTGTACGTGCTTGTGACCTTTTGGCCGTCCGGCGTCATCACCTCCGAGGTGAGTTTTTCACCCTTACCGGCGGACTCGACCGTGAGGGTCTGGCTCTGGGGCGCCGGACCTGGGTTGTATTTGGACTTGGCGACGTTGAGCTTCCACGTGCCGATGCGCGGGTCCTGGGCCTGGGCCGACAGGCTTGCGACGTCCGCAACGAGCATCACGACAAGAGCGACGAGTCCGAGAATGATCCCACGCCTGGTCGAGGTCATCGTGCTCCTCCCCTTGAGAGTGGTGAGTTCCCCACCGTGCACGCGTGCGTCGCTCTCCGCAATGGCCATCTGGCCTGCGCCATGGCGCTGGTCTAGTCGACCAGACCGATCTTCACGCGGCGGTTGTGCCGACCCTTGTTGTCGATCTTGAGGATGCGAACGGCGCGCGACCGCCCCGTGGACGCGAGGTGCGTGCCGCCGCACGCCTGGCGATCGAGCCCGACGATCTCGACGACGCGCACGCTGCCGTCGGGCGCGGGCGGCGGCGCCACGGACCGGCAGCGGATGAGACCGGGTTCGCTCGCGAGCGCTTCGGCCGCGACCCACTCGAAGCGCAGGGGCAGATCTTGCTTGATCACGTGGTTGAGCTGAGGCTCCAGCGCGCGCAGCCGGTCGTTGTCGACGTCAGGCAGATCGAAATCGGTCCGGGCGGTGCCGTCGGCGTTGAGCTGGGCGCCGGTGATGAGCGCGCCGTGAAAGTGCTGGAACACGAGCGCGTTCAGCACGTGCGCGTTGGTGTGCAGCTCGGTCTGGAGCGCGCGAAAGGACGCGTCGACGGAGGCCTGCACGACGCCATCGATCTCGACCGGCTCGGCGAGACGGTGCCACACGCGGCCGTCCGGCGCGACCTCGAAGCCGGTGATCGCCGTCTCGCCCGATCGCCACGCGAGGTGCCCGCGGTCGGCGAGCTGACCACCGCCACCCGGATGAAACGGGCTCTGCTCCAGCACGATGGCGCCGGGACGGGCGTCGATGACGTTCGTCTCGAGGACCAGCACGTCAGGATGTTCGTGGCAGAAGTAACGCGACACGGCCGCTCCGGTCAGCGTCCCATGAACTTCGCCACCGTGCGTGCGATGCCGGCGGGGTCGAAGCCGAATTTCGCGTAGAGGCCGCGCGGATCGCCCGATTCGCCGAAGACCGTGGTGCCGATTCGCTTCAGCGGTGTGGGACGGACTTCCGCCAGCCATTCGGCGACTGCGCCGCCTAGGCCGCCCGCGATCGAGTGGTCCTCAACCGTGACGACGCGGCCCGTCTTCGCCGCCGAGCGACCGAGCATCTCCTCGTCGAGCGGCTTGATGGACGACGCGTTGATCACCTCGGCGGAGATCGCCTCGCGCTCGAGATGCCTCGCGGCCTGCAGCGCGTTGAACACGGTGCCGCCGGTGGCGATCAGCGTGACGTCCGTGCCCGGTCGCAGCAGACACCATCGGCCGAGACGAAACCGATAATCCGGTGGGCTGACGGGCTCGAGATTCTGGCGCGTCAGGCGCAGGTAGAGCGGGCCGACGTGCTCGGTGGCATACGCGACCGCCTGCTTGGTCTCGAGCTCGTCGGCAGGTTGGACGATCGGCACGTTCGGCAGCGCGCGCATGCACGCGATGTCCTCGAGCCCCATCTGGCTGTAGCCATCCTCACCGATGGCGACTCCCACGTGCGTGCCGACGATCTTCACGTTCGCATTCGTGTACGCGACGGAGATTCGGATCGTCTCGAAGCGGCCGACGATGAAGCAGGCGAACGAGCACGCGAAGGGCACACGACCGGTGAGCGCAAGCCCGGCCGCGATGCCGACCATGTTGGCCTCGGCGATCCCCAAATTGAAGGCGCGGCCCGGAAACTGTTTGGCGAAGCCGGCCGTCATCGTGGACTTCGACAGATCGGCGTCGAGCGTGACGATGCGCTCGTGCTTGCCGCCCAGCTCGATCAGCGCCTCGCCAAACGCGGCACGGCTGGCTTTCGCAGCCATCGCTCCTCCTCTATATAGGGTGACCAGCCGCTACTTGATATAGGGTGACCAGCCGCTACTTG
>Ga0075426_10003461_pt1 | contig 11295 bp, 13 predicted proteins | sample SoiMethybrSBSTD5_FD_75304 | JGI IMG/M metagenome (GOLD analysis project Ga0075426, IMG submission 75304) | Bulk soil microbial communities from a Populus tree surrounding site in Tennessee, USA - Soil MetaG P. TD hybrid SBSTD5 | ecosystem: Environmental > Terrestrial > Soil > Tree plantation...
CCGCTGCTGCTTGGCGTCGCGGTCGTCGTGAGCCTCCTGTTCATCTTCTATGGAGCGGTCCGGCTGCGTACCGGAAGCTGAAGAATGTCCAATGTCCAATGTCCAATGTCGAATGATCAATGATCAATGATCATTGGACATTGATCACTGGACATTGGACGTTAGAAGTAGCCAACTGGAATAGCTGGAATTTGCACCCCAGCGTCGTGGCGGGGCTCGTCCTCCTGGGCGGGCTCTACGTCTTTTTGGGGGGACTCACGGCGGCACGTCGTCAGATCGCCAGCTTTTTCGCGGCGCTGTTCGTGCTATTTGTCGCGTTGAACGGGCCGCTGCACAACCTCTCGGATACGTATCTGTTCAGCGCTCACATGGCGCAGCATCTCTTGCTGACGCTGGTTTTCCCACCCCTGCTGCTCTATGGCACTCCGGCGCACGTCGTACGCCCTTTGCTGCGCCCTCGCTGGGTGATGGCGGTGGCTCGCGTCGTGACTCGGCCGCTTGCGGCCGCCTCCATTTTCACCGCGCCGATCGTGATCTGGCACGTGCCGGCGTTGTACGAGGCGGCGCTCCGCCATCACAACCTCCACATCGTCCAGCATCTCGTCTTCCTGACGACGGCCGTCATCATGTGGTGGCCGGTGCTCTCGCCGGTCCCGGAGCTCCCCCGGGCGCAGCACCTGGTGCAGATGCTCTATCTGTTCCTGCTCGGGATTCCAATGTCGGTCACGGGCGCGCTGATCACGCTGTCGGACTCCGTCCTCTATCCGTTCTATGCAGCGGCGCCCCTCCCGAGGGTGGGAGGACTGTCTCCGCTCGACGACCAGCAAATCGGCGGATTGCTCATGTGGGTACTGGGCGGGCTGATGCTGTGGATCGTGATGACCGTGATTTGGTTCCGATACTCTGTGTGGGACCAGAGAGCGGATGCTGAAACGAAAGTACCGGAAGCCGCCTATGGGACGAATGATCAATGACGGCGCTATTCCCCATCCTCCGTCTCCCCCAGCGGATGCCGCCGGAGCTCCTCACCAATCCTGGGGTGCTCGCGCCAGAGGTAATAGCCCATCGCGAGCGCCGCCAACCCGTTCCCAATGGCCACGTTCCACCACGCGAGATATCCGAGGAGCGGCTTGGCCAGCAGCGCGACCAGGATGTAGAACCCCACCTCGAAGAAGCAAAACCCTACTACCACCAGAAACAGGGTTGACGGCGCGTACTCGACTTCGGCCGCTAACGCCGCGGCGATGCAGCCGACAACCACGAACGAGCTGACGTGAATCATTGTGTAGCCGAAGATCCGAGCGGGTTCGATGATCACGTGGTGGGGGTCGGCGGCGCCCCAGAAAACCGCACTCCCCAGCATCGCCGGCGTAAAGAGGGGCTGGCCGTTGATCGAGTCGACAACCAGAAACCAGATGGCGACAGCGGCCGCGCCGATACAGCCGGCGATGAAACCTTCGCGAAGAATGCGATTCAAGTCCATTCGGGGCACAATATATCGCCGGGCTGAGTGCGTGCTAGATTAGGCCCCCATGACGCGCCGTCCGCTGTTCTACGGTCTCTGTTTGCTCGTCGGCAGTTTGCTGTTTGGGATCGCGGGGCTCAATCATCCACTCCTCTCCGGTGAAGGCGCCGCCCAGCTCGCGACCGTGGCGCGAACCAGTGCGTGGCGACTGATTCACTGGTCGCTGCTCTTCGGCCTGGCATTCATGTACACCGGCCTGGTCGGCATCGCGCTGCGCCACACCGATACCGCCGGCTCGACGCCTGCCCGCGCGGGAGTCGTCGTGGGGGCGTTCGCGTTCTCGGTGTGGTCGATCAATATCCTGTTCATGGTGGGCGCCGGTTGGCAGCTCGCGCAGGCCTATACGGCTTCTGATGCGGGGTTGACCGGTACCCACGCCGTGTTCGTCTACGACATGCTCCATCCCATGGGGCTCGCGGCCGAGCGCCTCGCGACGTTCATGCTGGGCTTGGTGGCCTATATGTTCGGCTGGACGATCCGCAACGGCGCGATCTGGCCGAAGTGGCTCGCGTGGATGGCGTGGGGAGTGGCGGTGGTGGATGGGGCCGTGGCCGTCGTGTTCAGCGAGTTCTCACCCAATCTGTACTACGCCCAGGCCCTCTTCGTCCTCTGGCTGGCGGCGGCCGCCGTGGTGATGTTGCGGGACTCGCGGTTGGGGGCTCGGGGCTAGGGAATCGGATGTCCCGAGTCCCGAGCCCCTAACCCCCAATCCCCAGATTAATTCGCGCGGAGCCGCACGATCCGCTGCTGCCAGCCGCCGTCGGGCGCGCCCGACAAGACGGTGAGCGTGACAATGTCGCCGCGCTTCACGCCCGCCAACGCCTGACGCAGCTCGGCACGTGATCCCGTCTGGACTCCGTTCACCTTCAAGATGACGTCCGGGTAACCCTGACTCGCGTCCGCCAGGCGCTGGTATGCCGGCCCGTCGGGTGACACCTGCGAGACGATCAGGCCGCCGCCGGACCGCATGACCTGACGGAGATCCTGATCGCGCGCATTATCCTGCGACAGCGGCTCGACCGAGATGCCGAGCGTCTTGTCCATCGGCGCCGATTCGCGCGACCTTGCGCCATCATCATTGCTGGAGATTTCTTCGGGCTGACTCGCCGGAGCGGCCGTGAGGCGCACCGGGATCGTCTCGCGAACTCCACCCTTCCGAACCACGGTGACCTGCACGATCTCGCCGGGCTTCTTGAAGCCGACGCGCTGCTGGAGCTGCGGGACGGACTCGATCGACTGCCCGTCCACGGCCACGATGACGTCGCCCTCCTGAATGCCCGCGCGTTTCGCCGGCGAGTCGTCAGGCGGATTGAACACATCGACGACCACGCCCCTGATCGCGGGCAGCTTCGCATTTTCGGCGTCTTCCGGCGTAATCGGCCGGATCTGGACGCCGATCACGGCCCGCTCCACGTGACCCGTCGAGATCAATTGCGTCATCACGGTGCGGGCGAGGTTGATCGGGATGGCAAACCCGTAGCCGGCATAGTATCCGGTCTCACTGGCGATGGCCGAATTGATGCCGATGACCTCGCCACGCACGTTGACCAGCGGCCCTCCGGAATTTCCGGGATTGATCGCCGCGTCCGTCTGAATGAAATCCTGAATCGCGTAGCGACTCTGGTTGAGCCCGGCCAGCAGCCTCCCCTTCGCGCTCACGATTCCCGCGGTGACGGTGAACGTGAACGCCTCTCCGAGTGGATTGCCGATCGCCAGCACCCAGTTACCGATCTTCGTGGAGTCGGCGTCGCCGAGGTGCACGGTGGGCAACCCCGTTGTCTGAATCTTGATGACCGCGACGTCCGTGCTCGGGTCCGTACCGACTGTCTTGGCGGTGAATTCACGATTGTCCAAGAGCCGGACCGTCACGCGGTCGGCGCCCTGGACGACGTGGTTGTTCGTGAGGATGTAGCCGTCCTGCGAAACGATGAAGCCCGACCCCGAGCCCTGCTCGATCTGGGGGCGGCGCGGGATCTGGAAGAAATCCTCGAAGCCCGGAGGCAAGCGACGATTCGTGACCCGCTCCCGCCGCTCGGACTTGATGAATACGACCGCCGGCTTCACATGCTCGGCGACATTGGCGAACGCTTCGCCCAGGTCGACTGCCGCCTTCGCCTGGGGTAGCGGCCGGCTCGTGTCCTGCAATACCGACCGCACCGCCGCTTCACCGCGCGACGGGAGCCGAAACGCCGAGGCGAATGCCAGGCCCAGCGCAAACGCCAGCGTCACCAACGTACCGAACTTCAACCAGTCCCGCGTCTTCACCGACATCAGCGCCCCCTTTTAAGACTTCTTGGATTTGTCATCGTCCATGATTTCGTAATCGGCATCGACGACCTTCTCATCCTTCTTCGCCTCGGCTCCGGGCTGCCCGTCGCCGGTACCGCCCGGCGCGCCTGCTTCGGCGCCGGCCGTACCGGTCCGAGCGTAGAGCGAGGCGCCTGCCGCTGAATATGCCTGCTGGAGCTCTTCAAGTGCTTTGCTGATTTCGTCAGCATTGCCGCTGCGCAGCGCCGCCTGGGCGGACTGGATGGCGGCATCGAGCCGCGACTTGAGACCGGGCTCGAGCTTCTCGACCCAATCCTTGGACTCCTTTTGCACCTGGTACACCATGTTATCGAGCCGGTTACGCTGCTCGATCACATCGCGCCGCTTCTTGTCCTCCGCCGCGTGCGCTTCGGCGTCCTTCACCATCTTGTCGATGTCCTTGTCGGCGAGCCCGGACGACGCTTCGATCCGGATCTTCTGCTCCTTGCCCGTCGCCTTGTCCTTGGCGGAGACGTGGAGGATGCCGTTGGCATCGATGTCGAACGTCACTTCGACCTGCGGCACGCCGCGCGGAGCCGGCGGAATCCCGGTGAGCTGGAATTTCCCGATGGTCCGGTTGTCCTGCGCCATCTGCCGCTCGCCCTGCAACACATGGATCTCGACCGTCGTCTGATTGTCCTCGGCCGTCGAGAAGACTTCCGACTTCTTCGTCGGAATGGTCGTGTTCCTCGGGATGAGCACCGTCGTGACGCCGCCGAGTGTCTCGATACCGAGCGACAACGGCGTTACGTCCAGCAACAGCACGTCCTTCACCTCGCCCGCGAGCACGCCACCCTGAATCGCGGCCCCGATCGCGACCACTTCGTCGGGGTTCACGCCCTTGTGCGGCTCCTTGCCGAAGAAGCTCTTGACTATCTCTTGGACCTTCGGCATCCGCGTTTGGCCACCGACCAGGATCACTTCATCGATGTCGCCAGGCTTGAGGCCGGCGTCGGTCAGCGCCTGTTGCATCGGCGGCATGGTCCGCTTGACCAGATCGTCCACCAGCTGCTCGAGCTTGGCGCGCGTGAGCGTGAGGTTCAGGTGCTTCGGCCCTGACTGATCGGCCGTGATGAACGGGAGATTGATCTCCGTCTGCATGACGGTCGACAGCTCCATCTTGGCCTTCTCAGCGGCTTCCTTCAGCCGCTGCAGCGCCATCGGGTCCTTCGAAAGATCGATTCCCTGATCGCGCTTGAACTCGCCCACCAACCATTCCATGACGCGGGCGTCGAAATCGTCGCCGCCCAGGTGGGTGTCCCCGTTCGTGCTCTTGACCTCGAACACGCCTTCGGCGAGCTCGAGGATGGAGATATCGTAGGTACCGCCGCCCAGGTCGTAGACGGCGACCTTCTCTTCCTTCTTCTTGTCGAGTCCATACGCGAGCGCGGACGCGGTCGGCTCGTTGATGATCCGGACCACGTCGAGGCCCGCGATCTTGCCGGCGTCTTTCGTCGCCTGCCGCTGGGAATCGTTGAAGTACGCGGGGACGGTGATGACTGCCTTCTCGACTTTGTGGCCGAGGTAGTCTTCCGCCGTCTGCCGCATCTTCTGAAGGATCATCGCCGAGATCTCGGGCGGCGAGTACTGCTTGCCGCTGACCTCGACGACGGCGAGGCCGTTCTGGCCTCGGACGACTTTATAAGGGACGCGCTTGATCTCTTCACCGACTTCCTCGATGCGCCGTCCCATGAATCGTTTGATGGAGAAGACCGTGTTCTGCGGGTTGGTCACCGCCTGCCGCTTGGCTACCTGCCCAACGAGTCGCTCGCCGTCTTTCGTGAAGGCGACCACCGACGGGGTTGTACGCCCGCCTTCGGCGTTGGGGATGACGACGGGATCGCCACCTTCCATGACCGCGACGACGGAATTGGTGGTCCCGAGGTCAATACCGATAATCTTCTCAGCCATAACGTTCAGCTCCTGATAGGGATTTGATGCCGGCCGGATGCCGCAGGTCGCACAAGGCAAGCATCATGCCCTGATTCGCTGCCAAAGAGGCAGGAAGGACGACTCAATTTATACCGAAACCGGGAAGGCGTCGTCAGCGTTTGGCTGTCAATTCCATGAGCACAGCTCTGCGTTTTACTCGCGCCGCGTTCGGGGCGGTTCAGCGTGCATCGCCCGGGCTCGCGGCGCGCTGGGCGGAGCGGCTGTTCTGCTCGCCCCCCCGCCGCCCCATCAGCGAGCGCATGGCGGCATGGCTGGCTGGCGGGCGGCGGTTCGACCTGATGGTTGGAGGCCGGCGGGTGGCGGCCTGGTCCTGGGGCGACCGCGGGCCCGGTGTGCTGCTCGTCCACGGATGGGGCAGCCGCGGCGCACGGTTCGTCGATCTCGGCGGGGCGCTGCTGGCGAGTGGGTTCCGCGTGGTCACGTTCGACGCGCCGGGACACGGAGCCTCCTCCGGCCGTCTCAGCTCCGGCCCGGAATTCGCCCGCGCGACGCTCGCCGTCGCCAGAGCAGTCGGTCCCGTGAGCGCTGTGGTAGGGCATTCGCTCGGCGGCTTCGCCTCAGCGCTCGCGATTGAGCGTGGCCTTGCCGCGCGCCGCGCGGTGTTCATTGCTCCGTCCGCGAACGTGAATAGCTACAGCGTCCAATTCGCGTCGCTGCTCGGCGTCCGGGATCCCGTGATGGCATCCATGCGAGAGCGGCTGGAGCGCCGCCTGGGCTTCGAATGGAAACGATTGGATGTCCCACGGTTTGCGCCCACAATGCAGATTCCGCTGCTAGTGATTCACGACCGTGATGACCGGGAAGTGCGCTGGGACGACGGCGCGGCGATTGCTCGTACGTGGCCTGGCGCGCAGCTCGTGACAACGACCGGTCTGGGGCATCACCGCATCGTCAGCGACGGCGCTGTGATCCAGCAGGTGCTGGCTTTCCTGAAGTAGCCTTCTCATGAACACGCAGGACGCGGTGGCTCTGCTGGCGCCGGCATTCCCTGGCCACGGCGGCGTGTGGGCCGACTTCGGCGCGGGCGATGGCACCTTCACGGCAGCCCTCGCTCGCCTGCGCGGTCCAGGGAGTACGATCTACGCGGTCGATCGGAACGCCGCGGCGCTGAAGTCCCTGAAGCGACTCCCGCAGGTCGCTGGCGTCGACGTCCTCCCGATCGTGGGCGACTTCACGCAACCCCTCGAGCTTCCTGGTGCGGCGAGACAGGGTCTCGACGGGATGCTATTCGCGAACGCGCTGCATTTCGTTCCCGACCCCGAAGTGGTGCTGGGGCGTCTCGTCACCTTGCTGCGGCCCGGCGGACATGTCGTGATCGTTGAGTATGCTCGTCGCGCGGCCAGTCGCTGGGTGCCCTATCCAATAGAGCCCGCGCGCCTCGGGCAAATCGCCGCTGCGGCCGGCCTGTCGGAGCCATCGATCACCGCAACTCGACCTTCCAACTATGGCGGCAATCTCTACGTGGCTCGGCTTACTTACTTGGGGAAAGGCGCACTGTCGAAGTAAATGCCGAGCGTGTCGATCTTGCCGTCACGGACCGTAAAGATCTCGGCGACGTCGCTTTGGAACACTCCGGCGGGGCCCTTCAACTGATAGCGCGTCTGCGCGCACGCCTTCGATCCGTCGACGATCAGCCCGCGGAGCTCGAACGACTGAATCGTCGAGTAGAAACGCTTCGTTGCCTCGATGTAGGCTGGCTTCCCGGTGATCTGCCGGTTGGGAATCGTGAAGCTGGTGAACACGACGTCGGCAGTAAGAAGCGATTCCCATCCCTTCCTGGTTTCCAGCTCCTTGAAGTAGCTCTCGACTACGTTGCGTGTGGACATGCTCAGCTCCAGCAGGGATTTGAGGGTTGCCAGCATTCGAGGCCAGAGACGTCTCCAGCTCAGGCCCGCAGTTTCACGAGGCATTCGTATCCTAGCAGCACCGCCGCGACGGTTGCGAACACCTGCGGCGCGATGAAGAACCAGCTCCACGCGATGACGGCATTGGCGACGTTGCCCAGGAACAGCACCCATGCCACCGGCTTCAGTGCGCGCTGCTCGACGCGACTCCGCCCGCCGAGGTACCAGGCCATCGCCGCGGCAACGAGAAAGAAGACCGAGACCATCCAACCGAATCCAAGGTAGAACCCGAACCAGGTGCAATCGGAGGTCTGACACTGGAAATGCGTCGCCTTCATGGCGGCCAGCACCGCGTCGCTTTGCGATCCGAAGCTCGGCAGTCTGATCAAGGCGCCCGAGGTGTGTCCCAGACAGAAGAAGATCAGGACGTATGCAGCGAGGCGAAATGGGTTGAGATAGCGGGTGACGAAGCCTGGCCGCGCGGACGCGGTGACATAGTGGTTGAGGAATCCCAGCACTCGCTCCCAGCCGCGGGTGTGGCCCTCGAATGCTTCGCGATTCGCGCCAAAGCCTTCATGGCGAAGCGTGAGGCGTGTGCCGCCGGGAATCGGATCGAGGCGGTAGCTGAGCTTCGTGTTCAAGCCCGGCGCCCAATCCGGAATCCAAGTCTGGACCAGCAGACGCGGGGCATCGACCTCGAGGAATTCCCCTTTGACCTCGAACGGTTTGCCGTCGACGGCGACGCCGCGCGAGCGCCATTTCCCGCCGACGCGCAGGTCGGCCGAGAACTCGGTCACACGGTACGTGTCCGGGGAGCCCCACCAACGCACGACTTCGTTGGCATCGGTGAGGGCGCGAAACACGCGATCCGGGGGTGCGGCGATTTCGACGCTCGCGTGGATCACGCCGGCCGTCACATCGGCAACGGAGCGCGCGATGGGATTGAGAGCGGTGGTCATTTCTGCTCCAGGTACTGTTTCAGTTGAGTGAGGTTGGTCAGCCAGAACGCGCGATAGCCTTCGATCCAGCCGGCGACCTGCTTCAACGGGATCGGCTGCAGCTTGTACAGCCGCTCTCGTCCCACCTTGGTTTCCGTCACGAGTCGCGCATCACGCAGCACGCGGAGGTGCTTGGAGATGGCGGGCCGGCTCTGGCGGAAGTCAGTCGCGAGGGCGTTCACCGCCGTCGGGCCGGCGCGCAGGCGGTCCAGGATGCCGCGCCGCGTTGGATCGGCGATGGCACGAAAGACGTCAGCGTGGGCGAGTGCGCGGCTCATGTATCGTAACCAATGAGTAACGTGTCAGTGCCTCTCCACCGCATGATAGGTAACCAATAGGTTACCATTCTAGAGATTCGCTCTCTGTCTGTCAAGCCCGTGTCGAAATCCGATTCTTCGTGTTGGAGCATGGTGGCCACAAGTTGTGACACGGCAGTTACGTAAACCTTGCCGAGCAGTCGCAGGCGTGGGGTCTCTTGTCGCTGGGCATCCATACCTCACCCCAGCCGAGGGACCCTATGCGTCGAGCTGCTTTGAGTCTGCTGATCGTTTTGGGATTCGCCGCTGCGTGCTCACCAGAGCGCGCCGCCGCCCCTGGTACTCCCCGGTTTTCCACCGGTATTCCCATCAATCTGGGCTCAAAAGAGCCCTACACGCTCGCCGTCATCGGCGACACGCCCTACGGCCCTGAGAAGCTTGCCGAATTTCCCGCGCTCACCGATCTGATCAACGGCGATCCCAAAGTCGACCTCGTCGCTCACCTGGGCGACATCAAGGCCGGCTCGAGCAGCCCGTGCACGAGCGAGTACATGGAGTCGATCCGGACGCTTTTCGATGCCTTCAAGGACCCGTTCGTGTACACCCCAGGCGACAACGAATGGACCGATTGTCATGTCGCGAGCAAGAACAACGGGCTGTACACGCCGACGGAGCGGCTGCAGTTCGTGCGCGGGCTCTTCTTCCCGGTCGCGGGGCAGAGCCTCGGCGGTCGCAAGAAGCAGCTGCTTACGCAGGCCGACGATCCCGCCAACTCGGCCTATGTCGAGAACACAATCTGGATGGAATCGCAGGTGGTCTTTGCCGCGCTGAACATTCCAGGAAGCAACAACGACAAGGCGTCCTGGGGAACGCCGCTGCCGGCGGATGCGGGGAACTACCCCTCGCAAGCAGCGGAGCAGGCGAGCAGAGCGCAAGCCAATCGGGACTGGCTCGACAAGGCGTTCACGATCGCGAATGAGCACGACGCGGCGGCCGTCGTGCTGCTGTTTCAGGCCGACATGTGGGACCCGACCGCTTCTCTCTCGGGCTTCGATGACCTCGTGACGCAGATCGGCAGTCTGGCCGCCGCATTCGGCAAGCCGGTGCTCCTGCTCGAGGGCGACTCGCACGTCTTCCGCGTGGACTATCCCTACACGGCGTCATCCCCGCTGCATGCGATGCACCCGGCGACGCCGGTCGCGGATAACGTCGTGCGCATCGTCGTGGAAGGCAGCGCGGCGGGACGGACGGAGTATCTGCGCTTGACGATCGACCCGCAGGGCAAAGACGCGCAATTGTTTAGCTACGAGCGGGTGCCATTGCCCTAGCACCGCCCCGAACTTTGTCGGAGCTTCCGTCGTTCGAGCATACGTCCCGACCATGGAGACACGATGACTCGAACACACAAGCGGGCGCCCGACTTTCAGCTGCCGAGCGCGCCTGATAAACAACTGTCCCTGAAGGCGCTGGGCGGTCGCCCGGTGATTCTGGCGTTCTACCCGGCGGACTGGAGTCCGGTGTGCGGCGATCAGTTGGCCCTGTACAACGAGGTTCTGCCGGAATTCGAGAAGTACGGGGCGCAGTTGGTTGGTATTTCCGTAGACGGTCCGTGGTGTCACGCCGCCTACCGCGACTCCCGCAAGTTGCGGTTTCCCCTCCTCGCGGACTTCGAGCCGAAAGGCGAAGTCGCGCGACGCTATGGGGTCTACGATCCGCAGTCAGGAACGACCCAGCGCGCGCTCTTCGTCCTCGATAAGGATGGCGATATCCGATGGCGCTACGTCTCTGATCCGGCGGTGAACCCCGGAGCGGACGGGATTCTCGCGGCTCTGGAGCAGCTCAGCGAATCGGGAGCCGCGCATGAGCCGGCGTGAGAATCGAGCGCAGCTGACACGGCCAGTGGGACCGCGCGACCACGCGGCCGGCCCGGACGACGCCCCGGTGACCTTGGTTGAGTACGGTGACTTCCAGTGCCCCCACTGCGGCAGGGCGTACCCGATCGTCAAGGAAGTACAGCGGGCGCTCGGTTCCAAGCTGCGATTTGTGTTTCGCAACTTTCCTCTGACCCAGATCCATCCCGAGGCGGAGCACGCCGCGGAGGCGGCCGAGGCGGCCAGTGCGCAGGGCGCTTTCTGGCAGATGCATGATCGCTTATTCGAGCGGCAATTCGCCTTGGACGATGACCACCTCGTGGAGTATGCCACCGAACTTGGCCTCGACGCCGACCGGATCCGCGGCGAGCTCGAGGCGGGAACGCACACTCCGCGTGTGCGCGACGACTTCATGAGCGGGGTGAAGAGCGGCGTGAACGGCACGCCGACGTTCTTCATCAACGGCGTCCGCTACGACGGGAGCTGGGATCGGGAGCCGCTGCTGGCGGCGTTGCAGGCTCTCGTTCCGTAGATTGTCGG
>Ga0075426_10003462_pt1 | contig 11293 bp, 6 predicted proteins | sample SoiMethybrSBSTD5_FD_75304 | JGI IMG/M metagenome (GOLD analysis project Ga0075426, IMG submission 75304) | Bulk soil microbial communities from a Populus tree surrounding site in Tennessee, USA - Soil MetaG P. TD hybrid SBSTD5 | ecosystem: Environmental > Terrestrial > Soil > Tree plantation...
ATCTCGGAGACCGGCTGATCAGGCACCCACCAGGCAAACCCGCCAAGCAGGGCTCCGAGGGCCACGAACGACGTGGCAGCCTCCGTGCCGCCCTGGGAGCGCTTGAGACTGCCGATCTGGAATTCGGTCAGCAGCGCCAGGATCAGACCGAAAATCACCGCCGCCACTGCGAGCGTCGTCTGCTCGGAGCCCACATGCTGAAAGAACAGCAGCCACGCGAAGCCGAAGAAGGCGTTCGCCGCGAATACGGTGAAGCAAAAGAGCAGAACGCGGAACACCGGCCCGACGCGCACCCGATCGTCCAGCACTGTTTTCTCGATCGCCGCCAGAGTAGCCTCGTCGATGGCGCCGGCCTTTTGCCAGGAGCGCGCGGCGCTGCGCACCGTTGCGTTGCGGTCCGCCTGAGCGGCGTCGGCCCTCATAGCGGCTCCCGCATCCGGCGCTGGGCCGCGATCAAGCCGAAGAGCAGCAGCAGCGCCGTAATGAAGAACCAGAAGCAGCCGAGGATCGCGATGTCTCCGACCTCGAGGATCATCCGGCTCAGAGCCGCGTAACCGCCGATCACGCCGAACGCGAAGAGCGGAAAACGGCGAAAACGATACGCTCCGACCGCGAGCGCCGCACCGCAGAGCAGGAGGGCCGCGGCATAGGACATCCACGGGCCGCTCTCCCCCAGCCCCGAGGCCAGGCCGATGAGGATCAGCAGCCAACCCAGATGCACCGCCACCGGCTCGAAGTGAGCCTTGCGGTCGCCTTTTTTCAACGCGAACCCCAGCACTACGAACAGCACGCCGCAGGCGACGGCGTTCCAGCGCACGGCGTTCTCCTCGCCGTTCCAAAGACCCGTTGCGAGGTGCGACACGGCGACGCCGCGCCATGCCGCGAAGGTCGAGAGGGCGAGCGAGAAGACGACGCGCGAGTCGAAGCGGAACGCGGCGAGGCCCGTGAGGAGCGAGACGATGAGCAGGTGCCAGGGCCAGTTGGCGCCGAGCGGCGTGAACTTCACCTCGACGTAGGCAAGATCGGCCGCGGCCAGGAGCACGCCCAGGAGCAGCATGTAGTCGAAGGCGAGGTTCGGCGACGGCACCTCGCGCCACGAAAACGGCGGCGCCACCCGCACCACCCAGACGAAGGCCGCAGCCGCGGCAAGGCCGAGGGCCGCCGCGATGACCGCCGGTCCGATCCGGTCGAGGTTCTCCTTGACCAGGACTCCGACGCCGCCGGTGATCATCAGGACGCCCGCGTAGAGGAGCGCTCGCAGCTCGCTGTGGACCGAGACGAGCTCGCCCCGGGCAACGCGCAGGAGCCGCGGCGCCGCCTGCGGCGGCAGGACGCCGGACTCGACCAGCCTCGGGATCGCATTGGCGACGTCGGGATTCACGGAGACCGCCATCCTACTCCACGACGCACATATACTTGTCAGGGAGGCTCCGACCATGCCCGATCAGGTCTGGTATCTGTTCCAGGACGGTGTCCAGCAGGGGCCGATGTCCATCGAGGCATTGCGCACTTTGGCGGATCAGGAGAAACTCAAGCCGGACGGCCTGGTGACCCGTATCGGCATGTCGGACTGGGTGCCGGCGCGCTCGGTCCCGGAGCTGTTTCCGTTCAATACCGTCGTGCGACCGCCGCTGCCGCCCGGAGTGGGACCCCACCGCGATCCCTTGGCCTTCGGGCGAAACCTCGCCGAGCGGCTGCGCCGCTCCGTGGGCGCGGACGACGTCGTCGAGTCGCTTCCCCACCTGCGCGGTGTGCGCTTCGTGGTGCAGAGCCTGCAGCGCGTCCTCACCGCGAGCGGCCTCGACGCGACCGACCGCGTCGCGCGCCAGACCGGCCACGTCGCCTACATCGCGGCGGCCCTGGTCATCGTCCTGACGCTGATGATCCTCGGCGTCCGCAACAACAGCTTCCTCATCTTCTTCAGCGGCCTGCTGATCGTCCCGCTGGCGGCGATCGTCCTCCATTTTCTCGCCGCGCTGTTCCTCGACGCGGGCCCCTCGCTGCTGCGCAAGTCGCCGAGCGAGCTGGCCTCGCCGGCCGTCCTCACGCTCGCGGCCCTGGTATTCCTGGCGGGATCGCTGTGCTGTCTGCTGATGGGGATCTACGGGCTCGTCACCGGCAGCCCCTTCCTACAGTTCCTGATCTGCATGGGGAGCTTTGCCGTCCTCCTCTACGCCTGCGCCGTAGCGCTCAACCCGGCGACGGTCAACGTCGCCGCCGGAGCGGACATCTCCGCCGGCGAGGAGGCGCTCGGCATCGCCATGTTCTTCGTCAAGCTGCCGCTGCGCCTCGTGCCGTTCCTCTTCGGCGTGGGCTCAGTGGTCGGCCTCTGCGCCGCGCTCTATCTTCTCTACTTCGTCTTTACCGAGGCGCCTTCATCCGCGATCGAAATGTCGCACCAGATAGTCCACAGCGTGCTGGCCGTCGCCCTCGTGCCGTTCCTCGCCTATCTCGGCTTCGCCGTCGCGTATCTGCTGGTCGACCTGCTGCGCGCCATCCTGCGCGTGCCGGCGCGGATCGACGCTTTGAAGGATGAGATGCGCGGGGGCCGCTGACCGGCTACTCCTGCCGGAGAGCCTGCTTCAGGGCCTTGACCGCAGCGGGGCGGCCAAGGCCCTCCGCTTCTTCGAGTGGCGTCGTGAGATCGTCGATCCGGGTCCGCGCCGTGAGATCGGCGCCGCGTGAGACGAGGAGCTCGATGGACGCCGCGTCGTCGCGTGCCGCCGCGTAGTGCAGGGGTGTCCAATCGTTCAAGCCGCGCTGGTTGACGTCCGCGCCGGCCGAGAGGAGGAGATCGAGGATCTGCAGCTTGTCCTCCCGATCGGTCGAGAGCGCCGCGATCAGGCTCGGCGAGCCGGTCTCGCTCTCATAGTTCGGATCCGCTCCGAGAGCGAGCAGGGCCTCGATGAACGCCAGCGGGCTGTGGTAGATCGCGTACTCCAGGCAGGGCGAAGACATGAAGGGCGCGCGGCAGTTCGGAAACTCGCCGCCGGCCGCCGACTCGATCGTTTCGCGGTCGCCGGCCTTGAACGCCGCATGGATCCGCAGCTCGTCCGACACTCTTCTATGCTACCGCCGGGTCTGAAAATGAAAAGGGGGCGGCCCCATAGGAATGCCCCCTCGAGATCTTTCTGCCGGACCGTCAGGCCAGCGCCAGCGGCGCCAACCCGCCCAAGAGAGCCAGGAACGCCGCGAAGGCCTCGGCTGCGGCCGCTCCCGCCGCCGCCAGCACCGGGGCGAGAGCCCCGAGCAGCATGATGATCAGGATGATCAGCAGGATGATGAGCAGCGCGATCAGCAGCACCTCGACGAACTTCGGCACCAGCTCCCGGAGGCAGTCGAGCAATCCGCCGCCGTTGGCGCCGCCGGAGATCAGGTAGGCGCCGCCCCCCGTCGTCTCGTCCTGGATGATGTAGCCGACGCCGCTCCACGGACCGATGTCGAGGTTGTGCTCGGGAACGAGCACAGTCTTGCCCTGGCTCACCGCCGTGCTGATGTCGCTCCTCACGGCGGCGCTGAGCTGCAGGTGCGGCAGCGCGGCGGAGGCGTTGGCGGAGGTGATGCGGTAGATGGGGATGCCCTGGCCGGCCGCCGACGAGATGAGCTGCACCGCCGAGATGCCCTTGACGGCGGGCGTGTCCCGATTCTCCAGTTGGTCGAAGACCGAGCCCTCGAGATAGGAACCCTGCATCCCCGACTGCTTGACGAAGGCGATCACCTTGGCGGGATCCGCGCCCGCCGCGCCGACGAGCGACTGCTTCACGTCCATGTTCCGGCTCTCGTAGACGCCTGAGGTCGGCGAGCCGAAGAAGTAGGAAACCGTCAGCGGCGAGCTGAAGAAGCCGACGGACGGCAGGCGCAGCGCGTGCACTCCCAGCGGCTTGGCGGCGATCTCGTCCATGTAGTCGCACTCGGCCCAGTAGTGGAGACCCACCTGATGGAGGTACTCGGGCGCGTTATTCACCGGATTGCCGGCGAAGCGTTTCTCGACGACCTCTCGGCTGACGCCGTTGCCGGTGATCCCGGCCACGATCTCGTCGCCGGCGACGATCTGATAGGGGATCGTCGTCGGACCGTCGGGTCCCTGCAGCACGACGTCGACGAAGTAAAAGCTGCCCATGCGCACGCTGCCGCCGGTGCCCTGGGAGACGCCGTCGAGCTTGACCGCCGGCCGGACGTTGATGAGGTAGAGAGGCAGGGAGCTCGCGCCGCCGCTGCGCGCCGCCGCCAGGGTGTCGGCGTCGGCCTGCGTGGCCGGCTCGAACTCGATGCCGAGCCGCCGGGTGTTCAGTGCCGGGAGGCTCAGCCGCACCGAGAAGGCCGGACTGCCGAAGGCGCGATCGAAGTCCGACGCGTAGCCCTTGAGGGTCACGGAGTGACGCAGGCTGTCGGGCAGCGTGCTCACGGCGGCGCCGCGGGTGATGACGCGGTAGGGCAGCGAAGCCGGAAACACCGCGTGGGTCTCCTGGACGACGGTCTGCCCTCCCAGCAGACCCGCCATCGTGGCCGCCACGCCGTGGGTGATGATGTAGTCGTCGCTCTGCGACGCCCAGTTCGTCATCCGGTCCTGCAACACCGTGTCGTCGACGTTGGTGATTTTGCCCTGCGACTCGTCGACGTCGAACAGGTGATCGCCCGGCTGCAGGACGGCGCCGATCGGATTGTCGGTGAACAGATTCGACCGCGGGGTGAACTGGTGCAGCTTGAAGCTGGGATCCATCGGCACCCACGTGTCGCCGGCGCGGTGCACCGCACCGCGGCTCGGAACGTTGTCGATGAACGCCTCGACCCAGACGTGATCGATGCGGACGTGAGTGACCGCGCCGCCGGAGACGAGGCCGACGTTCGGTATGCCTCCCTGGCCCAGGAGCTGCTGCGCCACGTTGGCGTTCTCGGCTCCGCCCACCCAGTTCATCACCTCCGCGACCGGGACCTCCACGGTGCCGGTGACGTAGCGGGCGGAAACGCCGGCCGCCCGCAGCAGCGCGATGAGCAGGCTCGCCGTATCGAAGGCGTTGCCGCGCTTGGCGTCGAGCGTCATCTGCGACCCCTGCACGGAGCCGTAGGTGGGCACGAATTCGACGTTGTTGCGCACCCAGTTGTAGATCGGCAGGGGCTGGTTGCCCAGCGAGGCCGCCAGCGCCTGGATCTCGGGAGTGATCTGCACGTCCTCGGTTGCCGCGAGATCGGCCGGCGTCGGCGGCGTCAGGTTCGCGGTTACCGGCGTGAGCGCCTTGGACGATGCAGCTCCCGCCGCCGCACCCGGCTTGCGCTCGGTCGGCTTGGCGGCACGGAAAGGCATGCGCGCGGGATCGAACTGCTGGCGCGGCCGTTCGTTCCCGGACCGGCTGAGACGTTTCGCCGCCGCAGCGAGCGCCTCGCGCGCCTTGGCGGGCGTCGGGCTCTGCGCGGCGGCGTCGAGGTCGCGGAATACCTGCTGCATGTTCACCACGTACTTGGCGCGGCCGGCCTCGTGGCGCTCCGCGATCACCTTCGGCAGGTTGGCGGCGCGGATGCGCCCCTCGACATCGGCGAACTCCGCGAGCACCCGCCGGTCGATCGCTTCCAGGCGAGCCTTGAGCCCGGCGAGCGCCTCGGCGCTGCCGAGCCCCTTGGTCTCCGGCGCCGCCGACCCCGCCTGCGCGGCGAGCCGGCCGAGCTGGCCGCCGACCTCTCGCATCTCGGCCGCCGTGTCGGGAGCCGGCTGGCCCGCGTAGACATGGACCGGCTGACGGCGCGGCTCCGATTCCATGCGCTGGGCCGCCCGGCGCAGATACTCCTTCTCCTGGGGCGACAGGGCGAGACGCGGATCGTCGGCCAACCGCAGCAGGACCTTCGCGGGGTCGCGATGCGCGGCACGATCCTCAGCCCAGACGTTGCCGCCCGACGTCATCCACATGAAGCAGACGAGGGCGATGATCGCGGTGCTTGCCTTGAGCCTTCTATTCTTGAATAGCATGAGAATTCCTCGCTCTTGCCGTCGACGCTACCCTGAGGTTTCGTTCTCCACGTCCGTCCAGCCGTCCGCTCAAGGACATGGGTCCTCGCACCCGACCGGCTGCGGCAGCGCGATCATGGCGTCGCAGACGCCGACGTTCTGGATCGCCTGCGCGGCCGCCTGCTGATGCCCCAGGTCGCCGCCGGCCCAGCACCGGGCGTTGATGATGTTGCGGGCGATGTAGCAATCCAGCCAGTGCTGCCGCTCCCGCCGCAGGACGTTGCAGCCCGCGAGGCTGCTGCACGAGACCGGCGCCGGCGTCTTGCAGATGGCGATGACGTTGGCCTGCAGCGCGATGCACTCCGCGAGCGGGCACAGCATCAGCGGATTGGCGGCGTCGCAGCCGCGTTGCGCGCTGGCGCCGCCGGCGAACAGGACCGCCCCTAGGACCGCCAGCACCGCCGGAGCGGATTTCGTAAACCTGAGCATCGTCTTTCGCATGACTCTCTCCATTCCTCTCGTCAATGGCACAGGGTGGAGTCGAACAGGGCGCCTTCATCGACGCACGTCGCGCCGGGCCGGTTGTCGTGCGGCACGCAGACCGTGACTTCACCTTCGCACTTGCCGCCCCGCCCGTCGGCGGCCGTGAAGTGGACGTGGTAGACGCGGCCGTCCTGCCGGCCGGAGCGCTCCGCCAATACGCTCGCGTGCGCCGTGCCGACGCCCGTGGCGTCGGGGCAGGTGTCGCCGGAGCCGAGCTCGTTCGTACGCTCGTCCTGCAGCACGCCGGAGATGGTCACCGTCACCGGATCGCCGTCCGGATCCGTGACGCCGCCGACCGTCACCGGGACGTACTTGTGATTGGGCGGCCACACGCTTACCGGATTGCCGGCGGCGTGTGAGCAATCTGGAGGCGCATTGACCACGGTGAGCACGGCGCTGTCGAGCGTCTGCTCGACGTCCGAGCCGCTGGGCTTGGCGAGCAGCACTGCGAGGTAGCTCTTGTTGGTGGCGAGCCCCACCGTCGAGAACGGCTTGGTGGCGTTGAAGCTGGCACCCGGCACGAGCGTCGCCGTGTCGTGCAGCTCGCCGACTACCGCGCCGGTGACCGGATCGATCAACACCACCCGGATCGCCAGATCGGTGAGCGCCGCGTTGCCCTGGTTCTGCACCTGATAGGACGCGTTGCTGGGATCGCCGGCGTTGACCCGCTCCGGATTCAGCGCCAGGTCGCCGCCGAGCCCCACCCCGGTCGTCGCCGAGCTCTCGATGGTGAAGCCGGCCGAGCACTGCGCCAGCGCGCTGCCGGCGGCGGAGACCGTGAGCTCCGCCTGGTAGCTCCCCGGCGCATGGCCGGCGGCGGCGAAGACGAAATTCTGCTGCGCGCGACCGCCGGGCGGCAGGGGCGCGAGCTGGCGCGTCTCGTCGAAGACGCTCGCGCCGCCGCCGTCGCGGATCTTCAGCGCCGCGGCGAGACCGGTCAGCGAGAACGAGTCGTGATGGTTCTCGACGGAGCCTTCGAGGCTCGCGAACTGCGTCGCGGTATAGCTGAGCCGGTCGGCGAGCAGCCGGCAGCTCACTGCCGCCTGCGGGATGGTGTCCGGCGTCGCCGGATTGCAGTCGTCGTCAACGCCGTTGCCGAGAATCTCCTGCATGCCGGGGTTGATCTCCGGGTCGAGATCGTTGCAATCCTCGGTCGCCGGGTAGCCGTCGTGGTCCTTGTCCTCCGTGGTGAAGCCCGAGCAGTGCGAGGTGTCGATGCGGCAGTCGGTGGTGCACTGCAGGAAGCCGGCCGAGAAGCCGAAGGAGGAGCAGGAGTTGCCGCGGAAGTCGCTGCCGTCGCACTCCTCGGGATCGCGGTTGGCGCTGCCGTCGCCGCAGAACTGGTTGATGAACTCCAGACGCGCGCCGCCGGGATAGATGTAGGAATCGAAGTTGTTGACCCCCTCCACCGTGATGCCGTGAGGCTGCGGCGACGACGTCGTGTGGGACCCTTCGGCGAGCGGCAGGATCGTCGCGGAGTAGCCGGTCGTGCCGATGGCGGAAAAGCCCCCGGCCGGAATCGGCGAGCCGTCGAGCGTCACCGCGCCGACAGAAGCCGTGGGCGCGATCAGCGTCAGGTAGTGATTGGCGAACTGCGATCCACCCACCGTCGCGAAGGTATAGGCCTTGAGGTACTGCTCCGGCGGGATGACGTTGACCATGGCCGGATCGCCGAGCACCGCGCCCGGGCTCGAGTTGCCGGTCATGAACTGAGTGACGAAGATCGGATGGTTCGCGGTGAAGATGTGATTGCCCGCGAGCGGCCCCACCTCGAGGAACTTGCCGCGGTTGAGCGTCGCCTGCAGCACGCCGTCGCGCGACACTTGGGTGCCGTCCTCCGAGGCCATGATGCGATAGACCGAGCCGCCCGGCCGGCCCGGCAGGTTCGCCACCAGCGCCGAGTTGCCCCAGCTCCGCACCGGGTGCGCCACCTCGAAGATGTGGTCGCAGGCGAACGTCGTGGCGGGGACGTTGGCGCAGAGGTTGCCGTTGAGCACCGCCACCGGGCGGTCGGACTCGATCAGCGTGCCGCTCAGGTCGCCGTTCGAGAACACCGCCTCACCGCGGAATCCCTGGCCGCGGTTGAGCGCGATGTGGAACGGCACGTTGGGCTGCGCGTTGGTGCCCGGCGGCGGAATGACCAGGCTCTGCGGCGGCGTGATCGTCACGTTGGTGCCGTCGAAGGGAGCGATGACCAGGAACTGGCTGCGGTCGCCCGAGTGGGCCAGAGATCCCTGGTAGGTGGTTACGATGTAGGACGTGCCGAGCGCATCCACCGGCAGGGCCATGCCGGCGTCCGAGGTGAACACCGCGCGGTTGACGACGTAGGCCACGAACTCGTCCGCTGCGGAAAGGCGGATGGCGTTGTTCAACACGCGGCCGGCGGTCCAGCCGGTGTGCGTCCCCGAGGGCAGGTTGACGATCTTGACCTGGCCGGGCGTCAGCGACACCGTCTGCGAGAAGCTTGGCGAGATCACGGGGTACTGGATGGTCACCGAGGTCGGCACGTCGCTCGTCAACTGCACCGACGCCGTCACCGCGCCCAGCGGGTTGGGCATCAGACCGGTGATGAACTCCCGGCCCTTGTTGTCGATGACGAAGCTCGCCGCGGCGCACTGGCTGGTGTCGAGGTTGCAGTCCGTCGCGCAGCGGAGCTGCCCGCCGCCCAAGCCGAGCGACTGGCAGGTCGCTCCCCGCAAGTCGTTGATGTCGCACAGCTCGTTGGGCTGGTTCACCACGCCGTCGCCGCAGGTCGGAGCCGCCGTGCAACCACTGACGTTGAAGCTCTGGCAATCGGCGGCGCAGGCGAGCGTGCCGGCCGAGAAGCCTTGTGACTGGCAGGTCTGGGCGGCGAGGTCGGTGCCGTCGCAGACCTCGAAAGGTTGGTTGCGAACGTTGTCGCCACAACGCGGCGCCGCCGTGCAGCCCGAGGTGTTCAGGGTGCACTGCGGGCTGCAGCCGAGCGTGCCGGGGCCGAGGCCGAGGCTCTGGCAGGTGACACCCGAGGGCACCGCGCCGTCGCAGGCCTCACCCGGAGTATTGATGGCACCGTCGCCGCAGTAGGGCACCAGCGAGAGGGCCTGGAAAGCGCGCAACGCCAGCGCCGTCGTGTACGGGTCTTCGCTCCAACTGCCGTCGGGCCGCTGCTGGCCGGCGAGGTAGGACTTCACCGTCGCGACCTCGCTGCCGAAGGCGGGCACCGCCGCCAGCGCGAGCGACGCCATCGCCGTTTGGACGAGCTGCGCGGCACCGGCCGGTCCGAAGCTGCCGTCGGCGTTGCGCTGGCCGCGCAGGAACCCGACCGCGGCGCCGATCTGCGGCGTCAGCAGGAAACGGTTGCGGTAGGCCGCGAGCGCCAGCAGCGCCTCGCCGGTGCAGAAGGTGTCGCTGTCCTCGCCGGCCTTGACGCACGGCCAGCCGCCGTCGGCCTTCTGCCCCGCGATCAGCGCCGAGAGGGTGGGGAGCAGGACGTCGTTGCCGACCGACGGCTGCGACGCCAGCGCGGTCAATGCAAGAGCGGTGTCGAGGGGATCGGCCACGAAGCTCGGGGTCAGCCCCCAGCCGCCGTTCGCATCGGCGTCGGCCAGCAACTGCGTCACGAGGGAGGAGACGGCGCGTCCCTCCGCGGCGAGCGCCTCGATGCGCCGGGCGCGGTCGTCGCTGTCCTGGATCGGTTCGCTGGTCAGGAAGTTTGCAGCCGACGAGCGCGCCGCGGCCCCTTGATTGACGGCCTGGAGGGCCCGCAGGGCTTCCGCCGTCGCCAGCACCTGCCGGACCTCGGTGCTCTGCCAGCTCCCGGCCGTTCCCTGGCTGCCGGAGAGGTAGGCCACACCTGCGGGGATGGGCTGAGCGTCGCCGGCGGCGGCGCCGAGCGCCAAGAGAACGGCTCCAAGCAAGACCGGCGTCAGACCGGCTTTGCAGCGCCGATCTGGCGACATCGACGAACGTTGACAGTAACCCCACCGACACGTTGCCATGCCCGTCTCCTTCAGCGGTTCGTTCGAAGAACTGCGGATCTGTAAGAGGCGCGAATACCGCGTCACGCACTCTGAAGACTTCTTGTGCGAGCTACCTTATAGCAACATCCACACATCGTCAACCATACAAAGGGATAGTTTTCAAAGTTGTCACAGCCCCTCCGAAAAGGGGGCGCCAGAGGTGGGATTAAAGAGCCAGGCTGGTTCCCCGGCCCGCCGCCAGCGCCTTGCGGTAGACGTAGCGGCCGGAGGCGAGGTCCTCGACGGCGATGCCGAGGGACTTGAAGAGAGTGATCTCGTCGTCGGAGCGGCGGCCGGGCAGCGTCCCTTCCAGAACCTCGCCCAGCTCGCCGAGGAGGTGCGCGTCGGTGACCGCGCCCTCGGCGCGGGCAAGGAGGAAATCCCCGGCTTCCGCGAGCGCCGACTCGCGGCGGTCCGTGAACAGGCGGGAGCGCGACACGGCCGCCGCGTCCAGCTCGCGAGTGACGGCCGTGCACGCCCCCACCGCGTTGATGTGAGCGCCCGGGGTGATCCACTCGCCCAACAGCACCGGCTCTTTCGCGGCGGTGACCGTGCAGATCAGATCGGCTCCCGCGACGGCCTCGCGCGCCGAGGCCACCGGCTCCACCTCGGGACCGGACCTCTCCGCCTCGCGCGCGGCGAAACGGCGGGCGCTCTCCGGATTGCGGCTCCAGACGCGCACGCGCCGCAGGCTACGCACCGCGCGCATGGCCTCCAAATGGCTCCGCGCCTGCGTGCCCGTGCCCAGGATCGCCAGATCTCCGGCGTCCTGCCGCGCCAGCGCCCGCGTGGCCACGGCGCTCGCCGCGGCGGT
>Ga0075426_10003463_pt1 | contig 11290 bp, 20 predicted proteins | sample SoiMethybrSBSTD5_FD_75304 | JGI IMG/M metagenome (GOLD analysis project Ga0075426, IMG submission 75304) | Bulk soil microbial communities from a Populus tree surrounding site in Tennessee, USA - Soil MetaG P. TD hybrid SBSTD5 | ecosystem: Environmental > Terrestrial > Soil > Tree plantation...
CGACGATCTCGAGGCCGACGGTGCCCTGCCCCGCGATCACGAACCGGTCGTCGAACGGGTGGATCAGCGTGAGCCCGTCGCGCTTCGCCCGTCGGACCGCCTCCTCGTTCGCCTCCTCGTAGTCGCCCCCGTGCAGGACCACCTCGGCCCCGAGCGCTCGCGTCGCGCGGACCTTCAGCGGCGACGCCGTGCGCGCCATCACGATCGTGGCCGGTATGCCCTTCGCGCGCGCCGCGTACGCGACGCCCTGCGAGTGGTTCCCGGCCGACGCCGCGATCACGCCGCGGCGCGCCTCGTCCGGGGACAACTGGGCGAGGCGGTTCGTCGCCCCGCGCAGCTTGAACGCCCCCGTGCGCTGGAGGTTCTCGAGCTTGAGGTAGAGCGGAACGTCCGGCAGGCCCGGAAAGTGCGGTGCCTCGATGAGCGGTGTCGTGCGGACGGCGCCGGCGATCGCTCGAGCCGCTGCCTCGACGTCCTCGAGGGTCACCGGCAACGGAGCGGAGCGCGCCGACGCGGGCGTCGCGGTGGAAGCCATCGCGTCGGCCACGGAGGGCGCGCGCATAACCGTTCGGTCGGAGCGGCTCGCCGCGGGCGGGCCGCTCTACGCGCGCGTTCGGGAACGACGGAGCGCTTGGGCGATTCTCCCTCGAAAAAAACGCAGTTACTGAGGGGGCGCGAGGTGCATTTGTCCGAGCCGTTATATAGGAGCGGTTCTCCCCCGTGCCTACCGGAGGCAGACGGCACCGTTTTCGTATGGCCCGACACCGTCCTCGCCGAGGATCTCTCGGCTTTTCCCCCCGGTCGCGCTCCGCCCGGCCGGTGCCCCGCATCCGCAGCTGGCCCCCCGGTCCGAAGGCGCCCGCGATCGAAGGGTTCGCGGGGTTCAAGGTCGGCATGACCCACGCGTTCATCGTCGACTACCGAAAGCGCTCCACGACCGCCGGCCAGGAGGTCTCGGTCCCCGTGACGGTCGTCGAGGTCCCTCCCCTCCGCGTGGTCGCCGTCCGGCTGTACCGGCGGGACCCGTACGGGCAGCGCGTAGTGGCGGAGCTGTGGGGCGAGAACCCGGCCGCCGAGCTCGCCCGACGCGCCACCCCCCACCCGCCGAGCGACGCCGACGCGAGGGCGTCGTTCGAGCGTACGGAGGCCGACGAGGTCCGGCTCGTCGCCCATACGCAGCCCCAGCTGATCACCGGCGTCCCGACGAAGACCCCGCGCCTCTTCGAGCTCCGCGTCTCGGGCGAGAAGTTCGACGAGCGGCGCGCGTTCGCGATCCAGCGGCTTGGCGCCGAGCTCACCGTCGACATGCTCGCCCGCGAAGGGGAGTTCCTCGACGTGATCGCCGTCACGAAAGGGAAGGGTTTCCAGGGCCACACGAAGCGCTGGGGCGTCAAGCTCCAGCCGCGCAAGAACTCGAAGCACCGGCGGATGATCGGGACGCTCGGGCCGCACAACCCGAGCTTCGTCACCTACCGCATCCCGCAGGCCGGCCAGATGGGCTACCACCGGCGCACGCAGTACAACCTCCGCCTCCTCAAGATCGTCAAGGACCCGAGGGCCGAGCCGATGACGCCGGCGGGCGGGTTCCCCCGGTACGGCGACGTCCGCTCGCCGTGTGTCCTCATCCACGGGTCGCTCCCCGGGCCGGTGAAGCGCCTGCTCCGGTTCCGCCTCCCGATGCGCAGCCGCGTCGCGACCGTCGAGAAGGTCGACCTCCGCTATCTGAGCACGAGCTCGAAGCAGGGCGGATGACGCCCGCGTCCCGGGCGGGAGCGGAGGACGCTCCCGTCGAGCACCACCCGACGCATCACCGCGTCCACCTGCTCTCGCTCAAGGGAACCCCCGGCGAGACCGTCGCGCTCCCCAACGCGTTCTCGGTCCCGATCCGCACCGACCTCATCCGCCGCGCCGTCGTCGCGGCGCGGGCGAGCCAGCGTCAACCCCACGGGACGACGCCGACCGCGGGTCGCCGCCACTCGGTCCAGTGGTCCGGTAAGGGGAAGGGCGTCTCGCGAACGCCCCGACTGATGGGCTCGATGACAGGGGCGCAAGCGCCCAACACCGTCGGTGGTGCGCCCGCGCACCCGCCCCGGGTCGCCACGATCTGGACGAAGAAGATCAACACGAAGGAGCGCCGGCTCGCTTTCGCGTCGGCGCTCGCCGCGACGCGCGAGGGAAAGCTTGCGCGGTTGCGGGGCCACGATATTCCCGAGGGGCTCCACCTCCCGGTGGTCCTCGAATCCCCCGTCGAGGAGATCGCGACGTCCGCCGACGCGCGCGGACTACTCGACCGGCTCCACCTCTGGGCCGACGTCGAGCGCGCGGGCGACGGGATCCACCAGCGCGCGGGACGCGGCAAGGTCCGCGGCCGACCGCGCCGATTCCCGCGGAGCCTCCTCCTCGTGACGAGTTCGCCCGGGAAGGCGCGCGGCTTCCGCAACCTGCCCGGCGTCGATGTCGTACCCGTCGGCCGGCTCGGGACCGAGGACCTCGCCCCCGGCGGGGATCCGGGCCGCCTCACGCTGATCTCGCACATCGCGCTCGAAAGCCTACGGACGCGTCTGGAGGGGAGCGCGGCATGACGAACCTCCGTCACCGAATCCTCCTGCACGCCTACGTGACCGAGAAGTCGATGGACGAGATGGAGCGGCAGAACAAGCTCGAGTTCGTCGTCGACCGCCGCGCCAACCGGGCCGAGATCAAGCGCGCCGTCGAAGAGGTCTACCAGTGCAAGGTCTCGGCGGTCAACGTCAAGATCGTCCGGACGGGCAAGATCGCCACGATCCGGTTCGCCCCGCCGTTCTCGGCGGAGGACATCGGTAGCCGGGCCGGGGTGTTCTGATGGGCAAACGCATCATCTCCCGTCGGCGCGGCGCTGGGACGGGGCCCTACACTTCCCCGAGCCATCGCCACCACGGGCCGATCTACCACCCGTCGGAGTCGCTCGCGGGCGACGCGACGGTCGTCGGGATCGCACAAGCGCCCGGCCGGACGGCGCCCGTCGCCGAGGTCAAGATGGCCCAGGGCGGTTCGGTCCGGATCCTGGCCCCCGCGGGCGTCGCGACCGGCGACCACGTCTCGATCAACCGCGGACCGATCACGCGCGGCAGCCTGCTCCCTCTCGGGGAGATCCCCGACGGGACGCTCGTGTCGAACCTCGAGGTCAATCCGTTCGACGGCGGCCGTCTCGTGCGCGCCGCCGGCACGGCCGCTCTCGTGACGGCCCACATCGGCCGCGAGGTCACGGTGCAGTTGCCGTCGGGCGCGTTCAAGATCTTCCTCGCCACGTGCCGCGCCCAGGTCGGGACGATCGCGGGCGGCGGACGGCTCGAGCGGCCGATCATCAAGGCCGGCAAGAAGGTCCACGCCTACCGCTCCCTCGCGCGCCCGCCGTTCAAGGTCCGCGGCGTCGCGATGAACCCCGTCAACCACCCGTTCGGCGGCGGCGCCCACCAGCACGTCGGCCGACCGAGCACGGTCTCGTCCGGGACCTGGCCCGGGGCGAAGGTCGGTCGGTTCTCGAAGTCCCAGCGCCGGCGGCGGAAGCGCCGCGGAGGGGCGGCCTGATGCCGAAGGGGCGCAAGGCGCGCAAGGTTGAGGTCCGCCGCAAGCGCGAGTTCACGCTCCACGGCCGGACCCTCCCCGAGCTCCAGGCGATGAGCTTGGAGGAGCTCGCGAAGGTGCTCCCCGCGCGCGCCCGCCGGTCGATCCGGCGCGGGTTCAACGACGACCAGCGTCGTTTCCTCGACAAGCTCAAGACGTTCCCGACGACGAAGGCGCTGCGGACCCACTGCCGCGACGTCCTCGTCCTCCCCGAACACGTGGGGCACCGGGTCGCGGTCCACAACGGGAAGGAGTACAAGGAGATCGAAGTGCGGCCCGAGATGATCGGCCACTACTTCGGCGAGTTCTCCCTGACCCGGCGGTTCGAGAAGCACTCGGGACCCGGCGTCGGCGCGACGCGGTCGTCGAAGTTCATGCCGCTCAAGTAGGGAGGAGACCACGATGCGAGGCTACACGTACGCGCCCGCGAAGGGCGAGACGATCGCGCGCGCGCGGGGCCTCGAGATGCCGATCTCCCCGAAGAAGACGTACGAGGTCCTGAACGCGATCCGGGGCCTTCCGCTCGACGACGCGAAGGCGTTCCTCGGGGACGTCATCGAGCTCAAGCGCGCCGTGCCGTTCCGTCGCTACAACCAAGAGACGGCCCACAAGAAGGGGACCGGTCCCGGGCGCTATCCGAAGAAGGTCGCCCGCTTCGTCCTCCAGGTCCTCACGAACGCCGAGGCGAACGCGGAGTACGAGGGGATGGACGCCGACGCGCTCGTCGTGCGCGTGGCCGCGTCAGGACGAGGGCGGATCCAGAAGGCGAACATGCCGCGGGCCCACGGGCGCGCCACGGCGTGGAACGAGCAGACGACCAACGTCGAGATCGTCCTCGCGGAGCGGGCGGAGGCGTCCTGATGGCGATGGAGCGTCGCGTGATCGTCGAGGCGACGCGCCGGGTCCTGCTGAAGGACTTCCTGGTCCAGGAGAGCGCGCGCGCCGGGTTCGGCGGTCTCGACATCCAGCGGACCCCGATGGGCACGCGCGTGACGCTGATCTGCGAGCGGCCCGGGATCCTGATCGGCCGCCGCGGCGAGCTCATCAAGCAGCTCACGCAGGATATCGCGGCACGGTTCAAACTCGACAACCCTCAGATCGAGGTCCAGGAGGAGCGCCAGCCGGCCCTCAACGCTCAGCTGATGGCGGAGAAGCTCGCATCGACCCTCGAGCGCGGATGGCACTTCCGCCGCGCCGGACACTCGACGGTCCGACGGATCATGGAGTCGGGGGCGCGCGGCTGCCAGGTGATCCTCTCCGGCAAGCTCACCGGCGAGCGGCACCGCACGGAGCGGTTCAAGTCGGGGACGATCAAGTACTGCGGCGAGGCCGTCCACCTCCACATGGGCAAGGGGTTCTACCAGGCCCGGCTGAAGCCGGGCGTCATCGGGGTCAACGTCTGGATCATGCGCCCTACGGCGCGACTGCCGGACGAGATCAAGGTGAAGGGCGTCGGCGAGAAGCCGAAGGTCCCCGTCGTCGTCGTCGAGGGTCCGCTCCCGCCGCCGACCGAGCCCGGCGCCGAGCCCGTGCTGACGGGAGGACCGCTGTGACGCTGCTGCGGATGAAGGAACTCCGCGCGCTCCCCGAGGAGGAGCTGCGGCGCAAGGTCGCCGACGCGGAGAACGACCTCCTCCGCGAGCGCGGGATCGCCGCGATGGGCGGGGCGCCGCCGAGCCCGGGTCGCATGCGCGCCCTTCGCACGAACGTCGCGCGCGCCCTCACCGTCCTCTCGGAGCGCGCCAACGCCGCCCGCGCCGCCGAAGCGCCGTCGTCCCGGCCGCCGGCGTAGGGAGGAAGTCGGATGCCCGCTGGGTCCGGCCGCACCGACCGACGTCTCGCCGAGGGCCTCGCCCAGGAGTTCCTCGGCGCGTCGGTCCGCATCGACCGTCACCCCGGTCTCGGCCGACTGCCGGTGTCCGGCACGATCGTGGACGAAACGCTCGAGACGTTCGTCGTGCGCGAGCCCGGACGCGAGCGGCTGCGACGGATCCCGAAGACCGGCGCCGAAGGGACGATTCTCCTCGGTGAACAGGAGTTACCGTTAAAAGGCGTAGCCCTTCGCGTGCGTCCCGAAGACCGCACCAAGCGCCTGCTCGGCCGCGGTCGGTGGAGCTACCAATGACCCCGGCCCGCACGTCGCCCGCCCGCGCTCCGCCCCGCGCGCCCACCGCGCGCCGCGGCCGGGACATCGGCCTCGACGTCCGCGCCCCCAAGGAGTCGTGCGACGACCAGCACTGCCCGTTCCACGGTCGGTTGCCCGTCCGAGGCCAGATCCTCGAGGGGACCGTCGTGTCGACGGCGATGCAGCGGACCGCGGTCGTCGAGCGGATCCTGATGCATTTCGTCCCGAAGTACGAGCGGTTCGAGAAGCGCCGCCGACGCTACCTCGCCCACAATCCGCCGTGCCTGCGCATCGCCGTCGGCCGTAGGGTGCGGATCGCCGAGATCCGGCCGCTCTCCAAGACCGTCGCGTTCTGCATCGTTCAGGACCTCGGCGAGGGGAGCCGTCGGAGCCCCGGCGATGACCTCACGCCGCCCACGGCCGCTTCGACCGAAGCTGCGACCCCGGAGAGCCCGACATGAAGGGCCTCGCGGGGCGCCGCGGTCGCGGACTGCCGAAGGGCGCGCGGCTCGACTGCGTCGACAACACCGGCGCGAAGATCGTAGAGATCATCGCGGTCAAGAACTGGCACGGGACCCACCGGCGCTACCCGAGGGCGGGGATCGCCGACCTCGTGATCGTCTCGGTGAAGAAGGGGACGCCCGAGATGCGGCGCCAGGTGCTGCCGGCCGTCATCGTGAGGTCGCGCGCGCCGATCCGCCGCGGCGACGGTTCGCGCCTTCAGTTCGAGGACAACGCCGCCGTCATCATGACCGAGACCGGCGAGACCAAGGGCTCGCAGATCAAGGGACCCGTGGCGAAGGAGGCCGCGGAGCGATGGCCGAGGATCGCCGCGGCATCGTCGATGATCGTGTAGGAGGGATCGAACGGTGACGACCTCCTCGCGACTCCCCCGCCAGCAGCGCAAAGCCGCGTACAACGCCGACCTCTTCGAGCGCCGCCGCCGGATGGCGGTCCCGCTCTCCCGGGAGCTGCGCCGTCGCTACGGCCGCCGCCGGATCCCCGTCCGCAAGGGCGACACCGTCCGCATCCTCTCCGGTAGCTACGTGGGCCGCGAGGAGCGGGTCGCGAAGGTGAACCTCGACACGTACTCGCTGACGCTCGACAACGTCACCGGGAAGACCGGCGACCAGAAGCTGAAGCCGCTCCCGATCCGTCCGAGCCACCTCCTCCTCACGAAGCTCAACCTGTCGGACCCGTGGCGCCGCCGCATCCTTAAGGTCGAGACCGCGCCGACCGACGAGGAGGAGGCGGAGACCGCGGCCCCACCGGCCGCCGAGACCCCGACGGCGTCGGCGTCCACCGAAAAGGTCAGCGCGGAACCGAAGGAGCCGGCGCCCAAGCGGGCCCGGGCGAAGCCGAAGGAGCCGGCATGACGTTCCGGCTCAAGCGCGGTGCCGCCCCGCGGGCGTGGACCGTCCCGCGCAAGGGGACTAAGTGGATCCAGCGGCCGTCGCCGGGCCCGCACGCGCAAGACCAGGCGATCCCGCTCCTGCTCGTCCTTCGTGACCTCCGGCGGATCGCCGCGAGCGCTCGGGAGGCGCGGCTGCTCGTCCGCAGCGGCTCGGTGAAGGTCGACGGGAAGGTCGTCCACGACCTCGCGCGCGGGGTCGGGCTCCTCGACACGATCTCGTTTGAGGCGCCGCTCAACGAGCACTTCCGCGTCCTCAAGGACCGGCGCGGCAAGCTCGCCCTCGTCCCCATCCCGGCGGCCGAGGCGAAGATGAAGCTCGGTCGCGTCCGCTTCAAGCACGCCGTCAAGGGCGGTCAGGTCGAGGTGACGCTCCACGACGGGCGCAACCTGCTCGTGCCCCCGACGAGCCCGTACAAGGTCGGCGACTCGCTCAAGATCCAGCTCCCGGACCAGAAGGTCCTGGGGCATCTCCCCCTCGCGGCCGGCCAGCTCGCGTTCGTTTCGGGCGGCTCGCACGTCGGCGAGCTAGCGCGCGTCGAGCGGCTCGAGGTCCTCAACTCCTCCCAGCCGAACCGCGTGCACTTCAAGGAGGGCTTCTCGACGGTGAAGGAGTACGTCTTCGTCGTGGGCGAGCAGGCGCCCCAGATCACGCTCCCGGAGGGACTGGCCCGATGAGCGCCCCCGCCTCGACCACACCGGCCCCGACCGCGGCGCCCTCGACGGAGAACCCGTGGCGGGCGGTCCGGATCCTCAAGATCGTCGTCAACGCCGGCGTCGGCGAATCCGGCGAGCCGCGGACCAAGGCGGAGAAGGTCCTCCAAATGATCACCCACCAGAAACCGGTCGCGACCCGCTCCAAGGCGACCAACCGCGACTTCGGGATCCGCGAGGGCCAGGAGATCGGCGCGAAGGTGACGCTGCGCGGCGACGTCGCGCGGGACTTCCTCGACCGGGCGCTCGACGCCCGCGACCGGCAGCTCGACCCCGATTCGATCGACCGGGCCGGGAACGTCTCGTTCGGGATCGCCGACTACACGGACTTCTCCGGGATGAAGTACGACCCCGAGATCGGGATCCGCGGGATGGACATCTGCGTCGTGATCGGACGCGCCGGCTTCCGCGTCCGCGACCGGCGCGTCCGCGCCCGCCCCGTCCCGAAGCAGCAACGGGTCGCGCCCGAGGAGACCCGCAAGTTCCTCGTCGACCGGTTCCGCGTCGCGTTCCTGGAGTGAGGCGCCCCGATGAAGCCCAAGAAGCTGTTCGGCCGCAAGGAGGGGTGCCTGCGGTGCGGGCGCAAGCGCGGGATCGTGCGGCGCTACGGCCTCCATGTCTGTCGTCAGTGTTTCCGCGAGGTCGCCATGGACCTCGGCTTTAGGAAGTACCAATAGGAGGGTCGATGCAGCACGATACGCTCAACGACGCCCTCGTCTCCCTGCGCCACGCCGACCGGCAGGGGAAGGGGACGGTCCAGCTCCCCCACTCCTCGCGGTTGATCGGGGAGGTGCTACGGATCTTTCGGGAGCACCAGTTCATCCAGGACTTCGCGTTCGTCGCCGACGGGCAGGGCGGCCGGTACGACGTGACGCTGTCGCGGCGGATCAACTCGTGCGGCGTCATCAAGCCGAGGGTCTCGGTCCGAGGGCGCGCGATCGAGCGCTACGAGTCGCGGTTCCTTCCCGCCCAGGACTTCGGGATCCTGCTCCTCTCCACCAACCAGGGCGTCATGAGCCACGCGAAGGCGCGCGAGCTCAAGATCGGCGGGAGGTTGCTCGCGTATGTCTACTGACCAGGCGCCGGAGCGCGACCGGGTCGTCGTGGCCGTCCCCGCCGGCGTCACGCTGACGCTGCACGGCGACGTGCTGACCGCGAAGGGCCCGCTCGGGTCGGTCGCGCGGACGTTCCCGGCGGGGGTCCTCACGCTGACGGTCCGCAAGGGCGAGGCCGAGCTGAAGCTCGAGGTCCCTCCGCGGCGTCGCGCGGCGAAGTCGCTCCTCCACACCTGGGAGAGCCACGTGAAGAACCTCGTCGTCGGGGTGACGATTGGGTTCGAGGCGAAGATGAAGTCGGTCGCCGCCCACTTCCCGATGAAGGTCCAGGTGAAGGACGCGACGCTCGTCATCGAGAACTTCCTCGGGGAGAAGCACCCCCGTACCGCGTCGCTCGTCGCCGGCGTCTCCGCGACGGTCGAGGGCGACTTCGTGGTCCTCAGCGGCAACGACATCGAGCACGTCGGGCAGAGCGCGGCGAACATCGAGCGCGCGACGCGGATCCGCAACTACGACCCGCGCGTCTTCCAGGACGGCATCTACATCATCGAACGGCCCCACGGCAAGGGGGTCGACTGATGGCCGACGCGGAGGAGCCACCCGCCGTCGAGAAGCCCGTCGCGCCCGCCAAGGAGGTTGCGCCGACCTCGAAGGACGACGAGGCCCCTGCGGCCCCGACGGCCACGCCGAAGAAGGCCGCGCGCAAGACGGCCAAGCCCGCGACCGAGGCCGCGGCGGCGCCCACTCCGAAGAAGAAGGCCGAGACAAAGCCGGCACCTCGGCGGCCGACCCTCGACCCGGAGGCCGCTCGGCTCCTTCGGTTGCGCCGGGCGATCAACGTCCGACGGCCGAAGTTCGTCCGGACCGCGTCGCACCGCTACCACCGGATCGGCCGTTGGGCATCGTGGCGCGCGCCGACCGGCATCCAGTCGAAGCAGCGGCGCCACTACGGCTACCGTCCCGTCGTCGTCTCGATCGGGTTCCGCGGCCCCCGCGCGACACGGGGGCTCACGCCGACCGGGTTCCTGCCCGTGCTCGTCCGCACGGAGGCCGACGTGAAGCGGGTCGACCCGATGCGCGACGCGGCGCTGATCGCGCGGACCGTCGGCACGCGCCGACGGCTCGTCCTCGAAGAGTCGTGCCGCAAGCGCGGGATCCACATCCTGAACCCGATCGTCAAGGACCGGGAGGCGACCTAGATGCCCGACCTGAGCAACCAGCGGCGCCTCGCCGCGACGCTCCTCAAGTGCGGGCAGGGCCGCGTCTGGATCGACCCGGCGAGCCAGGAGGAGCTCGCGGACGCCGTCACGCGCGCCGACATCCGCAGCGCGATCAAGTCGGGCGTGATCCGCCGCATTCCCGTGAAGGGCACCTCCCGCGTGCGCGCGCGCCGCCACGCCGAGGAGGTCCGCAAGGGCCGACACTCCGGCGACGGGCGCCGCCGCGGCACGCCGTCGTCGCGCATCCCGAAGAAGGAACGATGGATGCGCCGGATCCGCGCCCAGCGCGATCAGCTTCGGCTCCTCCGCAAGGAGAAGACGATCACGCCCGCCGTCTACCGCGAGTTCTACCGGCGCGCGAAGGGCGGGATGTTCCGCAGCCGCGCCCACCTGATGATCAACCTGCGCCTCGCCGGCCACGTCCCCGAGGCGGCCCCATGAAGGTCGGACCCCGCTACAAGGTGCCGTTCCGCCGCCGCCGCGAGGGGACGACCGATTACCGGACCCGGCTCAAGCTCCTTCGATCCGACCGCCCGCGCGCGGTCGTGCGGCTCTCCGGCGGACGCGTGCTGGTCGCCGTCACCGAGTACGACCCGACGGGCGACCGCATCGTCGCGGCGGCGGAGAGCGCCGAGCTGCCGAAGCTCGGCTATCCCTCGAACGGCCTCGTCTCGACCCCGGCGGCGTACTTGACCGGCTACCTGGCGGGGCTGCGCGCGAAGAAGGCGGGCCGCTCCGAGGCCGTGCTCGACCTCGGCCTGCGAAGGCCGACGGCCGGGGGCCGGTTGTTCAGTGCGCTCAAGGGACTGCTCGACGCGGGGCTCGAGATCCCCCACGGCGAGACGGTGTTCCCGAGCGTCGACCGGCTCAACGGGACCCACCTCAAGCCGGCGTTGCCGAAGCCCCTAGAGGCGTACAAGTCCCAGCTCCCCACGCTCGTCGACCGGCCGAAGGAGAGCTCATGAGCGCTCCCGCCTCGGCCGCCCCCGTGTCGACCGACCGCCCCGGCGGCCCGCCCCCCCCACCGCCGTGGGTACCGCGGACGGAGCTCGGGCGACGCGTGCACTCCGGCGCGATCACGACGATGGCCGACGCCATCCAGTCGGGGCTCCCGCTCCGCGAGTTCCAGATCGTCGACGTCCTGCTCCCGAACCTCCACGAC
>Ga0075426_10003464_pt1 | contig 11289 bp, 10 predicted proteins | sample SoiMethybrSBSTD5_FD_75304 | JGI IMG/M metagenome (GOLD analysis project Ga0075426, IMG submission 75304) | Bulk soil microbial communities from a Populus tree surrounding site in Tennessee, USA - Soil MetaG P. TD hybrid SBSTD5 | ecosystem: Environmental > Terrestrial > Soil > Tree plantation...
CGCGTCGTCAGCTTGCTCGGCGAAGAAGCGTTTCACGTCCAGTACGAACGGATCGTCGCAACCCGCGGGCTGCCAGAATAGTTTGTCGTCCACCAGCGTCGCGCGTTCATCATCGGGGCGCCACACTTCAATGGCTGCTGCGCTGCCGTCGATGACCCAATACTCGGGAATATGGTGGCGCTGGAACGCACGGCGTTTCGTGATGCGATCGTGGCGCACCGATCCGGGAGACAGCACTTCGCAAATGAGTAGCGGATGGGATACGGGATCGTCGGCCGGTGCGCGGCGGCCATCGACCGCAGGCGCAACGAAGAGATCGGGCTCGAAGCGACTTTCTCCGTCGAGCGCGAGTTCTCCGGGCCCCAGCCGCACTTCCCCCAAGCGCTGTCGTCTCACGTAGGCGCGAAGAAGCACCGCCAGCTCGAGCGCAATACGTTGATGCCGGCCGCCTGGCCCAGGCGTCACCAGGAGCTCGCCGTCGACGAGCTCGTAGCGCGGGAAATATCCGTCGCGCTCCTCGACGAGACGCGCGACATCGTCCCGGGTCCAACGCTGCCCGTACGCGGCTGGCATGACCATAATCTGCTCGGCGCAAAGGTTGTCGCGCAACTCGGCATGCGCCATCGTACGGCTTGATCGCGCTGGTGCTATCATCGAATCAGCGCGGTTCTGGTCCATTCCTTCGCAAACACGGCTATCACGGGTCTGCCATGTCCTCACTCGACCGCACGCTGGATGGCGACGTTCTCGTCCATCATTTGCCGCGCGACGAACAAACGATCGACGCCGCGCTGGTCGCCAAGCACGGTCGCTCCGCGCGCACGCTGGTCAAGGAAGGGGCGCTTCGCCTAACGTTGCTCGCACTCGCGCCGGGCGGCGACGTGCCGGTGCATCACAGCGACGGCCCGGTGAGCGTGCACGTCATCGAAGGCGATGCTGCCTTCACAGCCGGCGGGCAGGAGTACGAGCTGCGAGTCGGAGATGTCATCGTGTTTGGCGCGGGCGTTGAGCATGCGGCGCGTTCCATGCGCGGCTGCATGCTGCTGCTAACGGTCATTCACGCGGCACGCAGCTGAATGCCGTTCCGCTCTCCACTTTTCGTCGAGTACGCGGCGGCGGCAACCTCCAGCGGCGGTGCTCCCCGGCGCCGTGGCGCTGAACCCGTGACGAGCGACGCAGCCACTCAGTTGTCAGACGAAATCCGCGTCGTCGGCCTGATCGGCGAAGAAGCTCTTGACGTCGAGCGTAAACGGCGCGCTGCAACCTTCGGGGCACCAAGTGAGCACGCCGTCAATGAGTAGCGCGCGCTCATCACCCGGGCGCCACACTTCGATGGTTTCAGCGTTTCCATCCACGACCCAGTATTCGGGAACGCCGCAACGTTGAAACGCTCGGCGCTTCGTGATGCGGTCGTGGCGCGCCGAGCCCGGCGACAATATTTCGCAAATCAGGAGCGGACCGGACACTGGATCATTGGCCGGCGCGCGCCGGCCGTCGATGGATGGAGCGACGAAGATGTCGGGCTCGAATCGGTTTTCGCGCTCGAGTGCAATTTCGCCGGGTCCCAGACGAACCTCGCCCAGACGTTGGCGCCGAGTGTACGCATCGAGCAGGATGGCCAGCTGGAACACGATGCGTTGGTGCCGGCCACTCGGCGCAGGCGTCACGAGCAGCTCGCCATCCACGAGCTCGTAGCGTGGAGAGTAGCCCTCGCGCTGCTCCACCAAGAGCGCGACGTCGTCGCGGGTCCAATGGTGCGTCTGAGCGGCTGGCATGACCATAATCTGCTCGGCGAGAGACGGATGGCGCAACTCGGCATGCGACACGGTAGGCTGTGCGCATGTCCGGCACCTCATCGATTCTCCGCCGCCGGTGTTCAGTTGTTGCGCGACACGGTTGCGCGGGGCCGGTGCGTTGTTCGCTGTGCCCGTGCTGTCCGTCTTCTCATGCGTAACAACCAGAACCCGATGCTACGCGAGACTCAGGCGTGGCTGATCAGTGACCTGTCACCGGCGTGCCGTCCGACCACATCGGCACCGCCACATAATACTCGGTGACCGGCGACGGCGTGCCCGGAACACTGCGCTGTCCCATAATTACCGGCGATCCGTGCGCGTCCGCGCCTAACGCCGCGGCGTCGACCTGCGGCGTGTACAGCATCAGATGCGACAGATTGTGGCCGTCGCGATCCGTCAGGTACGCCTCCTTGGACATCATGTAGCAGATCGCACCGGGCTGCAGCACCGGGTTGCCTCTGCGCGTGGTGGCCGCTGTGGTGCTATCCATGATCTGCGTGACCGTGAGCCCGTCTAACGCAAGCCTCGCCCGCTCGAGCACCAGCGGCAACAGGCTCCGCACGGCGGCCGGATTGAAGCACACCGGGCCCCGAATCTTCGGATTCCAGAACTCCGCGGACTCGAACCCCGCATCCCAGGCCCGATCGACGAGGCAACCGAACCCGTTCGTGCCCTTGACGGCCGTCTCGTAGCCGTGGCGCCCGAGCACGAGAATCTCGGCGTTGCGTGAGATCGACTCCGGAGCGGCCGTTCGGGCGAGCGCGATTTCCTCGACACGATTCGCCATGAGGTACTGGTCGACCGGCGCCATGCGCGGATACTTGGCCGGCGCACTGCGAGTCTGTGCGCTGCACACCACGCATGGTACGACGGCCAGCCCAACGACTGCCACACGGATCGTTCTGACGATGGTTAGGCGCATGCGAGCTTCCTCCCCGGCGGGCGGCGTGAACGGGACGGTGGCGATCGCCACGTCCTCTGGAGAGTGACGGGCGAGAGGCGACGATTTCGACAGCCTGGCTGAAGAGCGGTCAGCCCCGCCGTTCCAGCAAGAATGCCCTCACGGCCGGATCCTCGGTGAGGCCAATGGCGCGGTCGTAGGCATCGGATGCGTCACGCGATCGCCCCAGGCGTTGGAGCAGGTGCGCGCGAACGGCCCAGTACGGTTGATATGTCGAGACCCGATCCCGCGGAATCCCTTCGAGTGCGGCGAGACCGGCCGCGGACCCCGTCGCCTCGGCCAGCGCCGCCGCGTGTCCGGTGAGCGTTCCTAACGTCGGCGACATGGTGACGAGGTGTTCGTAGAACGACACGATCGCGTCCCAGTTCGTCTCGCCGCCGCGTGCGCGTTCGCTGTGAACGGACTGGATCGCGGCCTCGAGCTGAAAACGGCCGGGGTGGCCGCACGCCGACGCGCGGGCGAGGCATCGTTCCGCCTCATCGATCACGCCTAACGACCACCGCGGCGGATCCTGCTCGGAGAGTGGAACGTACCGGCCGTCCGGCTCGCGACGTGCGTGTCGCCGCGCATCGCAATGGAGCATGAGCGACAAGAGGCCGAGCACTTCGGGGTCGTTGGGCATCAAGTCGCGCAGCACGCGCGCGAGCCAGATTGCCTCGTCGGCCAGATCCCGTCCACGCTCGTCGGCGCCGGACATGGCGCTCCAGCCGATTCCAAACGCAGCGTAAATCGCCTCGAGCACGGCGTCGAGACGCTGCGGCAGCTCGCAGGGTCGCGGCACCGCGAACGGAATGCCCGCGACGCGGATTTTGGTTTTCACACGCACGAGGCGCTGACCCATCGTCGCCGGCGAAATCAGGAATGCCTGGGCGATGCGCGCGGCGTCGAGGCCGAGCACCGTCTGGAGCATGAGGGGCGTGTGCATCGCCTGATCGATCGCCGGGTGCGCGCAGACGAACAGCAGCTTGAGGCGCTCATCCGGGAAGTCCGCGGCCGAGTCCACGTCATCGGGCCCAACATCCGTGGCCATCGGAAGCGTTTGGTGCGCCTGGACGACCTGGTCGTGGCGCACGCGGTCGATGAAGAAGTGGCGTGCCGTCGTGACTAACCACGCCTCCGGGCTGCGCGGGACGCCGTCGCGAGGCCAGGTGGCGAGCGCCGCGACCAATGCATCGCCCAACACGTCTTCGGCGCTCGCCACGTCGTGCGTGTGCGCGGCGAGGCGCGCCAGCAACTTGCCATATGACTCGCGGGCCACGCGCTCGATCGTGCGGTGCGTGTCGTCCGCGCCGGCGCCCGTCATCCGGTAATCCGATACTTCGCTGCCGGAGCGAGCGGCCGGACCTCGACTGCGCCTAACGAAGACGCGGGGCACCGCGCCGCCCAGTCGAGGGCGGCATCGAGCGACGGCAGCTCGAGCACGCAGATCCCTGCGAGTTGTTCTTTCGTCTCCGCGCACGGGCCGTCCTGCACGTGGCGCGTTCCGCTCGTGAGACGGACGGTGGTGGCGGTCTCCGGCACTTCGAGGGCATCGCCGCCCACGTACACGCCGGCCTCGGTGATCGCCTTGTAATAGGCGCGCCAGGCACCGATATAGGGATCCGGGTCGTCGTTCTTGCGTGCGGCAAACGCCGTAGGCGATTCGTAGATCAACAATGCGTATTGCATAACGCTCGCGGGTTGACGTTGGGTGTGGGAAGTCAGGCTCCTCCATGCAAGATGACGGAAAGCGCGCCCGCATTTCGACAGGCCGCGTGCGCCGTCTTACATCATCTCGATATCAGCGGCGGCTCATTCGGCGATCTCATCCATAACGGCGAGCCGGCGTGTCAGAGCGGGAGTAGCCACACCTGCTGTATCGGGAACAGGACGCCGCCGCAGGGAACGCGCACGTCACCCACATTATCGATGCGCGATTCACGAAACCCGGGGCTTTGCACAACGAGCGAGTACGTGTGGAAAGATCCGAGTGTGCCGAGCTTGAACACGAGGGCCGAGTCGCCCGGCGCCGGCACGCTCGTTACCGAGTCGCAATGCCCAGCGCTCATTCGTGTACCCGATCTTGCTTGCATCGAGGGTTATAGAGTCGAAGGGCGCGAAGTTGAATTCGAATCTGCCTAACTTGTCGGTGATGGCACCGACCCCGCGTCCGGCGCGTCGTGGCCTAACAACAGAGACCATAGCTCATAACGCACGGTCGATCCACCCTCTCGCCGTGCTCGCCATATCCTCCAGCACCGCGGCATCCGTGCGGCCGGATGACTTGAGCACGTGAAAGCTGTGGTCCGCGCCTTCCACCCAGTGCATTTCCCACGGCGCCGTCACTCGTTGCAGCGTGCGCTCCATGATGTCACGCGTGACGAACGGATCCCGCGTGCCGCAGAAGCAGAGCACCGGCATCGTAATCCTGGGCAGGTGCGCGTCGCGCAGTTGGTTAGGCTTTCCCGGCGGATGCAGCGGATACGCCAGGAGGAGCAACCCATCGGCCGCGAACCCCTCGGACGCGAGCATCGACGCCGCGCGGCCGCCCATCGACCGGCCGCCGATCACGAGTCGCTTCGGTCGCAGCTCCGCGCGGGTCCGCTCGACGACCGCGGCCACGGTGTCCTGGAGCAGGGGCATCGGATCGGGCCGGCCGCGCTTCTTCTCCCGGTAGAGAAAGTTGAATCGCACAACACCGATGCCGCGCGCCGTGAAGGCCTTGGCCGTGGCGGCGACGCTGCGATCGGCCATGCTGCCGCCGGCGCCGTGCGCGCACACGAACAGCGCCGCATCCGCGCCGCCTAACGCAGCGTCGTAGACGGCCGATGTTGTATCGGCTCCGACGCCGACGGTCCAGGCCTCCGTCACGGAACGGCCTTGGGCGTCAGGCCCATCTCGTCGAGGAACTGGTGGCCGCCCGTCGGCTTCTCGCCGCGCGTCTGGACGCGCGTGAGCACGAGGCGGTCGATGGTTCGCGTCATACCGACGTACAGCACACGTCGCGCCTCCTGGATCTCTTCGTCGGTCGCGGGTTTGGCGCTCGTGCCGCCGGGCATCTCGCTGTCTTCCGCGCCCACCACGTACACGCGCGAAAACTCCAGACCCTTCGTGGAGTGCAGGGTGAGCAGATTCACGCGACCCCGCTCCGGATCGTGCCCATCCCAACGCGACAGCACAATACGCTCGAGCAAATCCGACAACTGTGCCTCGAGGCTGCCGTCCGGAATCTCGGCGATGAGGCGGCGCAGCCGCGCCATCACCGCCGGGTATCGCTCGTCGGCCGTCTTCTCGGCGCGGATGCGCAGCATGAGCGCGACCCCGCCGAGCCGCTCGATGACGTCGTCCACGGAGGGCAACGATGCGTCATCGCCGCGCTGGCGCTCGTACCAGTCGAGGCACGGGCTGTACTTGCCTAACGCAAACGGCCGCGCGACGCGCGCCAACAGCAACGCTTCCGGACACGGTGGTCCGCTGGTGTCGAGCGCCAACGCCACGCCCAGGTGGCCGAGCATGTGGACTAACGCAGTCTTGCGGGCGCGGGCGAGCTTCCGTTCCTCGAGTGCCGGCAGAAGGTTGGCGAGCGCGATGGTGTCGTCGAGCGCGCGGTGCGACGTACCGGTCGGGATGCCGAGCTGCCGTGCGAGGTCGCCGAGCCGGCGGCTGGTCGGGAACAGGTCGCGGGCCAGCGGCAGCGTGTCGAAGAGGCAGAGCTCGAACGAACTCCCCAGCTCCTTCGCGGTGCGTTTGAGGATCGGGAAGTCGAAGTGGTGGCCGTTGTGCGCGACCATCACGTCATCGCCGCAAAACGCGCGAAAGGCAGGCCACACCTCGGCGATGGGTGCTTCGTGTGCGACGTCGGCATCGTAGATGCCGTGGGTGACGCTCGCGTCGGACGGAATGGGCCCCTTCGGCTTGACCAGCGACGAGTACCGATCGACCACGCGGCCATCGCGCACGCGCACCGCGGCGATCTCCACGATTTCGGCCGTGGCCGGGACGGCGCTCGTGGTCTCGAGGTCGACCGCGGTATAGTTGGCGAAGGCCGACCGCGTGTCGGCCATCTCGAGGAGTTGGGCCGCCTTGAAGATGGCTAACGGGAGACCGAGTGTGGGCGCATCGGCGGCCGTGAGGCGCAGGGCAGGGTCCGGCGGCGCCTCGCCGCGCACCGACCGGACGTTCACGTCGCCGAGCATCGCCGCGATGGCGATCTCCGCGCCGCCTAACGGAGCGATCCAGAGCCGCGTCCGCCGGAGGCGCGCATCGCGCATGCGGTCGGCGAGCTGCACGACCTCGGGGACCGACGCCGGGTCGCTGATTTCATCGAGATGGTCGCGCAGTACCGACTGCAGCATGCCCACACGCCGCGACAACAGCTCCTGGACCAGCGCCGAGATGGACGGATGCTGCTTGCCCAACGCCTCGAGATTGCGCAGGTCTGCCGTGGCGCGGCGAATCTGCTTGCCGCGCTCATCATGACGCGGCAGGCGCGCCTGCATGTGTCCCAGCTTCACGCGCAGGTCGTTCGCCGCCGCCGTCTGCATCGCTTCCGCCTCGAGCAGAATCGACTGCGGCAGCACAGTGCGCAAGAAGTCATCGCGCAGGAGCGGATCGTCGGCCCACGCGATCACGCGCACCGCGGCAATCAGGTAGGACACCACGGGATCCTCGGCTAACGCGCGCCCGGGAGCCAGCCGGCACGGGATGCCGGCGTTGACCAACTCGGTTTCCAGCCGCTCGCCGATCTCGTGCTTGCGATACAGTACGGCGACATCGCCGAGGTCGACCTCGGGATGCTCGAGGCGATCGCGCGCGATGTCATCGACCAGCCACGCTGCCTCCGCGTCATCGGTCTCGAAATCCATGGCCTGCACGTCGAACGTGTCGCCGCGGTCGGCCCGCGGCACGATCTTGTCGGTGAAGATCGGCGGATTGTGTTCGATGAGCGCGCGCGCCAGGGCGAACACCAGTCGTGGACAGCGGCGATTCTCCTCGAGGTGGATCCTGCGTTCGCCTAACTCAAACTCCTGGTCGAACGTCGTGAACACGGCGCGGTCGGCGCCGGCCCAGGAATAAATCGACTGTTCGTCGTCGCCTACCGCGAACACGTGGCGATGGTCCTCCGCGAGCGCGCGGATCACGCGGTACTGCACGCGGTTCAAGTCCTGGAACTCGTCCACCAGCACGACGTCCCACTGCGTGCGAATGTCCGCCGCGCGCGGCGAGCGATCGAGGAGCTCGGCGGCCTTGATCACGAGGTGGTCGAAGTCGAGGACGTTGCGCCGCTCGAGGTGCCGTTCATACTTGTCGAACAGGACCAGCGTGTCATGGTGCAAGGTTGCGTTCCGGAATCGGAACGCCGAGAACTGCGTGAGCGTCCGGCGATGCCAGCGGCGCGGCCCTTCGATGCGGCGCAGCACGCCTAACTGATAGTCCTCATCGGCAATGCCGAAGCCCGGGTCGAGTCCGATGTCTTCGCCGTAGTCGCGCAGCAGTGTCGCGCAGAAGGCGTGGATGGTGCCGCGCGTGATGCGCCGCGCGCCGCCTTGGGGACCGAGCCGCGATTCGAGCCGGTGCGCGATCTCGCCGGCCGCCTTGTTGGTGAACGTGAACGCACAGATCCGCGATGGATCGAACCCATGGTGCTCGATCAGGTATCGAATGCGCTCGATCAGGCAGAACGTCTTGCCGGCGCCCGGACCGGCGAGCACGAGCAGGGAGCGCGGCTCGGCTTCGATCGCGCGGCGCTGGGACGGGGTTGGCTCGGTGATGCTCGGCGCGAAATCCGTGTGCGTCATGGGGGACGCGGAGAACCCGCGTCCGGAAGAATGGGGGACCGACTAGCGCCGGCGCAACGGGGCGCCGTCGGCGATGCTCGCGAAGAAGGCTTTCACATCGAGGTCGAACGGTACCGCGCACCCGTCCGGACACCACGTTAGGCGGTCGGCTGCGAGCGCGGCCCGTTCGTCATCGGGACGCCACACCTCGAACGTCTCGGCGTCCCCGTCCAAGATCCAATACTCCGGGACGCGGTCGCGCTGGAATGCGCGCCGCTTGGTGAAGCGATCGTGGCGCCACGAACTCGGCGACAACGCTTCGCAGATGAGCAGCGGCCGCGGGATCGGGTCTGCCGCATTCGCCAGCCGTCCGTTAGGCGCGGCGACGACGCACAGGTCCGGCTCGAACCGCGTGCCCGGGCGTAACCGCAGGTCCACCGGTCCCAAGAAAACCTCACCCACGGGCTGCTCCATGAGATACGCTCGCAGCCCGACAGCGAGCTCGAAGAGCGCGCGCTGATGGCGGTTTGAGGGCGGCGACGTAACTAGCAGCTCTCCGTCGACGAGCTCGTAGCGGGGCGTGAGGCCCGGGCGCGCGTCGACGAGACGTGCGACGTCGTCTTCCGACCAGCGGCGCGGTTGTGTCGAAGGCATAGACATAAGTTGCTCGGCCCCAGCGTGATGAGGCAACTCGGCATGCGCGAACGATGGGGCGCCGCGGCGCATTGAAGCCCATCGAATCGGCGCGATCAGGCGCAATTCATTTGCAGAAACGCACCTCTCCACAGCGACTCCCTTGTGGTCCGCCGCGTTCGCCGCTAGCTTCTGAAACCGAACATAAGCCGAACTACTATTGTAATAGCTGCCGTGCAGGCGGGCCAGTCGTGGCTCTGACAGACTGGCGGCGGAGGGTACAGGCGATGAGCGAAGCGATGAGCAGGGACGAGCTCGAGTTGTGGCTGTGCGGACCCGGCGCCAGAATCCCGACTCACGCGGAGCTCGCGGCACAGATCGGACTCCCGCTGAGCAGTATCGCAGACACGACGCTGCTCCGCACTGCGCGCCGGTTGAGATGTTTGCGCTTGGTGCTGGCGGTGCTTCGCGACGTGTACGCCGACGATGACATGGTGCGGCGTTGGCTCAGGCAGTCTCGAGTCGAGCTTGAGGGCGCGAGTGCGCTCCAGTCGCTTCTTATCGGCCGGATCGCTGCGGTTGAAGAGCTCGCTGTGCGCGAGTGGCGCTGCCCTCGGTGCCTAACGTGGAAGTCGTTCGGGAACGCGGAGGCAATCGCCTGACGGGAGGCGTCGCCGCCACGTCCGCCTGGTCTCTCCCCGCCTGACACGGGCAGTGGTGTGAGCTCCGTCTGACAAGCCTGGAATTTCCTGCCTCATGGTGTCGTGCCGCTCAAAGCTTAATGTTGTAGCGACATGCGCCGACTGCGATCGATTCCGAGCGATGGCGACGCGCCCCTTCGTCCGAGGCAGCGGTGGGTGGTCGCCGCGTGTGCCGCGGTCGTGGCGACGGCGGCCTCATGCGCGCGGTATCAGCACTACGCGGCCGCACCGCTCGACCGGTCAACCGAGAACGCACGGTATCGCGCGCACGGCCTGGGCGCGCCCGCCCTGTCGCGGTTTCTTGCCGCCGGCGGCGTTCCGTTAGGCGACAGCGGATGGGGCACCAGGCAGCTCGCGCTCGCGTCGCTGTACTACCGGGCCGACGTGCCGCAGGCACGCGCCGAGGTGCGCGCGGCGCAGGCGGCAGAGATCACCGCGGGCGCGCGGCCCGCACCGACCGCCGAGGTCTCGGCGGAACGCGCATCGCGCCCGGACGAGGGTAGGTCGACCACGTGGTCGTTCTCGCTCGCCGCGGGCCTCACGCTCGAGCTCGGAGGGAAGCGATCGGCGCGCCTCGCGCGGGCGCGGGCGGCCGCAACGGGCGCGCGCCTCGGGCTCGAGCGTGACGCGTGGGACATCGCGCAACACACGCGATTCGATGCGTTGGCGGTAGTGGATGCCGACCGGCGCGCGGCCGATCGGGCCGCCGAGTCGTCACAGTTAGGCATGGTGGCTTCGCTGCTCGCCGCGCGTTATCGGGCCGGCGAATTGTCGGCGGCCGAGGTTGCCCGGGCCGACGCCGACCGACAGGCGGCGACGGTGGATGGCGCCCGGGCCGACGTCGATCGCATGGCGGCACGGGCGGCGCTCGCTCGCGATCTCGCCGTTCCCGCCGACAGTGTAGCGTCGGTTCGGGTCATTCCAGATGCGCGGTCCGCCTGCGCGCTGCTCGATGCGCGTTCGGCCGACAGCCTGCGCGCGCTCGCGCTCGTGACCAACGCGCGCATCGGCGTCGCACTGGCCAGCTATGCCGTGGCGGAATCGGACCTACGGCTCGCGGTGGGCAACCAGTATCCGGACGTCGCGATCGGACCCGGCATTCTCTGGGAGCAGGGCATCCGGCGCTGGGTGTTGTCGTTAGGCACGCCCGGCATTCCGCTGCAAACGCGTGCGCCGATCGCCGAAGCGAGGGCACGCCGCGAGGCGCGGGCGGCGGCATTTCAGCTCGCCCAGGATTCGGTACTCGGCGCCGTGGACTCGGCCGCGGCGATTTGCGGCGCGGTCGGCGCGGAACGCGCGGCGGCGGACTCGCTCGTCGGCGCGTCCACTCGTGCGCTGGACGCCGCGTCGCGCGCATTTCAGCGCGGCGAGGTGGGTGAAACCGACGTCGCGTTCGCGCGCCTGGCGTTCGTCCGGGCGCGGAGCGGGTTGCACGAGGCCGA
>Ga0075426_10003465_pt1 | contig 11289 bp, 10 predicted proteins | sample SoiMethybrSBSTD5_FD_75304 | JGI IMG/M metagenome (GOLD analysis project Ga0075426, IMG submission 75304) | Bulk soil microbial communities from a Populus tree surrounding site in Tennessee, USA - Soil MetaG P. TD hybrid SBSTD5 | ecosystem: Environmental > Terrestrial > Soil > Tree plantation...
CGCCTCAAGGCCACCCGCATCGTCATCGCCCACCGCCTGAGCACCATCCAGAACGCGGACCGGATCTATGTCGTCGAAGGAGGGCGGGTCGTGGAGGAGGGCACCTACCAGGATCTCCTCTTCCGCGGCGGCCCCTTCGCCCGTCTCGCCGAGCGGCAGATCGCCTGAACCAAGGAGTCCAATATGCGCAAGGTCCTCTTTCTTTTCGGCCAGTTGAATGATGACGACGTCGAGTGGATGCTCGCCAAGGGAGCCAAGCGGTTCCTGCCCGCGGGCGCCACCCTCATCGAGCAGGGCGTTCCCGTCGACGCCGTCTTCATCCTTTTGGAGGGCCGGCTCGGTGTCTGGCTCAAGGGCCGGCGGGGTCCGGAGCGGGAGATCGCGCGGCTCAACGCCGGAGAGATCGTGGGCGAAATGTCCTTCGTGGATGCCCGTCCCCCATCGGCCACCGTCCGAGCCCTGGAGGAGGCCACGGTCTTTGCGATCTCCAAGTCAGGTCTCACCACCAAGCTGGCGGCCGACCAGGGCTTCGCCGCCCGCTTCTACCGTGCCCTGGCGATCTATCTGTCCACCACCGTCCGCGAGCGCCACCGCGCCCTCGGCTACGGCGGCGCCCTGACCGACGACGAAGCGGAGGAGGAGGACGACGCCGACGAGCTGGACGCCAATGTGCTCGACGGAGTGTACCTGGCGGGGGAGCGGTTCGACCGGATGGTGAAGCGGGTGATGGTGTCCTGAGAGGATCTCCATCAAGGTAGATCCCGGGGACTGGCGCAGGGAACAGCCTCGGCGTGGCCAGGAATTGCGAGAACGAAATCTGTAGAGTATATTAGCTTAGCATAGACTGTGGTTCGTCATGGATGCTACGAACGCCAAAGAGATCTTTCGAGCCTATAGGGCCGGCCTGCTGAGGAGCCAGGGGGGAGAGGCCGGTCGTAAGGCCAGCTATCAGCGGCTTCTCTCGCTGGTCGTTTGGGATCGGCTCCCACTCCAGCAGAGGATGGCTTTGCGCCGCATCGAGAGGGCAAGCTGGCAGGGGCTCTGCGCTGCGAGAGAAGGAGATCCGGAGCGCGCTAAACGGTGCTTCAAGCTTGGACAGGAGGAGCTGGATCGCGCCGGCATCGCCCTCGAATGTCGGCTTCTGGGGAGCTCTACCCTGGAATCTGCCCGCGCGTACCTGGATTACCGCGAGGGGAGTTTTGAGCAGGCTCGAAGGCGAACGTTCGCAGCCATGGACGCAGACTCAGCCCTGGAGCAGGACGATGCCTTCTCAGTTCTGGAATTCCACCGGCTTCAGGCCGCCCACAACCTGATGCGCATCGATCTGCGGGTAGGATCGCCGGAGCGGGCCCTCGCCCTGTTTGCGGACATCCTTGGCTACTTGGAAGGTCAGACCGATGGTCTGCCGGTGCATGGTCCTTGGCGGAAGAGGGCACTCGAGCAGGCTCCGCGGCTTCTGCGGCGCACGATGATCGCGCAGGTCGCCAACGAGGCCGCCGTGGCGCTTACAGATGCCGCAGGGGCCGAAGGTTGGTTGGCATTGTATGAGAACGTCAAAGCGTGGCTCTACGCCTGCCGTGGCGCTATTCATCCTCGTGTCCTCCAGTGGATCAAAGTGAAGGCAGCCTTGACCTCCAAGGACTGGCAAGGTTATCTCTGTCTCCTCTTCGACTTTCTGCCGCTAGGCCGTGAGGACATCTCCTCCGTCTGGTACTCATGCGTCATCGAGTTCCTCGATCTCTGCCGGACTCAGGATTTCCCCTTTCCCGAGATCTCGAAAGAGATCCTGAGAGACGCCGTCCAGTGGCCGGCGGTGCCTCCCGTTCTCCGATCCTGCCTGACTCGATATCAGTGAACCCGCCACCTCGGCGATCAGCGCGGCGCCTGGCGGAGCTTGAGCGGATTCGGAAGCGTTGCCGTTTCCGGCGGCGACCGCTACACTGGAGCGAAGCGCGGGAGCGGCCATGAAGTGTTCTCAATGTGACTTCGACAGTCCGCCAGGAATGAAATTTTGCGGGCAGTGCGGAGCCAAGCTCGGATCGCCCTGCCCGCACTGCGGCTCCGAGAGCCCGCCAGGATTCAAGTTCTGTGGAGAGTGCGGCTCCCCGTTGGGCCCCGCGGAAGTGGCGGCTCCTGCCACCGAAGTCGTTCGCGGCAGCCAGTATCCTACGGCGACTCTCCAGAGTTATACCCCGCCCCATCTAACCGATCACCTCCTGCAGTCCAAGATCGCCCTCGAGGGAGAGCGAAAGCAGGTCACCGTCCTTTTCTGCGATTTGGTCGGCTCAACGAGCTTGGCAGAGCGCCTGGGACCGGAGACCATGCACTTCCTGCTGAATCGATTCTTCGAGTTGGCTTTAGGGGAGGTCCACCGCTACGAAGGAACGGTCAATCAGTTTCTCGGCGACGGATTCATGGCCCTGTTCGGTGCTCCCATCGCGCACGAGGACCACGCGCGTCGGGCTGCCCTTGCGGCCCTGGGGTTGCGAAAGCTTATGCGAGAGCACCGTTCCGATCTCGGAGGCCCGCCGGGTGTGGATCTGAGGGTGCGGATGGGCATGAACACCGGTTGGGTCGTAGTCGGAGGCATCGGAGATCAGCTCCGCAAGGATTACACCGCGATCGGCGATACAACGAATCTCGCGGCGCGCCTGCAGCAACTCGCCGAGCCTGGCGCCATCCTCGTGAGTGAGGAGACAAGCGGGTTCCTCCAAGGTTCCGTCCAACTGGAGGCCCTGGGGCTGCTGCAGGTGAAGGGCAAGGAGGCGCCGGTTCGCGCTTTCAAGCTCGAAGGCATGGGATTCCTGCAGTCCGATCAGGCGGTCCTGAACGGCATGACACGCTCCCCCTTCATGGGCCGTCAGCGGGAGATGGCGACCCTCGAAGAGCTGAGAGAGCGCGCGGTTGCCGGCGAAGGGCAGGTCGTGGGAATCGCGGCGGAAGCCGGAGCGGGCAAGTCGAGGCTGGTCTACGAATTCTGCCGGAAGCGGTGGGATCAGCCGGTGCTCTATCTCGCGGGGAGGTGCCTCTCCTACGCGAATGGCATCCCCTACCTCCCGATCTTGTCCATGCTCCGCAACGATTGGGGACTTGGCGAGGCCGACGATCCTGCGACGATCGTGGCGAAGATCACCTCCAGCCTCCAGAGAGCGGACATGGATCCTGAAGAGTCGCTGCCCTATCTGCTGAATCTGTTGGGATTGGAGGAGGGGACCGAAAGAGTGGCAGATCTGAGCCCACAGGCCCGCCAAGCCCGGACCTTTCGCATTCTGCGTCAGATGATCCTGAATGCCGGCCGGGGCCGCCTTATCGTCCTGGAGATCGAGGACCTGCACTGGGTGGATGCAACCTCGGAGGAATTTCTCGCCTTCCTCGTCGAAGGTCTGGTCGCCTCCCGTATGCTGCTCATTTTGACCTACCGCTCCGGCTATCGTCCTCCTTGGATCGAGAAGTCTTATGCCACGCAGATCACGCTCTCGCGTCTCACGGATCGGGAGAGCCACGCGGTGATCAAGGCAGTCCTCCATCGCGCCGAGCCCTCCGACGACCTGATAGCCGCGATCCTGAGCAAGGCGGAGGGCAATCCGTTCTTCCTGGAGGAGCTGGCCCGCTCGTTGCTCGAACATCCGAGCGTTTCGGTTCCCGACACCATACAGGGGGTGGTGATGGCGCGCATCGACCGGTTGCCCGAAGAGCACAAGCGGCTCCTCCAAACCGCCTCCGTGCTGGGACGGGAGTTCTCTCTCAACCTGCTCATGGCGGTCTGGGAGCAGCCCGAGAACCTGATGCCGCTGCTCTCGGAGCTCAAGCGCTGGGAGTTTCTCTATGAGGAACCTTCGGCCGAGGAGCCGAGGTTGTTCTTCAGACACGCGCTCACCCAGGAGGCGGTGTACCAGACCCTCCTCACCGCCCGGCGCCAATCCTTGCACGCCGCGGCTGGCGAGGCTTTCGAGACTCTCTTCGAGGGCCGGCTCGAGGAGATCTACGGCAGCCTCGGCTATCATTACGTGCAAGCCGACCTCCCGGAAAAAGCCATCCTTTACCTGGCTCTGTTCGCGGACGGGGCGGCTCGCAGGTATGCACATGCCGAAGCCGCGAAAGCCTTGCAGGAGGCACTCGCTCTTGTGCCGCGTCTCCCGGAGCCCGAGCAGGCCCGCCGCTCGCTGGGATTGATGCTGCAGCTCGCCGAATCGCTGCTGCCGTTAGCGCGCTTTGCCGAAACCCTGGAGCTTCTCTCCCAATACCGGGAAACCTTGGAACGGTCGGCGGATGCCGCCATCGCCGGACGCTATTTCTTCTGGCTGGCCCATACCTACAGCTACCTGGGGAGTCAGGTCGAGGCTGGCGAGAACGCCCAGAGGGCCATCGCGGCCGCTCGGGAAGCAGGGGACAGGGCGACGGAGGGCCAAGCTTGGTACGTCCTTTGCCGGGATGCCTTCTGGTCTGGCCGGTTTTCCGAGGGAATCGAGCACGGCCGGCAGGCCCTCTCCCTCTTGGAGAGCGCCGATCCATGGTGGCAGGGTCAGGCTTATTGCGTCGCGGGCTTCCACCATTACGTCCTCGGACAGTTCGAGCAGGCTCTCGAGATGATGGCCCGCGCCGAAACCATCTGGCAGGCTCTCCAGGATCCCCGCCTCGATCCCTCCTGGAGCGCGGGTTACTTTCACGCTTCCTTGGGGGAATGTGAGCTCGGAATCGCCGAATGCCGCGGCGGCCTCGAGCGGGCGCAAGATCCTCTCAACACCGCGGCAGCCTTGGGATTTCTCGGCTACGCATACCTGGAGAAGCGGGATCTGCCCCGGGCCATCGAGGCGCTGGAGGATTCTGTCGGGCGGTTGCGGCAAGCAGGCATGCAGCAGCTCTTGGGTTGGTTCTCCGCCTTTCTGGCGGAGGCATACCTCTTGGTGCAACGGCACGGGGAAGCCCTGGAGATTGCGCTCGAAGCGTTGGCAACCACGCAGAGAGTGAATTTTCTTTACGGGACCGGCCTAGCCCAGAGGGCCTTGGGACGCATCGCCCATGCCGCCGGTGAGCCTGACAAGGCGGCGGTCTGGTTTGAGGATGCTCTCGAGAGCTTCCGCTTGATCAAGGCCCCATTCGAAGTGGCCCGCACCTGTCTGGACATGGCTCTGCTCGCCCGTGAATATAGTGGTCCCGCAGAAGCCTCCAGACGCATGGGCGAGGCTCACGGCCTATTCGGGGAGCTTCGGGTTCCCCGGTATGTGGAGCGAACCGAACGGATGGCAGCCGACCTGTCGACCAATCAGGTGGAGAGCTGAAGGCGAAGCGTGCTGGAGGAGATTCGCCCAGCCCGCTGTTCCTTTAGCGGGCTGGGCGCTAATCCCTCAAAAGTGGAAACTCTCTTCGCCGAGATTCGTTCAGCAGCCGCAGTTGCCGTTGCAGCTGCTGTTGTTGACATCGTCGAGAGGTGCTACACCGCCCGCGACGTCCTCGAGGTTCTCCTCGCTGAGCTCAGTGACCTCAGTGCTCTGCGGCTCCTCGGCCTGTCCCTGTTCCTGCTCTTTCTCTGCCATTTCCGGCTCCTTTCTTTGTTTCCCGCCATTCAGGGGCGAGAGGGGATTCCACGTCAAGTAGTAAGGGTAACGGAGCGCTTGTGCGCTTGGCCTTGAAGTAGGTCGTAAGTCTGTAGCAGCTTGGGTTTGAGATTGAGTCTGATGGGCGTGCAAGGTGAGCGGTTCTCCTCGATGCGAACCAGTGGACAGTGGGTGCCCTGGCAAATTGGAACGACGACGCACTTCTGACATTTCACATCGGTTTCAAAAGCGGGTTCGGTCCAAAGCGCCATCTTGTCTTGATCCAGCTTGAGCTCCCCGTCGTCGTTGATCTCTCCGACGACGTTGTAGTCCGCTGTATCGAGCGCGACCGTGCATTTCATCACTTTGCCGCTGGCACCGATGATGAAGTTGTAGGGCCGAGCCGCGTAACATACTTCGGCACCGAACCTGTTGATCTCCTTGATTCCCTGGCCGATGTTCAAGCCTCTGTCCAGGGCTTCTCTTTCCAGCTCGCGTTTGACTTTCGTTGCCTCATCGAGGCCACAGACGTCCAGTTGCTCATCGTTGGGGCCGCCCCAACGGCCGACCGAATGGAATCGGATTTTGAAGCGCGAATCATGGATGAACTCTTTCTGGACGACGTCGAGGAAACGGTCGATCCGCGAGTGATTCTGACGGTCGTAATTGACTCGGATCGTGACGTTGTAATCATCCTTGCGCTGGCTAAGCGCCTTGAGGTTGGCGAGGATGGTCGCGAAGGTGCCCCGTCCATCGCGAGCGGGACGGCTGTGGTCGTGATCTTCCGGAGAGCCGTCAATCGTGATTTGATAGGCGGTGATTTTCCATGCCAGGAGCTTTTCGGCGACCTCCGGCGTCAGCAGGTAGCCGTTGGTCGTCATGGTGGAGTGGTAGCCGACGGAGTGCTCGGCTGTGTGCGCGAGAAAGAACGGTCCCAGATCCTCGATCGCCGGCAGTCCATACAGCGGCTCTCCGCCGAACCAGCTGACCCGCAGGAATCTGAGGCCATCCAATCGCTGCGTGATGAGTTTCTTGATCGCCTCTCGCACTCGGGGTTGCATGGTGCCGCGGACGAATTGTTCATAGCAATACGTACAACGGAAGTTGCAATCCTCCGAAGCGAGCAGGATGAGCTCCAAAGTATCCGTGCGATAGTGTTGCTGGCCGAACGCGAGTTGAAGCCGGCGATACTCGTTGGTGTCTTCCTTTACCATGAACCCCTTATCGATCAAATACTTGAGCATGCCCTCGGGAGAGCCTTCGACCCCGGGTCGCCGCAGCAGGATTTTGATGTTCTCCGCCTGGTCCGATGCAAAGGCGCTCATCGAACCGCTGAAGGTGTTCCAAAGAATCAACCGGCCATCTTCGGTGGTCGCTCGCACCGTGTAGCGCGACGGCACCCACTTCGACGGGCGTGGAACGGACCCTGAGGTCTGCGGTTCAGAAGGGTCCACGTCATGGGGAGACTGCTGCAGGATGTTGAAGGGACTCACCATAGCCAAGCTCCTCCGTTACGACAGTATGGGGTGACCGGGCGGTGTGGACAGGGGGCGGGCGGGACTGTCCCGGCTTGGGGTGCCGCTTCGGCGGTTGCGGGGTCTCGTTTCCACCAAGGCCATCAGAGAACAACTCCACCTTCTCCGTCGCAGAAGGCCTGCGGGACAGCTCATAAAAGGAGCGTCTACAAAAATAAGGGTACACCAAGTGGCGAAAGCGGGACAGCCCGGATTCAGTGCTCCGCGGAATGCCTCTCGGGAGCCGCGTCGCTGGAGCGATCGAGCGGTCCGAATACGAGGTAGGCCTTGGCCTCCGGCTCACGGTCCGGCCGGCAGACGACCTTGACGTGGCTCAAGGACCGGACGCATGAACCTCCCGGCCCAAGCTCGGCAACGGGCCATTGCTCCGGAGCCGTCCAGAAGGAGTCATAACTGGGCCAGGCGAGCGCCGCGTCACGTTTGCCGGCAGAGCACAGCCCTCGCGACTCCAGGCGGTCGAAGAGCTCCCACCACCGGGACTCCCTCTTGGGCTGCCGTGGAAACGAGCCTTCGATGCCGATTCGCGGCAGAACCTCTTCGCCGATGTCGAGGGAAAGGTGGAGCCGCTCGACGCCCTCGAACAGGGGGGCGGCCTCCGCCACCGCGGAAACCGAACCGGGAGCCACGCGCCGCAGGTAGCGGAGCATCTGCCCCGGTTCCAGGCCGAAAATCTCCAGCCGCACGGCGTCGCCGCCCCGAGCCCGCAGGTCGAAGACATAGAGCAGGCGCGCCGAGCCGGAAATGGCTTCCAGGCAGGTGAGGATGAGAGCCCGCTGGCGGGTGGCGGGTGGACCGCTTCGAAGGGCAGGCAGCAGCGTGCCGAGAAGCCACCCGGCGTCGAGGGCCGCCGGGAGCTTCACGCAGAGGATCGGGCTCGGCTCCTCCTCCCGGTCGAGGTCATATTCCAACCAGACGGAGCGCACGGGCGCCAGCGGTCCCCCGGGCTCGGACCACGACGAGAGAAAAGCACCGGTGGCGGAGGCAGGATATCGCGCCGCCAGGGCAGCGGCCTGAGCGGCCGTGAGGAGGCGCAACGACAGATCCACCTGCCTGGCTCCAGGCGCGAGGCGGACTTCCAAGGTCCCCTGGCAGTCCCCCGGGAATGCCTGGGCCACTCTGCGAAGGCGGCCAACCGCCACGGGATCGAAGAGCGGCTCGTTGAGCTGGGGCGCGAGGACGGCCAGCCAGTCGGCGGCAGTCAGCGGCACGAGGCCCCGCCCGGAAAACCGATCCTCCGCCTACGGAGGGGGCCAGGCATCGCCGCCGGCGGCCTGCTCGAGATCGTCGTCCGAAAGCTCCCGATCGCTGTCACAGAGCTCCGCGACGTCTCCCACGGTCAGGCGATAGCCTCGATCGACCGCCCAGCGAAGCGCCGCTTCGGGATCGCGAAGCTGCCGTCGGGACTCCGCCAGCAGATCGGCATCCTTCCGCAGATCTTGCAGCAGGCGGTTCAGCTCAGAACTACGCATGGCTCAGTCTCCTTCCGAGATTGCTCCATCCAGAATGATCGCAACGAGGGGAAAAATCAACCCCCAGAGCGAAAGTCCTTGCAAGATTCATTCAAGGGCCGGATTACCGGTTGGAGGGGCGCCGCAGCGGCCGCGATCCTAACTCACGGATGGTCGTATCGCGACCGCCGGACCTGCTGGCGCAGTCCGTGGAAGATCCACGGCAGCATGCGGAGGGTCGCCCGGTCCGCCGCCCAGTGGGGGGTGAAGCCACCGGGATCCGTGTAGAGCCGGCAGACGGCCAGGGTGCGGCCCGGCCCGAGCGCCGTCAGCGTCCAGGAGCCGCGGTGATCGGCGACGTTGCCCGAGCCCGGCACGTAGGCCCACCGGATCCGCCACACGTTTCCTGCCCCGCCCGTCTCGACGCCCTGGGTGAAGCGCACCCGGTAGCGACGCTCGCCGAGCGGCGAAGGGAAGTCCATGACGTGGTCGCTCAGCGCCGATCCGTCCGGCTGCGGCCGGGAGGTCGATGCCTTGAGAAAGGGCATGAACTCGCGCCAATGCTCGTAATCGGCGAGGGCCCGCCAGACCCGCTCCGGCGGCGCCTCGACGACTCCGCGGCCGACCGCCTCCCGCGGCTTGCCGCTTCCGGCCGACGCCATCTCGACCCAGACCGTGCCGGTCGGTGTCGGGCGCGCCTCGCCGGGCAGGGTAGGATCGGCGCCGGGAAGCGTGAGCATGGCGACGACGAGCCCGGCGAGCGGAATTTGCACGGCGGCGATTCTAGCTTTCGCGGGAGCGGCGTGAGCTGGCGGCGGATCGCCGGCCGGCTGGTGGGGCTGGCCCTTCTCTTCGTGGTCCTGATCTGGGCCTATCCCTACCTGCGGAACCTCGGCCGCGCCGTCCAGCTCCTGCGCGAGCCGCCGCCCGCGATCCTGCCGGTGCCGGTCGAGGGAGTGGACCGCTCGCAGCTCGCGGACACCTTTGGAGCCCTGCGGAGCGAGGGGCGCCGCCACGAGGGGATCGACATCTTCGCGCCCCGTGGCACCCCGGTCCGCTCCGCCACCCGCGGCATCGTCGTGCACAAGCGCTGGAACCGGCTGGGAGGCAAGACGGTCACCGTCTTCGGCCCGGCCGGCTGGTTCCACTACTACGCCCACCTGGACGACTGGGACGTCCCGTCAAGGGGTGATTGGGTGGAGGCCGGAACGGTGCTCGGCTACGTCGGCGACACGGGAAACGCCAAGGGAACTCCCACGCACCTGCACTACGGGATCTACAGATGGGGCAAAGCCCGCAATCCGTATCCGCTGCTGGCGCCGCCGCGGTAGGGTGCGCTGCGCGCACCGTCAACGGTCTATGGTGCGCAGAGCGCACCCTACAATAAAGAGAATGTCCTCCAAGTCCGCTCCTGAGCCGTCCAAACCCCGCCTCGGCATCTCCGCCTGCCTCCTCGGACAGGAGGTGCGCTACAACGGCGGGCACAAGCGCGACGCCTTCCTCACGGAGGTCCTCGGGCGCTATGTGGAGTGGGTGCCGGTCTGCCCCGAGGTGGAGCTGGGGATGGGCACGCCGCGGCCGCCGATCCGGCTGGAGCGGCGCGGCGGGGAAATCCGCCTCGTCATGCCGAGCACCGGCGGCGATTACACGGACGCCATGCGGGAGTACGCCGCGCGGCGGGTGGAGGCCCTGGCCGCCCTGGAGCTCGACGGCTACGTGCTCAAAAAGGATTCGCCGAGCTGCGGCCTGGAGCGGGTCGACGTCCATCACGGCGCCGGCGCTCCCTCGCCGGACGGCCGCGGTCTGTTCGCCGCGGCGCTCGTCGCCCGGCTGCCGGACCTCCCCGTCGAAGAAGAGGGGCGGCTCGGCGATCCCGTGCTGCGGGCGGATTTCATTCAACGGGTCTTCGCCCATTGTCGCCGCCGCGAGGGTCTTGCGAGCTCGACCTCACCCCCTGACCCCCTCTCCTGAAGGAGAGGGGGAACGAAGCCCATTTAGCCCCGTTCAGGAGAGGGGTTGGGGTGAGGTCGAGGTTGCGGCACCCGCGGGGATGCGACATCATCGGCCCCTGCAAGGAGGTGCTGCTGTGAGACAACCCGGACGATCGATCCTCGGTACCGCGCTCTTCCTGACCCTCTCCGTCCCGTGCTTCGCGGGAATCCATTACAAGTCCGTCACCAAGACGGAGGCCGCCTCTGCCCAGGGTAGCGGGGAGATCCAGGCGGAAGGGTGGGTCTCGGGCAACAACGCCAAGGTCACCTTCGTGGCAAGCTCCGGCAACCCGGTGCTGAAGGAAGGCACGTATCTGATCACGAAGGACGGAGGCAAAACGCTGTACCTGGTCAATCCCACAGAGAAGACCTATGCCGAGTGGAGCCTGGAGGGCATGCTCGGCACCGTCGGAGCGGTCATGAACAGCCTCGGGCCACTGCTCAAGATCCAGTTCTCCGAACCGAAGGTGGAGAAGGTCCTGGAAGAGGACGGCGGCACGGTCGCCGGGCTTCCCACCCGGCACTACAAGCTCCACACCAGCTACACCATGAGCGTCAAAGTGCTCGGCATGGGCAACACGACGGACGTGGTCAGCGATCAGGACATCTGGACGACCGCCAGGCTGCAGGACGTCGGCCTCGGCGTGTGGCTGCGCGCCGAGCCGCCGCGCACCGGCAATGCGGAGTTCGACAAGCTCCTCGCCGCCAACGCCGTGAAGTTCCAGGGCTTTCCGCTGAAGATGGTCACCGTCAACACCTCGACGTCGAAGCGGGGCAACCG
>Ga0075426_10003470_pt1 | contig 11283 bp, 10 predicted proteins | sample SoiMethybrSBSTD5_FD_75304 | JGI IMG/M metagenome (GOLD analysis project Ga0075426, IMG submission 75304) | Bulk soil microbial communities from a Populus tree surrounding site in Tennessee, USA - Soil MetaG P. TD hybrid SBSTD5 | ecosystem: Environmental > Terrestrial > Soil > Tree plantation...
GACACCCTAAGTGACACCGAATCGCTTGGCCAATGGTTCGCTGCGCGGCCGGGTGACAGGGTCTCGGAGCTGATCCCTCACGCGCCTGCTCGGCTCGGCCTTCGCGCTAACTGGCGTCAGTTCGCACTGCTCGTCCTAATCAATGCGTTCGTCGGAGGCATCGTTGGCGTCGAGAGATCAACACTCGCGCCGCTGGCGGAACAGGACTTCGCTCTAGCCAGCCGGGCGGCGATTCTTTCCTTTCTTATTAGCTTCGGCCTCGTGAAGGCTGCCAGCAACCTGGTGGCAGGGCGACTCGCGGACCGAATTGGTCGACGCGCTGTGCTGCTTGCCGGCTGGGTCGCCGCACTGCCGGTGGCCCCGGTGATCATCCTCGCGCCCTCATGGGCGTGGGTCGTCTTGGCAAATGTATTTCTCGGCGTCAACCAGGGCCTCGCGTGGTCGATGACGGTGAACATGAAGATCGACCTGGTCGGGCCGGCACGTCGAGGGTTCGCCCTTGGGCTCAACGAGGCGTCCGGTTACGTGGCCGTATCCGCCGCGGCCGCTGCAGCGGGATATCTCGGCGCAAGCTTCGGCTTGCGCCCCGCACCGTATCTACTCGCTGAGGGTCTCGCGGTGATCGGAATCGTCCTTTCATTGTTCACGCGAGACACAACGCGCCACGTCGAGCTCGAGTCTGCCGCGAGTGCACAGAAATCGACTCTCAGCTCAGTAGTGATGCGGGTAAGCTTTCGCGATCGGAGCATGTCCAGCGCCTGCTATGCCGGCTTAGTTAACAACCTCAACGACGGAATGGCCTGGGCGCTGCTGCCCCTGTTCTTTGCGTTCCGAGGCATGGATCTGAGGCAGATCGGGATCCTCGCGGCCGCCTACCCGGCGGTCTGGGGGCTCGGGCAGCTCGGAACCGGATGGATCAGTGATCAGATCGGGCGCAAGGCCCTGATCGTTGCAGGCATGCTTCTCCAGGCCGCCGCCATCTTGGCGTTTGTTCTTACGACGGGATTCAGTTCCTGGCTAGTCGTCAGCGCATTGCTCGGTTTAGGTACGGCGATGGTCTACCCGACGTTGCTGGCTCTGGTTGGCGACGTCGCTGTACCAGCCGAGCGTGCGACTTCCGTCGGTGTGTATCGCACATGGCGCGATACCGGATATGCGCTGAGCGCGATTGTGGTTGGCGTGACCGCGGATATAGCGGGTTTTTCGACCGCAATCACGTTCGTTGCGATTTTGACAGCCGCCTCCGGCCTAGTCGCGTGGATACGGATCCCGAGCCATATGCTGAAGTTCACTCAGTCGTGAAGAATCTCGCCTCGCCGAGCGCGCTCCAGCGCGTCCTATCGATAGGCTGCCGGCCGACCGATTCCGACCGAGAACGGGTCACGAAGGAAGTTTTCGTCGTGATTGGCCTTGGTGCGGCCGCCGCGGGCGTCATCTGGGCGCTGATGTATGCGCTGCTCGGCCGTCCGCTAAGCGCGGCCATCCCTCTGACGATCAGCATCGCGGTCGGCGCCGTCATCCCACGCTTCCTGGCGACTAAGCGGCTGGGGTTGCTTCCCGTGCCGATCCTGAGTCTCGGCATCATCCTGCCCCTGCTGCTGCAGTTGAGTCTCGGCGGCTTCATTGCGGGCAGCGCGGTCGTGATGTGGGCTTTCATGGCGCCGCTGTTCTCATTGTTGCTGCAGCGCCCCGCTTGGGAGACGCGACTGTGGTTGGGGGTCTTTTTTGCCGACCTGGTTATAGCCGCTCTCGTCGATGGGACTATCGCGCACGCAGTCGATCCGCTGCCGAGTGATGAGAGCCTCGCTCTCTTTGGACTCAACATTGCGGGGATCGGCTCGTTGACCTTCCTCACACTCGCCTACTTCGGGCACCAGCGCGATGAAGCCGAACGGCAATCGGATCGGCTCCTTCTCAACGTCCTGCCGGAGCCCATCGCAAAGCGCCTGAAGAGAGGTGAAGAGCCAATCGCTGACCATCACGACGAGATCAGCGTTCTCTTCGCCGATCTCGCAGGATTCACCGTTCGATCAGCACAAGAAACTCCAGCCGAGACGGTTGCCGTGCTGAACGAGGTGTTCTCGGTATTCGACGGTCTCGTTCGCCGCTATGGGTTGGAGAAGATACGCACGATTGGTGATTCCTACATGGTCGCGTCGGGCGCGCCGATAGCTCGAGCCGACCACCTTCAGGCCATTTGTGCCATGGCTCTCGATCTCCGGCGCGAGGTCAGTCGCCTCAACGTCGAACACGGTTGGGATCTCAGCTTTCGGATTGGCATCAATTGCGGTCCCGCGGTCGCCGGCATTGTCGGGCGGGAAAAGTTCCACTACGACCTCTGGGGCGACACGGTCAACGTCGCCAGCAGGATGGAATCGCACGGGCTCGCCGACCAGATCCAGGTGACCGAAGGGGTTTACGAGCGCCTCAAGGATGAATTCCAGTTCGATTGCCGAGGCGTGATCGAAGTGAAAGGAAAGGGCCCCACCGTGACCTATCTCCTGACCGGTCATCTGCGAGACAAGGCTGTCGCCGAAAATGAGGGCCATGTCGCTGCAGCAACCTGAGCCTCGGCTCGCCGTACAGCCGGGTGAGCGCGACTCCGGGATCCGGCTTGCCGAGCTCGTCGCCGCCTTCTCGCTTGCGATCGACCTCGGGCTAGGCCAGCCGATGGAGCACGTGCTTCGCGCGTGGTTGATCGCTGACCGTCTCGCCCGTCGCCTCGAGCTCGATCCGCCCGCCCGCGACGAGCTCTACTACGTGGTGACGCTCGCCTGGGCCGGCTGCATCGCAGACACGCCCATGGTGTCAGCCCTCGTCGGCGATGACATCGCATACAGGGCCGACACTTTCAGCACCGACCTGGTAGGTGAGTCAGCGATGTCTTTCATGGTCGAGCACTTAGCAGCCGGTGCTCCGGCGCGCCAACGTCAGCGCCAGGTCGAGGAGTTCATCACGACGGGCGGCATCGGAGTAGAGCTCGCGATACGGTCGCACTGCTTGGTAACAGGCAACATGGCCGACCAGATCGGGCTGGGGAGCGAGGTTCGTGAGCCCCTTCAGCAGGTGTTCACACGGTGGGACGGGCAAGGTGTTCCCAGAGGACTCGGCGGTCAAGAGATCGCTCTCACCACGCGACTCTTCCATCTCGCCGACACCGTCGAGGTCTGGCAGCGAAAGGGTGGCAACGAGGCAGCGGTGCGTGTTGCCCGCGAGCGCCGAGGAACCCATTTCGATCCGAAACTGGTGGACGCGTTCACTGCCGACGCGGCCACGGTGCTCGGCGACCCATCAGGTGAGGCTGACTGGCACGAATTCATCGCGACCGAACCATCGCTCCAGCGTTGCCTGACCGAACGCGAGCTCGACAGGGCGCTCGAGGCGATCGCCGACTTCACCGATTTGCGGTCAAGGCCACGCGCGGGCCACTCTCGGCGGGTTGCCGAACTGGCGGCCGGAGCGGCCCGACACGCCGGGCTGCCTGCAGCTGACGTGATCGCAGTGCGTCGCGCGGCGCTGCTCCACGACGTCGGTCTGCACGGCCTGTCGGCGACGATCCTCGACAAGCCCGGCCTTTTGACGCCTGCTGAGTGGGAACGGATGCGGGTCCACACTTACTACGCCGAGCGCATGCTCGCCCGGCCGCCGATCCTCGCGCGCCTCGGCGCGATCGCGTCCCTGGCCCATGAACGGTCCGACGGGTCGGGATACCACCGCCGCTTGGCCGGGCCGGCGATCCCGGTGTCCGGCCGGTTGCTCGCGACGGCTTGTGCGTTCTGCGCAATGACCGAGCCGCGCCCGCACCGGCCGGCCCTTACTGCCAAACACGCCGTGGCGGAACTGCGTGCGGACGTTCGTAAAGGCGCGCTGGATGCCGACGCCGTGGACGCAGTGCTCGCGGCCGCCGGCCATCGCCAGGGCAAGCGTCGGAGCGGGCCTGCGGGACTTACGCCCCGAGAGGTGGAGGTATTGACCTTGATCGCACGCGGCGCCTCCAACCGCCAGGTCGCGACCGCCCTCGGGATCGCGCCCAAGACGGCGGGAACGTTCATCGAGCGGATCTACATGAAGACGGGCGCGTCGACGCGGTCGACGGCAACCCTTTTTGCGATGCAGCACGGCCTGCTGGAGACGCTGGACCCGCTGGATTTGTAGGGCGAACTCCCGACGACGGGTTGGACATCCGGGGATAGGTTGATCCCCACGATGACAACACAATTTGTTGAACGACTCGCCGCTCGGGACTTCGACGGTCTCATCTCCTTACTCGCACCTGAGGTATCTGCCCGTTTCCTGCTGCCGCACGGCCTCGAGGAGTACGTCGGCCCCAGAGCTGTCGTCGGCCGGATGCAGGACTGGTTTGCGACCGCCTCGAAGTTCGACCTTGTCGAGAGCAGCCAGAACGGAATCGGCAGCCGGCAGCGCATGGAATGGCGGTTCGACGTCGTCCGGGGTGGCCGGGCGGAGGTCATCGAACAGCTCGTGTTCATCGACCGAGCGGCTGACGGCATTCGCCAGATCGACCTATTGTGCTCGGGCTTTCTTCCACAGGAGTCTGCAGGCGACTCCTGTGACGCAGGGATCTTCGACGCCGGTTCGATGGGCTGCGCCGACGGCCTGGCGGAGGAGTTTCGCAACCGGCTGACCGATGTTCCGGTCGGCGGCCGCCTTCAAGTCGTAGTGCGCGACCCAGCCGCCAAGGAGGACCTGCCCTCGCTCGCGCGGCTGCTGGGTCAGCGCGTCAGGTCGAGCCAGGCGACCGAGGACGGCCGCCTCATCATCATTGTGGAGAAGACGAAATGAGCGACAACAGACTGATCTTCAACTGCACCTGGGGAAGAGAGGACCCCGAGCGTGCGACGCTTCCATTCGTCGCGGCGAACATCGCGGCGACCGCTGGGCAGGAGGCGATCGTGCTCTGCACGATCGAAGCAGTCCGGCTGGGCACCAAGGGGGGCGCCGAGGGCGTCGAGGCTGCAGGCTTGCCGAAACTGTGCGACCTGATCGGCCAGTTCGTCGCCAACAAGGGCAAGGTGTGGTTGTGTGGCGCTTGCACCAAGCCACGCGGAATCACCGAGGAGCAGCTCGCGGAAGGGGCGATCATCATCGGCGCGGCGAAGGTCGTCGAGGAAGTCGCCGCGGGCGCGCGGACTGTTGCGTTCGCCTGACGCATGACACAAATTTCACGATTCGCCTGCGGTCTCGCCCTGTTGATCGTGTCGTGCGGAGGCCCGACGTCTGCGCCGGTCGCAGCGATCTCGCCTTCGCCGCACCAGGCGGGACCGCTGGGCGATACGTGGACGCGCGACGGCTCGACGTGGCATCAGCAGACCGGTTTTGGTCCTTCGCCTCGCTACCTATCGGCGATGGTGTACGACGCTGCTCGCCATAACTACGTGCTGTTCGGTGGATGGACGGTGACAGGGCCATCGGACGAGACATGGACGTTCGATGGCAGCAAGTGGACGCTTCAAAGCCCGGAGCACAAGCCGGGGGCACGTCGGGGCGCAGCCATGGCTTTCGACCTAACGCGCAAGGTCGTTGTCATGTATGGCGGCCTGGTATCCGATGCAGGGGAGGGTCACGCCGGGCACGACACCTGGACATGGGACGGCGCCGACTGGTCCCCCGTCCTACTTGATGGCGACCCCGGTTTGCGAGAGGGCGCTCGGATGGCCAGCGCCCCTGACGGGGTAATTCTTTACGGCGGACGTACTGACAACACGTACTACTTTGACGACGCATGGAAGTTCGACGGAACCAGTTGGTCCGTCCTCGCAGAGGACGGGCCGACTAGTCCGCCCGCGAGGGCCAGTGCAGCGGTAGCCTGGGATCCGAAGGAGCAGGCGCTTTTCGTCTTCGGCGGCATCGGAGCCAACGTCGCGGCCGGCCCGGGAGCGCAAGGAATTCCGCTTCGCGATGCGTGGCTGCTCACCCGACCGGGCTGGGCGTCGGTCCAGCCCGGACCACCGCGGACCACGTTCACAGGCGCGATCTGGAGCGCTGCCGACGATCGCATAGAGGTCATCTTTGGAATGGCGTGTCCGAATCCGGTCAACGACTCATGGGAATGGGATCCGGCCGCCGGATGGTCGCATGTCAGTGCCAGCCCGGTGCCGGCGCGCTGGGGCGCCGCCCTCGCGGCCGACACCACCGGAAACGTCTTGGCCTTCGGCGGCGACAACGAACGTGGTTGCTAGCGCCGTCTGGGTCTGGTTGACAGCTTATGGGCTGCACTTCGGTGGACTCTGCCGGATGAACCGACCGTAAGCGCTGTCAGCTTTGAGCTCAAAACGACCCTGATGGATGTCAGTGGACCTTGTACCAGTGGCATGGCATTCAGAAGGTCAGGGGTTCGAATCCCCTCGAGTCCACCAAATTTCTGAATACGAATTCTCAGTTTGTGCGACCGCAGCGACTCTTCCCACCACGGCTTGACACCCCGCTGGCTACGCTGCAGCCGTCACTTGGTTCCTGCGTGACCAGCTCGGCCTGGCCGCGGTTCAACGCGTGGACGAGCGCGGAAGCGGCGTACGCGCATCTTGTTTCCGCACAGCGTCGAGTGGCACCAGACCCGCGTCCCGTTGCGCGTGGTGTCGAGAATCATCCACTGGCACTCGTCGTTTGCACATCGCCGCAGACGGTCTGAGTGGTCGCCAAGCTCCACAAGTGCCGGCAACAGGCCGGCGATGAAGGCGTCCCATCCGCGAGCGGTGGGTCGTAGCGCGCCACTGAGCGCGTCCAGCCGATAGGTGTAATGGGCCGCCAGAGCCCCCAGGCGCCGCTGATACCCAGGACGATCGTGATCCACGAGCGCCTGCACCGCATCACGCATCTGGCGCATTCGCCCCAGGGTGCCGGGCGGGATGGGGCCGCTGGGTACTGTCCATCTGATCGAGCGATCGTGCGCTCGCCACCAGGATGCAACGCTGTTGAGGAAAAGGGCGGTGTCCCTGGGATCCCGCATCCGATCCAGCCTCCCGTCAGCCAGATGAAAGGTGTGCTTGTTCGGGGTGTGCGCATCTGGCCCATGAAGTCCGCTGGCAATAGTCATTAGCGCTTCGAGTGTCGAGGCATCAGTCGTCGGGGATGTGGCCATTTAGAGCATTACAGTACGGCCTCCGCCGATCCAACGCCTAGACTTCTGACGCGTAATGGCCTATATTCCCAATAGCACATTACGATGAAAGCAGATGCACTCGCGACCGAGCCCACCCAAGACGAAGGCTCGTTCGACTTTTGGCTGGGAAGCTGGACCACGCGCTGGACGGACGCCACCGGCCGAAGCCACGTCGGATCCAACGTAGTCCTGAAGTTCGATCGGCGAATTCGCGAGCTGTTTGAGGGACCCTCCAGGCCACATCGCTACGTGGGAGCCAGTGTCTCCGAGTGGAAGTCGAGCTCTTCGGCGTGGCACCAGGAGTATTGGGACAACTCCGGGTACCACGCATTTTTCGAGGGTGGTCGGCGGGGAGACCGATTCATCCTCGATCAGCTCGAGGGCGATGTGCCTTCCACATTGAGGCGCCGGCTCGTGTGGCACGCGATCAAAGCGGACGAGCTGCTGTGGGACTACGAGGCGTCGGAGGACGGCGGGGCGACCTGGGCAAGCACGTGGCACATGGCTTACAGCAGGCGGTGAACGACCGAGCGGAGTAAGTACCTGCATCCGGCGCACTCTCGCCCCGGGTCCTCAAACCCGGGAAGAAGGCTGCAGGGCCACAACACGGAGGCATTTGGAGAATGCATCGACGCTCGACATTTCGTGCGCTCGCGCTCGCGACCGCGGGGTTGTGCCTCGCGGCGGCATGCGGGTCCGCAGGAGGAACGGCCCAGGAGCAAATCGCGTCCAGCTATAAGCCGGTGGCCGGCGTCAAAGGCGGACAGCTCGTCTACTCGGACTGGGAGCCGGTCCAGGACCTGAACGTCTTGGCGTCGACCGCAGCGACCACCCAGCAGGTGGCGACCGGACCACTGTGGGCATCGCTCTGGGTCTTCGATCCCAAGAACAACGCCATTCCCGACCTCGTGAGCGAGGTCCCGACCGTCTCCAACGGTGACGTCAAGAAGATCGACGAGACCCACATGGACGTCACCGTCAAGCTGAAGCCAGGCCTGAAGTGGTCCGACGGCCAGCCTCTGACCACCAAGGACCTCAGCTTCACCATCAACGCCATCTGCGACCCGGCGACCGGGGCGGCAGCCCAGACCGGGTATAGCTCGCTGGCGTCCGTGGAGGATAGGAGCGACACCGTCGAGGTGTGGCACTTTGGTCCCGACACGACCGGCAAGCGCTGCGGCAACACCACACCGCTGAACTCCGGCATCTACGCACCCTTCATCTCGGCCATGGCCTTCCCGCCGGTGCCGTCGCACGTCCTACAGAACGTCCAGCACTCGGATTGGGCGACCAATTCCTACTTCACGACCAACCCGACAGCGACCAGCGGACCGTACATGGTCCAGAACTTCACCCCCGGGCCGGCGGCCCAGGTGGTGATGGTTCCCAACCCCAACTACGGTGCTGGGCGGGACGGCGCCCAGTTCTTCGGCCATGCCCCGTACCTGGACAAGCTGATCTACAAGATCTACGGTGACAAGCCATCCCAGATCGCCGGCCTGAAGTCAGGCGACAGCGACCTCGGGCTGGACCTCATCGCGAAGGACCTGCCGGCTCTCCAGAGCATCGGTACGTACGACACCGTTGTGGCCACCGGTCTCCAGGACGAGTTCCTGACCCTCAACCTGGGCAACCACAACGGCAAGCCGACGGTCTTCACCGGCGACAAGGCTCTGCGCCAGGCGGTTGCACTGGCCATCGACAAGAACACCATCAACGCCGCGCTTGTGGGCGGAATCGGCAAGCCGATGAACGGACCGTTCGTAACGGCTCTCTCGCCGTACTACGACACTTCGATCCCGGCTTGGCAGCGCGACCTCGCCAAGGCCAACCAGCTTCTCGATGGAGACGGCTGGGTCAAGGGTGCCGACGGCACTCGGAGCAAGAACGGAGTCAAGCTGGCCTGGGTCATCAGCACCACCTCCGGCAACAGCCAGCGGGCTGCGGAGGAGGAACAGCTGATCAAGAACTGGGCCGAGATCGGTGCCACCGTCACAGTCAAGAACTGGCCGGCCGGTCAGTTCTTCAACGACTTCAAGAGTGGCGGGATCCTGGCCACCGGCAACTACGACATGGGTATGTATGCCAATTACTGGCCGCCAGACCCAGACAGCTGGTGTGCGCTCGTTGAGTCCGGCCAGATCCCGACCGACGCCAACCCAACTGGCGGAAACTGGGCTCGCGCGACCGACCCGCAGCTGGACAAGCTGTGTCAGCAGGGCGCGCAGGAGGTGGACATCACGAAACGCGTGCAGATCTACAAGCAGGTCCAGGCGGAATGGAAGGACTATGTCCCGACCATCGAGCTGTATGAGCGACCTGACGTGTTCAGCCACGCGAAAAACTTCGGCAACTTCGCCGGTTCAGTGAACTCCTGCCTGGCCACGTGCAACTCGCCCGACTGGTTCAACACCCGGGGCAAGAGCTAGACAGACGTCTTACTTCTCTGGGCGGGGGCGGCCGAAAGGCCGCCCTTGTCCGGAATGTCGACTCCCTTAGCCCACGCGCTGACCGGCTGCCGCTAGCCGACCATCGCGCCTCGCCGGTTTGTCGGCGGCATCGTCATACACCGGCTGCAGCATGACGCGAAGCCGCTGCTTTGCGATCGAGAGTCTGGAGGCCACCGTTCGTTCTGGGATGTTCAATGCCTGGGCAATCGCCCGATTGGTGTAGCCGTGATAGTGGCGGAGCACGATTGCGGCAGCCTGCTTCGGAGGCAGTTTGGCGAGCGCGGCGACGAGGTCCCGGTTCTCAACCACGTCCTGGGGATCCGCACCGACCCCCGGCCGGCCGATGCGGCGGATGACTTCGTCCACCTCGCGAAGCCGCATCTTCCGCTTGTAAGAGATGGCCGCATTGATCGCAATACGGTGCACCCATGCCTCTGCTGGGGCCAGCGGCTGCCATGCAGCCCACTTGCGGTAAGCCTTTTCGAAAGCTTCCTGAGCGCAATCTTCCGCGGCCGCTCTGTCTCCTAGAAGGGCTGTCAGTGTGCCCAGGATGCGACCGTACGACGTGTTGTACAGGCGCTCGAAGTCCTGTTCATTGCCCGGACGGTATTGGAACGACTCGGTCGCTGCGCTACCGCCGGCATCTAAGTTCTGAAGTGTTTCAGCCATGCAATGTCCCCCCGGCGCACATCCGTAAGCGGATGGCTGCCGAAGATTGATGCTGACCTAGGGACCCCTTGGGGGTCGCCGTACAGGTGGGCTGATCTTGTCTAGAGCGTCGGTGGTAGTTCCGGGGATGTCGAACCGGTCCCTACCAAATGGCATGGGACCTGCTCTGCCGCCAGTGAGTCGACTCCAGCGCCGGCCAGCCCTAAGTTGGCCGCGACCCCCGGGGACAGATGAGCAGAACAGGACGCGCGTCATGGCGACCGACCCTACCGGGCCCGATCAGGCGCGTTCGATCTGGCTGGCAGTCGATCCGGCATGCGGCGCGGAGCCGCAAGCACCTGGCGGGCCTCACGGTGTCGGTTCCGCTCGCCTGTGAGGCCCACCACGCAGGGCTGATCCTGGCGGCCAGTCCGGGCGGCTGGTTCCCTCGGACTATCGGTGTACACCTGGTAGGCATTCCGATTCGCAAGGGCGTCAGGCTCCAGATCGTCACCGCAGTGCGAACTGTGACCTGGGCGTCCGTCAGGTTCAAGTTGAGCGCGACTTTCCCGCGCAGCCTGTTTCCCACCATGCACGGAAGCCTCACCGTTTCTGCAGTCGACGGAGGGGCGAGTCAACTCTCTGTGAAGGCGGTCTACAGGCCTCCTCTTGGAGCCTTCGGAGAGTTCCTCAATGAATTGCTACTGCATTGGATCGCGGCCCGGACGATCAGGGAACTCGCTGAGGCTGTTGCCCGCCGCATCGAACACTCGCCGGACGCCAGCCGTCATCTCGAGGGCCCGGCGCCACCATGTCGATAGACCTGACCCACCGCGACCAAGGACGTCTTGTCGCGCGAGCGACCTCCCACGGAGCGCGGCCTGGAAGGCGCTTCATCTGGACCGCGTCCTTTTTCGGCGCCGCGGCGCTGCTCTTCCTTGGCTGGATGTACCTGCAGCCTGGAGGCGCCGAGGTTACTACTGCCGTAGACGACATCGGCGAGGGCGTGGCGGCAGGAGTCGCCGCACTCAGCTGCGCCCTGGCGGCCGTCCGCACTGAGGGAAG
>Ga0075426_10003472_pt1 | contig 11280 bp, 9 predicted proteins | sample SoiMethybrSBSTD5_FD_75304 | JGI IMG/M metagenome (GOLD analysis project Ga0075426, IMG submission 75304) | Bulk soil microbial communities from a Populus tree surrounding site in Tennessee, USA - Soil MetaG P. TD hybrid SBSTD5 | ecosystem: Environmental > Terrestrial > Soil > Tree plantation...
AAGCGGGCGAGGTGATCGGCTACGTCGGCCAGACCGGTCACGCTACCGGCCCGCACCTGCACTTCGAGTTTTTGCGCGGCACGACCAAAATCAATTTCCTCGATCTCCGCGTGCCCAAGACCGAGCATCTCGCGGGCGAAGAACTGCGCCGATTCAATCGTTTTCGCGATCAGCAACTGGCGCTTCTGCAACGCGCCGGTGAGCGAGTCGCCGGCACGAATCAAGGCCTCTAAGCGCCAAAGCGATTTGCGTTTCCCATCATCGTCCGGTCCCCATTTCGTTGACAGTTTGTTTTCGCTATTGATATAGCCGCAGCGATGGTGCGCGTGCGCGCGCGGAGGTGAACGTGAAGGCAGTCTATCGGACAGCTCTTTGTTTGGCCTTGGCAGTAGGAGGAGTCCGCGGTGTCGCGGCTCAGGAAAAATTCCGGGTCGCCAGCGGCGGATTTTCCACGGCAGTTCATGCCGTGGTCTGGGCGGCCTACGAAAAGAAAATTTTTCAAAAGTACGGGCTCGAGGGCGAGTACCTCGCGCTCGAGAGCGGGACGCCGGCGATGCAGGCGCTTCTCGCCAACGAGCTGCAGATCGTTTTCACCACTGGCGCGCTCGCGGTCACGGCGAATCTTCAGGGCGCGGATACGACGATCATCGCCGGCGGTTTGAACTTCATTCCCAATAAACTGCTCACGCGGCCGGAGATCAGACGGCCGGAAGATCTGAAGGGGCGGCGCATCGCGATTAGCCGCTTTGGCTCGGCGTCGGATTACGCGACCCAGGTCGCCCTGGAAAAACTCGGCGTCAACCCAAAGGACGTGACCATCGTGCAGGTCGGCGGCAATCTGACCCGCTTCGCGGCGCTGATGAACAATACAGTGCAGGCGACTCTACTTGCCGAGCCGCTGACGACGATGGGCATTCGCGACCACAGGATGAATTCTCTGATCGACCTGGCGGAAAGCGGCGTGCCGTTTCCGCAGAACTGCTTTATCGTCCGGCGCAGCTATCTGGAAGCAAACCGCCCCAAGATCGTCAACGCCATGAAAGCGATGATCGAAGGCTACTTTGCGGTCAAGAACGACAAGGCGCTGGGTCTTCGGCTCATCAAGAAATACATCCGCGTCGAGGGCGACGACGCCAATATCAGTTACGAATATTATCTGGTGAAGTACGGCAGCGACATGCTGGTAATGCCGGACCGCAAGGGCTTGGAGTTTATTTTGTCGCAGGTGGCAACCACCACAGCGAAAGCCAAGGGTCAGACGCCCGAAAGCCTGCGACTATTGGACTCGAGCGTTCTCGATGAGATCAAGAAGAGCGGCTTTATCGACAAGTTTAAGCGGTAATATGCCTCTGACGATTTGAACGACTGAAATTTGTTTAACGGAGTTTGGGAGAGAAAATGCCCGGTGTGTTAGACGCCGACACTCATATCGCCGAATCGGAAGCGATGTGGAGTTACATCGATAAAGAAATGTATCCGCGCCGGCCGGTGCTGGCCAGGATTCCCGACGACACCTGGTACAAAGAACGCAACGCCTTCTGGCTCATCGACGGGGAGATTTTTCCCAAACCGGCGGGCAAAGCGAGTTTCAGCCTGATTACGCCGTCGGCGCAGAAGAGAGAATCGGGTCGCGGAGATATCCATCTCGCCGTGCGCGAATTGACCGATCCCCTGGCACGGCTCAGAGACATGGACAAGATCGGTGTCGACGTGCAGGTGATTTATCCGACATTGTTTCTGGTTTATCTGACTGACGATGCGAAGTTGGAAACCGCGCTATGCCGCGCCTATAACCGGTTTATTGCCGAAGCCTGCAGCAAAGCTGCGGATCGACTCAAATGGGTGGCGATTCCGCCGCTGCGCGATGTTGAAGCCGCTTGCGGCGAAATCCAGTGGGCGAAGGAGCACGGGGCGGTAGGTGTTTTCTTTCGCGGCATGGAAGGCAATCTCACTCTGGACAATCCCTGTTTCAATCCCATTTACAGCCTTGCCGAAAAGCTCGATCTGACCATCTGCATCCACACCGGCTCGGGCAGCCGTTATCTGATGCAGCCGTTCGACGTGGAGCGCAATCACACCTTCGCGCATAATCGCGTTCTGCCGGTGGTGGCGTTTCGCGATCTGGTCGCCAATCGAATACCTGAGCAGTTTCCCAAGCTGCGTTTCGGCTTCATCGAAGCGGCGGCGAGCTGGGTGCCGTACATCTTTCACGTGCTGCGGCGCTCAGTGCGCTCCGATCTGAAAAATAAGAACCCGCAGGATCTATTTCGCGACTACCGCTTCTGGGTCGCCTGCGAGGCCGACGAAGAATTGCCGCATCTGTTGAACTATATCGGCGAGGATCACATGGTCATCGGCTCCGACTACGGTCACAACGACCCGTCGAAGGAACCGGAATTCGTCAGAAACATGCGCGCCCGCGAAGACGTGGCGCCTCATGTCGTCGAAAAGATCTTGTGCGAGAATGCCCGACAGCTTTACGGCATCCGGTGAATGATTCTTGCCGTGCATCGACGGCCCGGTGATTTGTCCCGCAATAGTACACCTTCGATCAATCCAGCTCCATGCGCCGCCAAGCGCACGCGAGGAGGGCGCTGGTTCGCTCATGCAATGCCGTAGAGGCGCGCAGGATTCGTGTCGAGAATACTCGCCTTCGCCGATTCGCTGATATCCTTGCGCTCTTGGAGCATGCGTGCGGCGCAGCGCTCGCGGTCGCCGTGCGGCATATCGCTGCCGAAAATGACCTGCCCTTCGCCGACAAGATTGAGCACATTGGGCAAAATCTCGTCTTCGACTTCGGTGCTGAAAAAGATATTGCCGCGTTTGATGTATTCCATCACCGGCAGTTTTTGAATCGGCGCGGTCTGCGGCAAAAACTGCCTCAACGTCGAACCCTGGTTTTTGTAGCGGTGATGGACGCGTTCGAGAATGAACGGCACCCACTGGCAACCGGCTTCGAGAAAAACGATGCGAAGATCCGGGAAGCGATCTAACACACCGCCACTAATCAGTGCGGTAAAAGCCATGAGCAGCGGCACGTGAAAGGCGATGACGCCGGATGGGTAGATGTGCGAATAGAGATTATTGATCGACGGACAGGACCAGCCGACGTGGACGCCGAGGGCGAGATTGTTTTCGCACAGCGCCTGGTAAAAAGGAAAGAGCCTGGGATGATCGAGCATATCGTCGCCGGCGGTTCCGAGCACCATGACTGACACCGCGCCGAGTTTTTTCGCTTCATGCACTTGCCCGACCGCCGCGGCGACGTCGTCCAGATTGACCACCGCCGACCATTTGATGCGCGGGTGGCCGGAAAGGCGATCGCCCATCCAGCGGTTGTAGGATGTGGTGATCGCGCTGCCGAGGCCGACGTTTTTCGTTAAAGGATAGGCCAGAAACAGCGTCGTGTAGATCACTTGAACGGCGATGTCTTCCTCATCCATCGCCGTGAGGCGGGCGGTGAGATCGCTCAGTTCCATGCTGCCGATGCTGTCGCTTTTGCCTTGCGTATGCGCCGCGAGCTGGCCGTTGAAGTTTGTCGGTGTGCCGAGATTGTGACAGCCGGGTCCAACGCGCCGTGGATAAAGTTGCTCGTCGATGACCCAATAAACGAGACCGTCCACCGCCGTCACGCGCGGACGCAACGAACGAAAGGCCGGATCGAGATACTTGTCGCTAAAAGTATCGAGATTTTCTTCGACGTGACCGTCGGCATCGATTACCCGAAGTGAACTTGACATGGGACTCGTCCTTTCGCCTCGCTAAGATTGGAATTAGAAATTCGACGTTAGTGTAGATCGCGCGGCGCCGTCAAGTGACACGCCGCGCCGCTTCGCACGGAACAGTTTATCTTGACAGGCACATGGCAGGATAGGCATATAATCGCCCTAGTGGTCGCGCAGCGCCGGTGCGCCGCAATCTCGGAGGGCGATGTCATGAAAAGCGCCTACGGTCTAAAAATCCCGGAGCCCGACTCTTCGCTCACGCGCGTCGGACCCGGTACGCCATGCGGCGAGTTGATGCGCCGCTACTGGCAGCCCGTGTGTTTATCGGCAGATCTCCAGGAGTTGCCGAAAGCGGTGCGCATTCTCGGCGAAGACCTAATCGCGTTTCGCGATGGCGCGGGCAGGGCGGGGCTGCTCTTTCCCCGTTGCAGTCACCGCGCCACCTCGCTCGAGTACGGCCGCGTCGAACAGCGCGGACTGCGCTGCTGTTATCACGGTTGGCTTTATGACGTCGAAGGCAACATCTTGGAGATGCCGCTGGAGCCAACTCCCAATCCTTATTTGAAACAATTTCAACATCCTTGTTATCCCGTGCGCGAGTTTGCCGGCTTGGTGTTCGCCTACATGGGACCGCTCGACAAGATACCCGAGTTACCGATTTACGACGTGTGGCAAAAAGACGGCGGGGCGCTTAAAGCGCGCATGGGGCCGCGCATCGGCGGGCCGGTCAATTGCAATTGGCTCCAGGCCGAGGAAAATCTGATGGACGCGCTGCATACATTTTGGCTGCACACGCGGCACAGCGGCGCGCAGTTTCCGTCACAGATCTACGGCGTCGATCCCGACGCTCTGCAATACGAGGAGACCGGCTTGGGCATGCGCTTTGTGCTCAAGCGCAGATTGGAGAACGGCAAGTGGTGGGAGCTCATCTGGGAGATGATCATGCCGCTCAACGTGCATTTGGTGTACACCGATGAGCCTAAGACGGAACGCGTGCGCGCGGTAAGCTACTGCGTGCCGGTGGATGATACCCATCAACTCGGCGCGAGTATTCGCTGGCTCCCCGACGGCGAACCTGAAACTCTCTCCGGCCGCGAGCAATTGGCTCCCGGTGGACGCAAGAACGCAAGCTACGAATACACGCAGCGCCATCCCGACGATAAAGAAGCCGTCGAAGGCCAGGGGCCGATCGCACTGCACGGCCTCGAACATCTCGTCAGTTCCGATAAAGGCGTGTTGATGTTTCGTGGAATTTTAAGAAGAGCGATTCAAACTACGCTTCAGGGCGAAGATCCAAAGGGGGTTCTCCGCGACCCGGCGAAGGCATCATTTGTCGCCACCAGCGCGGGCAGCGTCGTTATGGATTGAGCTCGCTCGGCGGTTAGCGCCAACTCTACGGCCAAGTATGATGATTTTACAGGCCGTAGAGCGCTTTTGCGTTGTGCGAGAGGATTTTTTCTTTAACCCCGAGTTCGATACCTTCCATTCGTTGAAATTCGTTTAGCGCGGTCACGGCGCTTGACGGATCGGTATGGCCGTAGTCGGTGCCGATCACCAAGCAGTTCTCACCCGCGCAGCGGACGATGTAAGGTACGTCGTCGTTTACTTGGCAGGTGACGAAGATGTTGTAGTCTTCGAAGACATTAGTCGGAAAAACTCTGCCGCCGGCGCGGTAACGGATCGCCGCTTCGCGGTAAATCCACGGCACCCACTGCGCCGAGGCTTCGATGAAGCCCCAGCGAAGCTTGGGAAATACTTTTGGCAGCTCGCTCATGATCACGTCGAAGCAGGCCGTGACGGTGGGCACGCGAAATTGCGCAAAGCGGCCGGCCGGCGCCTGGCGATAGAGATCGGCGTTCTCCGGATTACCGTTGGCGATATGCACGGCAATCGACAGGTCCAGATCGCTGGCGGCCTGGTAAAGCGGATAAAAGTACGGATCGGAAAGATGGCGGTCGCCTTCTAGCGGCCGCATGCAAACGGCGGCGGCGCCGTTCTCCTTGGCGAACTTCACTTCTGCAATCGCCTCGTCGATGTTCATTGCCGGGACGACGCAGGAATAGAATAATCGGCGGTGGCTTTTCTTCGAAATGTCGGCGAGCCAGCGGTTCCAACTGCGGCATAGGGCGACTTCGGCAGTGGCTCTCGTGGTGATCCGTTCGATCCAAAACGTGTTGTGCAGCACCTGGACGTCGATGCCCAATTCATCCATGTGCTTGAGCCGTAAATCGACGTCGTCTAACTCGCGCGCCGCCTGCGGGGTTTCGAAGTTTCTGCCGGCGCGTTCAGCGAATTCATGGAGCTCGCGCTCGGTCAAAGTTAAGAAACGAAATCCGGCGATCTTGTCGTCGATCACCCAGTACTGCCGGCTGGGGTCTTCGGGCGTCGAATACAGTCGCGGGCGAAACTTGCGATCCGACGGTTCCAGATAGTCCCAGGTCCGCTCGGTCTCGATCACGTGGGCATCGGCGTCGATGATAGGAACAGAGCTGGTCATGACGGCCCCTCCCGGCGATTGTGATGTTGAAGTGAACTAGCCTCCGACCGTAGTGCGATGCTGTCGCGGTGTCAAGATTGGATGGGCGCAGCATGCTGCGCCCCTACATCGTTGCAACGCGCGACCGTTAGCTACGTTTCATTCGCCGGCGCGCCGGCGGCTTGTCGATCGCTTCGCCCCAGCGCGTAAGAAACGTGAGCAAGAATTCGCTCTGCTGCGACGGTTCCACCGCGAGCGGCGCCAGCGCCAGGGCGACGGTGAGGGCGATATGGTAGCCGATCGAGCGTGACGCGAGCGCACGGCGGTATGCGGGATGGGCGCGGTTGACCCAGACGGTGGATTCGACCAGGCGGCCCAAATCGGCGCCGGCCGGGCGTTCTTCAAATTGAATATCGAGTCCATAGTGCGCCGGGCGGCGAGCGCCGTTGTTGCCGGGCAATGGGATAGCCGCTTGTGCCTTGTTGAGCTCCCCCGGCGGTTCATTGACCGCGGGATTTTCCGAATCACCCGGCGTTCTGGCCGGCAGGCTTTCGCCGGTTCGATCGGCGTCGCTCTCCGCCAGGGCGTCTATCGACGCGGCGACGAAGCTTCGCCCGGCTTCTTCGTTTCCCCGCCCCGAAAGCGGCAGGCGTTTTTGTCCGCCGGCGCGCCGCTCCACGAGGCTCGCGAGCAGGGGAAAATCCAGCGCCAAATCTTCCAGCAGGTGGGCGAGATCGCGCTGTAATGGGCGCACTTCGCGCGGCGGCGCTTGCTCGTCCGCCGGCGGCGCATCGCCCCAGGCGGCGAGCTGGTGAGCGACGGATTGTTGGATCGCTTTGCGAAAAGCGAGATAGATCGCGCCGCGCGCGCCGCTGCGAATAAAATCGCCCTTGTTCAAAGTCAAGCAAGCCGCCAGCTCCGGCACTTCGATCAGGCCTGCGATCCGTTCCGGCGTCGTCGGCGTCATGCCCAGCCAATCCCAACCGCGACGAATAACTTTGCCGAAGGTGCTGATCGCGAGGCCGCGTTGATCTTCCGCCAACGCGTTGTCTTCGCGCCACAAGTAACCTACGGCCGAAGGTTTTCTCCGGCGCAACAAGCGAATTTCCAACGGCGCGTGCAGCGGCGCGCGCGAGCGCTGTTTTTCTAAACGCCGGCCGTTTATGTCGATGGCGATCCCTTTGGCATAATGCGCCGCGAGAAAATCATCGAAAGCCGGATCGAGCAAAGGTTGGAAGTGGCGCCGCAGCGTGCCTTCGAGAAAGCCGCCGTCGAGCAAAGGCGAGAGCGGGTTACGCAATTTGAGGCGCACCGCGGTGCCGCGCTCGGCGACGAGCCCCGGCGCGGCAATCCATTTCCAGGGCGCGCGGTGGCGCGACGCCATGTGCCAGGAAGATGCCACGTGACTTTTGCCGCGCCGCGTTTCCGTCAGAACTTCCTCGCAGATCAAGAGGCCGAGCTTGATGCCGACGCCGGCGAAACCGATGCCTTGACCGCGCACCTTGGTGCTCGAGGCGATATTGTGAAAACGGGCCAGATCGCGCCGCTGCATGCCCGAGCCGTTGTCGATGACCGTCATGGTGCTTTCGGCGGGGTCGCATCGACAGGAGATCGCCGACGCGCCGGAATCGAGCGCGTTGGCCATGATCTCGGTTAGAATGGTTTCTTCCAACGAGCCGGGATAGGCGTCGCGCAGGTCTTCGAGAAGGTGCAGTAGGTCGACGCGAGTTTCACCCATCGATAATCGCTTTCATGATCCGGCCGTTTCACGGCGCGGCGCGCCGGGACAAATATTAATCGGCAAAAACGTTAGGTAGATGACCTCGAGTTCCGTCATGGTGAGATCGCTATTCCTTCGCCTTGGCTTTGTTCTTCGCGTCGTCGATGATCGGCTGGATTTTCTTCTTGAGCGACGGATTGATCTGAAAGGCTTTTTGCAAGTCGGCGTCGGCGTCTTTGTCTTTGCCCTGGTAGATCCGGATGATGCCGCGATAGACGTAGGCATCGGCGTTCTTCGGCTGCATGCCGATTACAGCGCTGAAGTCCCGCGCGGCGTAGTCGTACTTATCCAGACGCAGATACGCCAGACCACGGTTGAACGGCGCTTCCGGATCCTTGGGATTGAGGCGCATCGCTTCGCCGTAGTCGGCAACGGCGTCGTCGAATTTTTCGAGCTTCATCTCCGACAGGCCGCGGTTGTAAAAGGCTTCTGCCGATTTTGCATTCAGCCGAATCACTTCGGCGAAATCGCGCACGGCCTCTTCGTGCTTTTGCGCCAGGGCGTAAGCGATGCCGCGATTATAATAAGCATCGGCCAAGCTCGGATCGCGGCCGAGCGCGTCATCGTAGTCCTTGATCGCTTCGTCGATTTTACTCGTCGCCAGATAGCTGTTGGCGCGATTGTAATAGTTTTGCGCGTTTTTGGGCTCGATGCGGATCGCCTCGGTGAAATCTTTTATGGCGCTGTCGTAACGCTTGGCGTCAAAATGAATGCCGCCGCGATTGGTGAAGCTGCGCGCATCGTCGGGATTTAGCTTGATCGCAGCGCTGTAGTCGTTGAGCGCCGGGCCGTCTTGTTTCAGGCGCCGATAAGCGTTGGCGCGATTGTAGTAAGCCTCGGCGTCCTTCGGATTGAGCCGCAGCGCCTGGCTGTAGTCGTTGATCGCTTGTTTATCCTGGCCGAGATCGAAATAAGCATTGCCGCGGTTGAAATAAGCTTCGGCAAGCTTGGGATGGGCTTTGATGACTTTGTTATATTCGACCAACGCTTCTTTGATCTTGCCCGACTCGTGCAGTTCCAACGCGGGCTTGAGCGGCTCTTCGACCTGAGCGGATCTGAGAGCAGGCGCGATTAAAAACAACGCTGCCGCGGCGATGAGGATCGCGACGAGGTTTCTTTCTCCGCTCATTTGTTCGCCGGCGCCATCATCGGCTCGAGCTTGTCTTTCAGGCTCGGGTCGAGCTCGATCGCTTTTTGAAAGTCTTTGCGCGCGTCCTCGTGCTTGCCTTGGCGCGCGCGGATCACGCCGCGGTTGGCGTAGATCTTCGCGTTCTTGACGTCGAGCTTCAGCGCTTCGTCATAGTCTTTTACCGCGTCGTCATATTTGCCGAGTAAAGAATAGGCGTTGGCGCGGTTGTTATAGCTCTCCGCGTTTTTGGGCGCGAGCTTGATCGCTTCCGAATAATCCTGCACGGCCTGCTCGTTCTTGCCGAGCCGGCGATAAGCGAGGCCGCGGCCGTAGTAGATATCGGCGTCTTTCGGTTCAAGCTTTTGCGCTTCGTTGAAGTCCGGAATCGCTTTTTCGAACTGACCGATAGCATTGCGTGCAAGGCCGCGTTGGCGATAAGCCTTCGGCGCTTTGGGATCGATTTTAATGACTTCATCGAAATCTTTGGCCGCTTGCTCATATTGTTTGCGGGCGAAATGAGCATTGCCCCGATTAAAATAAGCGTCGGTAAAATTTGCGTTGAGCTTTAAAGCCTCGTCGTAGTCTTTGATCGCTTCGTCATATTGACCGAGCTTGAAGCGGGCCAAGCCGCGGTTGTTATAGGCAACGTCCGATTTGGGCGATGCCTTGAGCGCGCGCGAAAATGCCGTAACGGCGTCTTTGTATTTAGCCGCCTTGTAGAATTTGACGCCTTCGTTAAAAGCGCTTTCCGCTTCGCCGCCGGCTGAGACTCGCGGCAGTGCCAACACTAACAAAATCGCCCAGCGACCGATTCTGTGGCCAAGGAGATGCATGAAGAATGATTTAACGTATGGCGTGGTCGAAGTCCAATTGGCGCGGCGTCATTTCTATCCCTAGACAAAAAAATAAAAAAGGAATAAAGAATTGAATAATATACGCTAATTCAAAGGAGGGTTCCCGCCTATGAGTCATGCCGCTGCGGCCAAGCGAACCGCGGAACAAGTGCTCGGAAAAGATAAAATTGTCTCGTCGGATTCCCATATCATGGAGCCGCCCGATCTTTGGGAGGCCAATCTGACTCCCGGCCTTAAGGCCAAATTTCCAAAATTTCCGCCGCGCAGCACGGTGGGCGAAAAGCCGGGCGGCCACGACCCGAGGGCGCGCTTGGATGAAATGGCCGTCGACGGCGTCAGCGCCGAAGTTTTGTATGCGACCCACGGCCTTCGACTCTATGCGCTCGAAGATGCGGAACTCCAGGAAACCTGCTTTAAAATCGCCAACGACTGGATGATCGATTACTGCAATGCCTCGCCGGGGCGGTTGTTCGGCATCCCGATGATCTCGATGTACAACATTCCAAACGCGATCAAGGAGCTCGAACGCTGCAAAAAGGCCGGCATGATCGGCTGCATGATCTGGCAGGTTCCGCCCGAGCATCTGCCGTTTACCAGCGACCATTACAATCCGTTTTGGGAAGCCGCCTCGGAGCTCGACATGCCGGTCAACGTGCATATCCTCACCGGCTTTAATTACAGCCGCTTCGAGCGCAAGGGATTGGACACGTATCGCATGACCGTGAACCAGAAGCTCACCGATGCGGCGAACATTCTGTTCGATTTCGTTTTTGGCGGCGTGTTGGCGAAGAATCCGAAGCTGAAACTGGTTTATGTCGAAAACGAAGTTGGCTGGATCCCATTCTACTGTCACGAGTGGGACAAATATTACGTGCGTCACAGCCCGAAGGCGCCGCTGCCCTATATGAAGAAGCTGCCGAGCGAGTATGTGCAGGACCAAGTTTATGCGACCTTCTTCAGCGACCCCTGCGGCGGCCGCATGATGGACTGGTTCGGTGAGAACAATTTCATGTGGTCGAGCGACTATCCGCACGCCGCGTCGACCTGGCCGCATTCGCGACAGGTCATCGCCGACGAGCTTGGCCATCTGCCCAAGGACGTGATCGATAAAGTCGTGCGCCAAAACGTGATCGACTTGTACGGTTTAAAAGTAGACGGCATCAACAATTAATCAAAACCAACTCGAAAGGAGCCATCATGCAAGCAGCAAGAAAATTGGAACCCACGGAAAAACCGAAGTCGCAGAAGTTTTCACTGCGCACGCCGTATATGAAACAGGGCCGGATCACGCAGTTGGTCGCGGAAACCGAGAACAT
>Ga0075426_10003474_pt1 | contig 11279 bp, 11 predicted proteins | sample SoiMethybrSBSTD5_FD_75304 | JGI IMG/M metagenome (GOLD analysis project Ga0075426, IMG submission 75304) | Bulk soil microbial communities from a Populus tree surrounding site in Tennessee, USA - Soil MetaG P. TD hybrid SBSTD5 | ecosystem: Environmental > Terrestrial > Soil > Tree plantation...
AGATTCTGCAATGCTCGGAGAGCGCGCTGAAATCACTGCTGTTCCGGGCGTACGAAACGCTGCGTGTGGAACTAGCCCCCCTCGTGGCGCAGCAAGCAAGGCAGTAGAGGTTGGGCCAGAAGGGAAGGACGTCATGAGTTGTGGTCGGATGGAAAACCGGATTTTGCCGTACGTGGACGGGCGCCTGAAAGAAAGCGAACGGCGAGACGTGGAGAAGCATCTCGCGACGTGCGCGGCGTGCCGGTTGCGCGTGAACGAATTTCGTGCGGTGAGCGGTTTGCTGGATGAACTGCCAGTGATCGAGCCGTCGGCGGCGTTTGATATTCGCATGCAAGCGCGCGTGGCGGCAGAACCTGTGAAGCAAAGCTGGTGGGCATGGTTCGCGCCGTCGCCGCGGGCGGCGCTGGCGGCGTCGATGCTGTTGCTGGCGACGGTGTGGCTGGGTTCCCGTCCTGCGGACAATTCGTTGAGCATGGCGGACATCGACAAGATCAATCAGAACATGCAAGTGCTGGAAAATTATGATGTGATTTCGGATTTTGCGCCGTTGAGCGAGTTGCCGCAGCCGGTGCAGAACGACGACGCGAGCGACAATCAGAATCAGCAGATGTAACTGAATGAAACGGAAACTCCAATTCGCGGGATGGCTGATAGCGCTGGGACTCAGCGCAACGCAGGCGATGCCAGCTTTCGCGCAAGGACCGCGCGCGAATTGGGCGCAGAATCGACAAGACAACAAGCCGCCTAAGCAGCAGAGCCAGCCGCAACGACAGCCTCCGAGACAGCCGCCGCCTCGGCAACAGCAGAGACAAGAACAAAAGCGAGAGAATCGGCAACAGCGGCAAGAAACGCGAAGAGCGCAAAACGAGCGGCAAAATCCTGGCGCGAATCGTCCTCCGAGCTCGAACCCCAATCGGGCTGACTTGATGGGAACGCCAAATATCAATCCGAACCGGCCGCCGGCTTACACCCCGCCGCCACAGAAAAAATTTAACCAGCTAAGTCCGCAGGAACAAAGGAAGGTCGTCGAGAACTATAACAAACAAAGAAACCTCTCACCGGCGGACAGACAAGAAATCAAAAAGCGCGAGGAAATATTTGGCAGGTTGACGCCGGAACAGAAAGATCACGTACGGAATGATTTGGCACCGAAGTGGAAGCAGCTTCCTCCGAACCGGCAGCGGGCAATCCAGCAACGGCTGGGCGTGTTGCAAAATATGCCGGAGTCGGCGCGAAACCAGCACTTGAATGACCCGAATTTCACGCGGGGCATGAGCGAAGAGGACAAGGCCATGCTGCGCGATTTGAGCCATCTGCACGTAGGCGCGCCGGACCCTCCGAACGAATAGCGCCCCGGTTTTTCAATTCCAAGAGACAATCTGGATCGTTCCCTCCTTTTCGATTGCATTGACAATGCGTCGCGTCTCGCGGCATCGTGACTACTTTGCAGTGTTGGCATCCAACGAGTGAGGGAGATTACATTTGAAGAGTGACCGCACAGCGGTCAACGCGACCGTGCCTGCGCGCCTTCGCCCCGGTTCCTCGCGCTTCCGCGCGATGCAGCACCGCAATTTCCAGCTTTTCATCGCGGGACAACTCATATCGCTCATCGGAACCTGGATGCAAAACATGGCGCAGCTTTGGCTGGTCTACAGGCTGACGCATTCCGCGGTACTGCTCGGCGTTTTTGGTTTTGCGAGCCAAGTGCCGATGCTGTTTCTTTCCTCAATCGGCGGATATATCGGCGATCACTACGAGCGGCATCGCGGAGTGATTGCGACGCAAGCCGTCTCGATGATTCTGGCGTTTGTGCTGGCCGGTTTGACTCTCAAGCATTTAATCAACGAATGGGAATTGATTGCTATCGCGTTCTTGGTGGGCGTCGTCAACGCGTTTGACGTACCGATCCGCCAGGCATTTCTCGTACAGATGGTGGGGAAGGGAGACCTGCCGAATGCGATTGCACTGAATTCGTCGATTTTCAATGGGGCGCGAGTCGTGGGGCCGGCGATAGCGGGGTTTGCGATCGCCTGGGTGGGAGAGGGCTGGTGCTTCTTTCTGAACGGAGTGAGCTTCGTAGCGGTGATTGTGGCTCTACTGATGATGCGCATCGAGCCGAGGGTGATCAAGCCGAGCGCGGATTCACCGCTAAAGAGTTTTGTACAAGGTTTCCGTTTTGCGATGAGCGATCTGCCAGTACGGTCGTCGCTACTGCTGCTCAGCGTGTTGAGCCTCTTTGGATTGCAGTATTCCGTTTTCATGCCGATCTACGCGCTGGATATTTTGAAGGGTACGGCATTGACGCAGGGATACCTGATGAGTTCGGCAGGAATAGGCGCTTTGATGGGCGCGCTCCATTTTGCGGCGCGAAAGCATTACAAGGGGCTGGCCCGCTGGATTGCGGCGACTTCGACAACCTGTTCGGTGTGCCTGATACTCTTTTCACAAGCGAAGATGTTCTGGCTGTGCGTGGCGGTGCTCTTCGTGGTGGGATTTGCGGCCACGTCCCAGATGGCGGCGACGAATACTTTGATTCAGAATCGCGTGCCGGATGAGCTTCGGAGCCGCGTGATGGCCGTGTACGCAACGATGTTCATGGGTGTACAGCCGCTTGGAGCGCTGATCGCGGGCGGTGTGGCGAAACGGATCGGGGCGCCACTTACGCTGACGGTGTTTGGATCCCTGGTGTTGCTGGGCAGCTTGATTTTCGTCGTTCGCGTAGTGATGCGGCTAGGAGAAACGCAGGCCGCGCCAGCGGACTAGGCTGGATTCGGGCGGTAAAGCCAAGAGGGTTTCGCGATCAGTTGCCCAGGGGACGCGTTGTTGATGTCCGCGAGGATGGCGTCGACTTTGGGGCGCAGCGGCGCGAGCGAGCAAACCGGGTCTGTGGCCGCGGCATCTCCCGCGAGAAGCAATGCCTGGCAGCGACAGCCGCCGAAATCCTGTTCCCGGCGGTCACAGGTCTTGCAAGGCTCCTGCATCCAATCTTCTCCGCGGAATTTCTGGAATGTGGCGGAGCGCTCCCAAATATCCCGCAGACTGCGCTGTTTCACGTTTTCAAACGACAGGCCGGGGATCACTTGCGCAGCGTGGCAGGGAAGCGCGTCGCCGCTCGGAGTGATGAGCATCAGCTTGCGCCCCCAGCCGCCCATGCAGGGCTTGGGATATTTTGCGTAGTAATCCGGGACCACGTATTCGACACGAATCCTGCCTTCCAGCCGCTCCTGTTCGCGTTTAATGACCGCCATGGAACGATCCAACTGCTCGCGCGTGGGAAGAAGATTTTCCCGATTGGCAAAGGCCCACCCGTAATACTGAACGTTGGCGAACTCGATGCGCGTCGCACTGGAAGTTTCTGCGAGAGCCACCATCTCTTCGAGTTGATCGATATTGCGGCGATGAATGACGAAATTGAGCGTAAGGGCGACGCGATGTTGTTTGGTCCATTCGAGGACGCGGAGCTTTTGCGCATGGGACTTGGCGCCGGAGATTTCGTTGGAGATTTCTTCACGCGCGCCCTGAAAGCTGAGTTGGATGTGGTCAAGTCCGGCAGCGATGAGGGCCGAGAGTTTCGTTTCGTCAAGAGGTAGGCCGGAAGTGATCAGATTGATGTACAGGCCGACGGCGCGGGCTGCGCGCACAAGATCGATAATGTCAGTGCGGGCGAGCGGTTCGCCGCCGGTGAAATCGGCTTGGAGGACGCCGAGTTGGACGGCTTCCTGAAAGACGCGGGACCAGGTTTCCGTGGAAAGCTCGTTGGACCGGGATTGCAATTCCAGTGGATTCGAGCAGTAGACGCAATGGAGCGGGCAGCGGTGGGTGAGTTCGGCGATCAGGGCCAAGGGACTGGAGAGAGTGGTTGACATCGAGAATGGGACCATGAAACGACCTGCCTCACCGAGAACAGCCAGGGTAAACGCCAGGCGGGCCCTATGACGGCGCGCCGGATTCAAAGTTTAGCGCACGCTCCTTTTGCAACAGAGCCAGATAGCCAAGGATGTCCTCTTCCACTTTTTCCGGTTGCGCCTTGGAATAAATCTGCTGCAGCTCGGAAACAATTTGCTGGACAGTGTGCTTGCCGTCGCAACGCGTGACGATTTCGAGGCTAGGGCCGTTGAGGCGCAGAGCGCGCTCCGGCATTTGCAAGATGCGCTGTTGATTGTTCTCGCCCAGACGGCAACCGGCTGCCAGGAGCGGACGGCTGGTCAATTCAATGGTCATCCTAGACTCTTCACGATTCTTTCGCTGGCTGGAAAGCGCCCGGAGGCGGCCAGCCGGGATTCACATACGCAAAATAAAGCGCATCGAGTTGAGCCCATAGAATGTCGCATTTGGCGCGGAGGGCGGCGTGCGCCAGATCCTGCTGCTCGCGGGTGCGCGCGTGTTTGACGACCCAGGCGAGCGCAAAGTCGGCGTCTTCGGGAGCCTGCGTGAGGCGGCCGGTAAAATAGTCCAAGCCGCCGGAGAGCCACGGATAATGTTCGCGAAGCCGGTCCATGCGCAGGACGATCAATTTTTTTGAGAATAATTCGGTGAGTGAAGAAGCGACCGCTTCGAGATGAGAATGGGTGGATACGAAATCAACGTAGGCTTGGACGGCGAAACGAGTTGCGGGAAGAATGCCGTCGCCGCGGAGCGCGTGTTCGCGGGACAGGCCGGTGGCTTCGACAAGACGCAGCCACTTTTCAATGCCGCCCGGCTTGGTACCGTCGCCATCATGATCGAGGATGCGCTTGCGCCAGGCGAAGCGAAAGTCAGGATCTTCGCTGCGGGCCAGAATGGCCGCGTCTTTGATGGGTATTCGGCTTTGATAATAGTAGCGATTCAGCGCCCACGCCTGGAGTTGGCCGCGCGTGAGCTTGCCTTCGTGCATGAGCAAGTGAAACGGATGTTTATGGTGATAGCGCTCCTCGCCAATGGCGTGAAAGCCGCCGATGAACTCGGATTCGGCGAGCAATGGCTTTTCGCGCGATGTTTGGATGGATGAAGTCACAGGTTGAACTCCATCCCATCATAGGCGATTTCCCATCCGGCTTCACGCACGGCGCGATGCTCGGGGCTCTCTTCATTCAACACAGGATTCGTATTGTTGATGTGAATGAGGACACGCTTGGTCTTCCCGAGACGGAAAGGCAGCCTGAGCATGCCGCGCTCGCCCCCGAGTGGAAGATGCCCCATATCGCGCGCAGTTTTGCGGCTACGCTTCGCTTGGATCAGCTCGTCGTCTTTCCAGAATGTGCCGTCGAGGAGAGCCAGATCACTCTCATCCACGGAGTGCTGGGAGCTTTCTCCGAGGCCTGGAACGCTCGGCGCGTAGAAGAGTCTCTTGTCTTTCTGGACGAGTTGCAGGCCAATGACTGCTTCTTCCGGAGGAAAATTGCGTTTTAGCAAATCACTCACGTAGTCCGGAAAACTACCGAGAAGAGGCACCGCTTTGCAAAAGAGGCCGTCCTTTGCTCCGGGCGAAGAGGGCGGGGCAAGGGGAATGATGCGATCGAGCGACAGAGTCTCCCATTGGACGGGCGGACTCGAGCGGCTTAGGATTCGGAAGAGGCTATTTTCTTCGGTGAGTGCGCGCCGCACCGACAGAGTTGAATAAATGCGCAACGGTTGGAACTCGCGGAGGTGAAGCAAGCCCATCACCGAATCCACGTCGGCGCTGGTGAGCAGAATGGTGGAAATCGGTGAACTTGCGGGAGAGGCCTTGACCGACAACTCGGGAGTCGCAAGGATTTGCTGGCGGAGATCGGGAGAAGCGTTGAGAAGAAACCAGTGTGACGAGTCGGGAGAAACCGCGATCTGAGCCTGAGTGCGTGGACGAGCCTTGACGCTGCCGTTGCGAAGACCGCTACAGTTTGGACAGCCACAATTCCATTGGGGAAAACCGCCCCCGGCTGCGGAGCCGAGGACTTTTACGCGCATTCCTACTCGTTTGCCACTGACCGCTTCCTGCGGCCAGAAGGATTAGAGCTCAGCGTTGGCGTACGAACTGACTTCACAGTTGAGGTTGATCTCTTCGTGCTGAGGGGCTACCCATTCCATGGTGGAGGCTCCTTGACGGATCTGCAAGACAACGTCTCTCAGAGCTTACCATGACTGATTTTCAATTTAAATAGAGACTTCACAGGCCCAATCTGACGGCCGAACACGATAGAGATACCAACCACCAAATGTAGGGAGAAGATCTCTGCCGAACCACAAGTTATGGCGTCATAATCAGGCCATTCTGACGGAGATGATTTGCACAACTTGTTTTGAAAAAATTTTCAAAAAACGAATGTTTCCTCTTGACAAGCGGCAAAAGCAGGGTAGGATGTGGCCAAAAGTGGTAGGAAGTGGGCAGAAGTAGGGTTGGGTAGCGGGCAGTAGGGCACTTTAGAACAAATAAGAACAGGTTCCCAGATCTGTGGCGAAAGTGGGCATTTTTGGCCATTCTAGACCACATTTTGGTGTCTGACACCGCGAAAGACGGAGTCAACATCTTCTTGGGCAGCCGTACGACGGTCAAGGTTTTGAGTGGCCGTAAAACGGCCAACAGCGGGGCACATGAAGCTGCGGGGCAACTGTCCGGCGAAGGTGGACGAGAAGGGTCGGTTGAAGATACCCGCCGTGTTTCTAGACGAATTGAGGGAGTATGGGAACCAGTTTTACATCACCAGCACCACCGGTGAGACGGCCAGGATTTACCCGATGAAAGTTTGGTCGGAGATCGAAGACAAGCTGGCTCAGATGCCAAGCACGAACCGGGCAAAGAGGAAGTTTCTGATGCGGACGAGCTACTACGGGCAGACGGTTGAACTGGATGGGCAGGGAAGGCTCTTGCTGCCGACAGTGCTTCGCGAGGCGGCGCAAACCAAGGGAGACGTGGACGTCCTGGGGAACCTGGACTACCTGGAAGTCATGAACCATACGAGAGTTTTGGACCAATTGAAGAACGAGCCGTACACGGACGAAGACGACAAGGCGCTCGAAGACTTGGGAATTTAGGGTTTTGCAAGATTGGCTGCGCCGCACACGCCGGTGCTGTTGGAAGAGGTGCTCGAATGGCTGCGAATAAAGCCGGACGGAACATACATCGACGCCACGCTGGGAGCGGGCGGGCACTCGGAAGCAATCGCGGAGAGATTGACCTCTGGGCGGTTGATCAGTCTGGACCGGGACGCACAGGCGCTGGAGCTGGCGCGGGAGCGGCTCAAGATCTTTGGGGGGAAAGTGACGCTAGTGCACGCCCCGTTCTCGAGGATTGCGGAGGTCGCGCAAGAGTTGGGGACTCCCGGGGTGGACGGGGTCTTGGCCGACTTGGGGGTTTCGAGCATGCAGCTTGATCAGGCCGCGCGCGGATTTTCGTTTCGCGAGGCTGCTCCGCTGGACATGCGGATGGACACTGCCAATGATGAACTGACGGCAGACGAGATTGTGAATCGATGGCCGGAGAAGGAAATTGCCGACCTGCTCTACCGCGAAGCGGATGAGCACGATTCCAGAAGGATCGCCAAGGCGATCGTACGAGCGCGACCCATCAGGGACACCGCGCACTTGGCAACGACTGTGGCAGGGGCCCGAAAGCAATGGGGAAGGCAGAGACTGCATCCCGCAACAAAAACGTTTCTGGCGCTGCGGATAGCGGTGAATCGAGAGATGGAGGAACTCGGGCAGTTTCTTTCTCGGACCCCGGCCACAATGAATTCAGGGGGCCGCTGGGTGGTGCTGAGCTACCACTCGCGGGAAGATCGCCTGGTGAAGCGCGCGTTTCAAGAGGGAGAGCGGGCAGGAACGCTCCGCGTGCTGACGAAACACGTGATCCAGCCCAGCGAACAAGAGACGATGGGCAACCCGCGTTCGCGAAGCGCGAAGCTGCGGTGTGCGGAAAGAGCGCCGGCCGCTTAGCAGCCGGCAAGGTAACGTTATGGCACGAAGGAAAAAATCATCGGCAATGACGGAGTTTCATACCGTCAAGCGGATCGACAATTCGCGCATCGTGCGCCACGTCGAGCCCGCAAAGATGCGCAGGCTGTACCGTACAGTCGCTCTCGGAGGCGTGATTGCCGCGTTTTTCATGCTGTACATCTACCAGCATTTCCGCTGCATTGATTTGAGTTTTCAGCTCGAGGACGTGAAAGCGCGGCAATCTGAAGCGGCCTCGCTGAATTCGTCGCTGAAATTGGAAATCGCCGGGCTGCGCAACCCAATGCGCATCGACGTGATTGCGCGCCGCCAACTGGGCTTGACCGAGCCGCTGCCGACGCAGGTGCAGGAATACGAGGCTCCGGACGGAGCAGAAGTGGCCGCAGCGCGTTATGTTCGGCCGAATCGAGCGCCGTAACCTTTTCACTAAATGGATAGGGCTCGACAACCAGTTTGCTGTCAGAGATTTGAGCTTCAAGGCGGAGCGCTTCTCGATTTGATCTCGTCATGCCAGAAAACCGTGCTCACGCCGCCACAGGTGGCCGCATAGCGGCAGCTTCCGAACGCAACCGTCGAGCGGTCGAATGGAACCGTGACCGCAAAGCGGTCAATTCATTTGGTGACCGTAAGACGGTCAACTCATTTAGTGACCGTATGGCGGCGAGCCGCCTGCTGATCGTTGCCTGCGTAACACTTCTATGGATGACCGCCGTCTTTGGGCGGCTGGGATATCTGCAACTCTTCCGTCACAGTGAATACATGGCGCGGGCGCAGCGGCAGCAGCAGCGCGTGATCGAAATCACTCCGAAGCGCGGCGCTATCTACGACCGGAACATGCACCCACTGGCAATGAGTATCCCGGTGGACTCAGCGTTCGCGGTGCCCTCCGAGCTTGGCGACCAGCAACTGGCGGCGCGGCTGATTTCCGGTGTACTGGGAATTCCTCGCGAAGTGCTGGAAGCGCGATTCGAATCTTCGCACTCGTTTGTGTGGATCGCGCGCAAGCTGCCTCCGGACAAAAAGGAAGCGGTTGAGGCGCTCAATCTGAAAGGCGTCTATTTCCAAAAGGAAAACCAGCGTATTTATCCGAAGCGCGGCCTGGCATCCCATGTGCTGGGCTTCGTCGATCTCGATGAAAAAGGGCTGGGCGGAATCGAATACGAATTGGACGGCCAGATTCGCGGCAAGAGCGAAAAAATCATCGTGATGGCGGACGCGCGCCAGCGTTGGTTCGATGCCGGGGAAGCTCGGCGCGAGCCCGGCGCTAACGTGGTTCTAACGCTCGACGAAAAAATTCAATACATTGCGGAGCGCGAACTGGCCACGGCGATTGCCAAAACGCGCGCGATGGCCGGAACTGTGATGGTGATGAATCCGAATACGGGCGAAATTCTCGGGCTGGCCAACTGGCCGAAGTTCAATCCCAACGTGGCAAATGAGGCACCCGCAGAAGCGCGGATGAACCGTGCGGTTACGGCGCTGTACGAGCCTGGATCCACTTTTAAGCTCATTACCTTGGCAGCTGCGTTCGATCAGGGAATTACGCGGCCAGGGGAAGTTTTCGATTGCGAGAACGGAGCAGTCTACGTGGCCGGGCATCGCATTCGCGACCATAAGCCGTTTGGGATGCTGACTGTTGCCGACATTTTGGCGCAGTCGAGCGACGTTGGCGCGATTAAGATTGCGCTGCGGCTGGGAGCGCCGAAATTTTACGACTACATCCGCGCATTTGGTTTTGGCCAGCCTACCGGCGTGGACATGCCCGGGGAAAGCAAAGGACTCTTGCGGCGACTGGATAATTGGTCGGCAGTTTCGATTGGATCGATCTCCATGGGGCAGGAAGTTGGCGTCACGCCGATTCAGCTGATCAGCGCTGTTTCCGCGATTGCCAACGGTGGAACGCTGTACAAGCCACACGTTGTCGCGGAGTTGAGACGAGGCGATCACAAATTGTCCGCGGAAAGCCCGCTGGCGCCTTCCGAGCCGCGAAGAGTAATCCGGCCGGAAACGGCGGCGACACTGCGCCGGCTTATGGAAGGCGTTATATTGAATGGGACGGGGCCGTTAGCGCGGCTCGATGGCTGGACCGCAGCGGGGAAAACCGGCTCCGCCCAGAAAATTGATCCCGCGACCGGCCGCTATTCGAGGACGCAGCTGATTGCTTCCTTTACTGGGTTTGCGCCGATCAGCAACCCGGCCGTTACAATTCTGGTGTCACTCGATTCACCGGTGGGGCAGCACGAAGGAGGGCAGGTGGCCGCGCCGGTTTTCAAGCGGATTGCGGAGCAAGTATTGCCCTACCTGGATGTCCCGCGCGATGTGCCCATCGGACCGAGACTTATCCAGGCCGCGTACAAGGATCGCGACGTATCGGACAGCTCAGTCCTCGAGGATTTCACGCCCACTGATTTTTCGGAACAGCCCGACCAACCTCCCGCGAAGTCGGCGGCAACCAACACTAGGGATGGCAATGGCGCTGCGCCTCCGGTGACCGTAGCTGTGGATGAGGGCGGCGACATTCAGGTGCCGGATTTTTCCGGGAAGACCATGCGCGAGGTGACGGAAATGTGTTTGAAGCTGGGGCTGGAGCCGGTTCTGGTTGGCAGTAGTCTTGCAACTAACCAGGTGCCGGGCGCGGGAGCGAAGGTCCGGCGCGGTGCAAAGATAACCGTGCAATTCGGAACACCAGCGGCAAAAATTGCGAAGCCGTCCCGGAGAGTCAGGCATTAGGATGAAAATTGGATTGAGGCAAGTAGAACTAGTACAGGACACCACCACGAACCCGGTTGACCGCCAACGAAAGCATTCTGCCCGCACAAGCGCAATGGACAGCGGAAGGAAGCTGAGCGAAGTGCTGCAAGGCGTGGAGACAACTCTGTCTGCGAACGCAAATAAATTGACTATTCAGAAGGTGGCTTGCGATTCGCGAAAAGTGCAGCCGGGCACCCTGTTTTTTGCTTTGCATGGAGCGAAGGCAGACGGGAAGGCGTTTATTCAGGACGCCACCAAGCGCGGCGCGGTTGCCATAGCAAGCGAAGAGAAGGCCGTTGGCAAGATTCCGGCAGGTGTGGCGTGGATTCAAGTTCGAGAAGCGCGCAAAGCTCTGGCGATCGCGGCAGCAAACTTCCTGGGGCATCCGGCGAGTGCGCTGCATCTCGTCGCAGTGACGGGCACGAACGGGAAGACAACAACCACGTCAGTTGTCGATGCCATCGTGAAAGCCTCCGGAGCCAAGACCGGATTGTTCGGAACGATCGCGTATCACACGCCGCTTGGCGACTACCCCGCACCGAACACGACGCCGGAGTCGGTGGACTTGCAGGGATTCTTCGCCGAAATCCGCGATGCTGGCGGAAAGTACGCGGTGCTTGAAG
>Ga0075426_10003476_pt1 | contig 11279 bp, 9 predicted proteins | sample SoiMethybrSBSTD5_FD_75304 | JGI IMG/M metagenome (GOLD analysis project Ga0075426, IMG submission 75304) | Bulk soil microbial communities from a Populus tree surrounding site in Tennessee, USA - Soil MetaG P. TD hybrid SBSTD5 | ecosystem: Environmental > Terrestrial > Soil > Tree plantation...
CCACTGGTCCTCGAGGTCGCTCAGCTCCTGCTCGATGTGCCGCAGGCGCCGCTGGGTGCCGGCGAGGTCGCCCATCGCGAGCGCCGACCGACAGCTCTCGAGCTCGACATCGGGGGAGGCGGTCGCGACGAGACCGGAGAGCTCGTGGCGTCGGGCGAGGGCGTTCTCGTACTCCTCGGTGAGGGACGCCGCGAGGTGGACGAACAGGTCGCGCCCCAGCACCTCGAGGGTGTCGCGGTCCTGGGCGAGGACGGCGGCGCGGGCCCGCTCGCCGAAGTCGGCGAGGTCGAGGCCCTGGCGGCGCGCGAGCTGAAGGTAGTCGTTGATCTGCCGCTTCAGGACGGGGACGTCGCCCCCCGGCGGAAGCGCGGGAAATCCGGTCGGCGCGGAAGGCTCGCGCTCGGCCGCCGGAACGGCCGGCACGGCGGCCGGCATCGAGAGGAACCGCGACGGGGAGGAGAGGAGCGCGGCCGAGTCCTCGCCGACCGATTCGCCCAACGACGGCGAATCAACCGCCGCGAGGATCTCCCCGATCGCCTGGAGGAACCTGGGGTGGGAGTCGGGACCCCCGGCCGCCTCGGTGACGGCGTCGAAGAGCGACCTCGACAAATGGCACCGCGGGCACTGGCTCGCGTCCGACGGGTCGTCGAATCCGCAGGCGGGGCAGCGTGCCACGAACCGTCGCCCTCCGGCCTACTCCCGGCTCGCGCTGCGGACCCCGATCCCGCCGCCGGGCCGCAGGCGCGGGCCGCGCACGGCGGGCCGGTACTGGAAGTCCGACGCCATCGCCCGGAGCCGCCGGATGCGGTCCTCGATCGGCGGGTGGGTCGAGAAGAGGGCGGCGAAGGAGGCGCCGCGGAACGGGTTCACGATGTAGAGGCTCGACGACGCGGGCGAGCCGAACTCCATCGGTCGACGGACGTTGGCGCTCTCGATCTTCTCGAGGGCGTCGGCGAGCGAGTTGGGGTCCCCGATCGTTTGCGCTCCGACCTCGTCGGCCCGGCTCTCCCGCGACCTTGAGATCGCGAGCTGCAGGAGCATCGCGGCAATCGGCGCCGTGATCGCGGCGAACAGGGCGAGCAGTCCGTTGCCGTTGCGGTTGTTCCCGCCAAAGACCGCCGAGAAGAACACCATCTGCGCGGCGTACGAGATGGCCCCGGCGAGGGTCGCCGCGAACGTCATCAGGAGGATGTCGCGGTCCTTGACGTGGGCGAGCTCGTGGGCGAGGACCCCGGTGAGCTCGCGGTCGTTGAGCATCCGGAGCAGACCCTCCGTCGCGGCGACGACCGCGTGGCGCTCGTTGCGGCCGGTGGCGAAGGCGTTCGGGGTCTGGGTCGGGATGAGCGCGAGGCGCGGGGCGACCAATCCGAAGCGCGGAGCGAGGTCCGCGACGATCCGGGCGAGCCGTGGCGCCTCCTCCGGGGTGACGATCCTAGCGCGGCTCGACCAGAGGACGAACCGGTCGCAGAAGAAGTACGACGCGAGGTTGAGGACGAGCGAGAACCCGAGGGCGACGATCAACCCGCCGAGGAACGACCCGAGGAGGTACGCCCCGACGAGCCCGCCGATGACGATGAACAGGGCGATGATCGCCGCGAACAGCGCGGCGGTCCGGGCTACCGTTCCCATGGTCGTGGTCCCCTGAGGAGAAGAAGCCGGCGTCGCTATAAATCCGCCCCGTCGCCACCGGCCTCGGGCCCTCGGGGGGCCAGGTGACGGCGCGCCGAGGGCGTCGGGTGGTAGACCCCGAGCGCGAGGCCCGGCGGAGCGCGGCCAGGGCGGCGGAACTCGGGAGGGTAGCGTCGTCGGCACGAGGGACACCGGAATCCGCGCGACGTGCCGAGCGAGGCCGTGCGTCGACCGCAGTGCGGGCACAGCGGCGCGCCGATGCTACCGCGACGGGGGGCGAGCCGGCGGACGACGATCCCCTCGACCCGGAACGCAGCGTCCTCGGCGCGGCCTCCCCAAAGCCCGACGCGGTCACCGAAGCGCAACGCGCGCGCGACGCCGGGCAGCGTCTTCGTCGGCTCGAAGACGAGGCAGGTCGCGCGCGTGCCTCTCGGGTCCACGAGTTCGAACCGCACGTGCCCGCCGCGACCGGTCCTCGGCGCCGACGCGACCGTCCCCTCGATCCGGCCGGCCGAGTACGGCGCGAGGTCGGCGATCGTCACGAGGCTCGCATGGTCGCCCGTGCCCTGGTTCGTCCGGAAGATGAGCCATCGGTCCACCGGCTCGGACCGAACGATCGAAGCCGCGCGCGGCAGGACGGAGGCGTCGGTCGAACGGAGCCCGAAGAGGATCGGGCAGTCGGTATGTGGGGCGACCAGAAGGCGGCGCGTTCGGGCGTCGTGGCAGAGGAACAGCGACGGATACCGCGTTTGGGCCGCGCGGACGGATTCCGACCCGACGGAGCGAGGGGTGCCGATCCGGCCCTCGCTTCGGTAGGCCAGCAACTCCCAGGTCGGGTGGCCTCCCGCCCAGGCGATCGCGGCGGCCGCCCCGACGAGCCCTCGGGGACGCCCCTCCCCTCGGACTTCGGCCCCATGGCGACCGAGGAGGTCGACGACCTCCTCGACGGGAACGACGGTCCGGACCGCCTTCCAGTAGAGCGAGGCGGGGAGCCGGCGACGCGAGGCGACGAGCGCGGGCTCGGTCCCCGGGCCCGGAACCGACCCCTCACGGACCGCGGCCCACGCCGCGTCGACCACCCGCTCTGACTCGGCCGGTCGAAGGGGCGCCCCACGCGGGTACGCCCAGACGGGGCGTTCCCCGATGGTCCCGAGGCGTCGCCGGGGGCCCCGGCCACGTCCGAACCGGGCGGAGAGGGCTCCGTTCCCGCGCGTCTTCCAGGGAACGTTCGGGTCGAGCCGAACGAGGCGTGGCTCGCCGATCAGGTCCGCGCCGGCCGCTTCGGCGGCGCGAACGACCTCGGTGAGGACGAAGGTCGTGCACCCTCCGGTCGGCCCGTCGGTGTCGTCCACGCCCAGCCAGATCGTCCCACCCCCTAGGGCGGAGGGCGCAGGCGACGCCGGCGGCGTCGATAGAGGAGGAATACGACCGATCCGAGGGCGGCGGCGACCGGGACGACCAGCAGCACGTCGCCCCACGGCGTTGAGGCACCGAACGAGACGGCGACGACCTTCTGGGTCGCCGGGGTGAACGACCCGCCGACCGACGCCGAACCCCAGCCGAGGACGTCGTTCGAGATTCGGACGGTGTCGAACCCCGCGGTCCCGGTGATCGTCGTCCCCGAGGGGGTCCGGAAGGAAAGATCCACCGCCCCCGTGAACAGCCCGAGCGGCACGGCCACCGGTGAGAGGTTCAACGTGAGCGCGAGGCGGTGGCTCGCGCCCTCGTACGGGAACCCGTACGAGAGCGACGTCGTGACGGGGACCGCCGTCGCCGACGCCACCGGGCCGGTGGCGTTCGCGAACGCGACCCCGTCAAGGTGGGAAGCATCGGGCCGGCGATCGTCGAGGGTGAGCCCGAGCGCCGACGTCCCGGCGATCGCGCCGGACGGTAGGAGCTGCGCCTCCTGCTCGAGCAGGTCCTCGAACTGGGTGACCTCGCTCCCCTCCACCGTGCCGTCGCGGTTCCCGAAGAAGGCGCTCAGGATCGGCGTCGACTCCGCGGACTGGATCTGCTGGAGGATCGTCGCTCGCTGGCTCTGGTTCGCGACGATGAGGTCGACGAGCAGTGTGAAGTTCCCATCGACGGCCGCGCGCAGCGCCGAGCCGTTCGGGATCGATGCGGTGAGGTCGACGCGGAGAGAACCGTCCGAAGCGAGCGTGAGACCGGCCGACGCGGCGGTCGCCGACGGAGGCAGGAGGAGGGCGGCCGCTGCGAGGGCGAGCATCACGGCGGTCCGAGCTCGACGCATGGTCGGGGACCGGGGCCACGCCGCGGGTCGGGCGAGCCTCCGCTCAGGCGAGGCTCTTGAGGAGTCGGTCGTAGCCGGCGAGGTTCGGTTCGAGGGCGATGTCCGCCGCCGCGGGGCCCACGAGGTCGGGCAACAGCTTGAGCTCGAGGGCGCTCGCCGGCTCGGTCTCCGCCGGCCGGTGCATCACGCCGATCGGGATCTTCCCCGCGTCCATCGTCTCGAGGCACAGGCGGAACACCGCCTTGCGGTCCGTCGCGTCGTAGCCGGGGAGCTTCGAGATGTCGACGACGCGCTCCCGCCAGAGCTTGAACGTGTCGTTGTAGGTGACGCACGGCGACAGGTCCTCGACGAACGCGAACCCGCGGTTGGCGCGGTTGAACCGGATCGCCTCGACGAGGACCTGGGTCATCGTCTTCGGGTCGCCGGAGAAGGTGCGCGCGATGAAGTTCGGGGCCGGGATCGAGAGCGCCGTCAGGATCGCATCGAACGGCTGCTCGACGTTCCCCTCGAACCCGATCCGGCTCGTGGGCGACGCCTGGCCCTTCGTGAGGCCGTACGTCTCGTTGTTCATCACGATGTAGAGGATCGAGACGTTCTTCTTGAACGCGTGGATGAAGTGGCCCATCCCGATGGCGTAACCGTCCCCGTCGCCGCCGGCGGCGATGACCGTGAGCTTCGGGTTCGCGAGCTTGACGCCGACCGCCTGCGCCAGCAGCCGCCCGTGGAGCGCGTGGATCCCGTTCGTCTCGAGGAAGTTGTGGATCCCGCCGGAGCAGCCGATCCCGCCGACCAGGACCTCCTCGTGGGTCGGCACCCCGGCCTCGACGGCGGCCTTCTTGACCGCGGCGAGAACGCCGAAGTCGCCGCAGCCGGGGCACCACGTCGACGGGATCGGCTTGACCGACTGGACCATCTACGCCTCCTGGACCCGCCGGACGATCTCCGGCGAGCGGAACGAGAACCCGTCGAACTTCGTGATCGACCGGAGCTTCGCGTGGTGCTGCGGTAGGGTCTCGCGGATCATCGCCGCGAACTGGCCCGCGTAGTTGTGCTCGACGACGTAGGCGACCTGGACCGAGTCGAGGAACGGGCCGAGCGTCTCCGTCGGCACGGGCCAGAGCGTCCGGGCCTGGTAGAAGCGCGTCGGGACCCCCTTCAAGGCGAGGACCTGCTGCGCCTCGCGGATCGGGCCCCACGTGCTGCCGAACCCGATGAGGCCGATCTTCGCGTTCGCGTCCCCGAAGAGGTGTGGCGGGGGGAGCTCCGCCTTGGCGTGGACCATCTTGCCCATCCGCTTGTCCATCATCTTGACGCGGTTCACGGGGTTCACGGAGACGTGGCCGAACTCGTCGTGCTCGTTGCCGGTCACCTGGGCGAACGCCCCGAGCGTGCCGGGGGGGACGTGGGGCGAGATCCCGTCCTCGGTGAGCAGGTAGTGCTTGTACGTCGTGAGCTGGTCGAAGAGGTCCTTCGGGAGCAGCTTGCCGCGGTCGACGTGCACGCCGTCGAGCGATAGCGGCGTCGACGTGACCGAGTTCTGGCTCAGCGCCTGGTCCAGGAGCAGGATGACGGGGAGGCGCCACTTGTCGGCGAGGTTCACCGCGTCGATCGTCATGCGGAAGCAGTCGTCGATCGTCCCGGGGGCGAGGATGAAGCGGGGGAAGTCCCCGTGGCCCAGGTGGGCGAGGTGGCTCAGGTCGGACTGTTCGTGGCGCGTCGGCTCGCCGGTGGAGGGCCCGACGCGCTGGCAGTCGGCGACGACGATGGGGATCTCGGCCGTGCCGGCGTGGCCGATCCCTTCGGTCATGAGGGAGAGGCCCGGCCCGCTCGTCGAGGTCATCGCCCGCGCGCCGGCGTAGGAGGCGCCGATCACCATGTTGATCGCGGCGAGCTCGTCCTCGGCCTGCCGAACGACGCCGTGGAACGGCGGTAGGTACCGCATGAGGTACTCCATGATCTCCGTCGCGGGCGTGATCGGGTACCCCGCGAAGAACCGACCGCCCGCGACGACGAACCCGAGGGCGACGGCCTGGTTGCCGGTCGTGAGGATCTGGTCTTTCGCGTCCCCGTCGAGCACGCGGTAGCGGTCCGCGATCCCCGCGTCGATCGCGGCCTTGCGCCCGATCTCGAGCGCCTTCAGGTTCTTCTCGAGCGCCTCGGGGCTGCGGCGCTTGAACCGGCTCTCGATGACGCTGCGCGTCAAGTCCGCGTCAAACCCCATCATCACCGAGATGGCGCCGTACGCGGCGGTGTTCTTGTAGATCGGTTGTCCCAGCTGGCTCCCCACGAGGGTAGCGAACGGGAAGCCGACGGCGTTCGGAACGTCCGAGTGGAACACCGAAGCGTCGTAGAGGATCGTCCCGCCCGGCACGAGGTCTGCCATGCCGATCTCGACCGCCTCCGGGTCGAACGCGACGAGCATATCGACCTGGGGTTTCGCGGCCGCGATCGGCTCGCGCGAGGCTCGGATCGAGGCGTCGGCGTGCCCACCGCGGATGCGCGAGAGCACGTTGCGGGTCATGTAGACGTAGAGGTTCTTCAACCGGAAGTAGCGGCCCAGCAGGTCCGAGACCGTGAGCGTCCCGTCGCCCCCCTGCCCCCCGATCAGGACCGCGAGGTCCGAGAGCTCTCGGACGGGTGGAGCCTCTCCAGGTCCGGATTCGTTAACGAAGGGAGCCGTGCGCGCTGCAGGGATGGTCATCGGTACGATCGCGTTCCGGCCCTCGAGCGCGGAGCGTACTCATTTCATTCGACGGACGTATTTAAGAATGGGGGCGCGGTCGGCGGTAGCGGCGCGGTTTTCGGCGGAGAACGGAGGAATTCCGGCGCCGGAAGCGACGCGCCGTCGAGCGCGTCGCCCTAGGGCCGGGGGCGGCCCCGGCCACGTACGCTAACGTACCGCCCGCCACCGCCGGACAAAGGTTATCTCCGTCACGCCGCATCAATGACCTCGGATGAGCGGAGCCCCGCTGGTCGAGGATTACCACCCGATGACCGCGGCGGCCCGGCGGTTCGCCGACCCGATCGTCTTCTGGGACGAAACGCTGCGCGACGGCGAGCAGGCGCCCGGGGTCCATTTCACGCCCGAGGAGAAGCTGCGCATCGCGGAGCTCGAATCCGACATGGGCGTCGCCGTCATCAACGCGGGGATCCCCGTCGTCTCCGACGAGGAGGCGCGCGCGGTCCACCGGCTCGCCCACGCCGGGCTCAAGGCGAAGATCCTCGCGGCCGGGCGGACCGTCCCCGGCGACGTCGACGCGGTCATTCGCTCCGGGGCGACGCACATCGCCCTCTTCGTCGCCGCGAGCGAGGTCCACCTGCGCTTCAAGCTCAACATGACCCAGGACGAGGTCCTGCGAGCGTCGCTGGACTCCGTGAAGCGCGCGAAGGACGCCGGCCTCCACGTCGCGTTCGTGACCGAGGACACGGTCCGCGCCCCGCTCGATTTCGTCGAGCGCCTCTACAAGGCCGTCCAAGAGGTCGGCGCGGACCGGCTCGTCGTCTCGGACACCGTCGGGATCATGACGCCGCTGACGTTCCGGTGGTTTCTGGAAGAGTTCCGACGCCGGGTCCAACCGGTCGACTGGGCCGTGCACTGCCACAACGATTTCGGCCTCGCGGTCGCGAACACCCTTACCGCCCTCGAGGTCGGCGTGACGAGCCCACACACGTGCGTCAACGGCTTGGGGGAGCGCTCCGGGAACGCCGCGTTCGAGGAGGTCGCCGTCGCGCTCGAGTCGCTCTACGGCGTCCGGACGGGCCTCGACACCCGCCGCCTCTACGAGCTCTCCCGCCTCGTCGAGGAGATTTCGGGCGTCCCGCTCGCGGCGAACAAGGCGCTCGTCGGGTACAACTCGTTCTCCCACGAGGCGGGGATCCACACCCACGGCATCCTCAAGCACACGCTCACGTACGAGCCGCTCCAGCCCGAGGTCATCGGCCGCCACCGGCAGATGATCCTCGGGAAGCACACGGGCAAGGCCGCGCTCGTCGAGAAGCTCAAGGAGCGCCGCGCGACGCCGTCGGACGCGACCCTCGCGGACCTCCTCCGCCAGATCAAGGAGCGGACCGAAGCGGAGGGGAAGGACGACCAGACCCACCTCCTCGCGGAGTACCGCCGCCACTTCGAGCATCTCGGGCTCTCCGACGCGGAGTTCTGGACGATGGTCGCGGACCTCAAGATCCCCACGGAAGTCGCATGAACGCACCGCAGCATGGCATGACCCTCGCCGAAAAGATCCTCTCGAGGGCCTCCGGGCTCGAGCGCGTCGTCCCCGGCCAGATCGTCGAGGGGCGCGTCGACCTCGCCATGATGCACGAGCAGGGCGCGCAAACCGTCGCGCCGTTCCAGCAGATGGGCGCGGACCACGTGTGGGACCCCGAGCGCGTCGTGATCGCGATCGACCACTGGGTGCCCGCCTCGACCGAAGGGGCGGCCGTGATCCACCGGATCCTGCGGAAGTTCGCGGCGCAGTACCACCTCCCCCACTTCTACGACGTCGGGCGGCACGGGATCTGCCACCAGGTCCTCGCCGAGGACGGCTGGGTCGTGCCGGGGGACCTCGCGGTCGGGACCGACTCGCACACCAACATGCTCGGCGCGATGGGGGCGGTCGCGGCCGGCGTCGGGCCGACCGAGCTCGCGGCCGTGCTCGCCCTCGGGCGGCTCTGGCTCAAGGCCCCGCCCACGATCAAGATCAACGTCCGCGGGAAGCTCGGCCCGGGGATCACGAGCAAGGACCTCACGCTGCGGATCGTCGGCGAGGTCACGACGAGCGGCGCGACGTACAAGTCGATCGAGTTCACCGGGCCCACGATCGACGCGCTCTCGATGTCCGAGCGGTTCACGCTCTGCAACATGACCACCGAGATGGGGGCGAAGTGCGGCATGATCGCCCCGGACCAGAAGACGTTCGACTACCTCGAGAAGACCGCGAAGCACGCGATGCACCCGCTGCGGGCCGACGCCGACGCGCGCTACGAGCGGGTCCTCGACATCGACGTCGACGGGATGCCCCCGATGGTCGCCTGCCCCTACTCTCCGGACAACGTCCGGCCGCTCCCCGACGTGGTGAAGGAGCACGTGAAGGTCGACCAGGTGTTCCTCGGGTCCTGCACGAACGCGCGCATCGACGACCTGCGCGAGGGGGCCCGGTTGATGAAGGGCCTCAAGGTCCACGCGGGCGTGCGGTTCATCGTCTCGCCCGCGTCGACGGCGATCTACCAGCAGTGCCTCCACGAGGGGATCATCGACATCTTCACCGAGGCCGGCGCCGTCTTCACGAACTCGAGCTGCTCCGCGTGCTTCGGCGGCAACATGGGGATCCTCGCCCCGGACGAGGTCTGCGCCTCCTCGTCGAACCGCAACTTCCCCGGCCGGATGGGCGCCAAGGAGGCCCGCATCTACCTCATGTCGCCGGCGGCGACGGTCGCGACGGCCGTCAAGGGCGAGATCGCCGACCCGCGCGAGCTCGGGTAGGGGCTCCGACGATGCAGGACGTCATCCGCGGCAAGGTCTGGACCCTCGGCGACAACATCGACACCGACGGAATCATCAGCGGGAAGTACCTCACGGTCCTCGACCCCGCGGAGCTCCGCAAGCACGTCTTCGAGATCGCGCTCCCCGGGTTCGCCGAGGCCGCCCAGAAGGGCGACATCGTCGTCGCGGGGCGCAACTTCGCGTGCGGCTCGAGCCGGGAAGCGGCCCCGCAGGCGCTCCGCGCCGTCGGCGTCGGCGCGGTCCTCGCGGACTCGTTCGCCCGCATCTTCTACCGCAACTGCATCAACCTGGGCGTCCCCGCGATCGAGGTCGACGGCGTCCGACGGGTCTTCGAGAACGGCGACCCGGCTCGGATCGAGATGAGCGCCGGGCGGATCGTCAACGAGCGTACTCAGGCGGAGATCCGCTTCCCGCCGATCCCTCCGCACCTCTTGGAGCTCCTCGAGGTCGGCGGGCTCGTCGAGAAGGTCCGCCTCGAGCTCCTCCAGTCGCGGGGCGCGGCGCCGGCATGAACAGCGCCGGCTACACGATCGCGGTCTTCCCCGGCGACGGGATCGGCCCCGAGGTCATCGCCGAGGGCGAAAAGGTCCTCGCGGCCCTCGCGGAAGGCGACCGCGCGCCCTGGCGCCTCGAGGCGTACCCGGGGGGCGGCCAGTACTACCTCGCCCACCAGAAGGAGTGGGAGCCGGAGGCCGAAGCGGCGTCGCGCCGCGCCGAGGCGATCCTCCTCGGAGCCATCGGTTGGCCGGGCGCGACCCTCCCGAACGGCGACAACGCGGGCGTCGCCCTCGTCCTCGGCCTCCGCCAGGCGCTCGACCTCTACGCGAACGTGCGACCGTGCCGGCTCTACCCGGGGGTCCGCCATCGCATCAGCGCCGGCTACCAGCAGGTCTGGGAACCGAAGAACGTCGACCTCGTGATCGTGCGCGAGAACACGGAGGGCCTCTACACGCCCGCGCGCGGTCGCCTCCGCCGCGCCGACGAGACCGAGGTCGCCGTCGACACGCGCATCCTCACGAAGAAGGGGTCGGAGCGCGTGATCCGCTACGCGTTCGAGCTCACGAAGGGGCGCTCGCGCGGGGCCCCCGAGGACGCCCGATCGCGCGTCACGTGCGTCGACAAGTCGAACGTGCTCGAGGGGTGCCGGTTCTTCCGGGAGACGTACGACCGGATCGCCGCGTCGTACCCGAACGTCGAGCGCGACTACGCCTACGTCGACGCGTTCACCCAGTGGCTGATCCGGAACCCCGAGCACTTCGACGTCGTCGTCTCGACGAACATGATGGGCGACATCATCACGGACCTCGCGAGCGTCCTCCAGGGCGGGATGGGATTCGCGGCCGGTGGCAACATCGGCGACCACCACGCGATGTTCGAACCGGTCCACGGGAGCGCCCCGAAGTACGCCGGACAGAACCGCGTCAACCCGTTCGCCACGTTCTTCGCCGTCGAGATGATGCTGCGGTGGTTGGGCGATCGGCACCACGACGGCGGCCTGGTCCGCCAGGCCGACCGGCTCGAGGCCGCGGTGGCAAAGGTCTTGACCGCGGGCACCGCTCGTACGTACGACCAGGGTGGGACCGTGACGACCTCCGAAGCCGGCGACCGCGTGGCGAGCGCGATCCGCGCGGAGGCGTCGTGACGGCGCTCCGCCGGGTCGCCCTCGTCGGCGGCGCCACCACGAAGTTCGGCCTGCGGGCCTCGACGTGGCCCGAGCTCGCGCAAGAGGCCGGCGCCGTGCTGTTCCGTGCCGTCCCCGAGCTCGCCGCGCGCGACGTCGATTCGCTGTTCCTCGGCGCGGCCGAACCCGAGCGGTTCGCCTTCCAATCGCACGTCGCGCCCCTCGCCGCTGAGCAGATGGGGCTCACGCCGCGTCGGATCATCCAGCGGACGGAGCTC
>Ga0075426_10003480_pt1 | contig 11272 bp, 8 predicted proteins | sample SoiMethybrSBSTD5_FD_75304 | JGI IMG/M metagenome (GOLD analysis project Ga0075426, IMG submission 75304) | Bulk soil microbial communities from a Populus tree surrounding site in Tennessee, USA - Soil MetaG P. TD hybrid SBSTD5 | ecosystem: Environmental > Terrestrial > Soil > Tree plantation...
CCGAGTCCCTGGCCGTGGTCGATGCCGACAGCGTTACCGAGAACATTAAACTGTTTGGCAAAAACGATTTTGCCGTCGGCGATGGCGCGAATCTCTTCGCCAGCGGGGGTGCGCTGATCGACGCCGCCGTGAAATTCGCCAGTGGGTTTGCCGTTGTGCATGCGCTTCACACCGAAGGGCGAAGTTACGCAGCCGTCGACGGGCGGCGCGAGGGGATCCTGCCAGTAACGGTCGTCCGTGACGGCTTTGCGGAAAGTAGTGAGGAGTTGAATTTCTTCGGGCGTGGAATGGAGCGCTTCAATGTCCGGACTGAGGCGAACATTTTCGGAGGGAAAACGAGTTGCGCGGACAAGAAATTTTCCGGTTGCGACAGCGGTTCCTTCTTTGGAAAGAAATTCGATGGAAGCGGGCCCCGGAGAATCTTTCACGGAAACAGGCATGAGGCCGAACGATTTTCCGTCGGCCTGGCGAAAGAGTTTGACGGTGCGGTCGTTCCATTTTGCGGAAGCGGCGTCCGCGGGACAGGTGAGACGCAGAGTCTCGCCTAGATTGACCGAGCTGGGCGAAATCGAACACTGCTGAGCTTGGGAAACGCCGGCAGCGAATAGAACAGCGGCCGGATAAACGAATGCTGCTCGCAGGCAGGTTTTGAAATCAAATTTGTTTGGCATCGAGACCATTTTCGGCAGAGAAAAACCGGTGCGCAAGCGAATTCGAGTAGAAAGTAAAAGACGGCCCCGAGGGTGCGGGGCCGTCCTGTTCAACCGTTCGCCGGGGGTTGACGGCGGGGTTGAGGCTAGAAAAAGAGTCGTCCGATGCTGCTCCAGTGGAAGACTCAGAAGTAGAGCTTCAGGGCCAGCTGCAGAACGCGCGGATCCCGAGCGCTGCCGATCTTGCCGAAAAGGCTGCTTCCAAAGCGCGTGCTTTGGAATGAGTTGAAGTTCGTGTGGTTCAACACGTTGGACGCTTCGGCTCTGAACTGGACCGTAAGGCGCTCGTTGAGCTTCGTGTTCTTATAAAGGTCCGCATCCCATCTGGCTAGCGGCGGGCCAACAATTGTGCCGCGATGCTCATCACCCGGGCGATATTCGCCCTTTGGCACGAAGGCAAATGCGCTCTTGTTGAACCATTGGTTGACAGTGTGAGGCGCTCCGGACTGCGGATCTCCGACGAGATCTGGGCGCGCTCCCGAAAATGTAGCCGAACAGAGCCCGAGACCCGCATTATCCTGCGAGAAGCAAGATGCGGATGCCGTGTAATGCAGACCGGTGTTCAGATAACCGATTCCCGCCACTTCCCAGCCTCCCAACAAATGACCAGCGAAACCCTGCTGGCGCTTGTAGAACGGTAGCGTATAAACATAACTGCCGGTGAAGACGTGAGTGCGGTCAATGTCGGCGGGCCCGTACTCCGCTCGTAGATCATAGGAGTACTGCGGCGCGCGATAGTCGTTCGATGCTGTGGTTAGGTTCTTCGAAAAGGTGTAATTCGCGACAATCAATGAATTATCGCCAAAGTGCTTCTGGAATTGCGCTTGCAGCGAGTTGTAGTTCGAAGTGAATGCCGGCGAGAAGAGGTTAATGGCGTCCCATCCCTTGTATGGCCGGATCGTGTTAAGCATTTCCAGGCTGCCAAAAGATCCGAAGAAACAGACTGGTGTCGGGTTGGGGGGATTACACTGCTGGGGGAGATTTGGCACATTCAAAAAATCGCCAGCGTGCGGCATATTGACGTCGATGACGCCCATAAGGTGCCGGCCAAGAGTGCCGTAGTAACCGACATCAATCATGGTCTTGGAGCCAAGCATTCGTTGCACGTCCAGATTGAACATCTGAGTGTAAGGAAGGGTCCAGTTGTTCGGCGAAGGTCCGCCAATCGTCCGGGCAAACGGGTTGGTCACCGTCTGACCACTCGCAGGATTGGCGAAGTTCGGATTAGATATGTTGGTCGACTGCACGATCGGTGGATTCTCGCTGGCAAACTGTTCCACGGAGTTGACCGCTGGTGAGTCAAAGAAGATTCCGTACCCGCCGCGGACGCTCGTCTTGCCAGTACGGAGGGGATCCCAGGCAAAGCCGATGCGCGGACCGAAACCACGATGGAATGTCCTGGAAACCGCTTGTCCGAAAGGAGAGTTCTTGCCGCCAATGATGATGCCGTTGGTATAGTAACCGGAGTCCGCGCCGCCAGGGAACGTACCGTCGGGATTGAGGGCGGGCGCGTTTGCGGGATTAAACAGCGCAGGGTCGAAGGTGGAGAGGCTACCATTCCCGTAAGTCGGGGCGAAGAAAACGGAATAGCGCAGACCATAGTCGAGGGTCAAATTGGGACGGATGCGGTATTCGTCTTGTCCATAAACTTCGAATTCGTGCTGGTGAACCAGCGCGCGGAAATCCTGGTTGCTTTGGCTGAACTGAAAGACGCTGCCCATAAGGAAATTTGCCCACATTTGCTCGAAGGTGCCTTCCGCCGGACCGTTTGCATTCGGGCTGCCATCGAAGAAAGAGTAGGTGCCATTGGCCCCGCCGCCACCGTTTACGTTTTCATCTTTGGTGTAATAGTTGTAGCTCGCGCCAAATTTCAGCGAGTGACGGCCGCGTACCCAAGTCAGATTGTCGAAGAAATTCTGGTTCCTGTTGTAATCGCGGTACGGGCCGAATCCGGTCAGTCCTTGTCCACAAGCGTTCGCCGTGAAAGTGCAGAAGTCCAGGTCGGGAACGCGCTTGACGCCGGTATTGAACACAAGCGTAGGACTAATGTCCGGTGAATTGGCCGAACTCAGCAGCCCGATCGGGGTGCTCAGAACCGCCCCCCACGAGAAAGCGTAGCCAGCATCGTTCACAAGGTTCGGCCGAATACTGTAAGTCGCATGCGCCGTGAAGTTGCGGCCCGGCGAATTCGTGGAAGTGGTGGCGGCGCCTGGAACGCCGAGGCCGGTAAATAGGCCAGCCGGCTCTTGCGTGGGAATTGAGTCGTCGAGGTAACGCCCGAAAATGCTGAATTTGGACGAGAACGTATGATCGATGCGAACATTCTCTTCGCGGTAGTTAAATATGTTGCGCCCGACCCAGGTAATGGTTTGGTCGGCGGCATTGGTGAGCGCAGGAAGCTTTGCAAAGATGTCCTTCACGTACGCCGCAGCCACCGGGTTTACGTTCGTTATCTGCGTACCAGTTGTGGCGCAATTGCCGCTGGCGTCGTACGAAGTGCAAACGGTTGTCGGCAATGTGCCGCCGATCTCGGCAGCGGTGGGAAGCTCGCCGCTTGTGAACGTATTGTAGGTAATGACGCGCCGCCATTCCTGCGAATAAAAGAAGAAAGTCTTGCTCTTCACCACCGGCCCACCCACGGTGAAACCGAAGTCGTTCCAACGCAACGGCGGCCGGGAGATGCCGAAGCGATTGTTGAAGAAGTTGTTGGCGGCCAGCACGTCATTGCGGAAAAATTCGTAGGCACTGCCGTGAATCTCGTTCGAGCCGGAGCGCGTTACAACGGTGACGATTCCTCCCGAGCTCCGGCCATTTTCCGGCAAGTAGTTGGAGCGCAGCACCTTGAATTCCGCAATAGAATCGATGCTGGGATAATTCAGAAGCGTCAGGTTGGCGCCGCGATCGAAATTGTCGGCGCCGTCGATGGTCCAGCTGTTCTGGGTTGGGCGGTTGCCATTGACCGCAAAATTCACCTGGTTCGAAAGTCCAGTAGGGCTCGTAACTCCAACGTAAAGCTGGTCGGAAGCAAGCGCGGTGGATACGCCGGGCTGCAAGACCAATAGTTGTTCGTAGTTTCGGGTGGGCAGAGCCAGTTCTCTCACTTGCGTGCCGTTGATAAGGCCCGCGGCCTCCGCCGTGTCCAGATCGACGGCTACTGGGGATTGCGCGACAGTGATCGAAGTACTCACTGATCCGACCTTTAGATTCACATCCACGATCTTGTGATCGTTGACGTTCAGCACGATGCCCGATCCAACAAACTCATTGAATCCGGTGGCTTGTACCACCACGTTATAGTTGCCGACGGGCAAATACGGCGCTACATAGGACCCATCGGGACCGGTCGTTAACGTGCGCATCGTCTCGTTCCGGTCGGTATTGACGACCTTGACGTTTGCCCCGGCCACTACCGCCCCCGAAGAGTCGCGGACAATTCCCCGAATATCACCGGTGACTTCCTGCGCCGCGGCGGCTGAGACTCCCAAAATCAACCCAACAATCAACAGCACTGCTAGAGAACGAAGCATTTTCCACCCCCCTTAAATTTTCGATTCCTTCCGCCGCGTGAGGCGGCTGACCACTTTGCAGCGATCGCCACGGTACGTGGACGAAACAAATTCAACTGGTTTGCCATCGGGTAAATAAGCCGTGCGAGTGAAATGAAAAACGGGTGCTTTCTTGCGGATGCGAAGGAGCTTGGCTTCATCGGCGGAGGCGACGGCAGCTTCGGCGACTTCGTCGGCGGCCTCGATCTGAATTCCGTAATTCGAGAAGAGCGCCTCGTAGAGAGATTCCTGCGGATTGAATTTGTCCTGCAGGTCTGGACAAAAGCGAACTGGAATGTGGGTGGATTCAATGCAAAGAGGAACTGAATCGGCGAAACGAATGCGCTTCAAGAAGAAGGCCTGTTCATTGGGGGAAAGGCGGAGCGCGTCGGCGACGTCGGAAGAAGGAGTGATGCGCTTGAAAGCGAGGACACGAGAGCGCGGATGAGAACCGCGGACGCGCATTTCTTCACTGAAGGAAAGAACCTGACGAAAATCTTTTTCGAGCTTGGCGCGGGAGACGAAAGTGCCTTTACCGCGCTGGCTGTAAGCGACGCCGAGATGACAGAGCGATTTGAGGGCCTGGCGAGCGGTCATGCGGCTGACGCCCATGCGTTGAGAAAGTTCCTGCTCGGAGGGGACGGGCTGGCCAACCTTGAGTGCGCCAGAACGGATTTGTTCGAGGAGGGCTTGCTGGATCTGGTAGTAGAGCGGGATGGCGCTTTGCCTGTCGAGGACGACGGGGTTCACGAGAACTCCAGTTGTATAGACGACTGGACAAATATAGCGATTCGGCGGCGATGTCAAGCGGAATTTAGCGATGAGAAAGAGCGGCGAGGGGAGGCGGGCGAAGCTGCCGGTTCGAGGCCGGGATTCGGCAGCGTGCTACAATCTCGGCGGAAAGAAGAAATGCCAGAAGCCCTGCCTATTGCTGAAGCGGTTCTTGAGGTAATTTCCAACGACGGCGCGAAGCGTTACGTACGCGTGACGCAGACGCCATTTCTGATTGGGCGCGGCGCAGAGACGGGCAATCATTTGCAGTTGAACGACCGGCGCATTTCGCGGAATTGCGCGGCGATTGTGAGCGAAGCAAACAAGTTTTACATTGAGGATCGCGGGCAGCGGCGGGGACTTTACATAAACGGCGAAAAGGCGGAAAGCCGGGAGCTGCAAGACGGCGACGTGATTACGTTCGGGCTGGAAGATTCGTACGAAATTATTTACCGGTCTTCGGACTCGGCGGGTGACGAATCGATTCCGCTGTTTTTGACGCGCATCGAGCACATGACGAGCGCGGAAAAATCTTCCGGCGGATTGAACAAGTTGAATTTGCTGCTGGAAGCGACGACGCTGCTGCACTCGCAGCTTCCACTCGATTCGGTGCTGGCGAAGATGCTGGACCACGCGATTTCGGTGACGAACGCGGATCGCGGGTTGCTGCTCGAGGCGAACGAAACGGGACAGTTGCACGTGCGGCTTGCGCGGAAAAACGGTGGGATGCGGCTGCCGCCGGAAAGTCTTTCACCAAGCCAGACGGCGATTCAAGTGGCGCTGAAACAACAATCGGCTGTGATCACGGAAGATCTGGCGCAAGCCGAAATGCATTTGCAGGAAGCGCAGAGCGTCGTGGCGCAGGGGTTGCGCGCGATTGTGGTGATTCCGCTGTATTCGGTGACGCGAGCGAGTTCGGACGAATCGCTGGTCAACATGACGCGCGGTCAGTTTCTTGGAGTTGTGTACCTGGATTCGCGGCGGCCGGCTGCGTTTTCGCGCCTGGACCGGCAGATTCTGGACGCGCTGGCGGCGGATGCGGCGGGCACGCTGGACAATGCGCGGCTCGTGGAGCGCGAACGCGAGCGGCAGCGGTTGGAAGCGGAAATCAATATCGCGCGCGATATTCAACAAGCGCTTTTGCCGCGGGGATTTAAAGATTATCCGCATATGGATGTTTCGGGCTGCAACTTCCCTTGCCTGTCCGTGGGAGGCGATTATTTTGATGTGTTCCCAATGGGCGATGGCCGGACAGCATTTCTGATTGCAGACGTTTCGGGAAAAGGACTGGGCGCGGCGCTGCTCACGACGATGTTGCAGGGCGCGCTTTCCGGATTGACGCTGGGAGCGGCGCCGGCGCGCGTGTTCAATCACATCAACCGATTTTTGTGCGACCACGCGGAAGTCGGAAAGTACGCGACGATGTTTTTCGGCGTGATGGACACGAAGGGCCACCTGGAATTTATCAATGCGGGACATCCATCGCCGTATATGATTCGAAAGGGAAAAGTTGAGACGCCGTTTACGGAGGGATCGTATCCGGTGGGTCTGGTGCCCGAAGCGGAGTATACGGCGGCGTGCCTGAAGCTGGAGCCGGGAGACACGCTGGTACTTTTTAGCGATGGCGTGACGGAAGCGATGGATCCTGAGGACGAAATGTTCGGCATGGCGCGGCTGGCGGAAGTGCTCCAGGACAAAAGCGATGTGCCGCTGGAACATTTGCAAAAATGCGTGCTGGAATCTGTGGAGAATTTTGTGCGCGGTGCACGGCAGGCGGATGACGTGACGATACTGCTGGTGCGATATCAAGCGACGGCGAAAGATGCGCTTAGCGATACCGATACGCCGTCAGCGTCGAGCGCAGTGGCCTAGTTTTCAGAGACGCGGGCGTTCACCCGCAAATTCAGCGCAGAAAAAGAGACGGTAATTCACAACCCCGGAAAGACACGCCATGCGGAGAAGTGTTGCCAAGGATGTGTGCTTTGCGGCAAGCTACGCGACGAAAAGCGAAGGAGAGTCCATGCGAAAACTATTTTTGGTTTGTGTTGCGACGGCATTGGCGTGCAGTACGGCGCGCACTCAAAATGCGGGGAAAGACGGCGGCAGTCTGGTGGTCATTCGTGCGGGAAGTCTGATTGATGGGACGAGCGATGCGGCGCGGAAGAATCAACTGATTTTTGTGCGTGGCAAGCGGATTGAAAAAGTTGTGGACGCGAGCGCGGGAGTTCCGGCGGGGGCGCAGGTGATCGACCTGTCTGGCGCGACAGTGCTACCGGGATTAATCGATGCGCATACGCATATTTTCTTGTGGGGCGAGGACCCCGCGAAGGGCGGGTACGACGAAAATATATTGAAAGCGGGCATTGCGTTGCGCGCGGCGCGTGCAACGTACGCGTGCAGGCGCGCGCTGGAGCAGGGATTCACGACGATACGCGACCTGGAGACGGAAGGCGCGGGATACGGCGACGTGGAAATCAAGCAGGCAATTGCAGAAGGCACGATTCCGGGGCCGCGGATCCTTGCAGCGACGCGCGGAATTTCTTCTACCGGTGGATACAACCTGGAAGGCTACGCTCCGGAATTGGCGATGCCGAAGGGCGTACAGATTATTGATGGGCCGGTGGAAGCGCGGAAAGCAGCACGCGAACAGCTGGACCACGGCGCGGACTGGATCAAGGTGTACATGACGCACCGGTCATGGGTCGGGAAAAAGGGCGAGTTGGTTTCGCAGCCGACGCTGACTGTGGAGGAGTTGAAAGCGATTGTGGATGAGGCGCATGGATGGGGAAAGAAAGTGGCGTGCCACGCGTACAGCGGAATTGGATTGCAACGGGCGCTGGATGGCGGGTGCGATTCGATCGAACATGGACTCTCGCTGACGGACGCGCACATCGCGCAAATGATCAAGCAAGGGACGTGGTATTGCCCGACAATCGCACCATACTACGGCGACTGGGATGCGGAGAATACACCGGGTGGGCAGCGGGACCGAAAGCGCGCATCGGAGCATGAACTTTCCGTTCAAAAAGCGGCGAAGGCGGGAGTGAAGACCGTGTTTGGAACGGATATGGGCGGGATTCCCTGGACAGCCCCGATGGCGGTGGAATTCGAATACATGACGAAATTTGGATTTACCCCGATGGGCGCGATACAGGCGGCGACATCGCGTGCCGGCGAATTGCTGGACATGGCCGGAGAAATTGGGACGATTGCACCCGGCGCGTTTGCGGACATTGTTGCGGTGAGCGGCGATCCGTTGCGCGACATCAACGAACTGAAAAGAGTTCGCTTCGTGATGCACGACGGTGCCGTGTTCAAGAATGAGTTGGGAGCGAAGTAGGGCAGGGCGTTAGGATTCGATGCGCACGCCTTTCCAGAACGCGATACGGCCGCGGATCTGTTTTGCGGCATCGAACGGTTCCGGGTAATACCAGGCGGCATTTTCATTTTTCAGGCCGTCAACTTCGACATGGTAGTAATGCGCGGTGCCTTTCCAGGGGCAAACGGTTGTGTGGGAACTGGGCCGGAGAAATTCCTGCTTTACGGCTTCGAGGGGAAAATACTGATTCCCTTCCACGACAACGCAGGCGTCGCTGTCTGCGATTAACTTTCCCGACCAATAGGCTTTCGGCATTTTCGTTCTCCCGATTTCATTGCGGACGACGGCGTTGAGCGCAAAAGCTAGAGAATTTCACTCGTGTCGGGCACAATGGCCGTCAACGAATCCGATTCTGCCCGCAGCTATACGTTACACAAGAATTGAGAGGAGCTCCAATGGAGCAACAGAATTTCAAAAATCACGCGCAATTTGTTCCGTTATTTCATTTTTTCTCGGCCCCGGTTTTGATCATGAACTTTGTGTGGTGTTGTGTGCGATTGTGGAAGTCACATTTCGCGATCGAAGGTTTTTTAGGCGTTGTAGTCGCGGCAGGACTTCTCGGAATGCTTCTTAGTGGGCGGCTGGCTGCGCTGGCTGTGCAAGATCGTGTGATCCGGCTGGAAGAGCGTTTGCGGTACACGCAGTTATTTCCGGAAGATTTGAAGGCGCGCATCGGGGATTTTACGATTGCGCAGATTGTGTCGCTTCGATTTGCGAGCGACGCGGAGCTGCCAGCGCTCGCGCGCAAAGTGCTGACTGAAAATCTGCAAGACCGCAAAGCGATCAAGCAACTGATTCAGAACTGGAAAGCGGACTACGCTCGCGCGTAAACGGTCAAGCTAGCGTGCCACGGCTGCGGCAGCGCCCTCGATTTCCGCGATGTCTTCGCTTGACAGCTTGATTTCAGCGGCGCGCATCACACCGTCAGCTTGCTTTGCGTTGCGAGCGCCAACGATGGCGCCGGTGATGGCGGGGTTCTTAAGAACCCAGGCAATCGCGACTTCACCGGGACCACGGCCGTGGCGTGCGCCGACTTTTCGAAGACGTTCGACGAGTTCGATATTTTTCGAAAGCTTCGGTTCGCGGAATTCCGGATTGCGCGAACGGAAATCGTCAGCTGGAAGCGCGGCGGCGCGTTCGCGGGTCATGCTGCCGGTGAGAAGACCAGACGCCATCGGCGCGTAGCTGATTGTGCCGATTCCCTGCTGCGCACAGAACGGAAGAGTCTCCGCTTCGATGGCGCGACGAATCACGGAATAGGGTGGCTGATTCGAAGTGACGGGGGCGATGGCTTGCGCGCGGCGGATTTGCGCGACGTTAAAATTGGAGACGCCAATCCACCGTACTTTGCCTTCTTTTTGCAGAGCGGCCATGGTGGTCCAGGCATCTTCGAGCGAAGGGCCATTGTCCTGCGGCGGCCAATGCATTTGATAGAGGTCGATGAAATTTGTTTGCAGGCGCCGGAGACTGTCTTCGCATTCCTTACGGACGGATGCGGCGGAGTGATTAGAGCCGACTTTTCGATCGGCGTCCCATGTGCGAGCGCATTTCGTGAAAATGTAAGGCTTTGCGCCTTGCCATTCCTTTAGCGCGCGAGCGACGACTTCTTCAGAATGGCCGAGGCCGTAAACGGCGGCGGTGTCGATCCAATTGACGCCGAGTTCGAGCGCTCGGTGAATCGCGCCAATCGAGTCGGCATCGTCCTGCGCGCCCCACGAAAATTCCCAGCCAGCACCGCCGATTGCCCACGCGCCATAGCCAACCGGTGTAATTTGCAAATCGGAGTTGCCTAGTTTTCGTGTCTGCATGATGGCTCTCCTCATTCGGAAAACGTACGCCACGGGCGTGTGTGGCCGGCACCGCTTGGATGACATATTTTACGGGAAGGTTAGAGGCGAGCCAACTTTATTGAGAAGGGAGAAGCGGCGCTAATTGGCAATGAAGGCGGCGTCGAGGGCGACCGACTCACCGTTGGGATTGGTGACGACGAGTTGTTGCGCGCCGGCTGCAAGGCTGGGGGTTGTGAAGGTCAGCGTGTTCATGTCTTTGAAAACGACAGACACAGCTTTTCCGCCGAGAGTGAGCGTTGTGCCCGATTGGAAGCCGCTGCCACGGAGCGTGACACTCGTGCCACCCGCAACTGGCCCGTTCGCTGGAAGTAGCGAGCCGATCCGAGCGGGACGCTGGCGAGTTGCAACACGGAAAGACCGGAAGAAGTAAGAGCAAAGAGTCGCTGGCCGTTTTCGTGAATCGTGAGAAAGCTTCCGTGTTGGGCGTTTCTGGTGCTTCCTTGCGCGACGGTGACCGACGTTGCGGAAAACGAAAAGGAGAAATCTGGCGCGGGGGGCGGTGGAGGTTGACCGAAAGGTTGGCCACCGCCTCCGTAGCCCGCAAACAAGACGAGCGAAACCGCAAGTCAACTGACCGGGACGGGGCGCAAGCGGCTGGCTCGCCGCGCCCTGCATTCGAAACGTCCCATTGGGAGCCCCCACGATGCCCCAAGACGGCATCACAATACTCCCAATTCGTGAAGCGTCAAGTTGTGAAATATATAAGATAGATAGCTGCCAAGTAATAAAATGAAACGGCGCGGACTGAAAGTCCGCGCCGAGGAAAAGTCCGATTTTGGAAAGTGAAGACTAGATTGTCTTGGGGCCGGCCGTTGCCGCGGGCTGCGACGACGGTTTCGAAAACGCACTGCCGTGCGATTCCTTTTCGGCGCTCTTGTCGATTTCGATCGAACCCTTGAAATAAGCGCCGTCTTCGATGCTGATGCGAGCCGTGGTCAGATCGCCGTTCACCGAGCCGTCTTTCTTGATTTCAATCCGGTCCTTCGCGCGAAGGTTGCCCTTCACGCTGCCGTACAC
>Ga0075426_10003481_pt1 | contig 11271 bp, 9 predicted proteins | sample SoiMethybrSBSTD5_FD_75304 | JGI IMG/M metagenome (GOLD analysis project Ga0075426, IMG submission 75304) | Bulk soil microbial communities from a Populus tree surrounding site in Tennessee, USA - Soil MetaG P. TD hybrid SBSTD5 | ecosystem: Environmental > Terrestrial > Soil > Tree plantation...
GACAAGGACGCGTGGAACAAGCAGATGTATGTAGTGCGGGTCTTCGACCAGTTGATCTACAACACGGACCGCAATCTCGGCAACCTGGTGATCGACAAGAGCTGGCGCATGTGGATGATCGACCATACGCGCGCATTCCGGATCATGCCGAAGCTCAAGAGCGAAAAGGATCTGGTGATGTGCGATCGCAAGCTGCTGGCGAGCCTGCGCAAGCTCGACGACGGGACAATGGAGGAGCAGTTGCGGCCATTCCTGACCAAGACCGAGATCAAGGCGCTGTTGCAGCGCCGGGACCTGATCGTGGAATTTTTCGACAACGCCGTCAAGGAAAAAGGCGAAGGCGCGGTTCTGTACGACTTGCCGCCCCGCGAGTAAGCATCAGACTGGGAGCAGCACGTCGACCGTGGTCCCTTTGCCGGGCGTGCTGGTGATTTGAATCTCGCCGCCGTGCTCGAACACGATCTGGCGCGAGCTGAACAGGCCCCAGTTTCCGGTCGAGACCCTGCCCGCGGTGACTTTGAAGCCGGGATCGAAAATGGTTTCCAGCTCGGCTTCCTCCATGCCGCTGCCGTTGTCCTCAACTCTGATCAGCACCATGAAATCCATATTCCGGGTCGAAACCTGGACGCACCCCTCGCCATGAACGGCTGCGATGGCGTTGCTGAGGAGGCTGGAAAAGACGCTAGTGAGCTGCTGGGGGCGGCAGGTGACGGGCGGGATCGGCTGGAAGTTGAACTCCAGCTTCACCTTTTCGGTGAGCGCGGGTTTCAGCAGAATGGCAACGTCGCCGAGCAGCTCGTTCAAATTAGACGGCTGCCGTTCGGTGTGATGCAGGTCGATGAAGCGCTGCAGGCGGGCGATCACGCTCTTGAGACGCTCCATGCAATCGTTGACGGAGCGGCGCAGCTCGGACTGCATGGCGACCAGGCGTGGCTGCGCTTCGGGCGGGGCGGTGGCCTGTTTGGCGGCCAGAACGACCATGGTATCGATGGAGCTTTTGAGGGCGCCCAGCGGCGTGTTCAGCTCGTGAGTCAGGGCGGCGGCCAGGCGTCCCACTGAGATGGCGTTTTCCGAGAGCAGAGCGCGGACGGGCGCGGCCGCCAGAAACTCGGCCATGCGAAGGCTCTCCTGCTGCGCGCGGTAGTGCGCGGTCCGCTGCGCATAGAGGATGGCGCTGAGGGTAGTGGCCAGCAGGGTCAGCAGTGCAAGAACAATCAGTTGAGCAAGGCCTTGGGGCGCGGGATCGATGCGCACCCATCGCCAACCGCCGAGGAGCACCACCAGATAGAAAAGCCAGATAGAGGAACTCATGGCGAAGGTATCGCGCGGCCGGAGGGGCGCGATGGCCGTGGCGGCCAGCACGATCATGGCGATTTGCGCGGCGAGATAGTCATCGGACACACTTCGAGTAGCGAGCACTGACGAAGAAATCAGCACCGCCGACGCCAGCCATCCGGAAAAACACAGCAACGCCGCGGGACGGCTGCGTGCCTCTCGCATTTGCGCCAGCACGAGCGTGAGGAGACCCACCAACATGACCACGGCGGCGGGCCAGACGAGCCAGGCGAACGGCTGAGCCGGCAGTTGGAACGGTATCCGGGCAAAGAACACGAACAGGGCCACGGCAATTTCCGTCCCTCCGACAACCCGCAGACCTATCACGTGCAGCCGCTGTATCTCGCTGGTAAAACCGCCATCCTGTGTGCCGGCGCCGGCCATAAGATAGGCCCATATGCGGCTGAAATGCATAGCCCTACTGTAGCGCGACGCGGGACAAAAATGAGGTATCGTAAAAGGCTGCGATCGGCACGATTTTGATGCTTAAGTTGCGGGCGGTGTGGCGGAGTTTCTTCGATGTGAGGCCGGGCGAATATCTCCGTACCGTATTCGTAGCCCTCTACCTGCTCTTCATCCTGTTCGCGTATTACATCCTGAAACCGGTTTCGCGCGCGCTGTTTCTGAACAGTTTCGACATCGACAGACTGCCCTACCTGATGATCCTGATCGCGTTCGTGGGAGGGATCCTGGCCTACCTGTATACGCGGCTGGCGGTGAAATCTTCGCTGCCGGCGGCGGTGACCTGGTCAACGGCCCTCACTGTCGGCTGTCTGCTCGCGCTCTCATGGCTGCTGGGATTGAACCGGGGTTGGGTCCTCTACGTTTTCAACATCTGGGTGGGGCTCTTCAGCGTGATGATGGTGGCGCAGGGCTGGCTGGTAGCGGCCAACGTATTCACCTCGCGGGAGGCCAAAAGGCTTTACGGGCTGCTGGGGATGAGCGCGGTACTTGGCGCGGCCATCGGGGGCAAGTTCACGGCTGACATGGTGCGGGCCATCGGACCGCGCAAACTGGTGCTGGCCAGCGCCCTCATGGTCCTGATCGCCTATCTGGCTTTCCGCGCGCTGCTGATGCAAAAAGGAGTATCGCTGACCACGGCTCGCGCGGCGGAGTCCGAAGAAGCGGAATTTCACTTCAGCGACATCGTTTCGGCCATCCGTCACCACCGCCACCTGCAAGTGATTGTGGCGATTATTACGGTGACGTTCATCGTGGATGTGACCATCGATTACCAGTTCAACGCCATGGCGAAACTGGCGTACCGCGACAAGAACCAGCTCACGGCATTCCTGGGCAATTTCTACGGGATCTATCTGAACCTGATCAATTTCTTCCTGCAATTTTTCATGACAGCGGCGGTGGTGCGGTGGTTTGGCGTGGGAGGCACGCTGCAGATCATGCCAGTAACGATCAGCGCGACCGCGCTGGGAACGTTCTTTCTGCCGGGAGTCAAGTCGAGCGCCGCACTGCGGCTGACTGAAGCGGCCACGCGGTACACGCTGAACCGCACTGGCATGGAACTGCTTTACGTTCCGCTGCCAGCGGAGCTGAAGAACCGGACCAAGGCCTTCGTCGATATTTTTGTGGACCGGATGGGCCGCGGCCTGGGTGGCGTGATCCTCATCGTCTGCACCAGCAAGAGTCTGCTGGGATTGACCCCCACGCAGATCCCGCTGGTGACCGTCGGTTTCTCACTGATATGGATTCTGTTGTCGGCCCGCGCCAGCCGGGAATACTTAGCCACTGTGCGGCGGCGGCTGGCGTCACGGCGCTTGGACATCGAAAGCGTGCGCGTGAGCGTGAACGACCCGGTGACGCTGGCCCTGCTCCAGGAGACGGCATCCAGCGAGAATCCGCGCCAGGCAGCTTATGCCCTCGGGTTGCTGGCCGAAGCGCAGGATTACGATCTCGGGCCGCTGTTGAACAAGCTGGTGGAAAGCTCCGCGGCGGAGCTGCGCGCTAAAACTTTCGAGCTGGCGCGCGCGCAAGGTTACGCGCCGCTTCTGGATCGAGCGCTGGCGGAGGCGCGTGCTCGTCAGTCCTCCGACGCTGGACCAGCCGTCCGGGCGGCCGTGAGTTACGCGCTGGCCGTTTCTCCAGAGGCCCAGACGCTGCTGCGCGAATTTCTGGAGACGAGCGATCCCTCTGTCTGGGAGGGCGCTATGAACGCGGTGCAGGCGCGGCCCGAGCTGGCGGCCGACGTGATCACGCGCGAATGGATTGCGGCAGCAGCGCAGGATGCGGACGTCCGGCGGCGGGCGCTGGCGGCGCGGGCCGTTGCGGTAACGGGCGACCAGGGCAGCGAAGTGCTGCATAGGCTGCTGGCCGACCAGGATCCACGCGTGGTGGCTGCCGCCTGCCGGGCCGCCGGAACGCTGCGGAATCGCGATTATGTGCACGCGATAGTGCGTTGGCTGGGCGATGTTCGCGTGCGGGGCGCGGCGATTCAGGCGCTGGCGGCCTACGGTCCGGCGATCTGCGGCACGCTGGGTGACGTTCTGGAGGACGCCTCGGTTCCCGTGCCGGTGCGCAAGGAGGTGCCGCGCGCGTTGCGGCTGATCGTGAATCAGCGCAGCGTGGATGTGCTATTGACGGCGCTTTACCAGCCGAACGCGGCAGTGCGCAGCGCGGCGCTGAGGGCGCTCAACCGGCTGCGTGAATCGGCGCCGCAGCTGCATTATGCCGATGAGCTGGTAACGGTGCAAATTCACCAGGAAGCGCGCTACTATTTCGAGCTGCTCTCGGCGCTGGCGCCATTCAGCGATCGGGCGGGCGCGCCCCGCGCGGCAAAACTGCTGGCACGCACCATCGAAGAGCGGCTCGGCCAGACACTCGAGCGCCTGTTCCGGCTTCTAGGCCTGTGCTACCCACCGCGCGAGATGTACTCGGCCTATCTGGCTGTCAGCCGGCATACGGGCGAGCAGCATTCCGCGGCACTCGAGTTTCTGGACAGCGTACTCGATCGTGACCTGAAGAGGGTGCTGCTGCCGCTGCTGGACGCCCCGAATCACGTGCTCGAGACGGGCCGGCACCTGTTCGGCATTGAGGTGAAAACGCCGGAAACGGCCATCCGCGACCTCATCTCTTGCGGCGATCCCTGGCTGGTGGCGTGCGCGGTGGCGGCGGCTGGGGAACTGCGGATGCACCGGCTGGCGCCGGACATCGAGCAGGCGGCGCGGAATACCGGGGCCGAGGTCGCCGAAGTCGCGCGGTCGGCGGTGGCATCGCTGGCGGCCTGAGGCGGAATACACATGGCAGGACTCAATATTGTCGAAAAGGTGATTGCGCTCGAGGGCGTAGAGTTGCTGAAGAACCTTACGCCTGAGCAGCTCTCGCGCATTGCTTCGATTGCGCGCGAGGTAAAACATCCCCCGAATAAAGTGATCCTGGACCCCTCGGTGCCCATGGATGCGCTTCTGGTGGTGGTGGATGGCGCGGTCGAGCTGAGCCGCGATGGGGAGGTGCTGCACACTGCCAAGCAGAACGATGTTCTGGGCGCGTGGGCGCTGTTCGACGACGATCCCATGCCGGTCACGGCCAAGACGGTGGAAGATACACGCCTGCTGCGGATCGGCCGCGACGACTTCTACGACCTGCTTTCCGACAACGTGGAGATCACAGCTGCCATCTTTTCGACGCTGGTGAAGCGTTTTCGCAAACTGGTTGGACAGTGATCGCCCCGCGGAATCATTGCCAGAAGGGCTTGCGTCCGTGAGCCAGCCCGATCCGCTACAAGCCTCGAACGAGATGGAAGCGTTGCGCGCGCAGGTCGAGCAACTGGCGGCGCAATTGTCCGAAGAGTACAAGATGGCCTCCATCGGCCGCCTGCTGGCGGGCATCGTGCACGAAATCAACAGTCCCATCGGCTCGATACTTTCGAACAACCAAGTGATCGTCCGCGCGCTCGAGCGCGTGGAACAGGCTCTGGCCGGCGGCGATCCGGCATCGCTAGCCAAGGCGAAGGGGCTTGTGGGGACGTGCCGTTCGCTCGCGGCCGTTGACAAGATCGCCTGCGAGCGCATCGCGGAAGTGGTTCGGGGCTTGAAGACGTTCGCGCGCGTGGAGAGCGCCGATTTGCGCAAGGTGAACCTGAACGAGCAGATCCAGAATACGCTCAAGCTGACGCACGGCGAGTTCAAGAATCGCATCACGGTAGAGACCGATCTGGGCGAACTGCCGCCGGTGGAATGTCACGCTAACATGCTCAATCAGGTATTTTTGAATATTCTGGTAAATGCGGGGCAGGCGATCGAAGGCCATGGCAAGATCACCGTGCGCACGCGGCGCGAGGGCGACCGGGTTCACATTGCGATATCCGACACCGGCCCTGGGATCCGGCCCGAAGACCGTCCGAAGATCTTTGCGCAGGGCTTCACCACAAAGCCGGTGGGCGTGGGAACGGGATTGGGGCTTTCAATTTCCAAGAAAATTGTGGAGGAGACCCACGGCGGTTCTCTCGACTTTGAAAGCGAACCAGGAGCAGGCACGACGTTCCACATTCGCGTTCCCATCGAGCAGGGCAGACAGGCAGCGGGACAACCTCCTGGAGGGCGCACTTGAGCACGAATCAAAAGTCATCTGTATTGATTGTCGACGACGAGGAAATGGTCATCACCAGCGTGAGGGCCTACCTGGAGATCGAGAGCGAGTTCGAGGTCCACGGATTCACCAGTCCCGAAGAAGCCGCAAAATATCTGGAAGAGAATCTGGTGGATATCGCGGTTTCCGATTACCTGATGCCGCGCATGAGCGGGATTCAGTTTCTGCACCGCGCCCGGGAACTCCAGCCGGAGGCCAGCCGCGTGCTGCTCACGGGCCATGCGGACAAGCAGAGCGCCATCCAGGCCATCAACCAGGTTGGACTGTATCAATACGTCGAGAAACCCTGGGAGAACGAACAGTTGTTGCTGATCATTCAGAACGGAATCGAACGCGCCAAACTTCTGCGGGACCTGCGCGCGAAAGTCTCGGAGCTGGATACGGCGCACTCAAGTTTGAAGAACGTGCAGAAGCGCCTGCTGCAAGCATTTCTGTGAAGCCGGAGGAGCAATCGGCCCTCGCGCGCGAAATCGAATATCACGAGCGGCTGTATGCCGGCTTCGCGCAGAAGCATTTCGCGCGGCCGGCCGTTCGGGCGCTGCGCGCCCACATGGTGTCACGCATTTTGCGGGCGACAGGGGCCGCGCAGAAAACGCGCGTGCTCAGCCTGGGCTGCGGCATCGGTGATACGGAACTGCTGCTGGCGCCGCACGTTGCAGAAGTCGTGGGCGTGGACCTGTCGCCTTCGGCCATCCGCCAGGCCCGTGAGGATGCGGCTCGCACGGGGCAAACTAACCTCCGCTATATCGAGGGCACCATCGAGTCTACGGGCCTTAAGGCCGGATCGTTCGATCTGATCATCGCTGTCTTTTTCCTTCACCATCTTCCGGATGGGACGTTGGCCGCGTTGCCGCGGAAAATCCACGAATTACTGGCGCCGGGCGGCTGGTTCTATTCGCTCGATCCCAGCCGGCGGCGGCTGTCGGGTGCCGTGGGACGGCTGCTGATTCCGAATCTCATGCGCAAATATCAGTCGCCCAACGAGCGGGAACTGGATGCCGGGACGACGAGAGCCCTGTTCGCGCAAACCGGTCTCAAGGTGCGAACAGACTTCTACGATTTCGTCTCGTCGCCGCTAGCGGGTCTGTTTCCCGGCTGGGCCGTGGGTTACCGGGTGGCGCGCGTCGTGGACGACGCCATGCTGCGGATACCACTCGTGCGCCAGATCGGCAGCAACTTTGAAGTCATCGCCAGGAAGCCGTAGCCGCCTTCTATCGCCGGTGTTCTTCGTGCCCGCGCTCTTCGTGCCGATGCTCTTCCACGCGCTCGCGACCCATGCGAGCCGCCTCGCGCTCATGCTCAGACCGCTGGTGCAGTTCATGGCGCTCCGGCACGCGCGCCCCCTGGTAGCGCTGGACGGCATAGGGGTGAACGTACGTGCCCCTATTGGCCCAACCCCGGTTCCACGGGCGGTCATTGATGATCACGCTATGCGAACTCCAACCGAAGCGGTTGACGCCCCAGCCCCACGGCCGGAACGCTGGACCGATGGTAATTCCGAAATTGAAGCGGATGGCGCCGCCCACAAAGAAGCCAGGCCGCGGACGGACGAAAACCACCGCGGGGTCGTAGTAAGGCACGCAAATAAAGGCGGGGTTCGCCGGAAGAATCTCGATGTAGGGGCCGCCGCTCACGATGACCTGGGGATTCGTCCTCAGATAGCCGTAGTCCCGGGCCTGGCGGCGCATCCGCTGTACGGCGTCCATCACGTCCAGCCGCTGGGCGAGAAAAGCGTTGCCTAGCTCGCTCGTCCAGTTCATGTCCGACGCCATCATGTCGAGCACCGATGGAAACGGAAGCAGCGCCTGCACGCTCGGGTCCCATGGAAGCCGGTCTTCCGAGATCGCCCTGGCGAGTTCGTCGCCCCTCAGGTAGTGATGCTCGTCCGCCCATCGGGCTGCGTCGGGAATCTGGTCTGGAAACGTGGCGGCCGCGAGAACCTGCGCGAGCAATGGGTCGGGATATAGGGCAATCCGGGAAACCAGCCCGTCCAACTGACCGGGCGGATACGCGGGCGGCCCCTGAGCCATGGCCCCGGCGGCGAACATACCCAATGCGACCAATAGCGTGAGAATGAGCATGCTGGATTTTCTGATCGTTCCACTTGGCGAGCGCATCGAAATCTCCATTGAGATCCTCCAGAGTATTAGGCGACGTGGGCCGCCGGCGGGTTTCGGAGTTGCTATTTCAATACATTAAAACTGATTCAGGTTCGGCATAGCTCCGCCACGGTAGTGAGGCGGCCACCCCGCCGGGTGAACTCCCGCAAGGCCTCCTCGGAGGCCTCCGCGCGCAGCGTTTGAATCGCGTCCGTGACAAGGCTCACCGGCTTGTTCGTCTCCAATAGCGCGAGCGCGGCGAACCGTACGCAGTATTCCGTTACGACGCCGAAGACCACATAATTATCGGCTCGCAGAGCGGCGAGCAGCGGCTGAAAGTTGGGGCTCGCGGTAATGTCCAGGCGGTTCTTCTCGATGAGGATTTGTTGCACACCGTCGATGGCGCGGTCCCCGGACGAGACGCCGATGACGGCGCGTTTTTCGAGCAGAGTCGCCGCCGGCTTGAGCTGGCCCACGGTCCCTACAACGCAGTGCGCGGGCCACTCGCGAAATTCCGGATCGTCCTCGGCATGAGCGCACATGCTCGAAACCAGTGGAATATCGTGCGCCGCAGCGTAATGATTCAAGAGGTTGAGCGCCGGAACCAGCCTTTCGGCTCCGGGCACATAGAGACTGCCGGCCGGAAACAGGAAATCGATCTGTGTGTCGATGTCGAAGAACGCGGTCTTCATGCCTGATTTCTGCGAGTGCGCTCGATGAGCGCGGCGAGGTCTTTACTGTATTCGATCAGGCGCGGCGTAGCGGCATCGAGCCCGCGCAACTCCGCTGGCAGTCTGGCGATCGACTCAGCGGCACGCGCCCGTGCGGCATTCACGCCGGGAAGTTCTTCCACCAAGTTGCCGCCCAGGATAACGGGCTGCAACAGGGCTTCCGACCCAGCACAGCACTCGGCGGCTCGGGCCAGCACATCACGGTCGGGAAGTCGAAAAAGCTGCTTGGCGCCCGGCAGGGTCTCCTTGTCCTCGCTGAACTTCGCGGTGAAGCGCTTGATGCCGCAGATATCGACTTCCACGAGCTTGTACACCGTGCCCATTGAAGGCGCATCCGCGGAGGTGGCCAATTCGGTGCCCACGCCGAAGGAATCGACCGGCGCGCCCGACGCGATGATGTCACGAATCTTATATTCGCCCAGATCGCCGCTGGCCATGATCTTGGCGTCTTTCAACCCGGCCTGATCGAGAATGGTGCGGACCTGCCGCGCCAGCGAGCCGACGTCGCCGCTATCGAGCCGCACGCCCCAAAGAGGCGGACCCAGTTCCGCTGCGCGCCGCGCGCCCTCGATGGTGTCGTAAGTATCGATCAGTTGAACCGTGTGCGGGCCAAGCAACTGCTGCAACCGCCGGAAGGACTCCTTTTCGCTGGGAAAAGAAAGCACCCAGGAATGTGCGGCCGTGCCAAAAACTGGAATTCCATAGCGCAGGCCGGCGAGCGCATTGCTGGTTCCCACGCAGCCGCCGATGTACGCAGCGCGCGCCGCCAGAACCCCGGCCTCAGGGGTGTGCGCCCGGCGTGTTCCGAACTCGACGATGTCGCGTCCGCCGCCGGCCTCGACCAGCCGCGCGCCCTTGGTCGCGACCAGCGACTGGAACGTGATGGCCGACAGCAGCCAGGTCTCGGGAATCTGCGCCTCAATGAGCGGGGCCCGGACGGTGAGCATGGGCTCCCCGGCGAACAGCGGAGTGCCCTCGGGGACGGCGAACAGGTCGCCGGTAAACCGAAAATCGCGTAGGTAATCGAAAAATGCGGGGGAGACACGCCCAAATTGCGGCAGCCCGCGCAGGTAGTCGATGGCTTCCCGATCAAAACGAAGGTTGAGCAGATACTCGGCGCACTGCGCCAGACCCGCGGCAAGAATGAAGTTACGGCGTGGGGGCAACCGGCGGATGGAAAGCTCGAAGGTAGCTTGCTGTTTGGCCTTGCCAGCTTCAAAATAGCCGGCCGCCATGGTTAGCTCGTAGAGATCAGTGAGAAGTCCGGTCACGTTAGCGGGGCAGGATGCTGCGCATTCCGTGCCATTTACTTTTTACCACCTTTTGGCGCCTGATACTCTTTGACCCCGCCTGCGGCTTTTAGAAGATCGTCTACAGCCTTTGCATCCAGTTCGTAAACGCTGGGCTCGCCCTCACGCCGGGCGTCGTACTTGTCGCCCTGCTTCCAGATGGCGACCTTTTCCACCCGTTTTCCGTCATTTGAAGTTACAGTGGCTTCGAAAATCGCGGCGCCGTTTCCGGCATCGAGAAACTTGGTGGATGTCAGGTCGCGCAACTTATCGACCAGAGCCTGGATGCTCGGTGCATCCATCTGCTTCGCGCCGGAAATCCATTTATCGCCGCTCTTCTGATAGGTTGCCTGCGTGGTTCCGTTTCGGATCTCTAACTTATTGGGATCGTTCCAGCCGAAATCGAGTAACTTCTTGTTGCGGAAATCATCGAGCCCCTTATCGAGGCCGTCGCCGAGGTCGCTAGTTACTTTATATATCCCCTCAACGACAGAACTCCTCGCGTAGTAATTCTTGTCTTTGTCCTTGCGCACTTCAATCTGCTGTGTTCCGCCGGCGTCGATCACCACAGCCACTGCGACCCGGGCTCCGGTGGAGAATCCCGCGACGGCTTTTTTCGCGTCCTCATCCGAACTCGACGCGTCCATCTTGGCGTCCTTGAGCTTGCGGACCAGTTCGTCCACCTGGAGGCCGTCGGCGCGCAGCGGCTTGGGCTTCAGGATCTGCCATTCATTTTGATTGTTCTTGCCGAATTCGACGCCCGATCCTTTGGCAGTAAGGTCGACACGCGTCAGCTTGTCGGAATTGAAAGTCAAAAGGCGTTTGTCACGCAGGTCCTTAGATGTCTTATCGAGGCTGGTTTTAACGTAACTCGCGATCATGAATACGCGCGGATCGTTTTCCAGTTTCGCGAACGTGCCCGAGCCTGTGGGGGTATCATCCCCAACCAATAGCGTCTGCGTTTTTCCGTCATTGCGCGTGATCTTGACCTGCTCACTTGGAGCGGTAAGTCCGTAGGATGACAGGTCGGAAGGTTTGTCTTCTATCAGGCGATCGGAAGCGAGAGACGAAAGCGACGTGACCAGCGATTTGACCGAATCCTGATCGGCGGCCAGGGGCTTGGGCTGAACGATCTGCCACTTACCGTCCGCCTTGGTCAGTTGCGTTGTATCGCCGGCTTTCTTGACGAGATCGATCTGTTTGAACTGGTCCTCG
>Ga0075426_10003483_pt1 | contig 11270 bp, 7 predicted proteins | sample SoiMethybrSBSTD5_FD_75304 | JGI IMG/M metagenome (GOLD analysis project Ga0075426, IMG submission 75304) | Bulk soil microbial communities from a Populus tree surrounding site in Tennessee, USA - Soil MetaG P. TD hybrid SBSTD5 | ecosystem: Environmental > Terrestrial > Soil > Tree plantation...
CAAGTATCTGTTGAAGAAAGTCCTGCGCAAGTTGTTGCCGAGTGAAAACCTGAACCGGCGTAAGATGGGCTTTGGCGTGCCGATCGGTCATTGGTTTCGCGGCAAGATGCAGCCGTTTTTGCGCGAGGTGATCTTGTCGGATAAGGCGTTGCGCCGCGGGCTGTTCAAGCCTGAGGCCGTCAGACAACTTGTCGAGCTGCACGCGCGCGGCGAACGCGACTATTCGCATCAGCTTTGGACGCTCTTGATGCTGGAGCTGTGGTTCAACCGGTTCATCGACTCCCACTAACGATGCAAGCCCCAGAGACAATCGAAGAGTCAGAGAAGATTGAAGCTTTTGCCGGACAACGGATCCTCGCCGAAGATCCGCGCACTGAAAAAGCGACGCGCTCGTGTGTCGGCTGTGGCTCTCGTGACGCGCGTGAGCTGGGTATAAAAAATGAGCTCGCGATTGTTTCCTGCCGGCAGTGCCGGACCTTATACACGCCTTACTCGCCGTGGTATTCGAGCGAGTATTTTTATCTTGGCTATTATTTAAAGCCGGAAGAGGTGGAGACGCCGGCGTTTGTGAAGACGCGGCTGGAAGAGATCACCGCAGAGTTCGCGCCGTATCGACAGACGAACCGCTTGCTCGACTTGGGTTGCGGGGCCGGTGATCTGCTCCAAATCGCGCGCAAGCACGGTTGGCAGGGACAGGGACTCGACGTTTCGTCGCCTGCGGCGCAGCACGTACGCGAGCTGGGATTTGAAGTTTTCGTTGGGGAACTTCACGCGGCGGAGTTTCCTACGGCGCATTTTGACGTCGTCACGGCCGCCGAGCTTTTGGAGCATGTTTTCGAACCGCGCGCGCTGGTGCAGGAAGTCGCGCGGATACTGCGGCCGGGCGGTCTGTTTTGGCTCACGACGCCGCATGCGCGTGGCCTGTCCGCGCGTTTGTTGGGCCTGAAGTGGCAGTGCATTTGGCCCCCGGAGCATCTCCAGCTATTCTCAATCGCCGGATTGAAGGCTTTGCTGCGGGCAGCGGGCTTCCGCGACATACGCGTCGATACGACGGGTGGAAACCCGATCGAGATCTGGCATGCGCTGGGCGGAGCTAAGGAAGCTCCGAAGACAGTGGACCAACACTTCGACCGCGTGTTGACCAGTTACGAGTTGAACGAATCGCTGATGAAAAGCCGGTCGCGCCGGGCGCTCAAGGACACCGTAAACAGTTTTCTAAACCTCAGTCGCCTCGGTGATTCAATGAAAGTTTTCGCTGTGCGATAACCCGTTCTGGAGGACAACGTTGAAAGGCGTCGTGCTTGCCGGAGGCTTGGGGACGAGATTGCGTCCACTCACCTCGGTCACAAACAAACATCTGCTGCCGGTCTACAACCAGCCGATGATCTTTTACCCGATCCAAACGCTCGTCAACGCCGGGATCACGGACATCATGGTCGTGACCGGAGGAAGTTCGGCGGGAGATTTCCTGCGGCTGCTCGGTAATGGCAAAGCGTTTGGCTTGCAGCACCTGAACTACGCTTACCAGGAAGGCGAAGGCGGCATCGCGGAAGCGCTTTCGCTCGTGGAGCATTTCGCGGCCGGCGATCCGGTTTGCGTTGTGCTGGGCGACAACATTATCGAGGGAAACATTTGTGCCGCTGTCGAGGGATATCACAATCAGTCGAGCGGCGCGAAGATTATTTTGAAGAAGGTGTCTGACCCGCAACGCTTTGGGGTGCCGAAACTCGACGGCCGTCGCGTGGTGCGGATTGAAGAAAAACCGCCGGTGCCGCAGTCTGATTACGCGGTGACGGGGATTTACATGTATGACGGCGGCGTTTACGACATCATTCGTTCGTTGGAGCCTTCGCATCGCGGCGAGCTTGAGATCACTGACGTCAACAATGTCTATATCGATCGTGACGAGATGACGTGGGAAGAGTTGGAAGGCTGGTGGACGGACGCGGGCACGTTCGACAGTCTCCTGCGCGCCTCCCGCCTGGTCGCCGAAACGGGCGCGAACAAGTTGCAACTCGAACAAGTTGCAGTCGCGAATAACGTCAAAGTCGAAGCGTAGCAACAAGCCCGAAGTTTCAGGGCAACAATGGCGAAGTTTCGCAGGGCAACGCCAAAGACGTTCGCTAATTTCAGCCCAGGGTTGGAGCGCAGCGACAACCCTGGGGAAGGGGACAAATAGCTCGTTTCTAACGCTGAAGGCGTTGGCGAGCCCGGTATTGAAGAACTGGTCAACGCTTACAGCGTGGCTGTTCAACTTCTGGTTGGACCTAGGGTTGTGCCAACCCTGGGCTAAAGTTGGCGAACGCCTTCGGCGTTGAACTTGGAATGTCTGACGAACACCACCCAAAAGTAGTGCGGATTATCGCGCGGTTGAATGTTGGTGGGCCCGCGAAGCATGTGGTGTGGTTGACGTCGGGTTTGGACGAGGCGGGCTATCGTTCGTTGCTCGTTGCGGGTTCGGTGCCTGAAGGCGAAGAGGACATGAGTTACTTCGCGGCTGAGTCGGGCGTCAAACCGCTCTACATTCCCGAGATGAGCCGTGAGATTTCTTTGAAAGACGCGGTCACGACCTGGAAACTGTTTCGCCTTTTGCTGCGTGAGCGGCCCGAGATTGTGCACACACACACCGCAAAGGCGGGCACGGTCGGACGCGTCGCGGGGTTTTTCTATCGCTGGTTGACGCCCGGCGTTTTGATTGGCAGGCCGCGACCTTGCAAGTTTGTACACACGTATCATGGGCACGTGTTTCACAGTTACTACGGCCGCATGCAGACCGGTGTGTTTCTGACGATCGAAAGGCTGTTGGCGCGAGTGATTACTGATCGCCTGGTGGTCGTTAGCGAGCAACAGAAAGAGGAGATTAATCAGACTTTTCGCGTTGGGCGCGCAAATCAGTTTCGATTGGTGCGCCTGGGTCTGGACCTTGAGATCTTTGAGAACCACGCCGGCAGGCGAGCGAAGTTCCGCAACGAACTCGGCGTTGACGACCAAACTACGTTGGTCGGCATAGTTGGGCGGTTGACGGAGATCAAGAACCACGAACTATTTCTCAACGCCGTGGCGCGCTTCAAAACGTTAACGCCCAACAATGAATCGGAACTGAGTACGGTACGGTTTGTGATCATTGGTGATGGAGCTTTGCGCGAACGTCTCGAGCGGCAGGCGTGCGCGTTAGGCGTTGACGACATGGTGATTTTCGCCGGCGGCCGCAAAGATCCAGAGTACTTCTACCCGGCGCTCGATATCTGCGCGCTCACGTCGCGCAACGAGGGAACGCCCTTGACGTTGATCGAAGCTATGGCGAACGCGCGGCCGGTGATTGCAACGACCGTAGGCGGCGTCGTCGATCTCCTCGGGGGAAAGGTCGTGGCAGATGAACAGTTCACGATCTGTGAGCGGGGGATCGGCGTCCTACCTAATGACGTAGACGGCTTCGCGGAAGGTCTGCGCAGACTGATTGACGACGAGCCTTTACGAGACCAATTGGGCCAGCGCGGTTTTGAGTTTGTTGACCACAATTATCGCAAAGAGCGTTTGCTCGAAGACATCAAAACCCTCTATGGTCAGTTGTTGAATCGCGAACAGACAGCCAATTGCGAAGTGCCAGTTGCAAAATACTCATAAGAATCACAGCTAAGGAGCACAACGGTTGCGAGTACTCATTACAGGCGGCGCTGGTTTTATCGGATCTCATCTAGCTGACGCTTACATCAAACGCGGCGACGAGGTCTACGTCATCGACGACCTCTCCACGGGCACCATCGAGAACATTCAACACCTCAAAGGCCAGCCGCGTTTTCACTACACGATCGACACGGTCCACAATCATCCCGTCACGGCCGAGCTGGTCGATCAGTGCGACGTGATCTTCCATCTGGCGGCCGCAGTCGGCGTGAAACTGATCGTCGAAAGCCCGGTGCGAACGATTGAAACAAACGTTCGCGGCACTGAAGTCGTTCTCAGCCTGGCAAACAAAAAGAAAAAGAAAGTTTTGATTGCTTCGACCTCGGAAGTTTACGGCCTGAGTACTGACGTTCCGTTTCGCGAAGACGGCAACCTCGTGATGGGCGCGACCACAAAGGGACGCTGGAGTTACGCCTGTTCCAAAGCGATCGACGAGTTTCTGGCCCTCGCTTACTGGCGCGAGAAGAAACTGCCGACGATCGTCGTGCGCTTATTCAATACCGTTGGACCACGACAGACCGGACAATACGGCATGGTGATCCCGACTTTCGTAAAACAAGCGCTCGCCGGACGGCCAATCACCGTTTACGGCGACGGCAAGCAAAGCCGTTGTTTTGGCTACGTCGGCGACGTCGTCGGCGCGCTGATCAACTTGATGGAACACCAAAGCGCTGTTGGCCAGGTTTTCAACATCGGCTCTAACCAGGAGATAACAATCCTCGAACTGGCCGAGCGCGTGAAGCACCTGACGCAGTCGGATTCCGATATTGCGTTTGTGCCGTACGACGAGGCTTACGAAGAAGGTTTTGAGGACATGCCACGGCGCGTGCCGGATATCACGAAGGTCAGCGAGCTGGTTGGCTTTCGGCCACAAATGAGCCTGGATGGTATCCTTGAGAGCGTAATCGATTATCAGAGTGGCCGCCGCCGCGCCGGCGCGTGACACATTGCCAACTGCCAATTGCCGATTGCCGATTTGCGCAACTTGAACTCGTTCTTTCAACCGGCAATTGGCAATCGACAATCGGCAATTAACCAATGAATATGCCTTTTAGCCCGCGTACGCTGGTGGCGGTCGCCACCTCGTTCGTCCTAGCCCTTTTACTCACACCCCTGGTGCGCGCGTTTGCTCGGCGCAACGGCATGGTTGCCGTTCCGAAGACCGATCGCTGGCACAAAAAACCGACGGCGATGCTGGGCGGCATCGTCATGTGGCTCACCGTTATCATTTGCTACTTCGCTTTCATTCACCATACGACCTACGGCTCGCGGATCCTGCTCGCCAGCACGTTTCTGTTTCTGGTCGGACTCGTTGACGATCTCATTCACATCAAGCCCTATCAAAAACTGATTGGGCAGATTCTCGGCTCGGCGTTTGTTGTTTACTACGGGCTCTCGCTGCCGTGGACCGGCTCGGTGCTGCTGAACATGGCGCTGGCCATCTTCTGGCTCATCGGTATCACCAACGCGATCAACCTGCTCGACAACATGGATGGCCTGGCTTCGGGCATCGCGGTCATTGCCGCAGGTTTTCTGGCGTTGAGTTTCATGAACACCGGCCAGTACAGCGAATCGTTGATCATGCTGATTTTCGCCGGCGCGTTGCTCGGGTTTCTGGTCTACAACTCGAATCCCGCTTCGATTTTCATGGGCGACTGCGGTTCGATGTTCGTGGGGTTCTTTCTCGCAAGCTCCGCACTGATTAACGTCAGCGGCGGACGATCGCGCAGCTTCTTGCCGGTGCTCGCGGTGCCGATCCTGGTGCTCTTCATTCCGATCTTCGACACGACGTTCGTGACCGTGTTGCGCAAACTTTCGGGCCGCGCTGCGTCACAAGGCGGGCGCGATCACACGTCGCATCGTCTCGTGGCCCTGGGCATGTCCGAACGGCACGCGGTGTTGATGCTCTACGGCTTCGCCGCCCTATCGGGCGTACTCGCGATTCTGGTCCAACGCGCGCGACTCGACGTGAGTCTCGCGGCGATCGCCGGTTTCACGATCGTGTTGACGTTGGTCGGCGTCTATCTCGCGGGTGTGAAAGTCTACGACAAGAGCGAGGAAGAGATGGCGATGAAAGACAAGCCGCTCTACTCGTTTCTCGTCGACGTTTCTTACAAGCGGCGCATCTTTGAGGTGCTGCTTGACGTGGTGCTGATCATCCTGTCGTACTGGGCCGCGTACGCGATCAACTTCCCGCCTTCGAGTCCCGCGTGGAAGCTTTTCATCCGCACTTTGCCGGTGCTGGTGTTCGTGAAGATGTCGGTTTTTCTGGTGATGGGCGTCTATCGCGGGCTGTGGCGCTACACGAGCATGAGCGATCTGATCGTGTTTGCGAAGGCGGTCGTGCTCAGTTCGGTGGCGAGTTTGTTGTTGCTGTTGTTTGCGTTTCGTTTTGAAGGTTTTTCGCGGAAGGTGTTTGTTATCGACGCCGTGCTGATGCTCCTGTTTCTGGCGGGCAGCCGGATGGCGTTTCGACTGTTTCGACAAATGCTGCCTGCGGTTGGGAGTGCGAATGGACGGCGCGTGTTGATCTATGGCGCGGGCGATGGCGGCGAACTGCTGTTGCGCGAACTGCGAAACAATCGCGAACTCAACCTGTCGCCGGTCGGTTTTCTCGATGACGATCCGGCCAAAAGCGGCAAGGTGATTCACGGATTGCGCGTCTTCGGTGGCAACGGTGATTTACGAACCGTTTGCACCCAGCATGAAGTTAACGAAGTCGTGATCTCGAGTATGAAGATGACGGAAGAGCGCATTCAGGAGCTGTTGGAGATCTGTGCGGATCGGCAGATCACTGTGAAGCGCATGCGCATCACGATGGAAGAACTGAATCGGGATTAGATCCAAATTTACATGCCGCAGGAAATAGTCCACCTAAGTACCCGCCACATCATCGTCAAGCTTTTGCTGGTCGTATTGCTGCTCGTCGCGTCGGTGTGGTCTTACTATGTCGTCCGCTGGTACATCGGCAATACCCTGGCTGAGTATTTCAATCCCGCGGAAAGCAATCTGCGCGTCGCGGAGATGGCTGCGTCTTTCGCGCCCAACGATCCGCTGACCCATTGGCGTGTCGCTCAGGTCCAGCAGAAGACGCTGCCATTGGACCAGCAGTCACAGGCGCTCGCCGAGTACGAGAAAGCAATTAATCTTTCGCCAAACGATTATCGGTTTTGGATGGCGCTCGGAACGGCGAGCGAGCAGGCCGGCGACACGGCCAAAGCCGAACACGCCTTGAAGCAAGCCGTCACACTCGCACCGGCTTACGCATATCCACACTGGTATCTCGGCAACTTGTACTTGCGCGACGGCCGTTACGACGAAGCCTTCGCGGAGTTACGCATTGCGAGCGAGGCCGACCCTGAGCTGCAGCCACAACAGTTCAACCTGATTTGGGAGATACACGGCAGCGATGCGGCGGCGTTGCTGAAAGCGGTTGGCGACAATGCGCGCGCGCGCGCGAAGTTTGCTTTGTACCTCGTTGGGCGGCAGAAGTACGACGAGGGTTTGCGGTTGTGGAACGGTCTGAGCGATGCCGAAAAGAAGGCGAACCGCGACACTGGCGAGGCAATGGTCAACGCGCTCGTAACGGCGTTTCACTATCACGATGCGGTGCGGATCTGGAACGACTTTACGATCAACGAAAGGTTCCGGGTGGAGATCGGTCGCGTCTTTGATGGTGGTTTCGAGGAAGGCGCCGCGCCTGAAGGTGAGTTTGGTTGGCACGTGAAAACGATGCCGCAAGTGCAGATCGGCATCGATGAGTCGAAGAGTTACGAGGGCACGCGCAGTCTGCGGCTGACGTTCCACGTTCGTACTAACATCGAAAACATCAACATCGCCGAACTGGTCCCGGTTGCAACAAACACCGATTACGACTTCGGTTTCGCGGTCGCAACTGACAAGCTCGAGACAGGCAGTCCGCCGCTCGTGCAGATCATCGATCCCACGACGTCGGCAGTGCTCGCGTCATCACCCGTGGCTTCGAATGGCACGAGCGACTGGACTTACGTTGGATTATCGTTCAAGACGGGAGATAAAACTGAGGCGGTGATGATCAGGATCGTGCGGCCGTCATGCGGCACGCAGGAGGCACCGGTTTGTCCGATCTTCGGGTCCGTTTGGTATGACAACTTCAGTATCAAACGAAGAGGTTAGCGTTATCGCGGCGGAGCCGGCGGCGCCGATCGCTGCGCCGCTGCCGCAGCCACGTAACGTCTATCGCATCAGGCATACGCTCGCGAGCAGGTTTGCCTTTTTGGTGATCTGCGTCGCGATCGTGTTGTCGGCGCTGGCCTACGGCACGGTGCACTACTGGGCGCTGGCGCTCTTCAACCTCGGCGGCCTGACGATTCTCGTGTTGTGGGTGGTTGATGGTTTTCAACTCGGTATGTTGCGTATCAATCGCAACCTGCTGCAGTTGCCATTGCTCGCCGGCATCGTTCTCGGTGTGGTCCAACTGCTGCCGTTGCGCAGTGGCGGCTTGCTGACTACCTTGTCGCTCGATCCTAACTCTACGAAGCTGGTGATCGTGCAGTTGGCGTCGTTGCTGATCTACTTCGCGGCGACGCTCGTATTCGTCGACACGCCTCATCGCCTGCACCTGCTCGTCCGTACGATCATGATCTTCGGGTTCCTGCTGGCGATCTTCGGGTTGACGCAGTCGTTCACGAGTCCGACGAAGGTCTACTGGATGCGCGAACTGAACCAGAGCACGGCGTTCGGTCCGTTCATCAACCGCCACCACTTCGCCGGTTACATGGAACTGACGATCTCGCTCCCGCTCGGTCTGTTGCTCGCAGGCGCGATCGACAAAGAGAAACGGCTGCTCTACTTGTTCCTCGCGGGCATGATGGGCGTGGCGTTGGTCATGACCGCGTCGCGCGGCGGCATTATCAGTCTGGTTGCGGAGATTGTGTTTCTGGTAATCGTGACGGCGGTCTGGCGCAAGCACAGCGAGCGGCGGCGAGTCGGGTCGAGTCGCTTGAAAAGCCTGGCGACGCGCGTTGCACTGGCCGGCGCGCTCATTGTGGGATTGTTCATGGGCGTGGTTTTATTGGGTGGCGAGTTCTCGTTGAATCGTTTTATAGACAGCGTGAACACCGACGATCCAACGACCGGCCGCGCGCACTTCTGGTCAGTCACGCTCGACATCATCAAGGCGAACCCAATCGCGGGCACGGGCCTGGGTGCGTACGGCGTGATTTACACGCGCTACGACTCGCGCAATGGGCTGTATCGACTCGAACAGGCCCACAACGATTATCTGCAAGTGTTTTCCGATGCGGGCGTGGTTGGTGGCGTACTGGCTTTTTCGTTCGTCGTGCTGTTGTTTTACCGCGGGTTCAGGCGGGCGAAGTCGCGAGATGATTTTCGACGTGGCGTGGCAATCGCGGCGCTGGGCGGATGTTTCGCGGTGCTGGTCCATAGTTTCTTCGACTTCACTTTACACACGACTTCGAACGCGTTGTTGTTTCTCATACTCGCCGCGCTCGCTACCATGAACGGGCGCGTCGAAGACGCCCCGCGCCGCCGCCGCCGAAAAACATCGGAGGAAACTAGTTGAGTACTGTTTTGAAGGTTGCTACGGCTTCGCCGCCGGATGTGAGGATAAGCTTTTCGCTTCGGCCCTGCCGCCGGATGTGAGGATAAGCTTTTCGCTTCGGCTGTGCCGCCGGATGTGAGGAGTTTTTCGCTTCGGCTGTGCCGCCGGATGTGAGGATAAGCTTTTCGCTTCGGCTCCGGCGCCGGATGTGAGGATAAGCTTTTCGCTTCGGCCCTGGCGCCGCATGTGGATAAGCTTTTCGCTTCGGCTCCGCCGCCGGATGTGAGGCGAGGCTCCGCCTCGCCGTTGAGTTGAAGAATTCGTCGGGGCTCTGCCCCTGGTTCGGCCTCTGGCCGTGAATCTGGGGCAAGCCCGAACGAGGGGCATAGCCCGTACTTGATAGGGAGGGAACGGCGGGGCAGAGCCCCGCCTCACATCCGGCGGTGAAGCCGAGGAGAAGAAGCGATAGAGCCGAGGAGAAGAAGCGGCGAAGCCAAGTAGAAGAAGCGCGCGAGCCGAGGAGAGGAAGCGGTAGAGCCGAGGAGAAGAAGCGGTAGAGCAGAGGAGAAGAAGCCGCACAGCAGAGTAGAAAGCGGTGAAGTCGAGGAGGCCGTGGATAATCCGGTGTAGTAGGCGACACAAGCTGAAGGAGCGAACCTGAAAGCAGCGACGAAAAAGACACCTGCGAGCAAAGAGGCCTCGTCTGTGCCGAGGCTCTGTTTAGCGGCGACGCTTGCTCACAACAAAACCGACGCGTTGAATTACCGGGCGGAAGGTAAGTGGATCAACATCCCGGCCGAGACGTTTATCGAACGCGTGAAGACCTGCGCGCTGGGCCTGGCGGCGCTCGGCATTCGTCCCGGCGATCGCATCGCGTTACTCTCGGAAAACCGGCCCGAGTGGTCCATCGTCGACATGGCGATTCTCAGTCTCGGCGCCATCAACGTTCCCATCTACACGACGCAGGCTGTCGAACAGATCGAATACATCCTTTCCGATTCCGGTACGAAGGCGATCTTCATCTCCAACCGGCGGCTCTACAAACACGCGCAACCGGCGCTGGCTAAGCGACCGCTGGAATACCTCATCTTCTTCGAAGCGGAAGTGGCCGAGCTCGTCGACCGCGGGATTTCTTTGGACGAGATGGAACAGCGCGGGCGCGACGTCGCCGAACAGAGGCCGGACGCGTTCGACGCCTACTTGCAAGCCGTCCGGCCGGAAGATCTCGCGACCATCATCTACACCTCGGGTACGACCGGCGAACCAAAGGGCGTGATGCTCACGCATAACAACTTTATGTCCAACGTGCTGTCGATCGCGAAAGGTCTGCCGATCACCGCGAGCGACGTAGCGTTATCGGTGTTGCCGCTGTCGCACATCTTCGAGCGCACGGGCTTTTACGTGTTCTGTTACTGCGGCGTGTCGGTCTATTACTCCGCGTCGTTCGATCAGGTCGGTGAAAACCTGCGCGAGGTCGCGCCGACGGTGATGACCGCGGTGCCGCGCCTTTTCGAAAAGGTCTATCACCGCATCATCAAGAAAGGCATGGCCGAGAAGGGACTCAAGAAAAACATCTTCATGAGTTCGCTCTCGGTGGGCCAACGTTACGGCGAGCTGAAAGACAAGCGACGTTGGATCTCCCCGCAACTGGCGATCAAACAGAACCTCGCAAGCCGGCTGGTGTTTTCGAAGTGGCGCGCCGGCGTCGGCGGAAGGTTGCGCTACTTCGTTTCCGGTGGCGCGCCGCTCGCGCCGGCGTTGTCATACGCGTACCTCGCGGCCGGAATTCCGATTTTGCAAGGCTACGGCGCTACAGAAACCTGCATTGTGTGCGCGAACCGGCCTGGGAATAATCACGTCGGCTCGGTTGGAATTCCGTTCGAGGGTATCGAACTGCGCATCGCTGAAGACGGCGAGATTCTGATCAAAGGGCCAAACGTCATGCGTGGTTACTACGGCCAGCCCGAAGCAACCGCCGCGGTTTTGAAAGACGGTTGGTTCTACACCGGCGACGTCGGCCACATGGACAAAGAGGGCCGCCTCT